>WNGF01008774.1_pt1 | contig 11796 bp, 9 predicted proteins | sample 5400641 | NCBI WGS metagenome assembly WNGF01 (sample SAMN13153371, study PRJNA577476) | soil metagenome | isolation source: 80 cm soil or saprolite under grassland replicate 2 | place: USA:California | collected 2016-06-15 | reverse complement strand
GCACCTGGGCCACAAATCCAGACCGGGTTAGGGATAGCCTTCTTGTGGATTGCGGCTCTTATTCCGTCATGTCGAAATACGTGCAATCATTGCAGTATCGAAGCGGGACGCAGGGTTGGAAGGAGCATGGATACTGCTGGATTGACATTGAAGAAGATGGCGGTTCATACGACCCTGGAGTTGTAATACAGACCTTCGAACAGGCGATTGAAAATAAGATCGCAAAATATGCTGACCCACTCAGACAAAATCTCGCAGCCAAGAAGCTCAAGAGATTGGAATTACTGGTTCATGGGGGATTCAACCTCTATGCTTACAACACCCCTCGAGGTTCGCTTTCGGTGGAGGAAATTTCAAGGGCAGCGTCAGCCTATTATTTGGGGCAGCCAGCCTCACGTAAAGTCTTCGACCGCATTTGGCTCTGCAATTCGTTGAACCCGGCTGGCGACCTGAACGAGTCAATTGGATTTCCAAGAGAAGCTGGCCGACTCAGGTGGTTGGCCGAACTTTGGCCTAACTTCAACGTCGATCCTCGGTCTCTGGGGTGATTCAAGTCGAATCAATCTCGTTTGCAACCTGCCTCATTGGGCGCTGACTCCTTCGCCCTTGAGCTTTTCCGCCTGGTAGTGGGTGACCAGGGCATCCACGAAGGGTTGCAGCTTGCCCTCCATCACCTGGTCTAGCTGGTGTACGGTCAACCCAATGCGGTGGTCGCTGACGCGGTTCTGGGGGAAGTTGTAGGTGCGGATCTTTTCGCTGCGGTCGCCGCTGCCGACCATTGAGCGGCGTTCCTTGGCCAGCGCCTCCTGCTGCTTGGCCTGCTCAAGCTCATAGAGGCGGGCGCGCAGCACGCGCATGCCCTTTTCGCGGTTTTTGATCTGTGATTTTTCATCCTGGCAGCTCACCACGGTGTTGGTGGGCAGGTGCGTGAGACGCACGGCGGAGTAGGTCGTGTTGACCGACTGGCCGCCCGGACCGGACGAGCAGAAGGTGTCGATGCGCAGGTCCTTGGCCTCGATTTTGATATCGACCTCTTCGGCCTCCGGCAGCACGGCCACCGTGACGGCCGAGGTATGGACACGGCCCTGGGTTTCGGTGTCCGGCACGCGCTGCACGCGGTGCACGCCGCTCTCATACTTGAGCTGCGAGAAGACCCTCTGGCCTTCGATGATGGCGATAATTTCCTTCAACCCGCCGACCGACGACTCCGAGCTGGAGAGCACCTCGACCTTCCAGCGGCGCGTCTCGGCATAGCGCATGTACATGCGGAAGATTTCGGCGGCAAAGAGCGTGGCCTCGTCGCCTCCTGTGCCGGCGCGGATTTCCAGGATGACGTTCTTCTCATCATTGGGGTCCTTGGGCAGCAGAAGGATTTTCAGTTCGGCTTCGATGGTGCCCAGCTGCTCTTCAAGCGAATGCAGCTCTTCTTCGGCGTAGGCGCGCATCTCGGGATCGCTTTCCGCCTCCAGCATGGCGCGCGAGTCGCGGATGCCGTCCCGCACCTTCTTGTACTCCTGATATTTTTCAACGATCGGAACCAGCTCGCCCTGTGCCTTGGCGGTCTTCTGATAGTTGGCCGAGTCATGGACGATCTCGGGCGAGGCGAGGGCTTCGTTGAGTTCCTTCCAGCGCGTCTCGATTTGGGCCAAACGGTCGAACATCGGAGTGCCTGAACTTTCATGCCGCGCGGCCAATCCACGCGCAGCCGGAGATTGGATTCGGATGGGAGATGAAGGAAGCAGAGGGCGGCGGAGGCCGCTAGAGTGGCTGAAGCGTGGTGGAGTTCTTCCGGTGTTTCCCACTTCTGCCAAAAGAGGGCAGAAATGGGGCACCATCCTGAAACATGGCGGAGCTCATGCGATCACCAGCTCTCCCCCATGCTGCTGCTCCATTTCCATCGCGCGAGTCAGGGCGACGATGGCGCACTCCACCTGCGAGTCGTCGGGCGGCTGGGTAGTGATGCGCTGCAGCCACAGGCCGGGCAGGGTCATCAGCGCAAACAGCGAGGAGCGCTTGCGGGCGGCATAGCGGATGATTTCATACGAGCCGCCCGAGATCAGCGGCAGAAGCAAAAGGCGCAAGCCAAAGCCCCCCCAGAATCCGTGCACCGGAACCAGGGCGTAGACCGCGATGGAGAGGATCATGACCGTCATCAGAAAGCTGGTGCCGCAACGCGGATGAAAAGTGGAGTAGCGCTGCACGCTGCCGGCGGTAAGCGGGTCGTGGCGCTCGAACGCAAAGACGGTCTTGTGCTCGGCTCCGTGGTACTGATAGACCCGGCGGATATCGCTCCAGCGCGAGGTGAGCCAGATGAAGCCCAGGAAGATGGCGAGGCGGATGATGCCTTCCAGCAGCGCAAACAGCACGCTGTTGGCGGTCTGCGGGGCCCACTGGCGGGCCGAGCGCGTTGCCGCAAAGGGCAGGAACTTGTACATGAAGATGAAGAAGCCGAGCGAGAGCGCCAGGTTGAAGGCGACCACCCAATTATTCATCTCGAGCTTCTTTCCGCTGGCGGTCTTCTCCTCCTCCATTGCCACGTCGGCCGAGTAGCGCAGCGCCTTGAAGCCGAGCATCATGGCCGAGCCCAGGGTGAGGATGCCGCGGACAAAGGGCCACCCCTTCCACGGGTCCTTCTCGCTGGCCTTGACCAGCGGCTCGCAGTGCGTGGCGAGCTCTCCGTCAGGTTTGCGAATGGCAATGCCCCAGGCGTGCGGCGAGCGCATCATGACGCCTTCGAGCACGGCCTGGCCGCCGACGAGGGTCTCCTCGGCGCTTTCCAGGGCGAGCGAAAGTTGCAGGGCAGTATGGAACTTGAGAAGAGAGCGGAAAGACATTGCATTCATTATAACCGAGGATGATTCCAGGCAGAGGACGAAAAGGAATGCGCCTGCAACTGCTCAAACCAGAATAGGTCAGGCGGGTTGGGCATCAAACTCCGGGAAAGGTGTTCTCCTCTTCTTCGCCCGGTTCGCCGGCGTTGGCGGGCGCCCAGCAGACCTGGTTGCGTCCGCTCTGCTTGGCCTTGTAAAGTGCCGCGTCGGCGGCGCGCACAATATCGTCGCGGGTGATGCCGTTGGCGGGAAACTCGGCAACGCCCACGCTGATGGTCACCGGCGTGGACACACCGGGGTGCTGGGCCCCCGCCACGGCGCGGCGAATCTTATCGGCGACGATGTAGGCGCTGCCGCCCGGGGTGGCGGGAAGTATGATGGCAAACTCCTCGCCTCCATAGCGGCAGACCACGTCTACCTTGCGCAGCGTGCGCAGGAAGATGCCGGAGACCGTGCGCAGAACGTCGTCGCCGAGCATGTGCCCGAACTCATCGTTGACCCTCTTAAATTGGTCCAGATCGACCATCAGAATGCTGACACCCGCACCATAGCGCGCGGCTCGCGTGATCTCCTCGATCAGGCGGGATTCGAAATAGCGGCGGTTGAATATCCCGGTGAGGCCGTCGCGGAATGCGAGCTGGCGCACCCGGTCTACATAGCGTGCGTTCTGCGTGGCCGTGGCCAGGATGTCGGCGACGGACTCCAGTGCCTGCCTGTCATTGGGCAGGATCGACTCGCCTTGCCGGGTGACGCAAGCCAGCAGCCCGAGATTTTCTCCGAAGGAGACCAACGGCAGGCGAAGCTCCTCCCGGCCTTCCCCCGCGGCGGTGACCGGGTGGCCTTCCGGCAAGGCATCCCCGATCTTCATCGGGATGGGCGAGGTGCCCTGCTGCGCACGCAGCACAAGATTGCCATCCTCGTCGCGCAGAAAAATGGAGACGTGTTCCACCGGAAAGGAGTTGGGAAGCTGGGTGCAGAGGCGGTCGAGCAACTCCTTCAAATCGAGCTCGACCGTGGTGCGCTTGGCAATGGCGTTGATGGCCTCCAGTTGCGCGGCGCGGCGCTGCACCTGGGAGTAGAGCTTGGCATTCTGCAGGCCAATGGAGGCCTGGGTGGCGAAAAGCATGAGCAGGTCCACGGTCTCATGGTCGAACGACTCGGGCCGATTGCTGTGGCAGTCGAGCACGCCAACCACCTCATCGCGCACCATGAGAGGGATGGCCAGCTCCGAGCGCGTGGCGGCATAGTGGCCCTGATACTGAGGATCGCTGTTTACATCCGGAGAGTAGATGGGACGGCGTGCCTTGGCAGCGGCTCCGGCAATGCCCTTGCCGAATGGCACCGAGAGGTCTTCGGGCAAAACCGGATCGCCGAAGTGGGCGCGCACCGTGAGCTGCTGGGTCTTCTCATCGAGCAGCAGGATGCTTCCGCTCTGCAGATGAAAGTAGTCGCGCACCACCTCCAGGACCTGGTTGAGCACCTCGTCCAGATCAAAGGTGGAGAGCACAGCCTGACTGGCGTCGTAAAGGATTGTCACTCGTTGCATAGAGTCTACTGAATATTGAAAATCCATCTTACATCAGGGGTGCGGCCCGACCTTGTGTCTGCGCCAGCACCAAAGTTCCAGTAGCCCCAGCATAAACAGACAGAACCAAAGGTCAACCAACAGTCCCAAATCGACCCTGCCGGGTTGGTGGTGCGCGGCCGGAGGCAGCGAGCGCGCGCACGCGAAATACAGTGCATTCCCTGTCACCACTGCCGTCAGCGATCTCCAAAAATTACCCGACATCTATCATTGGAGACCGCCAACCGCGGAAACGGTGCACGGCGCGCCTTCGGAAAATGCGAGTGCGATACCATGACGACTGGTCGGGATGGAGTCGAATCGGGACTCGCCACCAGAATCGCAAACCAGAATCGCAAATCAGAATTGCAAATCAGAATTGCAACCGAGGGTGCGGGGCGGCAATGCCGGAGCTGCAAACAGAGATCCAGTTTTTGAAAGGCATCGGCCCCCGGTTGGCGGAGACGCTGGCCGGCAAGGGAATCCGCACCGTCGAAGACCTGTTGTATTACCTGCCATTTCGCTACGAAGACCGCATCAATCCGCGCAGCATTGAAGAGCTCAAGCCGGGAGAGATGGCCTCGGTGATTGCCGAGGTGCGAGGAAGTGGCCTGTTCAGGACCCGGCGCATGCCGATCTTTGAGATGACGGCCGGCCAGGGCCGCAGCAAGCTGAAGTGCCTATGGTTTCGGGGCGGCTATCTTGAAGGCAAGTTCAAACCGGGCGCGCTGGTGGCGCTCTATGGAAAGGTTGAGTTCTCCACCTTCGGACGTGGCGGGCTGCAGATGCTGCAGCCGCAATTTGAGGTCCTCCACGAGCCGCCGGACGACGGCAACCCGGCTTCGGAGACCGAAGAGCAGCAGCGATTCCAATCGCTCGAAACTGGGCGCATTGTTCCCATCTATGAGGCCACGGGCAGGCTGAACGCGCGCTGGTTCCGGCGCATCATCCGGAGCGCGCTTGAGCAGATGCCCAACCCCAGCAAGCCAAATTCGGGCTTCCACCCCAGCACGCCAACCGCAGGCGCGATGGGGACCCCGGGCTTGCCGGGGACCCCTTCGGAGGAGGTCTGCGATCCGATCCCAGCGGCCATTCGCGGGCGCCTGGGCTTGGTCCCGCGCAGCCAGGCCTTCTGGCAGGTGCACTGGCCGGAGGCGGAGACGAACTTCTCCGACCTCGAGGCCTCGCGCACCCCGGCGCACCAGCGGCTGATCTTCGAGGAGCTCTTCTTCCTGGAGCTCGGCTTGGAGCTGAAACGGCGCAAGGCGCGGATGGAGCCGGGCGTCGGCTTTGAGATCAACGATGAGGTACGCTCCGCGTTGAAACGCATGCTGCCCTTTCATCCCACTCGCGCGCAGAAGCAGGTGATGAAAGAGATCGCCGAAGATATGGCGCGGGCTGCACCCATGCGGCGGCTGCTGCAGGGTGACGTGGGCTCGGGCAAAACCATTGTGGCCTTCGAAGCCGCGACCGTGGCGATGGAGAACGGCTACCAGGTCGCGATGATGGCGCCGACCGAGATCCTTGCAACCCAGCATTATTTTACGGCGCGGCGGATTCTGGAGCCCGCGGGCTACCGCATTGTGCTGCTGACCGGATCGCTCGAAGCCGGACGCAAGCAGGCCATTCGCGGCCACCTGGCGCGCGGCCACGCCCAAATGGTGATCGGCACCCATGCGCTGCTCGAGGACAAAGTGGAATTCGAGCGGCTGGGCCTGGTGATCGTCGATGAGCAACACCGCTTTGGCGTGCTGCAGCGGATGAAGTTGATGCGCAAGAACAGCGAGGTGCAGCCGGATGTGCTGGTGATGACCGCAACCCCGATTCCGCGCACTCTTGCAATGACGCTCTACGGCGACCTCGACGTGAGCGTCATCGACGAGCTGCCGCCGGGGCGCACTCCGGTGAGCACGCGGGTGCTCCCGGAGGAACGCGCCGGAGAGGTCTGGGAATTCGTGCGCAAATCGGTGGCCGCCGGCCGGCAGGCCTACGTCGTCTACCCCGTCATTGAGGAGAGCGAAAAGGACACCGGGCTGAAGGCCGCCATCCGCATGTATGACGAGCTGCGCAGGAAAGTCTTTCCCGAATTCAAGTTGGGACTGCTGCACGGGCGGATGAGCGCCGAGGAAAAGGACGCGGCCATGCGGCGCTTCAAGAGCGGCGAGCTGCAGGTGCTGGTGGCGACGACGGTGATCGAAGTCGGCGTGGATGTGACGAATGCCACCGTAATGGTGATCGAACACGCCGAGCGCTTCGGGCTCTCGCAACTGCATCAGTTGCGCGGACGCATCGGCCGGGGCAGCGCCAAGTCCTATTGCGTGCTCATCACCGGGGGCAAGGTCAATGAGGAGGCGCAGCAGCGGATGCAAACCATGGCAGCGACGACCGACGGCTTTGCCATTGCGGAGAAAGACCTGGAGCTGCGCGGTCCCGGCGAGTTCTTCGGCACTCGTCAAGCCGGCATGCCCAGCCTGCGTGTAGCCAGCCTCATTCGCGACCGCAAGCTGTTGGAGATTGCCAAGCGCGAGGCGCGGGCCTTGCTGGAAGAAGACGGCGGCGAGGCAACATTGGAGGAAAAGCACATGGCCGTGCAATATCTGCGGACCCACTGGAACCGGCGCTACGGGCTGGTGGAGGTAGGGTAGAAAACCAGCACGGGTGCCCCATATCGGCCCGCCTCGGGCAAATGTGGGAAGTCAGGGCGGTGGCGCCATGTCCACACGGGTGGCTGTAAATGGTCAAGAGGCTGGTGGCCCATATTTGCCCGCCTTTGGCAAATGTGGGACGCGTTTCGGGTAAGCTGGAGAGCATGATTGCGGGCATTGGCGTGGATCTGTGCGAGGTGGAGCGGATAGAGTCGGCGATAGCGCGTCATGGCGAACGCCTGCTGGCGCGCCTCTACACTCCGGCCGAGCGTAGCTATTGCGAATCCAAGCCCAACCGCATGGAACGTTTCGCCGGCCGTTTTGCCGCCAAGGAGGCCGCGATGAAGGCCATCGGCACGGGATGGAGCCGCGGCGTAGGATGGCGCGACTTCGAGGTGGCGCGGGCCACCGGGGGCCGGCCGGTGATCGTCTTCCACGGGGTGGCGCGCAGGATCGCAGATGAGATGGGCGTGACGCGCGCGCTGGTGTCCATCACCCATGTCCGCAGCCTGGCCATGGCGGAGGTGCTGCTGGAGGCCGGCTGAGAGGCCGGGAGGCAAGCGCAGAACGGGTTTGTTATGATTCCATTCAGCTTCGACGGGAGTAAGCGTGCCGAGTCAAAAGCAGCTTCGCTGGGCTGAGCTTCGGGTGGGCATCACCGTGGTCTTCGCCTCCATTGTGCTGATGTTCCTCATCTTTTTGATGGGTGGAGCGACCGGTTTCTTGAGACCCACGCTGCGTCTGTACGCTTACGTTCAGAATGCGAGCGGGCTGCGCAATGGCGCGCCGGTGCGGCTGCAGAGCGTCGACATCGGGAACGTAAACAAAATCCGCATCGTCGATCATCACTCCGCAAGCGGCGCCAGCACGCCGGTCCAGATCGTGATGAAGATCAATGCCAAGTTTCGTCCGTTCGTGCACACCGACTCGCAGATGTTGCTCACCACACAGGGCGTGCTGGGCGAGACCTTTGTCGATATCGACTCTACGCATGCCCAAGGCCCCGTGGTCTCGAACGATTCCGAGCTTGCCGTCAAGGAGGTGCCGGACCTGCAGGACGTGATCAGCAGTTCGCAGGGCACGCTGGAGAACATCAATGTCCTGATCCAGCGCCTGGACCGGATCGTCGGCGCGGTGGAGGACCAGAAGGGCTCGGTGGGAAAGCTGATCTATGACAAGCAGCTCTACGACAACCTGAACCACTCGGTGTCACAGGTCAACTCCATGCTGAACGACATCAACGGTGGACGCGGCAGCCTCGGCAAGCTGCTGAATGACGACACGCTGTATCAGCGGGCCACCACGGCGATCGACAAGGTGAATACGATTGCCGACACCATCAACGGCAATCAGGGAACGGTAGGCAAGCTGCTTCACGATCCGGCGCTCTACGACCATGCAAATCAGACGATGGTCAACGCCAACGAACTCATCAATGGGATGAACCGCGGCGAAGGCAGCCTGGGCATGATGGCCAAAGACAAGGAATTCGCCAGGAAGCTGGACCTGCTGGTGACCAACCTTTCGTCGATCGCCTCCGAGCTGCAAGGGGGCAAAGGCTCAGCGGGCAAGCTGATGAAGGACGCCGCCCTCTACGACAATATGAACAAAGTCATGGTGGAGACCCGCGACTTGATTGGCGCGGTGCGCACCAACCCGAAGAAGTACCTCACCATTCACCTGAAGCTCTTTTAGTCATCGGAAGTCAGCCGGCCGCGATGACGCTCTCGGCCTGCTCGTGGGCATGGTAACTGGAACGCACCAGCGGACCGGATTCCACGTGCCGAAAGCCCATCTTCAGCGCCTCCTGCTTGATCCAGGCAAACTCCTCAGGCGGGTATAGGCGCTTGACCGGCAGATGATTGCGCGAGGGCGCAAGGTACTGGCCAATGGTGAGAATGTCCACCTTGCACCCGGCCAGGTCGCGACAGACCTGCAACAACTCATTCATCGCTTCGCCGAGGCCGACCATAACTCCTGTCTTGGTGACGGTGCCAGGCGATCGCTGCTTGGCCGAGGCGAGCAGGGCGAGCGAGCGCTCGTAACGCGAGCCGCTGCGGGCCACACGGTAGAGGCGCGGCACCGTCTCCGTATTGTGGCCCAGAATGTCGGGCCGCGCCTCGAGCACGATCTCCAGGCAATCCTGCCGGCCCTGGAAATCCGGGATGAGCACCTCGACCGAGCAGTCGGGCTGAAGGCCGCGGACCGCGCGGATGGTCTCCGCAAAAATCCTGGCGCCACCCACATTGTCGTCATCGCGATCGACGCTGGTGATCACAGCAAACTTGAGCCCCAGCCGGGCGACCGCCTCGGCCACGCGCCGCGGCTCATCGAGGTCGATCGCCTCGGGGCGGCCCTTGGGCACCGCGCAGAAGCCACAGCGCCGCGTGCACAGATTCCCCAGCAGCATGAAAGTTGCGGTGCGATGGTTCCAGCACTCGCCGATATTGGGGCACTGGGCGGATTCGCAGACGGTGTGCAGTTCCAGGCCCCGCGCCAGCTTTTTGAGCTCGTGGTACTGCTCGCCCATGGGCGCCCGGGTGCGCAGCCAGCTCGGCTTGGGAACGCGCGCCGTGGAAGCGCTCTGAATTTGGATCAGTTCGGAGATCGCCATGTGGTTTCGTCTCTAGTGTACGATGCGGTGCGCTTTCGCGGGGACTCCGGGCCGCAGGCACTCGGTTTCAAGGTAAAATTCAGGCAAATGAGAGCTGAAAAAGGAGATTCCAGATGAAATCAATTTCGCTTTCCAATCTTGCTATCGCTCTCATTTGGGTCTTCGTAGTTGCTACCTCAGTTCTCGGATCGGTTGGCTTGCAGCCGCCAGTCCCGGCCAGTTTTTCTCCCGCGATGACGATAACGCTGTTGGTTATGCCCATTCTGTTTTTTGGCGCTATGCCATTCTGGGCGAGGCATTCTCCTTTCTACCATCCGACACTGGCACGCTACGTCGATCGTCGTTTTGGGGAAGGAGCCCTTGCATCATTTCTTGTCCGCCTTAGGCCGCTCCTACTGTTCGCCGTCGCAAGCGTTGTTCAAGGTGGGCTTGGACTGATCCAGGCTACGCACGCCAATTCGCCGTCTGGTGCCTATGTCATTTCGGGTTTTCTTACATCCGCTGGCATTGGCTTTGCGTTAGCCCACCAGCTTTTCTATCTACGAAGGGCGGTTGGCGTCTATCCGGCCGAGAGGCTCACTTCAGAACAGAGGACATTAGCTCCTAGGCCAGACCGCAAGCCCCTCCGTGAAGCAATCCGTTGTTACTGGAAACATTTGATCGGCGTAGCTCTATTTCCTACCGTTGCGCTTGTCGGCGGCGAGGTTCTTCACATCCCTTTCGGTTACTTGGCTCTTCCATTCTTTGCCGTTAGCTTTCTAGCAGCATGGCCGTATTTGTCGGGAAAGGCGCCCTACACGTTCTGGCTTGTTGCTATGTTTGTCTGGATCGCAGGGGGGTTCCTCGCAGTATTTCTCAGCTCCGCCATCCGCTTCACATTAGCTCTGCGATGAACGGCAGAAGCCCAGTCAAAGCGTCTTCAGATACTCGAGCAGCGCGTCGAACTGCCCTTGCGAAAGGGTACCGCCGAATGCGGGCATCTTGGCCCGCCCGCGCAGAATGACCTCGCCGATGCGGTCATCATTGGCTGGTTGGCCGCTGGGCATGAACTGCTTCTTGTACAGGTTGTGTAGGCTGGGCCCATGCAGCCCGCTCTTGGAATAAGGCTCATGGCACCGGGCGCAATTGGCGTCGAAGACATGCCGGCCGAAGGCTTGCGTCGGGTCCAGCCCAAGCTCGGCGTCGGACTTCCGGGGTTCGACGCTGCAGCCGGAGACGGCCAGCAAGGCGACCGCGCAGAGCAGTGCGGACAGGGCGGCGCGGAGAGAGAGAAAAGTGGATGGAATGTGAGCTGGCATGGTCCGGATCGGGTACCATCTTACGCACAGATGCCGGTCCTGATCAAAAGCATGCGTGAAGCCGCCTCCAAGAAGGATGGCGCCCGGGTGCTGGTAGAGCGGCGGCGGCCGCGCGGAATCGAGAAAGAGGCAATGAAGCTGCGCGCGTGGCTGGCGGTGCTCGCCCCCAGCGACGAACTGCGGCATTGGTTCGCCGAGCGGCCGCGGCAGTGGCTGGGCTTCCGTCGCCGCTACCTCGCCGAACTCTGCATGGAAGAGGCCTCGGCCGCGTTGAGCATGCTGCACGACCTCGCCGACAGCGTGCCGGTCCTCACCCTGCTGACGCGGGCCGGCGAGCAGGAGCGCGGCCACGGGGAGATTCTGCGCGACCTGCTGGACGGGGCCAAGAAGCCGCCCTCGAGCACAGGGCCCGTACGCATGGCAGCCGGCGGTCCGGTCCGTGCCCGGAGGAGACCTTGATCTTCCGCGGCCAGTTGGCGCCGATGGAGAGCCGCGGAGCGGTGAGTCCGGCGTTTGAGGCAATCTCCGAAACTCAGCAGAAGGCAAAGGTGAGCGACTGGTTTGTGACCCAGCCGGACCACGCCCGCATCTCCGGCGAACTGGCGGCGGCCTTGGATCCGAGCCTCGTCCCCAACCTGAGCGAGGCGGTCGTGCGCGCCATCGGCATCCATGACGTAGGCTGGATGCCGTACGACGGCGATGCCGGCTCGCCGCAAGCGCCCAGGGCGCTGGACTCCGGCGTGCCGATCTCCTTTGTCAACTCCGAGCCGGAGACGTTTCTGCCGGCATGGATGGGTTCGATCCAGGCGGCGCAGAGCACGGGCGCGCTGGGAGGACTGATCGT
>WNGF01010221.1_pt1 | contig 11797 bp, 11 predicted proteins | sample 5400641 | NCBI WGS metagenome assembly WNGF01 (sample SAMN13153371, study PRJNA577476) | soil metagenome | isolation source: 80 cm soil or saprolite under grassland replicate 2 | place: USA:California | collected 2016-06-15 | reverse complement strand
TGCGGCGTGACAATCACGTTGTCGAATTGTAGAAGCTCCGGAAGCTTCGGCGGCACGTTCGGTTCGCCCTCGACGACATCCAGTGCCGCCCCCGCAATGCGGTTCGATCGCAGAGCATCGATCAGCGCCGCTGTATCCACAACCGTACCGCGTCCGATGTTGACGAGATACCCTTTCGGTCCGAGGGCCGTCAGAACGTCCGTGTTGACGAGGTGTCGCGTCCCCGCGCCCCCTGGCGCAGCAGCGATCAGGAAATCGGCCCACGTCGCGAGCTCGATGAGACTGTCAAAATATCGATAGGAAGATCCGGTGACGGCTGTCCGGTTGTGATAGCCGACCTCCATGTCGAAGCCGCGCGCCGCGCGGTGCGCAATCCTGCTCCCGATTTTTCCAAGACCGAGAATACCCAGACGCTTGGCGGAAATGGTCGGGGTGTCGACACGCCATTGGTCTTGCCATCCACCGGCACGTACGAAGCGATCGGCCTCAAGTAGGTGCCGGGTTGTCGCCATCAACAGCATCATGGCGGAGTCGGCGACAGCAGATGCGTTCGCGTCGGGGCAATTAGCGACCGCGATGCCCCGACTCCGGGCTGTGTCGAGATCGATGGCCTCATAACCTGCGCCGACAGCGCAGGCTATCTCGAGATTCGGAAGCAATGCCATCTCGTCGCCGCATAGACCTCCACGGCCGTTGGTCAGAACGGCCCTGACGGTAGCGGCTCCGTCGCGAAGGGCGTCTATCCGGCTTGCGTACCTCGTCCCCTCGCGAACGGCATAGCCGGCTGCGGTCAGTGCGGCTACGCGTTCAGGAGTGAGCCGTACGAGAGCGAGGACATCAATGCTCATGACCGCTGATCTTCAAAGGCCTTCACCGCCCAGAAGTCGAGGTTCTCTTCGAGAACCCGTGCAACGTCCGCGTAAGCCGCTAGATCGAGCTCAAGGACAGTTCTCATAAGTTGCTGGTCCGGCATCACATCACCCTGCTGCGCCTAACGATCCTGGTGAGCGCCCCTCAAGGTCTACCAGTGAGTGTTGTAGATTGCGCCGCGCCTGCGCTTCGTACCGCTCTCGAAAATGGGCTGTGCAATATAGGTGAGGTCTGCCTAGGAACTCCTTCAGTATCTTGGCCCTGGTGGACCGGAACATTGCGTCCGGAACCCACCCATACTCGCTCCGAACCTGCGCCTCATACTCCTGGAACCGCGCAGGTTGCGCACCCAGGATGGACAGGTCTGCGTCAACTAGAACGTGGGCATCGATGCCGACGGGCTCCGCGGCATGGCGTGTGAACATGATGAGGTCGTAGATCCTTTGTGCGCTTTCAGCACTGGCGCCCGATTCTCGCGTCGCAGAGCGTGCCCAAGCCGCGCTCCGCTCCTCATTGTCGTGACGTTGAGTGTCGTAGATGACATCGTGGAACCAGAGGCCAACGTTTACCTCGGCTGGATGTTCTGCCAGAGAGATGATGTCTTGGACCTTCTCGAAGCACTCAGCGAGGTGCTGATACGTGTGGTAGTGGCGATGTGGCTCGGAGTACCGACCTAGAACATCACCATGAAGGCGCCTGAGCTCCGGCGAATCGCTGACTCCTAACTCGCGCCAGGTTTCAACCCATCGGCCAATCTCGGTCATTGTTCTAGCGGGTTGAACCATTTGTTAGCCCTTAGTCCCATACGGCATCTGGCTCCACGTTGCGAGCAGCGACAAGCAAAGAGCGCTGACCCGCTGGTAGCGTCCGTAGGGCCGCCAGCACCGCCGCTCTGCCGACTGCGTCATGATAGCGAGCCAATTCCTGAAGCGAAGTTATGCCGTAGTCCTCCAGCCTCACATCATCTGCCGCTCGCTGCACTTCGGCGACCCACACAGCCCGAGCTGCCTCCTCATCCTTCTTCTCTTTCCGCTCAATCGCCATATGAATGGAAATGCATACGAACCCGACGCCGAACAGCGCCAAACCAATGAATGCCTGCCCGTAGATCGCGACCCAGCCGCCAACGAGGCCACAGCCAACGTATGCAGCTATAAGGCCGTAACGCAACTTCGCCATCTCTTAAGGGCTAACTTAACTAGAATTCCAGGATGACCTGGTCTCGCAGCGTATCTTGGCGGACTTTAACGGAGACACAGCACGCCGGATCACGAAGGGCACACCCGTTTGAGGACGTGGGTGTACATCACGCCCCGTTGGCAGGGCTCTCGCTCGCGTATCTACCCGACGGGTTGCTGGGCGCCGCGCGGCGGCCCCTTGATCTCCTCGAGCGATTTGGCGAAGGCCAGCAGTTCCTCGTCGGGGCGATCCAGATCGATGTGCTCGCCGAGCGGCTGCCGCACCTTGTAGGGGGTCGTGTAGTAGAGCTCGATCCGGTTGTCTTCGGGATCGAAGAAGTAGACGCTGCAGGCGATCCCGTGCGTGACGGTGCGGTCGATCTTCATGCCCTCCTTCTGGAGCCGATGATGGAACGCCCGCACGTCGTCCAGGCGCTTCACCTTGAAGGACACCTGCTGCACGTTGTGCGTCTTCTGCGCCGGCTCCTTGGCCTGGACGAGGGCCAGCTCGTGGTGCTCGGCGTCCGGCGCCGCGCTCAGGAAGCAGATCCCTCGCTCCAGGTTCTCGTCGCTGATCGTGAGGCCCAGGACGCGGGCATAGAAGTCCCTCATCTTCGGGAGGTCGTTGCAGAAGAGACCGACGTGCCCCAACCCGCTGATCTCAGGCATGTGTCACCCCTCAGGTCTGCTTGTAGAATCTGGCCGCATTGTCCCACAGGAGCTTCTTCTTCGTGTCCGGCTTGAGGCTCGACCACTTCAGGACGTTGTCCACGGAGTTGGGGAACTGGCACTCCGAGTGGGGATAGTCCGAAGCGTACATGAGGACGTCGTCCCCGAGGACGCTCCTGACGTAGTTGAACATGTCCTCGCCTTCGTGCTGCTCGATGCTGCAGAAGAACCGTCCGCTGGTCATGTACTCGCTGGGAGCATGCTTGAGTGGGGCGATGCCCCCGACATAGACCGCTTGCTCGTCCATACGCTTGGCCCAGAACGGAAGCCAGCCCGAGCCGCATTCCAGGATGCCCATGCGCAGGCTGGGATAGCGGTCCATGATCCCGGCGCCGATGAAGGCCGCCATGAACCGCATGCCACCCCACGGGTGAGAGGCGAGACGACCGAGGAAGATGTTGTCCCACAGGTCCTGATAGCCGGGGAAATACGGGGGATTCCAGGTCAAGCTGTGGTGCATCACCGCCAGGTCGTGCTCCTGGGCGGCCTTCCAGATCGGGTCCAGGTCCGGGTGGTCGACGGGGATGTCCTTGGCGAGCAAGGGCCAGACCGCCACCGCCCACTTCGATGTCCCCCACTGGCGGATCTCGCGCACCGCCTCCTCGACGTTACGGGTCGAGGCCACGACCATCGTCTTGAGGCGGCTCGGAAACTTCCCGCAGAAGTCCGCCGCATGGCGGTGGTAGGCGCGAATCAACCCGACCTCGAGCTCGACATCGGGCAGGCCGACGACGCTGATCCACGATGTCGGGATCAGAAGATGCGCGTCGGTCCCCTCGTCGTCCATGTCCTTGATGCGGTTCTCGGCCTGGTCGTCCTGCACCCCCGCTCTCGGCTGCTTCGTCCCCCTCCAGTTCGTGCCTCGCCCGGTGAACGTCTCGTGGGCGCTCGCCTCGCCGAGGACACGCCGGTAGAGCTTCGTGCCGACGCGGTATTGATGGGTGCCGGGGGTGCTTCCGATCAAGCCGGTAGGGTGTCGGTGGGACGCCAGCTCGGCCAGGCGCGGGCGGAAGCTCGGATCGACGTACCGTTCCAGGACTTCGGCGGCAGGGTTCACGTGCGTATCGGCGTCCCACGCTTGCAGTCCGGCCCTCATGCGTTCCTCCTTCGTTCCTCCTTCGTTCTGCGTCGTCCACCAGGATCACGAGCGAACCATCAGCTGCAGGCGGTGCCCGTCAGGGTCTTGAAAGTAAATGCACCGGTCTTCCCCCGGGCGGCCGCTCACGGCCACTCCGTGCTTCTCCAGATCGGCCTTGAGCGCCTCGTACGTGCCGGGCGCCACATTCAGGGCTAGGTGGTTGAGGTCATTGCCCGTCGTCAGGGGGGTATCGCCCTGCTTCTTGAACAGCGCCACCCCCTGCGAGCCGGCGTGCAGAAACACCTGCCGGTCGTTCTCTCGGTAGACACTCATACCCAGGATCTCGGTGTAGAACTTCTTGGCGCGCCCTACGTCAGTGACGTGCAGCACGAGATGGTCGATCCCGGTGGCCTGTATCATGTCTCTGCCCTCCTCGGCTCCCCCGAGCCTGCCTCGCCTGGGATATACGCCGCTCGCGGCGCCAAGTCTACACGCAAACGCATGGCTCTTGACACCTGGGGAACGCGGCGCTATGTCTTCGCGCGCCATGCCACACGACCAGGTCGCCTTCATCAGCGGCATGGGCTGGACCGACCGGGCTGGTCAAGCGAGAACGGCGAGGAGGGAATCGTGAAGCTCGTGATGTTCCAGATCGCCGGGAAGCCGGATGTGATGCCGGGGTTGCTCACCGACCGGGGCGTGGTGAGCATTGCCGAAGCGGTCCCTTCGGGCGCCACGCCTCAGTCGACGATGACGGGCATCATCGACAACTTCGATCGGCTGCGTCCGTCGCTGGACCGGCTGGCGAGGGATGGCACGGCGATACCGGCGTCCGACGTCCGGCTACGCCCGCCGCTGGCCCGGCCGGGCAAGATCCTGGCCTGCATCGCCAACTACTGGGAGCACGGCGCGCTCGAGGCCCGGCCGCTCAACATGTTTCTGAAGAGCTCGGACGCGGTGATCGGCCCCGGCGACACGATCGTGCTTCCGGAGTTCACCGAGCCGTGGATCTTCATGCACGAGGCCGAGCTGGCGCTCGTCATCAAGGGGCCGGCCAAGATGGTCAAGCGCGACAACTGGCGCAACGCCGTCTTCGGCTACACCGGCATGATCGACGTGTCGGCGCGCGGCGAGGGCCGCCGCACGTGGAAGGCCGGCAGCTGGCTCGGCAAGTCCTTCGACACGTTCGCCCCGATCGGCCCGTGCATCGCCACGATCGACGAGATCCCGAACCCCAACGACGTTCACGTCCAGTTCTGGGTGGACGGGCAGCTCCGGCACAACTACAACACGGACGACATGGAGCACCTGGTCCCGGAGCTCGTCGAGTTCGCGACGACGATCATGACGCTCAACTCGGGCGACCTCATCGCGTGCGGGACGAACCACGAGGGCCTGGGGCCGCTTCAGGACGGCGAGGTCGTGGACTTCGAGATCCACGGTGTCGGGCGCATGCGGCTCCAGGTGCGCGATCCGCTGAAGCGCACGTGGGAGAAGGGCATCTACATGGGCGCCGACTCGACCCATCCCGAGGCCGTCCAGCGCAACCGGCCTCCGGGAGCGCGCTGAGGCGCTTCGGCCTACCGCTCGTCGGCGCGGGCGAGCAGACCGCCCGCCTCGCGGATCTCGCCCGGATCGAACGGCGGCTCGGCGAGCAAGATCAGCCGCTCGACGCCGACGCGCTCGAGCGTCTGCCGAGCGCGCGAGTCCGGCCGGAGCCAGCGCTCGTCCAGTCCCGCGAACACCGTGACGATGAAGCGCACGGCATCGCGTCCCGCGGCGGCGTGCTCGTCGCGCGCGAGACGCACGAGGTCGCCGAGCCGGGGGTGCATCGCCTGCGTGTTGAACCCGTCGGCGTGTCGGCCGGCGATGCCGGCCATCCGCGGGCCGAAGCCGCCGACGATGATCGGCGGCGGAGGCTCGGGCTTCAGAAACCCCGAGTGCCCCGCCCAGAGCCGGCGCATGAGCTCGATCGCCTCGACGACGCGCCGGGCACGAATCTCGTCCCGCTCGATGGACTGACCAAGCGCCTGCTGCTCGGCGGCATAGGGAGTCCGGCGGCTGCCGCCCGCGCCGATCCCGAGGAGCAGCCGGCCGCCCGAGACGGCTTGAAGTGTCGCCGCCATGTTGGCCAGGACGCCGGGATGGCGGTTCGCCACGTTGAGCACGAGCGGTCCCAGGGCGATCCTTCTTGTGACCTCGGCGAGCGCCGTCAGGACGGTCCACGCCTCCGGCACGCCGGGGCCCGACTCCGCGTCGGGATCCCGCAAGTGATCCCAGGTCCAGAGTCCGTCGAACCCCGCGTCCTCGGCGGCGAGCGCAGCGGCGCGCATGTCGCGGTAGCGGGCGCTCATCGGGATGAGGAGCAGGTCCATCTTCATGATTGCTCCGACCGGGATTATCCTCTAGCCTTCGGAGTGCATATGCGCGCCTGGACCGTGGACGCCGACGACATTCGCGTCGCCGAAGATTTCGACGACGCCCTCCTGCACCGCACGCCCGAGATCGACAGCTTCCTCAATCTCGACCGGGACGACAAGTTCATCGTCATCGGCACGAAAGGCTTCGGCAAGACGCTCCTCCTCAAGGCCAAGCGCATCCTGTACCAGCGCGCGGGACGGGCGGTGTGCCTTCCGACCGGCAACCTCCTCGACAAGCCGATCGGCGACAAGATCTTCGGCAAGGAAGCGCTCGCCTTCTTCGCAGCGTCGGCGCTGCCGTGGTCGAAGCTGTGGCTCACGGCGATCGCGGCGGCGACGCTCAAGCACGTCGGCCGGTCCGACGGCCTCAGGGTCACCCCGAAGCTGGCGGGCCTGATGGCCGACGAGCGGCTGCACGGCGTCATCGACCATTTCGTTCGCCTCCTCGATTTCTCGCCCAGCGAGCTCCAGCGCTCCGCCGCCGACACCGACGGCCATCTCCTGCCGCGGCTGCGCGCTCTCAATTCGCCGGTCGCGATTTTCATCGACGGCGTCGACGAGTACTTCCACAAGCACATCGAGAGCCGCACCAGCCATCCAAGCGTGACCGGGCCGCTGTCGCCGAACGTATGGTACTTCGCGCAGCTCGGCCTCGTCGAGGTCGCCTATCAGCTTCGGCGCATCAACCATCATCTCAAGGTCTTTGCCGCCGTGCGGAAGGAAGCGTACGCGCGCCTGCAGACCACGGTCATGTCCCAGCAGTATCGGGGCAGCGCCGTCGACATCGTCTATCCGATCGAGAGTCTGCGCGAGATCTTCGTCAACAACATCCGCCTGGAGAAGGCGGACCGGATGGTCCGGCCCGAGCGCCTGCGCGCCGATCCGGTCGAGGCGTTCGTCGGTCGAACGAAGATCACACACCTCTACACCGGCGAGGAGGAAGACACGTTCGACTACGTGTGCCGGCACACGTTGCTCCGGCCGCGGGACCTCATGACCATCGGCGAACGTCTGGCGGCGCTTCGGCCCGAGGAGCGGCGCAACGAGGACCGATTCAAGGAGACGGTGAATCTCGCCGCGACCGAGATCTCCCACGAATACCTCACCGAGATCGCCCCGTACGTCGGCGATCTCGACCTCGAGCGCTTCCTCCGGCGTGTGCCGGGCCACATCCTCACCCGCGCCGAGGTCGAGGAGCTGTTCCGGGACCACAACGTCGAGGGCGGCTCGGGCGAGGACCGGCACGTGTTCTGTGCCCTCTATCGCGTCGGGCTGCTGGGCCACCTGCACTACGACTGGGTCAGCGGAGCCTGGGTCCAGCGGTTCTTGCGACCCGGCGAGGGCACCCTCGGGCCCGACGGCGTGCTTCCCAGCGCGACGCACTATCTCGTGCACCCGGTGCTGTCGGACGTGATCGGTCGCCTGAACCCCGCCTATCTCCGTCGCATCGACCGCGTCAACATCGTCGGCTATGGGCGATCATGGCGCGAGACGCCGAGCGGTGATCGTGCCGTCACCGCCCGCGCGCTCTGCGTGCTCACGGGCGACGTCCACGGCTTCGGCGGGTTGATGCGGGCGGGGGTCGACGCCGCCGTCCGCCAGGCGCTGGAAGAGGCGGTGCGGAAATGGGCCCGCGAGACGATCGCCGCCGAGATCCGGGGCGGAGACACCGTGTCGATCGTGCACGACGATCCCGTCGTGCTGGCGCAGGTCGCCCGCCACCTCGTGGACGAGGTGTATCGCGCCCCCGGCCAGCCCCGCCTCCGGATCGCGCTGCACTACGGCGAGGTGCAAACGCGTCGGCGTGCCACTGATGGGTCGCCGGTCATCGCCGGCGGGGACGCGGTGCTCTGCGCGGCGCGTGTCGAGCCGCACGTCGAGCCCGGGCAGATCTGGGTGACCGAGGAGTTCCGTGCGCAGCTCGCCGAGAGGCCTTCCCTGTGGCGAGCCACGCCCGTGACGGGACCGGGCGGTGCCCATCAGATCAACGTCAAGAAGGAAGGAGAGACGGAGCCGGACCTGTGGGTCCAGCTGCACCGGCTCGAGTTCTAAGACGTTACCTGTCCGGAACGATGGCCGCGTCGGGAACGCAGAGGGCCAAGAGCTTCTCGCGAAAGCTCGCCGGAACTCGGGCGGGCCGCCCGTCCTCGGTCGCGAAGGCCCCGGTGACCTCGGCGGTTACCAGGAGCCGCTGGCTCGTCGCTTCGTGGATCTCTTGTACCCAGATCGAGCGGGCTCCCCGGATCTCACGCACGTACGTCACGATCTCGAGCGTGTCGCCTGACCGCGCGGGCGCCAGATACTTGACCGACAGGTCAGCCGCCAGAATGAGATAGCCCTGTCGCCGCATGTCCGGCAGCGACAGCCCGAGCGCCTCCAGCGCCTCGATACGGGCCACTTCGAGATAGTGGACGTACTGCGCGTGGTTCACGTGGCCATACTGGTCTATTTCGTAGTGGCGCACCTTCAGCTGAAGCCTGGCCGGTTCGCCCATCGGGTCGCCCCTTTCTTACTTCAGCCTTTCCATTCGCACGGGTCGGGGCCGCTCGGCAAGCTTTCCGGCGCCACCGTCACCGCGCCGGTCGCCTACCACCCGCCCAACAACCTCTTGACCTTGCCCTAGGGGGCAGGGTTTAGGGTAGGGCCATGGCGAAAGACCGGCTTTTCATCGGCGAGGCCGCCCGGCGCAGCGGCGCCAGTCGCAAGGCGCTCAGAATCTACGAGGCAGCGGGAATTCTTCCACCACCGCAGCGGACGCCATCAGGGTATCGCCTCTATACGGCCGATTCGCTGGCCGTGCTGTCGTTTCTTCGGCAGGCGCGGCGTCTGGGCTTCACGCTCGGCGAGATCAAACGGATCGTGGCGATCAGGCGCCAGGGTCGCGTCGCTTGCCCGCATGTCCGCGAGCTCGTATCGAGAAAACTCCACGAGATCGATGAGCGGCTGCAGGATCTGAGAGAGGTTCGTGACGGCCTGCGCACCCTGCTGGATGACTGGCGTCCATCGAAGGAGTGCGACTCGATGATCTGTCCACAGATAGAAAAGGGGAAACAGAATGGACCGCGTGAAGATGTCACTCTGTCCGGCATGCACCGCCTGCCCCGAAGTCGAGGTCGTCAGAGAGGACGGCGAGGTGAGAATCGGTGAGGCCGGAAACCTGACCGTGCTCACGAAGGAGGCGTGGAATACGCTGGTCGAGCTGATCAAGTCCGGTCGGCTTGCCAAGCTGTGAGCTCACCTGGGGCGGCGGGTCCGCGCCGCCCCATTTCCTCGACTGAAGGCTACGCTACCGGTCGCCGCGTCCCCTGCTCCGAGCGTAACCGGGGCCAGCTCGGGCGGTGGTTTATCCTCCCGAGCGCGTCCTGCCGGCCTCCGCCCGCAGGAAAAAGCTTCCGGCGGTGACTACGAGCTCGCCGGGCTTCAGGCCATCGAGCACCTCGAACGAGTCTCCGTGCGCGGCGCCGAGCTTCACGGTCCGTTCCGCAAAGCGTCCCTCGCCGCCCTCCACCAAGACGTAGACGACGTTACGGTTGCCCACGGCCTGCACGGCGTCGCGCGGCACGAGCGTGACGTGCCCGCCGGCGCGCGACTCGAAGCTGAGCGTCACGTACATGCCCAGCCGAAGATCCCCACCGTTGTTCGGCACCTCCACGCGCACCTTGGCGGTCCGTGTGGCAGGATCGACGCGCGGGTCGATATAGGCGACGCGCCCGCGCAGCGGCAACCCCGGGGTTGCGGGCACGGTCACCGTTGTCCCACTCCCCACACGAACGGCGGCGAAGTCCTTCTCGTAGAGGTCCCCAATCACCCAGACGGTGCTGAGGTCGGTGACGGTGAAGAGCTCCTGGGCCGCGCCGACCACCTGGCCAGGATTCACGCCTCGCGCGATCACCACCCCGTCGGCGGGCGCCCGGACCGTGACCTCCGAGACTACGTGCAACGCATCCGTGAGCCGCGAGACGTCTTCCGGCCCGAGCCCCAGCAGCAGGAGACGCTGGCGTGCCGCGGCGACCTCCGTCTCGTGGCCGGTGTGGGTCGCCGTGATCTCTTCCAGCTCTTGACGGCTCGCCGCGCCGAGTCCTACGAGCTTCTGCGTTCGCTCGAGCTTCTGGTGATCGGCATTCAGCATCGCCTGCATCGAGAGATATTTCATCTGCGCGTCGGCCAGCTCCCCGCTGAAGATCACGGTGAGCGGCTGACCCCGCGTGACTGGCGCGCCCAGCTCGACCGCGACCTGACGCACGACGCCCCCGACAAGCGCGTTCACCTTCGTGTCGCGGTACGCGTTCGACATCACAGTCCCGGAGACCGAGAGCGTGGCGCTTGCTGTCGCGTTTGTCTGGATCCCGGCCCGCTCGACAGCCTCAGGTGTGAGCGAGACCTCAACGGCCTCGTCACTCTTCGCGCCTTCTCGGCTCACCTGCACACCCGCCGACCTCTCCGAAGTCGCACCGCCAGCTGCCAGCTGGCCGCGACCGTGACGCTCGGTCCACGTCACACCGGCCGCCACGCCGACGACGAGCAGCGCGATGGCACCGATACCTTGTGCGACGTGCTTTCGCGTCATCGAGCCCCGGTCCCCACCGCGCGCTCGATCCCGACCGCCGCGTCGTAGACCTGCTTGAGTGCGTCCGTGTAACCGTTCTCGACCTCGATGAAGCGCCGCTGCTCGGCGATGACGTCCAGAAGTGATCCGCGGCCGAGCTGGTAGGCCTGCCGGATCACGTCCAGGTTCCGCCGCGCGACGTCCCGCACGCCGCGCTCGTAGATGTCGAGTGACCGCCGCGCGGCCTCGTACTGGGTGAAGGCGGCGCCAACCTCCTGCTGCACGGTGAGCACGGTAAACTCCACCCGGCGCTCCGCGGCACGAGTCGCCGCCGTCGCCGCCGCCACGTTGCCCTCGTTGCGGTTCCTGACCGGGAGCACGATGCTCACGCCGCCGCCGAAGTAGTGAAAGACGTCCTGGATCGGCCGCTGGGTGCCGCTCGCCGTCAGCCCGTTCAGCGCGAAGCCGAAATCCTGGCGCTGGTAGCCGATGTTGATCGTCGCGTCCCAGCGACCTTCCGCCTCCTCCTTCTTCACCATCGCGGCCGCCATCGCCGCCTCCGCCCGCGCGACGGCCAGATCCGGCCGGTCGCTGACCGCACGCTGCGTCGCGCCAGCGAGGTCGAGGGGCAACGGCGAGAGCGTCAACTCTCCTTTGAGTGCGAGCGGAGCATCGGGCGCCATGCCAGCGAGCAACTTCAACTGGAGCACGGCGATCTCGACACGGCTCTGGGCGAGCTGCCGGCTCGCGTCCAGGCGATTCACTTCCACGAGCTGCAGGCCCTCGTCGAGTGACGGTGCGGCCCCCTGGCGGACCCGTGTCCCTACCACCTCGAGTGCGTTGCGGTTCACGCTCAGGAGATTGTCGGTCACCTGGAGGTTCCGCTGGGCTGCCAGCAGCTCACCCGCCTTCATGCGCACCTCCGCACGCACCTGCCGCTCGCGCTCGGCGACCTGACGGCGCCTCATCTCGATTT
>WNGF01008770.1_pt1 | contig 11799 bp, 10 predicted proteins | sample 5400641 | NCBI WGS metagenome assembly WNGF01 (sample SAMN13153371, study PRJNA577476) | soil metagenome | isolation source: 80 cm soil or saprolite under grassland replicate 2 | place: USA:California | collected 2016-06-15 | reverse complement strand
GTTCGTGGTCGCCCAGGCCGCCGCGCGCCACGTCAAGGTCGCCCTGTCGGGCATCGGCGGCGACGAGGCCTTCGCCGGGTACCCGCGCTACCTCGGGCTCCGGCTCTCCGAGACCTATGCGCGGCTGCCCGGGCCCGTCCGCTCCCTCACGCGCGCGGCGGTCCGGGCGTTCGCGCGCGAATCGGAGGGGGGCGTCGACTGGGGGGCCCGCGCCCGTCGGTTCGTCGCGGCCGAGGTCCCGCTGCCCGATCGCTATCTCGCCTGGACGCGCTTTTTCAGCGCCGCCGATCTGGAGCGTCTCGCCAGCGCTGCGCTGCGCGCCCGGTGGCGCGGCGATGTCGCGGCGCGCCAGCGCGCCGCGTTCGACACTCGCGATGGTGGAGACGTCGTGGACGGCGCGTTCCGGATCGATCTCGCGACCTATCTCCCCGATGACCTGCTGGTCATGGCGGACCGCATGAGCATGGCGCACTCGCTCGAGGTGCGGGCCCCGTTTTGCGACCCCCGGCTGGTGGAGCTGAGCCTCCGGATCCCCCCGGGCGTCAAGCTCCGTGGAGGTCGACTGAAGGCGCTGCTCAAGGCCGCGTTTGCCGACGTCCTGCCGCGCGAGCTCTTGCGGCGCCCCAAGCAAGGCTTCATGATCCCGCTTGCCCGCTGGCTCCGGACGGACCTGCGTGAGGCGATGGAAGACTTGCTCGCGCCCGCGTGTGTCCGGGCCCGCGGACTCTGCGTGCCGAGCGTCGTCGAGACGCTCAAGCGCGAGCACCTCGCGGGGCGGCGCAATCACGGCGACCGCCTGTGGGCGCTCATGGTGCTCGAGCTCTGGATGCGTCAACAGCGCGATGGCCTCGCGAGCGAGCCGGCCTCCTGGCCATGACGCCCCTCCGGGTCGTCGTCGTCGCCGACGTCTCGCCGGCCGTCGTCCTGGGCGGGAGCGAGCGAGTCGTCTGGGAGCAGTCCCGACGCCTGGCCGCGCGCGGCCATCGGGTCCGCGTGGTCAGTCGATCGCCCGACGGCGGCGGACCGCTCTCGGTCAGTCGAGAGGGTGTCGGGGTCCGCCATTTCACCGTCGGTCGCCGCTCGGCCGCGGGCTTCATCCGCGGCTCGATCCTCGGGGCGCGCCGCGCCGTCGTCGAGGAAGCCAACGCGTACGGCGTCGATGTCCTTCACTTCAACCAGCCGCTCTCGGCGTTCGGGGCCCTGACCTCGCGCGGCCTGCGTCGCCTGCCGAGTCTCTACACGTTCCACTCGCCGGCGCCGCTGGAGTACCTCGCGCGGCGGGGCACGACGGGCCTGCACCGTCCCGGCGCGGCGGGCGGCGCCGCGGCGGCGCTGCTCCGCACCCTCGAGCGATGGTGTCTGGCCCGCGTCACGCGGATCCACGTCCTCAGCGATTACTCGGCGGAGCTCCTGCGCACGCTCTACGGGATCGCCGGCGAGCGGGTGGTGAAGATCCCGGGGGGCGTCGACCTGGAAGGCTTCCGTCCCGCGGAAGCCCCGCGCGACGCCGTGCGCGTCGAGCTCGGCTGGCCCACGGATCGGCGCATTCTCTTCACGCTGCGTAACCTCGAGCCGCGGATGGGACTGGACGAGCTGATCCGCGCCATCGACCGCCTCCGCCGCCGGGTACCCGACGCCGTGTTGATGATCGGCGGCGACGGTTCGTTGCGCGCCGACCTCGAGCGGCTCGTGACGACCCTCGGTCTCGCCCACCACGTTCGCTTTCTGGGCTTCGTGCCGGAGGAGCGGCTCGCCCGCTGCTATCAGGCCGCCGATCTCTTCGTGCTGCCGACCCAGGCGCTCGAAGGATTCGGGCTCGTCACGGTCGAGTCGCTGGCGTGCGGCACGCCGGTGCTGGGGACGCCGGTGGGGGCCATCCCGGAGATCCTCGGACCGCTCGACACGTCGCTGGTGTTTTCCGGGACGACGGCGACGGCGATGGCCGACGACCTCGCCCGCTTCCTCGACGACGGCGCGAACGACCCGCCCGCGGCCGAGGCGCTGCGGCAGGCGTGTCGGCGCTACGCCGAGACGCAGTTCGGGTGGGAGCGCGCCGTCGACCGCCTGGAGGACACGCTCGGCCAGCTCTCCGGGCCTCGCGTCGCGGACGGTCCGTGTCGGGTGTGCGGCGGTCCGCTGGGCGCGGGCTTCACGTTCCGAACGCGGCGGTATCACGTGTGCGCCGCCTGCCGGACGGCCGTGCGCGACGTGTTACCGGCGCGGCCGCGCGTCCGGCATCTCTACGACGTGGAGTATCCGCGCGCCTTCGACCACGCGCGAGCCGCCGAGCCCCGTCGGCGGCTCTTCCGGTCGATCGCGGCCTCCCTCACGAGGCTGCATCGCCCGGGCCGGCTGCTCGACGTCGGCTGCAGCGGCGGACATCTCCTAGCCGAAGCGACGCGGTGCGGGTGGCGCGGTGTCGGCAGCGATCTGTCCCACGAGGCGTGCGCCGTGGCCCTCGCCAGCGTCCGCTGTGCCGCGGTGCAGTCCGACGGCGCCGCGCTGCCCGTGCGCGACGGAAGCATCGACGCGGTCGCGCTCCTCGGGGTCGTGGACCTCACGACCGATCCGCTCGCCGCCGTCCGCGAGGCGTACCGCGTCCTGGCCCCGGGCGGTCTGCTCGTCATCCGCGTGACCAACGCGGGATTCCACCGTCCTCTGGCGCGCGCCCTCGGCGCCGCGCGCTGGCTGGGCCGGGCGGTGCCGCTGCAGCCCGTGCTCCACGTGTTCGCGTTCGACGCGGGCGGGCTACGGACGCTCGCCGAGCGCGGCGGCTTCGAGGTCGTGGCGATCCGCAACTCGCCGCCGGCGGCGGAGCCGGGCGAGGGGAATGGCAGCGGCCGTCGCGCGGCCGCGTTGCTCCGCGTCCTCACCGCCGCGGCGGCAGAGGGACTGGCGGCGGCGTCCGCCCACCGCTGGCTCCTCGGTCCCTCTCTCGAGCTGTACGCCCGTCGACCCGTTGTCCCATGATCCGGGTACTGCACGTGATCACGCGGCTCACCCTGGGCGGCGCCGCCGATAACACCCTCCGTCAGATGCAGGCGTTGACGCGCGGCGGGTACGAGCCGACCCTCGCCGTGGGGATCGGCGCGTCGGACACACGATTCATCGAGCGCGCGCGTGACGAGGGCTGTCGTCTCGTCGACGTGCCGTCGCTCGATCGCGAGCCCCGGCCGGGCCGGGACTTCCGCGCGCTCGCGATGCTGGTCCGTCTGATGCGCCGAGAGCGCTCGGCCATCGTCCACACCCACACGTCGAAGGCGGGGTTCATCGGCCGGCTGGCCGCGCGCCTGGGCGGGGTGCCCGCCGTCATCCATCAGCCTCACGGGCACATCTTCTACGCCTACTACGGCTCCACGCGGACGGCGCTCTACGTCGCGCTCGAGCGCCTCGCGGCGCGTTGGAGCGACCGTCTGGTGACGCTGACCGATCGGGGCATCGAGGAGCATCTCGCCCTGGGGATCGGCCGGCGCTCGCAATTCGTGACGGTACCCAGTGGCGTGCCGACCGACGAGCTCCGCGTGCGCGCCCCGGAGCGCGCGGCGGCGCGACGAGCCCTGGGGTTGTCGGCGGACGCCTTCGTCGTCGCCGCGGTCGGGCGGCTGGTCCCGGTCAAAGGCTTCGATGTCCTCGTCCAGGCTCTCCCGGCGCTCCTTCGGGGTGTCCCCGACAGCCAGGTCCTCATCGCCGGCGAGGGGCCGGAACAGCAGCGATTGATGACGCTGGCCGAGCGTCTGGCGGTTCCCGGACGGCTGCGCCTGCTCGGCAGTCACACCGACGTCGTCGAGCTCCTGGCCGCCGCCGACGTGCTGGCCGCGCCCTCGCGCAACGAGGGCATGGGCCGCGCGCTGGTCGAATCGATGGCGCTCGGTGTCCCCGTCGTCGCCTCCGCCGTCGGTGGCATTCCGTCGGTGGTGGACGACGACGTCGGGCGTCTCATCGCCGCCGAGGACGCCTCGGCGCTGGCGGGGGCGCTGGTCGAGCTCGGGAGCGACCGCCGGCTCCGCGCGAAGCTCGCGGCGGCGGCGCGCGACCGGGCCGAGGCCTTTTCGACCTCGGTCGCCGAGGCGAAGATGCTCGAGCTATACGACGAGGTCGTGCGCGAGAAAGGTCTGGCATGAAGTCACTCGCGGCGGCGGGCCTCGGCCTCCTCGTTCTCGGCAGCGCCGTCGGCGTCGCGGGCGAGGAGCTTCAGCGGGTGCCCGTCGTGCTCCACGTCCATTCCGACCTGTCGACCGGGGAGCTGTCCCTCGACGAGCTGGCGCGGATGGCGCGGGCCCAGGAGCTCGGTGGGCTCTTCCTCGTCGAGAATTACCTGCTCCGCGCCGAGTACGGGCTGGCGCCCTTCCGCGCGCTCACGCGCGTCACCCACGAACAGCCGGGTGTCCTGACCTCCGGCCTCGAGGGCTATCTCGCGCAGGTCGCCCGAGCGCGTCGCGCCCATCCGGAGCTGCTGATCGTGCCCGGCGTCGAGGTCATTCCGCACCAGCACTGGTCGGGATCGCCGCTCGGCCTGGCCATGACGCTGCACAACACCCAGAAGAATCTCCTCATCTTCGGGCTGAGTGATCCCGCCGCCCTGCGCTCGCTACCGGTCGCCGGCAATCCGCATGCTCGCCGATACGGGTGGCAATCGGTCATCGACGCCGTCCCGGCGTTGTTGCTCGTGCCGGGTCTCGTGCTGCTGCTCACCAAGCGAGTGCACCGTCAGCGGGTCGGCCGGGCGATCGTTCTCGTCCGTCGGCGGCACTGGGTGCTCGGAGGGGCCCTGGCGATCGTAGGGGCGATCGCGCTCGTCCGCGGCTGGCCCTTTACCGTTGACGCCTATCCACCCTGGCGCGACTTCGGTGTCGCCCCGCACCAGGAGCTCATCGACCACGTCGAGCGCTTCGGCGGGGCGACGATCTGGTCCTTTCCGGAGGCATGGGACGAAGGGCGGCGCTCGATCGGCGCCGTGAAGGTCTCGTGGCGCACCGAGCCGTACCCGGACGACCTGCTGCGGACCTTCCGCTATACGGCCTTCGCCGCGCTGTACGAGCAGACCACCCGGTTCACCCAGCCCGGGGGCGCCTGGGACCGTCTCCTCGTGGAGTACGCGGCCGGCGAGCGCAGCCGGCCGGCCTGGGGGATGGGAGAGTCGGGCTTCCACGGCACGGCCGCCGGCAAGCGGCTGGGCGCCATCCAGACCGTGTTCCTCGTGCGTGACAGGAGCGAGCCGGCCGTGCTCGACGCGCTGAAGCGCGGCCGGATGTACGCGCTGCAGCGCGTGCCAGAGGCGTCGTTGGTCCTCGCCGACTGGAGCGTGGCCGCCGGGAACGCCGTCGCGGTCTCGGGTGAGACCTTGCGGGTGGCCGAGGGGACGCCGATCGACATCCGGATCGCCGTCGATGCCGTCGGCGCCAGCGCCGAGGGGCTCCGGGTCGCGCTCGTGCGCAACGGCGCCGTTCTCAACGGCTGGTCCGGGGACACGAGCGTTCGCGCCACGCACCGCGAGATCTTCGACGGCCGTCCGCTGGTGTTCCGCATCGACGCCCGGGCGCGTGTCCCCCATCGGCTCGTCACGAATCCGATCTTCGTCGCCCGCCCGTGAACGTCGCGATCCACCAGCCGCACTACCTGCCGTGGCTCGGCTACTTCGCGAAGTGGGCCGCGGCCGACCTGTTCATCCTCCTCGATGTCGTGCAGTACGAGAAGCACGGCTGGCAGAACCGGAACCGCATCAAGACCCAGGACGGCGCGCGCTGGCTCACCGTGCCCGTGCACGCGCGTCTGGGGACGCCCATCGACGAGATCACGATCGACGACGGGCGCGCGTGGCGCGGGCGCCATCTGCGCGCGATCGAGCAAGCCTACGCGCGGGCCCCGTGCCTGGCGGCCTACCGTGACGATCTCGCGGCGTTCTACGCGCGGCGGTGGACGCGTCTCGCCCCGCTCGCGATCGGGAGCGCCACCTGGCTGGCGGACGCGCTGGGCATCACGACCCCGGTCCGTCTGGCCTCGGACCTCGGGGTGACGAGCGGGGATCCCACCGGTCGCCTGGTCGCGCTGTGCCGCTCGGCGGGCGCCGACACGTATCTCGCCGGCGCCGACGGCGCGCGCTACATGGACCTGACGCAGTTCGCGTCGGCGGGGATCGGGGTGCTCGCGCAGCGGTACGAGCACCCCGTCTACCCGCAGATCCACGGAGAATTCGTGCCTTTCCTCTCGGCCCTTGACATATTATTGGCGACCGGAGACGAGGCCCTAGCCATCCTTCGGCGAGGCGACAGGTGGTCACGACTTCTCTAATCACAGCCGGTATGCGGTGTCTCCCCGCGCGTCGGAAGGGGGGCCAAGCCCCCCTCCGAGGCTCGACATGAAGGTGCTGGCGATCGGCGCGCATCCGGACGACGTCGAGTATGGGTGCGGCGGGACGCTCGCCCTCTATGCCGAGCGCGGACACGATGTCTTCCTGTTCGTCGCCTCCGACGGGGCGCGGGGCGGGGCGGGCGACGTGCGCCGTCGCGAGCAGCAGGACTCGGCGCTCGTGCTCGGCGCGCGCGAGGTCGTCTGGGGCGGGTACGCCGATACGGAGGTCCCCCTCAGCCACGAGCTGATCGCCGAGGTGGAAGCCGTGATCCGTCGTATCGCGCCCACCATGATCTTCGTGAATTTTCCGGACGACACTCACCAGGACCATCGCAATCTCGCGCAGGCCACCATCTCGGCGACCCGCTACATTCCGAACTTCCTCTTCTACGAAGTCCCGTCGACCCAGAATTTCACGCCCAACTGCTATACCAACGTCGACAAGATCCTCGACCGCAAGCTCGCCGCGCTGGAGGCGCATCGCTCCCAGGTGGCCAAGACGAACATCGAGGATCTCACGATCCTCGAGGTCGCCGTGTCGTGCGCGAACTTCCGCGGCATCCAGGCCCGCGTGAAATACGCCGAAGCCTTCCAGTCGGTGCGTCTGCTCCTCGATATTTGATCCCGCATTCGCGGCCAACCGTCTCGGAGGAGGACGCGCAGGCGGTGGCGCGAGTCATCCGCGATGGCCAGCTGGCGCAGGGCCCCGAGGTCGCGGCCTTCGAGACCGAGGTGGCCGACCGGGTCGGCGTTCCCGCCGCGGCCGCGGTGAGCTCCGGGACGGCGGCGCTCGAGCTGGCGCTGCGGGCGCTCGATCTCGGCCCCGGGGCCGAGGTCATCGTGCCGACTTACGTGTGCGACGCCCTGCACCACGCCGTCACCCGCAGCGGCGCGGTCGCCGTCCTCGCCGACGCCGATCCCGCGACGCTCACGCTATCGCCGATCGGCGCGAAGCGGCGCCTCACGCGCCGCACGCGCGGGATCGTGGTGCCTCACGCGTTCGGATTGGCCGTCGATCTGGCGCCGTTCGAGGCGCTCGGCGTGCCCGTGATCGAGGACTGCGCGCAAGCCCTGGGCGCTCGGATCGGCGCCCGCCCCGCCGGCGCGCTCGGGCGGCTGGCCGTCTGCTCGTTCTATGCCACGAAGCTCCTGACCACCGGGGAAGGGGGCATGGTCCTCGGCCCGCCGGACCTCGTCGCCCGGGTTCGTGACCTCCGTGACTACGACGAGCGCGCCGACCTCGTGCCGCGGCTCAACGCGAAGCTCACCGACATGCAGGCGGCGCTCGGGCGCAGCCAGCTCCGTCGCCTCGACACGTTCGTCGCCCGTCGTCGGGCGATCGCCGCGGAGTACCGACGGCGCTTGGCCGGCGCCGGGTGCCGGGTGCCGGTCGACGTGGGCGCCCGCCACGTCTATCACCGGTTCGTGGTCGAGGTCGAGGCGCCGGTCCCGTCGCTCATGGAAGCCCTCGGGGCGCTCGGCGTGACCGCGCGACGGCCGGTGTTCCGGCCGCTGCACCGCGCGCTGGGGTTCGACGGCTACCCCGAGGCCGATCGCCTCTGGGACCGCTGTCTGTCGCTGCCCTGCTACCCGTCGCTCACCGACGACGAGGTCACGGCCGTGGCCGCGGCCTTCCTCCGGGCGCTCGGGCGGTGATCCTTCCGGGCGCGGCGGCGCTCGGACGCGGCGGCCTTCGCCTCGGCCTCCTGGCGGTGTTGATGGCGCCCCCGGTACGCGAATGGTTCCGAGCCGCGGGCCTGGTGTGGCCATACCTCGTGGGCCTCGGCTTCGCCGCCGCGTACTTCGCGGTGCCGATCGTCCGCGCCTACGCCGTGTGGCGTGGCGTGCTCGACCAGCCGTCGGCGCGGAAGGTGCACAACGTCGCCACCCCGTTGCTGGGTGGCGTGGCCGTCTATTTGGCGTTCGCCCTGAGCGTGATCTTCAACTTCAACTTCTCCCGCGAGCTCAAGGGCGTGGCCCTCGGCGCCACCGTGGTCGTCGTCGTGGGGATCCTCGACGACCTCCTCGACGTGCCGCCGTGGCTCAAGCTCACGGGTCAGATGATGGCGGCGCTGGTCGCGGTGTCGTGGGGCGTGGTGCTGCACGTGGTGCCGAACTGGTTTCCGGGATTTCTCGTCCTCAACGTCGTCCTTACCCTCCTGTGGTTCCTCACCGTGACGAACGCCGTCCAGTTCCTCGACGGCATGGACGGCCTGGCCACCGGGCTCGGCATCATCGGCGGTGTGTTCTTCAGCATCACCGCGCTGCAGACGGGCCAGCGCTTCCTGATGTTCCTCTCGGCGGCGCTCGTGGGCGCCTGCCTCGGCTTCATGCCCTACAACTTCCGCCGTGGCGGAGCGTGCATCTTCCTCGGCGATGGCGGCGCCAGCTTCATCGGTTTCACCCTGGCGGGCTTGGCGATCATGGGAGAATGGGCTCAAAATGACCTGGTGGGCCTCCTCACGCCGGCCCTCATCCTCGGGGTTCCCCTCTTCGACATCGCGTTCGTGGGCGTCGTGCGCATCGTGACGGGCCGCGTCCACACCGTGCGCGAGTGGCTCGCCTACACCGGCCGTGATCACATCCATCACCGGTTCGAGGCCCTCGGCTTCACGCGGACCCAGAGCGTGTTCGTCGTGCTGTCCATCTCCACGACGCTGGGGTTGTCCGCCATGCTGCTGGAGAACGCGGCCCCGCGTCAGGCCGTGCTCGTCCTCCTGCAGGCGACCTGCGTGCTGCTCCTCATCGCCGTGCTGGAGGGCGTGGGGCGGGGACGCGGGCGGTGACAGCGGCCTTCGGACCGCTCGCGGGGAAGTTCCGCGCGCTGCTGCATCTCGACGATCCGCCCCGCCGTCTCGCGCTAGCGCTCGCCGTCGGCGTGTTCATCAGCTGTACCCCGTTCTGGGGGCTGCAGACCGTCCTGTGCATGCTGGTGGCGACCGTCTTCCGGCTCAACCGCGCGGCCGCGATCACGGGAACGTGGATCAACCTGCCGTGGTTCGCGCCGTTCGTGTACGGCGCGGCCTTCAAGATCGGCCTGCTCATCGCGCCGGGCTTGCGGGAGACGAACGCCGCCTCGTTCGAGCTCCTCCTGCAGAATCCCCGTGCCCTGTCGTGGGCGACGGTGTGGTCGTGGCTGCGCGGCAGCTCGCTGCCTCTGCTCGTCGGCTCCACGATCGTCGGCGCCGTGGCCGCCGCCGTGACGTACGTGATCGCGTTCGCGGCGCTGGCGCGCCGGAGGCGCGCCCGCGGCGATGGGACGGCAAAGGCCACCAGCCGCCACGTCGCATGAGCGTGCTGCCCCCCGAGCTCGTCGCCGTCCTCACCCGGGTGGCGGCCATCCTCCTGACCGGCGCCCTGCTGCTCCTCGGCTACACCGCCCTCACGCGGCTCATCGAGCGTCTGCTGGTGCCCAAAGAGGGCGAGCCGCCGACGTCCCCGCGGCTCGTCAGGCTGCGGACTGTGTCCTCGCTCGTGACGAATCTCATGCGCTGGGTGATCGGGTTCATCGTCCTGGTGATCATCCTCCGGGAGCTCGGCGTGGACGTGCAGGCGCTGCTGGTGTCCGCGGGCGTGGTGGGACTGGCCCTCGGCTTCGGCGCGCAGACGCTGATCCGCGATCTGATCACGGGAATCTTCCTGTTGTTCGAGGGGCTGATCGCCATCGGCGACGTCGTGGACGTCGACGGCCACCAGGGCACGGTGGAGGCCATCGGGCTTCGCGTCACGAAGCTGCGCGCCCTCGACGGCAGCCTGCGCGTCATCCCCAACGGTCAGCTCGCTGCCTTCAGCAACTTGAGCCGCGGCTGGGCGCGGGCCGTGGTGGACGTCACGCTGCCTCGCGAGGTGCCGGTGGAGGCCGCGCTCGCCCTCCTCCGTCGCGTGGGGGAAGAATGGGCGCGGTCGAGCGGAGGGGCGCTGGAACCTCCCGAGACGCAGGGTATCATCAAGTTCAGCGGCGCCGAGACCGTGATCCGCCTGATGGTCAAGGTGGACCCCGCCCGGCGCCTCGAGGCCCAGTACGAGCTGCGCCGGGCCATCAAGGACGCGTTCGATCGCGAGTCCTGGCCGTCCGTGAGCGCGACCTGAATGGTAGGTCGGCGGCACCGGTGAGTCGAGGAGCGCCACGGCTGTGCCGGGGCGCGACGAACGTTGGGGGATTGGGGGCCATTTCGGGGCCCCCATGCTTGAAGATCGCGAGGAGATGGCAGCGTGAAGGTACGCAAGGGAGTCTTTCCAGCGGCGGGGCTCGGCACCCGATTCCTGCCCGCCACCAAGGCCCAGCCCAAGGAGATGATGCCGCTCGTCGACAAGCCCACCATCCAGTATGTGGTCGAGGAGGCCGTCGCCTCCGGGCTGAGCGATCTGGTCATCGTGACCGGGCGCGGCAAGCGGGCGATCGAGGACCACTTCGACGCGGCGTTCGAGCTGGAGTACTACCTCAACGATCGCGGCAAGGTCGAGGAGCTGGCCCAGATCAAGACGATCTCGGAGATGGCGTCGGTCTGCTACGTGCGGCAGAAGGAGCCGCTCGGCCTGGGCCACGCCATCCTGTGCGCCCGGTCGCTGGTCGGCGAGGAGCCCTTCGCCGTCTTCCTGGGCGACGACATCATCGGCAGCGCCCCCGTGCCGTGCATGCGTCAGCTCCTCGACGTCTTCGAACGCTACGATGGGCCCGTCATCGCCGTGGAGCGCGTACCCCGCGAGCGCATCCATCAGTACGGTGTGATCGCCGCAAAGCCGCTCGAGGGCAACGTCTACGAGATCATGGACCTCGTCGAAAAGCCCAAGGCGGAGGAGGCGCCGTCGGACCTCGCGATCATCGGCCGCTACGTGCTCACTCCGGACCTGTTCGATCTGCTCGCCGTCACCGCGCCCGATCGCCGTGGCGAGATCCAGCTGACGGACGCGCTCCGCCGCTTGCGGGACCGCCGGCCGATGTACGCCGTCGCCTTCGAAGGGAAGCGCTACGACACCGGCGACAAGCTCGGATTCCTGAAGGCCACGGTGGAGTTCGCCCTGGACCGTCCCGACCTCGCCGACGAGTTCCGCGCCTATCTCAAATCGCTGGCGCTGTAACGCACGGGCCATCCCGCCCGTCGGCCCGTAGTGTCTCAGTTCGAAACTGTGGCGACCCAATCGCCGCCGATCCACCGGGCGGGTGGGGCGGGTGGGGCCTTGGGAAACCCGATCGGACTGTCTGGCGAGGCTCTCGTGCGCGCCCTGAAGAGAGTGCGTGCCCCCAACCTTCCTACGACAGGCTTGAGTGCGGCCGTGATCGTCGGTCAATTCCACGAGCGTCCTTCGCTGCACGCCTCCGCGGCCCGCGCGACGCGTGGAGGGCGGGAGAGACGGGTGGGCCTTCGGAAACCCGTCGTCGTACGTCGTGACAGGCGTACCGCTTACCGACATTCAGACGGACGGCTAGACGGTCCGATCGGGTTTCCGAAG
>WNGF01018653.1_pt1 | contig 11801 bp, 10 predicted proteins | sample 5400641 | NCBI WGS metagenome assembly WNGF01 (sample SAMN13153371, study PRJNA577476) | soil metagenome | isolation source: 80 cm soil or saprolite under grassland replicate 2 | place: USA:California | collected 2016-06-15 | reverse complement strand
CGTGTCGGACTGGTTCATCGATGCGCTGTCGCCGGCGATGAAGCAGATCGGCGTCCCCAAGGCGTTCGCCGGGCTCGTGATCGTGGCGATCGCCGGCAACGCCGTCGAGAACACGACCGGGGTCGTGCTCGCGCTGAAGGGGCAACCGGACCTCGCGATTTCGGTCGTCGAAAATTCGGTCGCGCAGATCACGGCGTTCCTGTTTCCCGCGCTCGTGCTCGTCTCGCTGCTGTTCGAGACGCAGCTCACGTTTGCAATGGCGCCCGTCTACATCGGCGCATTGGCGCTGACAGCGATCTCGCTTTGGCAGATCACGGGCGACGGCGAGGCTACGCGGTTCGAAGGCGTCGCGCTGATCGCGCTCTACGCGATCCTGGCCGTGCTGACGTTTTACGAGTAGCTACGGCTCTTGCGTGACGGCGCCGTCGTCCCACGTCCAGCCGACCCGGTACCGGTGAGCGGGAGCGCTGCGAGCGCGAGAACGAGGAGAATAAGAAGGAACGGAGTCTTGGCGCGCTTCATGGAATTCCCCCTACCTGGGCGTTGGACGGGGCCGCACCCGTTGCTCGTTGGCGCGCAGTATCGCCGAGGAAAGTGCAAGTCGAATCACCCAAAAGGGTGCCCTTGCGAGGCGTTAGTGGCCGAGCAGATCCCACTTCCAGCCGCCCATGAACATCGAGGCGGCGAAGAGGCCGGCGAGGACGAGCAATCGGAAGATGAAAGCGTACGGCCGCATTGCGAGGCTCCTTTTGCGGGGGGAAGGACCGCCTTGTCATCGGCGCTCCGGAGTGGTGGCTGATCCCCCTCCTGGGGCAGTTGCCCCTCGAAATGACTACGACGGCGGCAGGTCGAACGAGAAGGTGGAGCCGCGCCCCTCGCGCGAGGTGACCCAGATCCGCCCCCCCATGTGCTGGACGAGCTCCCGGCAGATGTAGAGGCCGAGCCCGGTGCCGCCGACGCCGCGGGTCATGTTCGGGTCGAGTCGGTGGAAACGTTCGAAGACGCGCGTCTGCTCTTCCGGCGCGATGCCGATTCCCTCGTCGCGCACGCTGAAGCGCACCGCGGGGCCGATCCGGTCGACGCGCACCTCGATCCGTCCCCCGTTGGGCGAGTACTTGATCGCGTTCTCCGTCAGGTTGACCAGGACCTGCCGCAGCTTGTCGGGGTCGGCGGCGACCAGGGGCACGCCGGTTGACGCGATCAACTCGAGCTCCAGTCCTTCCGGCACCCGCGGGCGGGTAGCGTCGACGACCGAGCGCGCGATGCCGGCGCCGTCGATCGGCGTGATCTCGAACGTCTCGCGGTCGGCGTGGAGGCGGCTGGCGGAGAGTGCGTCGTCGAGCAGGCGCGCCAGGCGGCCGGCTTCGTCGGAGACGATGTCGAGCAGCGCTTCCTGCATCTCGTCGCTGACGTCGCGCTTCTGAAGGGTGAGCGCGGCGCCGTAGACGGAGGTGAGCGGCGTCCGCAGCTCATGCGAGATGACGGCGATGAACTCGTCCTTGAGCCGGTCGAACTCGCGCAGCCGCTCCAGCGCGCGATGGAGCCACCGCTCGTGCAGGGCGACCGTGATCAGCGGCCCCACGACGACGACGGAGATCCACGGCGAGCGGTCCCAGAGGACGATCAGGGTCACGATCAGCGACGCCATCACGAGGAAGGGCAACATCGTCGAGTAGAGGTAGCGGCCGAGCGCGCTCAGGAAGCTCGTCCTTCGCGTCCGCGCGACGACAGCCGAGAGGAAGACCATGTCGACGAGATAGAACGCGGCCGCGCCGAAGGCCGAAGCGGCGAGGATCGAGGCGAGGGAGTCGCCGCGCACCGGGGCAGCCGCAAGCCCGGCGAGGATCGCGGCGCACACGTAGAGACCCGTGTTGAAGATGACGCGGTCGAGCGGTCGCTTCCGGCCGACCTCGACCAGCGCCATCGTCAGGAAGCCGACGATTGCCGCTTCGGACCAGCCGTAGATGACCGCGGTTGCGACGATCGAGACGATCGCGAGCGACGTCGTGCCGACGTTCACGCCCTCGATCGGGAGCGGGAACGCCTCGGCGGCGGTCGCGGCGGCGAGGAGACCGAGGATGCCGGCGAGCGCCGTCCAGCCGGGCGGATCGCCGACCAGCTCGGCGATGGCCGCGAGAGTGCCCAGCGCCCCGATGATCCCGACCGGCACGACGACCGGCAGTGCGCGCGTGGTGTCCGGCTTCATCGCGAGCGGCGACCAGCGATGCGAGGTCGGCCGTCCACGCCATTTGCGCACCCCTGGATGGTACGGACGGCGGTTCGCGATGCCCTCAGAGTCCAACTGTGTGCCTCCTGCCCGGAGGGCCGCTCCCCGGATCCAGTTCGTGCGCTGTCTCCATCCGAGTATGCCACCGAAGTCGCGCGGCGACCAGCCCGGTCTACGATCGGCTTGTGGACGGCACGCGCCTCCGGAGTGCGGCGTATCCGGTCAGGCTCGCACTCGTTCGCCTGCGCGCAGCACCGGGTCGCGCGGCGCTGGTCGCGCTTGGGATTGCGGCGGGCGCGGCAATGCTCGCGCTCGCGGTGGGCGGCAGCGCCGCCGTTCGCGACCGCGCGGTCGCCGAGGAGCTGGCGCGGATCGGCCCCTCCGCCTCGTCGTTGCAGGTCGTCTGGAGCGGCGTGCCGGCGCAGGCTTCGGTTCCCGTGGCCGAGCTGGACGCGGACGCGCGCGCAGCTTTGCGCTCCGTCGTGGCGGGGCGACCGTTCGGCGTGTCGCTCTTCCGTCAGGCGCGCATCGGCGGCGCGTTCGTCAACCTCGGCGGGGTCGACGACTTGTCGCGCTGGCTGCGGCTGCGGAGCGGACGGCTGCCGAAGGCGTGCACGCCGCAGCTCTGCGAGCTCGTGCTCGTGAGCGGCCGGGGTGCCCCGCCGCGGCTGCCGTTCCTGCGCGTCGTCGGTCGCGGCACGCTCGCGCGCGACGCGCCGTTGCAGGCGTACTTCGGCGCCGGCGGCGCTGGTCGGCCGCCGCTGCTGCTCGCGGAGGGCGCGCTCGCCGTTGGCGCGTTGCCGCTTCCCGACGCCGGGTTGATCCCGCGCACGTACGGCTGGGTGCTGCCGGTCGCGCCCGGTTCGCTGCACGACTGGGAGATTCCGGCGCTCGCGCAACGCGTCGCGACGGCGGACGTGCGGCTCGGCACCGTCGATCCCGTCTTTAGTCTCGCGGCGCCGCTCGACGCGCTCGCGTCGGTGCACGCGAAGGCGCGCGTCGCGGGACAGCGCCTGCTGCTGATCGGCGGCGACGTCGCCGTGCTGCTGCTCGCCTTCGCCGTGCTCGCGGCCGCCCGGCGACGCCGCGACACCGACGATGCACGCCGCCGGTTGACGTGGGCCGGCGCGCGCTGGATGCAGCTTGCGACGTTCACGTCGGTCGAGCCGGCGCTCGTCGCCCTCGCCGCGGTGCTCGTCGGCTGGGCGGCGGGAAGCGCGTTCGCGGCGCTGCTCGCGCGCTCGCTCGACACCGATGCGGGCCCGGTTCTCGCGCACTCGGTCGTGTCGGGCAAGGGAATCCTTCTCGCGGTCGGGCTCGGCGTGGGCGCCGCAGCGGTTGTCGTCGCATCGCTTCGCGCGCAGCTCGCCTCGTTCGGAACCTGGGCGCTGACGACGGCGGACGTCGCCGCGATCGGCGCGGTCGCCGCGGTGCTGCTCGCGCTCGCGCGCGGCGATGCGAGCGCCGAGTCGGTGGGCGGCGGCACGGGCGCCTTCCTGTTGTTGCTCCCCGCGCTCGTCGTCTTCGCTGCGTCCGTCCTCGCCGCGCGGCTGCTTGCGCCCGGATTCCGAGCGCTCGGGCGCGCCCACGGCCCGTTGCCGTTGCGGTTGGCCGCTTTGTCGCTCGCGCGTCGAGGCGGCACCGCGGTCGTCGCCGCGGCGTTCCTCGTCGTCAGCGTCGGCGTCGCGCTCTTTGCCGTCTCCTACCGCGCGACGCTCGAGCGCGGCCAGCGCGACCAGGCCGCGTTCGCCGTGCCGGCCGACTACGTGCTGTCGGAGGACCTCGAGCGGCTGGTGCCCGTGCAGCGGTTCCCCGCGACCACGTTTGCGCGGCTCGGGGAGTCGGTGAGTGTCGTGCGTGCCTCGGGCGATCTCCGCGGCCGCGACGTGACGCTGCTCGGGTTGCCGGCGCAGGCGCTCGCGCGGACTCGCGGCTGGCGCGACCGGCCGAGCGGGGCCGTGCTCGGCTCGCTCGGGCCGAGCGCGCGGCTGCGCGGGCTCGACTTGCACGCGCGGACCTTCACGCTGCCGCTGACGTTGCTCGGCTCGCCGGTTGCGCTGACGCTCGACGTCCTGAAGCCGGACGGCGACTTCGCCGCCGTTCCGCTCGGCACCGCCAAGGATGGATCGCACGTGCTGCACGCGGCCGTGCCTCCGGGGCGCGTCGTCGCGCTGCGCCTGTCGCTGCCCGTCATCGCCGCGTTTCTCGCGGGACATCGGGAGAGCGGCACGACGTTCTCCGTCCCGAACGCATCGCGCGGTGTGCTGAAGCTGGGAGCGCCGTTCTCGCGGTGGATCGGGAGCGGCGGGGTGCGGGTGCTCGACGGAGAAGTGCACTATCTCGTGAACCGCGCCGCGGTCTCGCTGCTGCGGCCGCGGCAGCCGACGGACGGCGTCCCCGTCCCGGTGCTCGCGACGCCGGCGGTCGCCGCACTTGGCGACGTGATCTCGCTGAGGGTCAACGACGCGCCGCTGACGGTTCGTGTCGTCGGCACGACGCGGTATGTGCCGTCCGTCACCGGAGAAGCGCACGAGCTGCGCAGCGATCCGCTCGCGCGCGGCACGCTCGCGATCCTGACCGCGACGGCGCTCGCCGCCCTAGTGCTCGCGCTCGTCGGGTTGCTGTTGACCGTGGCGACGGACGTGCGCGACGAGAGTGGCGAGCTGTTCGACCTGCGGGCGCAGGGCGTAACGGCGCGCGAGCTGCGGCGTTACCTGCGCGTGCGCGCGGCGCTCATCGCGGGCGTCGGCATCGCAGGAGGCGTCGCGACCGGGGCGATTCTCGTCGCGCTCGTCTCGTCCGTCGTCGCGGTCACCGCGGGTGCGACGACTCCGCTGCCGCCGCTCGTCGTCGCGCTCGACTGGCCGGTGCTCGTGGTCGGCGGCGTCGCGTTCACGCTCGCGGCCGTCCTGCTGGTGAACGCCGCGAGCGCACGGAGGCTCGCATGACCGCCGTCGAGACGCACGATGTCTTTCGCATCTACGGCGACGGCCGCGCGGTCGCGTTGCAAGGGCTGACGATGAGCGTGCAGGCGGGGGAAGTCGTCGTCGTCTTCGGCCCGAGCGGTTCTGGCAAGTCGACGCTGCTCCGGATCCTCGCGCGTCTCGACATGCCCTCCGCCGGAACCGTGACGGTGTTCGGCGACGATCTGCGCGAGCTGCGCGGCTCGTCGTTGCGCGGGTACCGCGCGCACGTCCTCGGCTACCTCGACCAGCATTACTCGCGCGCGCTCGCGCCCGAGCTCACGGTGCGCGAGCTGGTGGCGCTGCAGCCGGCGCTGCTCGGGATGCGGCGCGAGGAACGGCTACGCCGCGCCGACGAGTTGCTCGACCGCGTCGGCCTCGCGGAGCGGCAGCAAGCGCATCCGCGCGAGCTCTCCGGCGGGGAGCAGCAGCGCGTCGCGCTCGCGGCCGCGATCGCACACAAGCCGAGGCTGCTGATCGCCGACGAGCCGACGGGCGAGCTGGATGCGGGGAATGCGCGCAACGCGTACGCGCTGATCGGCGAGCTCGCGCGGGAGGAGCGGCTGACGGCGATCGTCGTCAGCCACGATCCCGAGTCGGCTGCGATCGCGGACCGTGTGCTCCACATCCGCGATGGGCGCGTCAGCGCCGAGTCGGCGCCGGAGCGGGGCCACGCCGAAGAGATCGTGCTCGCGCGCGGCGGCTGGCTGCGGCTGCCGGAGGAGCTCCTGCGCGTGAGCGGAATCGCGGGTCGCGCGAGCGCGAGGGTCGAGGACGGCGGCATCGTCATCTCGCCGACCGCCGGACCTACGAGCGCTCCGGAGGCTGCGGCACCTCGCATCGAGGCCAGGCCCGGCTCCGTCGTCGCCGAGCTGACCGCGGTGACGAAGAGTTACGGCAGCCGCCGCGTGCTCGGCGGCGTGACGGCAGCGTTTCGTGGCGGCTGTCTGACCGCGGTGACAGGCCCCTCCGGCTCGGGTAAGACGACGCTCTTGCACCTGCTCGCCGGTCTTGCGACTCCCGACGCCGGCGACGTCACCGTCCTCGGTCGCGTCCCGGACGAACAGCTCCGCCGCACCGAGACCGCGCTTGTCGCGCAGGACGCAAACTTGATCCCGTTCCTGAGCGCGCGCGAGAACGTCGAGCTCGTCCTCGAGCTGCGGCACGCCGCGCGCGCGGCCGCGGTCGACGCGCTCCACGCCGTCGGGCTCGGCGAGCTCGCCGGCGAGCGCGTGTCGCGGCTGTCGACGGGCGAGCGTCAGCGCGTCGCACTCGCACGTTCGCTCGCCGCGCGTCCGAAGCTCCTGCTCGCCGACGAGCCGACGGCGCGGCTCGATGAGGCGAACGCGCGCGCGATCGGCGCACTGTTCGCGCAACTCGCCGCGGAGACGGGAACCGCGATCGTGTGCGCGACACACGATCCCGCCCTGATCGATCAGGCGGACGCGCGGCTCCCGCTCGGCTTCTAACTTCGATGCTGGGCCGCCTGGCGGCAGGAGGCGCGGCTGTGGCAGTTCTCGAGTGCGGTCAGCGTCGAGTGCAACGACGCAAGCTCGTCGGGCGTGAGCTGCGAGGCGGTGTTCGTCAGCTCATACGGGTCGGTTCGCAAGTCGTAGTACTCGCGCTCGCCGTTGGCATATTCGACGTACGTGCTCTCCGGAAGGCGCAGGGCCTCGTACGTCGTCGGATTGCCGCTGCCGGGCGGCGGCGCGTCCGGGTCGCTCGGATCGAAATCAGGCCCGTGGTGCTCGATCAGCGCCGCGTCGCGCCAGATCGGCACGACCTGCTCGCCGAAAAGCGGCACGAGGGTCTGGCCGTCGACGGACGGCGGAACGGACGCGCGACCGAGGCGGACGAACGTCGGATAGAGATCGATGTTCTGCGCGACGCGGGCAACCGTCTTTCCTGGTGTCACGCCCGGCCCAGTGACGACCAGCGGCACGCGGATGTCCGTCTCGAACGCGGTCATCTTGCCGGACACCAGCCGATGGTCTCCCATGTGGTAGCCGTTGTCGGAGCTGAAGAAGATGTACGTGTTCTCCGCAATCCCGTTCTTCACGAGCGTCGCCTGCAGCTGCGCGATCAGGTCGTCGATCGCTTCCACGGACTGAGCGCGCTTGCGAAACGCCGTATCGATCTGCGCAATCTGCGTCGGGGTCAGCGGAGGATGACCGCTGAGCCACGTCGGCTTGTCCGATACGTCAGCCTCGTCGAACGCCGGCGTGCGCGGAGCTTGCAAGCCCGGGAAGTCATTCGCATCGCGCGGCGCGGGTGTGTACGGCGAGTGCGGCGCGAACGTCGCGATCTCGAGCAGGAAGGGCGTGTGCGCGGCGGCGGCACGGTCGATGAACGCGGCGCCCTTGTTCGCCACGACGTCCGTCAGGTAGTTCTGCGGCGCAGTCCCGTAGTGAACGATCTTGCCGTTCTCGTTCAGGTTGTAGTTGAAGTTCGCATAACCGTTGCCTGCAACGTCCCATTCGTTCCACCCCGGCGGAATGTAGGCGCGCTTGCCGTCCACAAGGCCGGCCGGCGTGTAGCCGTTGAGGTACTTGCCCATCATTCCCGTCACATAGCCGCGTCTCTGCAGACGCGTTGCGAACGTGTCCCTTTCCTCGCCGAGATCGTGGAAGAGCTGGAAGCCGCCGTCCTTGCCGCCGTTCGTGAAGATCCCCGTGTCGTGCGGGTACTTGCCGGTGAAGATCGAGGCGCGCGAAGGACAGCACAGCGAGTCGGTGACGAAGTAGTTCGAGAACGTGACGCCCTGCTGCTGCATCTGCTGTACGTGCGGCATGTACTGGACGAGATTCCAGGCAAGGTCGTCCGTGAGCACGAAGACGATGTTCGGTCTCGTGTTCGGGCGAGTCCTGCCGCTCGCGCTCGAAAAGCCGGCCGTCAGCACGAGCCCGATTGCCGTGATTGCCGCAAGCGTCCAGCGGAGAGTCTTGGAGCTCATTGAGACCCCCTGGCTCGGATTCGCGCGGGATCATAGGCCGCGGCTTCTTGGCGGATCGTAAATGCGCGGTCAGAGATTCGTAAAATCGGTCAGCTCGCGGCGAGGCGCTTTGCGAGCTGTCGCGACGACGAGATCCCCGGCAGCCGGATCGAGAAGCGCGTGCTTCCGGGGCGGCTCCGGACGTCGACGACGCCGCCCATCGCACGCGCGAGCTCATCCACGATCGCGAGCCCGAGCCCAGTTCCCACGGGGCGGCTGCCGGCGTAGCGCGAGTAGAGGAAGAAGCGCTCGAACGCCCGTGGGATCTCGTCCGGCTGGAGACCCGGCCCCTCGTCCTCGACGGCGAGCAGGCCCGGACGCGCGACGATGCGGACCGTCGCGCCTGCCGGTGAGACGCGAAGCGCGTTCTCGACGAGGTTCGAGAGCGCCTGCAGCAAACGGTCGCTGTCGCCGCGGGCGCCACATTCGTCGTCCGCGTCGAGCGCGAGGTCGATCCCATACGCCGCCGCCTGCGTCTCGTGTCGGCTACGGCACTCCGCTGCGATCTCGCCGAGGTCGACAGACTCGCTGCGCACACCGAATTCGCTTCGGTTCATTCGCGCGAGGTCGAGGAGATCGCGGACGAGACGGTCGAGGCGTGCCGCCTCCTTGCCGATCGTCGCGGCGGCGACGTCGACGTCGACCGTGCCGTCCGTGAGCCCCTCCGCGTAGCCGATCACGGCGGTCAGCGGCGTCTTCAGCTCGTGACTGACGGAGAGGAGAAACGCGCGCTCCGCGTCGCGTGCGTGTTCGAGCTCGCTCGCCATGTGGTTGAACGACTCGGCCAGCGACGCGAGCTCGGCCGCGCCCTCGGCGGGCACGGCGCCCGGAGCTACGCCGGCCGCGAGCCTCTCGCTTGCTTCGGCGACGCGGCGGAGGGGGCGGACGATCCGGCGTGCGAGCAGGAGGGAGACGGCGGCTGCCAGCGCCACGCCGACGCCGGCCGCGATCAGCAACCCTTGCAGGTAGGGCCGCCAGGTCGCGGCACCGACGACGCGCGGGCGCAGCAGGACGAGCGCCTTTCCGGCAACCGGCCGCGCGGCGTAGAACCATTCCTTCCCGTCGGCCGAAAGCGTTCCGTTGCTGCTGCGCGAGGTGGGGGACGGGAGGTACTTCGAGGGCCGGCCGAGCGGCGCGACCACGACGCGCTCGTCCTGGCGTGCAAGGAACGGGCGCAGCGATTCCAGATGTCCAAGCGGTAGGAGGGCGACGCGCTCGCGCTGCGCAAGGAGGTCCGCTTGCTGCGAGACGTCCTGCAGGATCGAGCGGTCGACCGCGCGGCGTGTCAGGACGGCGCCGACGGCCAGCGACATCGCAGCGGCGAGGAGCACGACGACGCCGATTGCCGCGAGCAGCTGCGTGCGGAGGCTGCGCGCGCGCAGCCTCATTCGCGCGCCGCCTTGTAACCGACGCCGCGCACCGTCCGGACCAGGTGCGGGCGGCCGAGCTTCCGTCGCAGGGAGGCGATGTGCATGTCGACCGTTCGCGTGCCGTTGGGAAACGCGAGCCCCCAGACGCGGTCGAGCAGCAGCTCGCGCGTGAGGACGCGGTTCGGGTTGCCGAGGAGGATCGCGAGCAGGTCGAACTCCTTGCTCGTCAGCTCGACCGCCGTGTCGCCGACCTGCACCTCCCTCGGCTCGGGCCGGACGACGACGTCTTCGAGCACGAGCTCCTGTTCGTCCAGCCACGGCTCCGCGCGCCGGAGGACCGCCTTCACGCGGGCGAGCAGCTCGCGGGGCGAGAACGGCTTTGTCAGGTAGTCGTCCGCGCCCAGCTCGAGGCCGCTGACCCGGTCGGGCTCCTCGTCGCGCGCCGTCAGCATGAGGATCGGAACGCGCGAGCTCGCGCGGATGCGCCTGCAGACATCGAAGCCGTCCATGTCCGGCAACCCGATGTCGAGCACGACGACGCGGACCGGACGACGCTCGAGCTCGCCGAGCGCATCCTCGCCGCGCTGCACGCCTACCACGGTGAACCCGTCACGCTCGAGGTACGAGCGGACGAGTGAGGCGATGCTCTCTTCGTCTTCGACGACGAGCGCGGTTCCTTCGCGCATCAGCGACGCGTGGCGATGACGATCGACGCGGCCGCCGAGCCGTCGCGCACCGTCGTCGCGACGAATCCCCGACGGAGCCGGGTCAGAGGGACGGTGACGCCGTCGAGGCGCACGTCTGCGGTTCCGGCGACCGGTACGGACACGAGCGTTCCATCTTTCTCGAACAAGGTCAGGCTGCCCGGCGCGACGGCGCGGATCCGCCCACGGTCGACGCGGTAGTCGTGGATCGTCCCGCCCTCGTTCGTGATCACCTCGGCGCGGACGAGCTTCGGGCCGAAGAAGAAGTTCCCCAGCGAGCTCGGTCCGGCGGCGCCGCTCTGGACGAGTGCGAACGCGGCGACAGCAGTTGCTGCGGCCGCGATCCCGAGCAGCCTTCTCATGGAGGGAATTCTCGGTGCGAAAGATGAAGTCCGGAGGCTGCGCGTGTAAGGAACGCGTAAAGCGCGGAGGCCGCTGCGGCGCCGGCCTCCACGCTTTGTTCGAGCGCGCCTAGCTCGTGACGGCGGTGCTGGGCGGCTCGTGCTCGCCGATGTGCCTCGCGGGCGTCGACTCGACCTGGCTGAGCGTCGACCCCTTCGCCGCGCGAATCCGGACGGTGATGTGATCGCCGACTGTCAGCTGTGACGCGGAGATCACGCTCGGCACCTTCCCCTGCCAGAGGAGGAAGATCGTCTCGGGGCCGTACGTGAAGGACTGTTGCAGCGGCTGGCCGATCAGGAGCCGGAGCGCTCGGCGGTTACCGCCGCGAACGTCGACCGTCACGGTGCTCGTGCCGGCCGCCGCCGCGAGCCTGCCGCGGAAGAGGTAGAGCGGCTGGTTGGGCGGGTGCGGGTTCGGTCCGCGATCGGCGACGATGCCGGCGGGCCGGGACTCGATCTGCGACAGCGATGCGTCCCAGGGCGCGCGAACGTGCACGACGACCCAGTCGCCGGCGGTGAGATCGTTCGCATGAACGACGGTCGGAATGCCCTGCGACCACCTCAGGAACTCGGTCCCTGTGCCGACCGTGAAGCTCTGGTTGACGCTCGCGCCGAGCATCTTCTGCAGTGCGATGCGGTTGCCGCCTTCGACCGAGACCGCGACTGAGGTCGCGTTCGCAGGCGGTGTCGCGAGGAGATGGCCGCGGAAGATGTAGTGAGCGCGGATGCCGCCGCCTTGCGCGGCCCCCGCGACCAGGAGGGCGAGCGCCAGCGCGGCAAGGGCGATTCGGAGCGTTCTCTTGCTGGTCATGTGTCCCTTCCTCCGTTCGGTGGGATGCACCCGAACTCTCCCCGCCCACCGTCAGTTGCCGGTGAAGCCTGCGTAAGACCTACGTAAAACGCGGAAGGGCGCTCTTCTGAGCGCCCTTCCGCGCTCGGCTCGGTCAGCTTGCGGCGAGACCCGCAACGGTGGCGGGAATGCCGTCCCAGGAACCGACGGCCGTGAGGGTTCCCGCGTCGCCGACGGCCCAGCCGAAGATGCGGCCCGCGTCGGCGTCGATCGCGTAGAGGAAGTCGCCGTCGGCGGTGAGGTCCTCGTCCCTGAGGCCCGCCTTACCTTCGACCGCCGCGCCCGCGACAGCGT
>WNGF01027220.1_pt1 | contig 11802 bp, 10 predicted proteins | sample 5400641 | NCBI WGS metagenome assembly WNGF01 (sample SAMN13153371, study PRJNA577476) | soil metagenome | isolation source: 80 cm soil or saprolite under grassland replicate 2 | place: USA:California | collected 2016-06-15 | reverse complement strand
CATGCCGATGGCCTGATGTCGGTGCGGGTCGAACTTTTCCCCGACCGGGTTGATCTCCTTGAGATTGGCCTTCTCGAATACAGCCCTCAACTGCTTCAAGGTCAGCTCGACCCCGCTCTTCAGAGTCTCAAGGGCGGCGGAATCCGCGGCAAGCGTCGCTTCCAGACTGTCCTTGACGGGAAGCAGCTCGGCGGCGAGGGACTCGATCGCGTACTTGTAGGCGTTTGCGAGCTCGATCTGCGTCCGCTTGCGGATATTGTCGGCCTCGGCTTTGGCCCGGAGCCAGGCGTCGTGGTGCTCCTGCGCCTTCAGCTCCGCCTGTCGCAGCAGCTCCCCGGTGTCGGGGGCAGTTTCGGTCTTGGGTTCCCCACGTGGGCTGTCCGCGGACTGCGTCGCCGGCGCGGACGTATCGACCGGGTCATCGCCTTCGGGAGCCGATTGGGTGGGTGGGTCCGGGTTAGGCATAGATTCTCCGCAAGATAATCAGGTCAACTTGGGTTATCCGGCGAGATTTCAAGACCGGTAGCGCACGCCGCGGCCAGTCAGGTGTCTGCGCCTTTGCCGAGGGCCCGCCTGCGGCTCTCTTCGGTCCGGGCTTTGGCGGCATGGGGACTCCAGGACTCGCTGACCCAGTCGCCGAGATGCTCGCGTGCAATGGCGGCCAGGGCGCGGATCCAGTCGTCGCGCTCGTTCAAGCAGGGCAGCAGATGAAATTCCCCGCCGCCCGCGCCGAGAAAGATTTCCTTGCCCTCGATGCCGATTTCCTCCAGCGTCTCCAGGCAATCGGCCACGAAACCCGGGCAGATCACGTCCAGGCGGCGAAGGCCCCGCCGGCCGCAGTCCGCCAGGGCCGACGCGGTATAGGGCTTGAGCCATTCCAGGCGCCCGAAGCGCGACTGGAAAGCGATCTGCCAGTGGCTGTCGGCAAGCTCGAGCGCCTCGGCGAGCAGGCGCGCGGTCTTCTGGCACTCGCAGTGATAGGGATCGCCGCGGGCAAGCGTGTAGCGCGGCAATCCGTGGAAGCTCATGAGCAACTTGTCCGGGCGGCCCGACTGCCGCCAATGCTCGCGCACCAGGTTCGCGAGCGCCTCGATGTACGCGGGGTGGTCGTGAAAGTGCTTAACCAGCCGGATTTCGGGCACGTTCCGGACGCGCTTCATGAACGCCGCGACTTGATCGAGCGCGCTCGCGGTGGTGCTCGCCGCGTATTGTGGATACATCGGGAGCACGAGGATGCGCTCGCAGCCTTCCGACTTCAGGCGCTCGAGCGCGCCGGGGATCGAGGGCTCGCCGTAGCGCATGGCGAAATCGACCGCAAACGGCGAGCGGACCTCCAGCCCGAAGTAGCCGCGCAGCAGGCGCGCCTGCCGCTCGGTGTGCGCCCTCAGGGGCGAGCCGTCCTTGGACCAGATGCGGGCATACCTCTGCGCCGAAGCCTTGGGCCTCGCGTTGAGGACGAACCCGTGCAGAACCGGCAGCCAGAACGCGCGGGGAATCTCGATCACGCGCGGGTCGGACAGGAACTGCTTCAGATATCGGCGCAGAGCTTGAGGCGTCGGCGCATCGGGCGTGCCGAGGTTGACGAGCAGGATCGCCGCCCTGGCGAGCGCGCCGTGCTGGTATTTCGGCTCAGGGAGAAAACCGGGCATGGGGCGCGCGCGCCCCTAGTGCTGCGACAGCGCGGAGGACAGCAGCTTGGCGGTGATGTCGACGATCGGGATCACGCGCTCGTACGCCATGCGGGTCGGGCCGATCACGCCCACGGTGCCGACCACCTGCCCGTCGACTTCGTAGGGCGCGGTGACCACGCTGCATTCGTCGAGCGTCGCGATCCCGGATTCACCGCCGATGAAGAGCTGCACTCCCTGGGCACGGGTGCTGAGCTCGAGGATCTGCATGAGCAGCGTCTTCCTTTCGAACAGCTCGAACAACTCGCGCAGCCGGGACATGTTCGAGGCGAGATCGTGCGAGTCGAGAAGATTCCTCTCTCCGGATATGACGTAGTTCTCGGTGGACTCCGACAAGGCCGCGCTGCCTGCTTCGAGCGCCGCGGTCATAAGCTGTATCATGTCTTCCCGGAGCTGCTTCAGCTCGTCGTGGACGCGGCGGTGGATCTCCTCGAAAGTCAGGCCGGCGTAATTCTGGTTGAGGAAATTTGCCGCCGTGGTCAGCTCGGAAGGCGAGTAGGTCTTTTCCGTGAACAGAATGCGGTTTTGCACGTCGCCGTCCGGCGTGACGATGATCAGCAGGACGCGCTTGTCCGAAAGCGCCAGAAACTCGATGTGACGGAAGGCCGGGGTCCTGCGCTTGCTTGCGACCACGACGCCCGCGAAGTGGGTGAGCTCCGAGAGCAGCTGCGAAGCCGCGCCGATAAGGCGCTGCGGGTGATCCGCGTGCAGGTTGACTTCGAGCTGGCTGATCTCGACCCGATCGAGGGGCTTTACCGTGAGCAGCGTGTCGACGAAAAACCGGTAGCCGCGCGGGGTGGGAACCCTTCCCGCCGAGGTATGCGGGCTCGCGACGAAGCCGAGCTCCTCGAGGTCGGCCATCACGTTGCGGATCGTGGCCGGACTCAGATCCAGCCCGGAGAAGCGCGACAGCGAGCGCGAGCCGACCGGCTCGCCTTCGGCGATATAGCGCTCGACCAGGGTCTTGAGCAGGATCTGCGCGCGACGGTCCAGCATAGGTCGCGATTCTACAGAATCGGCTCGATTTGCGGTTTTGCTCGGGAGATTTCGCACGGGCTTTTTGTCACTTGTGCATGATCATGATTTAATGGCGGTATGTCTGCGTTCAAGACGATCGCCCTGATAGGGCGCTACAACTCCGCCGAGGTCGCGACCGCGCTCGCGACGATGGGTGACTACCTGCGCAAGCAGGGACGCGACGTGCTGGTGGAGAAGGAGACCGCGCAGAACAGCCGCGTCACCCGTTTTCCCGTCGCGGATTACGATGAAATCGGCGCGCGCGCCGACTTGGCCGTGGTCCAGGGAGGCGACGGAAGCATGCTCAACGCCGCACGGCATCTGGCGGCGCACCGCGTGCCCCTGGTCGGCGTCAACCAGGGCCGGTTCGGTTTCATGACCGACATCGCCTCGGCCAACATGCTCGACGCGATGGCCGGGATCCTCGCCGGCCGCCATGCGATCGAGGAGCGCACCATGCTTGCCGCCGAAGTACGGCGCGATGGGGCCGTCACGCTCGCCACGCTCGCGCTCAACGACGCGGTAGTGAACAAGGGCGCGGTGGGGCGCCTGATCGAGTTCCTCGTCCATATCGACGGGGAATTCGTCTACGATTTGCGGGCCGACGGCCTCATCGTCGCAACGCCCACGGGCTCGACCGCCTACGCGCTTTCATCGGACGGGCCGATCCTGCAGCCGAGCGTGCCGGGGTTCGCGCTCGTGCCGATCTGCCCGCACACGCTGTCCAACCGGCCGATCATGGTGAGCGATCGCACGGTGATCGACATCACCCTGAAGCGCTCGATCGAGGCGCGGCTTCATTTCGACGGGCAGATGCAGTGCGATCTTCAGGAGGGCGACCGCGTCGTCGTTCGCCGCGCCGAGCATACCGTCAAGTTCGTCCACCCTCCGGGCTACAGCTACTACGCGATGCTGCGCGAAAAGCTGCACTGGAGCGAAGTCCTTTAGCCCCCTGCCGTGCTCCTGCACCTCGCCATTCGGGATTTCGCCATCGTCGATCGGCTCGAGCTCGAGTTCCGGCCGGGTTTCACCGCGCTCACGGGCGAGACCGGCGCCGGAAAATCCATCCTGATCGACGCGCTGTCGCTCGCGCTCGGTGAGCGTGCCGGAAACGAGCAGGTGCGTTCCGGGGCGGAGCGCGCGGACGTCACCGCCGAATTTGCCATCGAGTCGCTGCCCGGCCTCGGGGATTGGTTGCGGGAACAGGCGCTCGAGGGCGATCCGAACCGGATGCTCCTGCGCCGCGTGGTGGACCGCAGCGGCCGCTCGCGCGCCTTCGTCAACGGCCACGCGGCGACGGTCAACCAGTTGCGCGAGGCAGGCGACCGGCTGGTCGACATCCACGGCCAGCACGCGCACCAGTCGCTTCTCAGGTCGGAGGCGCAGCGCCAGGTGCTCGACGCGCACGCCGGCCTCGTCCCGCTCGCAAAAGAGGCGGGTGACGCGTACCGCGAATGGCAAAGACTTTGCCGGGTGAGACTCGACCACGAAAGCAACGCTCTTGCGCGCAACGCGGAGCGCGAGCAGCTCGCCTGGCAGGTCGAAGACCTGTCGCGGCTCGCGCTCGCACCCGGCGAATGGGATGCCATCGGGTCCGAGCACGGCCGGCTCGCCCATGCGGCGAGCCTGATTGAAGGCGTGCGCGGCGCGATCGACGCGCTTTCCGAGTCGGAGAACGCCGCGCTCGGCGCGCTGTCGGGAGTGCTCTCGCGGCTTCGCCCGCTCACCGAATTCGACGGTTCGCTTCGCGAAGCGATCGCGCTGCTTGAATCCGGTGAAGCGCAGGCGCGTGAGGCCGCCTATGCGCTGCGACATTATGCCGATCGCATCGAGCTCGACCCGGAACGCCTGCGCGAAGTCGAGCAACGCCTCGAGGCCGTGCACAATGCGGCGCGCAAGTTTCGTGCGGCGCCGGAAGCGCTGCCCGATCTCCTGGCCTCGCTGCAGGTGCGCCTGAAGGACCTCGAGATCACCGCGGACCTCGAGGTGCTCGCCAGGCAGGAGCAGGCGGCACGCTCGCACTACGATCAGCTCGCGGCACGGCTTTCGGCCGAGCGCAGCAAGGCCGCGACGAAGCTCGCCCGCGAGGTGAACGCGGCGATGAAGGAACTGGCGATGGCGGGAGGGCGGTTCGAGGTGGAGCTGCGCTCGCTTCTTCCGGACGGCGGCGCGGCGGGCAACGAGCAGGTCGAATTTCTGGTGACGACCAACCCGGGCGTAGAGCTGCGCCCTCTCGCCAAGGTGGCCTCCGGGGGAGAACTGTCCCGCATCAGCCTCGCGATCCAGGTGATCACGAGCAGAGCCGCGGCGGTGCCTACGCTGATCTTCGATGAAGTCGACGCGGGGATCGGCGGAGCCGTGGCCGAGGTCGTGGGCAGGAAATTGAGGACGCTGGGCGAGGAACGGCAGGTACTGTGCGTCACGCATCTCCCCCAGGTGGCCGCCCAGGCCCGCGAGCAGTGGTCCGTGGCCAAGGGCACCGAAGGCGGCGGTGCGAAGAGCCGCGTCGCGGTGCTGGACCCAAAATCCCGCGTGGAAGAAATCGCCCGCATGCTGGGCGGGGTCGCGATCACCGCGACGACGGCAACCAGCCTGAAAGGGTAGAGGATGAGCCATGCGAATCTTCAGGCAGGCGCAGGCCAGGTCGTCCTACTCGCATCCATCGCGATTGTCCTGGCGGTCGGATACGTCGCGATCGATTTTTACCTCGGCTCGCAGAAAGACATATTGGCGGTCGAGACCCGCGGCGTGCAGATCATATCCGCACTTTCCGCGTACAAGCGCGATAGCGGCGCGTATCCGGACTCTCTCGACAAGCTCGTGCCCAAGTACGTTTCGGCGGTGGGCAAGTGTCCGGGCGGGGCGCCGATCGGCTACGTTGCTTCGGCCGGCGAGTACGGGCTTTCCTGTCGGAACGTGATTTTCAAGTACAGGCCGTACAGCTACGACTCGCGATCGAAGAGTTGGGACGGTTGATTTCCGCTGGGATTTCGGTTCATCGGGTTTGTACGGTCGGCGTCGTTCGGCTAGAATCCGACACTCCTCGAGGCGCGTAGCTCAGTTGGCTAGAGCGCATCCTTGACATGGATGAGGTCGTTGGTTCGATTCCAATCGCGCCTACCAATGGTTAAGCCGGACGCGAAGCGCCGGCTTAACTGCTCGCGTTGGAACGGACGCGGTGCGCCGTTCAACGCTCGAAGCTGATGCCGAACATCCGTCTTCCCGATGGCTCCGTGAAGAGCTTTTCCGGCCCGGTCACCGTGGCCGAGGTTGCGCAGGCGATCGGCCCTGGCCTCGCGCGCGCGGCCCTTGCCGGCAAGGTGAACGGGAAGCTGGTCGATATGACGCACCGCATCGAAAGCGACGCCGAGCTTGCGATCGTGACCGAGCGCGACAAGGAAGGCGTCGAGATCCTGCGCCACTCGACCGCGCACCTCCTCGCCTACGCGGTGAAGGAGCTTTTTCCCGACGCGCAGGTGACTATTGGCCCGGTAATCGAGAACGGTTTCTACTATGATTTTTCGTTCAAGCGGCCATTTACTCCGGAGGATCTCGCGGCCATCGAAAAGCGCATGGCCGAATTGGCAAAAAGGGATTTACCCGTGACGCGCGAGGTCTGGCCTCGCGACAAGGCGGTCGAGTACTTCAAGTCGATCGGCGAGCATTACAAGGCCGAGATCATCGCATCGATTCCCGCGGGAGAAGAGGTGTCGCTGTATCGGGAAGGCGACTTCGTCGATCTGTGCCGCGGTCCGCACGTCCCCTCGACCGGCAGGCTCAAGGTCTTCAAGCTCATGAAGGTCGCAGGCGCCTACTGGCGCGGGGATTCCAGGAACGAGATGCTCCAGCGGATCTACGGCACGGCGTGGGCGAAGAAAGAGGAACAGGAAGCGTACTTGCGCATGATCGAGGAGGCCGAGAAGCGCGATCATCGCAAGCTCGGCACGCAGCTCGACCTTTTCCACCTTCAGGAAGAAGCGCCCGGAATGGTGTTCTGGCATCCGAAGGGTTGGGCGATCTGGCAGGAGGTCGAGCGATATCTGCGGCGCGTCTACCGCGAGAACGGCTATCTGGAGGTGCACTGCCCGCAGGTTCTGGATCGCAGCCTGTGGGAGAAATCGGGACACTGGGAAAACTACAAGGAGCTGATGTTCACGACCGAGTCGGAGAAGCGCGACTACGCGATCAAGCCGATGAACTGCCCCGGCCACGTGCTGATCTACAACAAGGGCCTGCACAGCTACCGCGAGCTGCCGCTGCGCTACGGCGAGTTCGGCGTGTGCACGCGCAACGAGCCCTCGGGCGCGCTGCACGGCATCATGCGCATCCGCGCGTTCACCCAGGACGACGGCCATATCTTTTGCGCCGAGCACCACATCGAACAGGAAGTCACCGTCTTCACCCGCTTATTGCAGAAAGCGTATGCCGACTTCGGGTTCAAGGAAATCATCTACAAGCTCGCCACCCGGCCGCAAAAGCGCGTCGGCGCGGATGAGCTATGGGACAAAGCTGAGCGCTCGCTCGCAGCCGCACTCGACTCAATCGGGCTCGCCTATCAGGCGCTACCGGGAGAGGGAGCCTTCTACGGACCCAAAATCGAATATCACCTGAAAGACAGCATCGGCCGCTCATGGCAGTGCGGCACCATGCAGGTGGACTTCTCGATGCCCGGACTGCTCGGTGCGGAATACGTTGCAGAGGACAACACGCGCAAGGTGCCGGTCATGCTGCATCGTGCCATCGTCGGCTCCATGGAACGCTTCATCGGCATCCTGATCGAGCATTACGCCGGGGCGATGCCGCTGTGGCTTGCGCCGGTTCAAGTGGTGGTGCTCAACATATCGGAGGGGCAGGCCGACTACGCCGCGCGCGTCGCGACTGCCCTCAGGCAAGCCGGCTGGCGCTGCGAAGCGGACTTGAGGAACGAGAAAATAACCTATAAAATTCGGGAACATAGCTTACAGAAGCTGCCTTACCAGCTGATCGTCGGCGAAAAGGAAAAGGCAGCCGAAAAGGTGGCCGTGCGCACCCGCAGCGGTGAAGACCTCGGGCAGGTTTCCCTGCCCGAATTCATCGCCCGCCTCCGCGGCGAGGCCCAGCCGGGCGGGACGGCTTGATTTTTCAATTTTTTGGAGAGATAGACATCGCCACGGACAGAACGCAGCGCATCAACATCGAGATCAACGCACCCGAGGTGCGGCTGATAGGGGCCAACGGCGAGCAGGTCGGCATCGTGCCGATCGCCCAGGCCATGAAGATGGCCGAAGAAGCCGAGGTGGACCTCGTCGAGATCGCCCCCCTTGCCAAGCCGCCGGTATGCAAGCTGATGGATTACGGCAAGTTCAAGTACCGCGAGGCGAAAAAGGCCCACGAGGCGAAGCTCAAGCAGAAGCAGATCCATGTCAAGGAAGTGAAGTTCCGCCCGGGAACCGACGAAGGCGACTACCAGATCAAGCTGCGCAACCTGATCAAATTTCTCGAGGAAGGCGACAAGGCGAAAGTCACGCTGCGCTACCGCGGCCGCGAGATGGCGCACCAGGAGTTCGGCGTTCGCCTGATCGAGCGGGTCAAACAGGATCTTGAGCCGCACGCGGTCGTGGAGCAGTTTCCCAAGATGGAGGGGCGGCAGTTGATCATGGTGCTGGCGCCGAAGAAGGGGAAGAAGGAAGTCAAGAAGGCGGCAAAGAAGGAAGCGAAGGAACCGAAGAAGGAATCGAAGCCGGCCGCCTCTCCGTAAGGCGGCGCAATCCCGATTCAAAACAAGTGGTGCCGAGGTTTGCAAGCGCTCCGCGGGAGCCGCCCGTCGCCATATCGAAGCTAGGAGTTAGGCAATGCCCAAGCTGAAGACCAAGCGTAGCGCCGCCAAGCGCTTCAAGATGCGCTCCGGCGGCACGATCAAGCGCTCGCAGGCGTTCAAGCGCCATATCCTCACCAAAAAGACCACCAAGAACAAGCGGCATCTGCGCGGCACCGCGGCGGTGCATGCCACCGACCAGCAGCATGTTCGCGCCATGCTGCCCTACGCTTAAGGAGACCGGCCATGCCACGAGTAAAACGCGGCGTAACTGCGCGCGCCAAGCACAAGAAAGTCTTCGCCCAAGCCAAGGGATTCCGCGGCCGGCGCGGCAACGTGTTCCGCATCGCCAAGGAAGCGGTGATGAAGGCGGAGCAGTACGCCTACCGCGACCGCCGTCAGCGCAAGCGCCAGTTTCGCGCGCTGTGGATTGCCCGCATCAACGCGGCCGTTCGCGAGCACGGATTGACCTATTCCGCGTTCATGAACGGCCTGAAGAAGGCCGCGGTCGAAGTGGACCGCAAGGTGCTCGCCGATCTGGCGGTGGCGGACAAGGCGGCGTTCGCAAAAATCGCCGAACAGGCGAAGGCCAAGCTCGGCACGTAATCCTTTGATCCCCTCCTCGGCGCTGCGCGCCACTCCTTCTAAAGACAGGAGGGGAAAATCCGCATGACCGATCTCGATAAAGTCGTCTCGAAAGCGATCGCCGAATTCGGCGGCACGAACGACGCGGCTGAGCTCGAGAGAATAAAAGCGCGCTACCTGGGCAAGTCCGGCGCGCTCGCCGACGCGATGAAGGGCCTCGCCAAGCTTGCGCCGGAGACGCGGCGCGAGGTGGGTGCGCGCGTCAACGCCGCGAAAGAGCGTATCGAGACCGCGCTTGTCGCGCGTCGCGAAGCGCTCGCGGCCGCCGAGCTGGATGCGAAGCTCTCCGAAGAGGCGCTCGATGTGACGCTTCCCGGCCGCGGCCTCGCTCGCGGCGGATTGCACCCTGCGGTGCGCACCCTGGAGCGCGTCGAGCAGCTGTTCCGCTCGATCGGTTTCGAGGTCGCCGATGGTCCCGAGATCGAGACCGATTTCCACAACTTCACCGCGCTCAATCAGCCGCAGGACCATCCGGCGCGCTCGATGCACGACACGTTTTACCTGAAAGGCGCAGGGCAGAACCTGTTACTGCGCACACACACTTCTCCCATCCAGGTGCGCTACATGCAGACCCACCGGCCGCCGATCAAGATCATCGCGCCGGGCCGCGTCTACCGCGTCGACTCGGACGCCACGCACACGCCGATGTTCCATCAGGTCGAGGGCCTGTGGATCGACGAGGACGTGAGCTTTGCCGACCTGAAAGGCGTGCTCACCGATTTCCTGCGCAAATTCTTCGAGGACGAGAAGCTGCGCACGCGCTTTCGTCCGTCGTTTTTCCCGTTTACCGAGCCCTCGGCCGAAGTCGACATGAGCTGCGTGTTCTGCGGCGGCGCGGGCTGCCGCGTCTGCGGACAGACCGGATGGCTCGAGGTCGCCGGAAGCGGCCAAGTGCATCCGAACGTTCTCAAGGCCTGCGGAGTCGACAGCGAGAAGTACATGGGCTTCGCCTTCGGCGTGGGGCCCGACCGGATGACGATGCTTCGCTACGGCGTCGACGACCTGCGCCTGTTCTATGACGGGGACCTGCGCTTTCTCGCCCAGTTCATATGAAATTTTCCGAAAGCTGGCTGCGTTCCTTCGTCGACCCGCCGCTCTCGACGCAGGAGCTTGCATACGTCCTCGCGATGGGCGGCCTGAAGGTCGAATCGGTCGAACCTGTCGCGCCGCCCTTCGACAAGGTCGTGGTCGGACGCGTGATCGAGGTCGCGAGGCACCCGGACGCCGATCGCTTATCCCTGTGCAAGGTTGATGTTGGCCGCAGTGCGCCGCTCGCGGTCGTCTGCGGCGCACCCAATGTGATCGCCGGCATGAAGGCGCCGGTCGCGCTGGTGGGCGCGCGGCTTCCCGGCGTCGAAATCAAGCAGGCTAAAGTGCGCGGCGTCGAATCGAACGGAATGCTCTGCTCGGCGAAGGAGCTGGGCCTTTCACAGGATCATTCCGGACTGCTCGAGCTGCCCACCGAGGCGCCGCTGGGTTCCGACGTCCGGCGAGTGCTCGATCTCGACGATCAGCTCATCACGATCGAGCTCACGCCCAACCGCGGCGACTGTCTGAGCCTGCGCGGTGTCGCTCGCGAAGTGTCGATTTTGACCGGCGCGCCGCTTAAGGAATCTGCGGTACCAGCGGCGCAGGTGACGCAAAGCGGCAAGCGAACTATCCGCCTGAAGGACCCCGCGGCGTGCCCGCGCTATTGCGGCCGCATCATCCGGGGCGTGAATGCCAAAGCGCAAACGCCCGCCTGGATGATGCAGCGCCTGGAACGCTGCGGACTGCGCCCGATTTCCGCGATCGTCGATATCACCAACTTCGTCATGCTCGAGCTCGGGCAGCCGCTGCATGCTTTCGACAACCGCGCGATCGACGGCGACGTAATCGTGCGGCTCGCGCGCGACGGCGAGAGGCTCCAACTGCTGAACGGGCAGGAGGTCGGTTTGACCCCCGATATCCTCCTGATCGCCGACGAAAGGAAGCCGCTCGCGCTCGGGGGCGTCATGGGCGGACACGCAAGCGCGGTTTCCGATGCGACCGTCGACGTTTTCCTCGAAGCGGCGTGGTTCAACCCTTCCGCGGTGGCGGGCCGTGCGCGGCGGCTTGCGCTTTCGAGCGACGCGGCGTTCCGCTTCGAGCGCGGCGTCGATTTTGCGCGTACCGCCGAGGGGATGGAGCGCGCCACGCAGCTCATCTTGGACGTCTGCGGAGGAGCGGCGGGGCCGATCAGCGAGGCCATCGCGACGCTGCCGCAGCGCAGGCCCATTCGCCTCCGCGCGAGCCGCGCCGGCAAGATCGTCGGCGTTCATTTCACCGACGAGCGGATCGCGGAGCTGCTCCACCGCCTGCAATTGCCGCACGAGCACGCGGCGGGAGAATTCACCGTCACGCCTCCCTCGCACCGCTTCGATCTCGAGATCGAGGAGGACCTTGTCGAGGAAGTCGCGCGGCTGCATGGCTACGAAAATATTCCGTTCCGACCGCCGAAGGCGGAGCTCGCCATGCTCGGCGTCCCGGAGCGCCGCAGAAATCTGGCGGAGCTCAAGCGCATCCTGGTGGACCGCGAGTACTTCGAGGTCGTCAACTTCAGCTTCGTGGACGCGCAGTGGGAGCGCGACTTCTGCGGCAACGCCGAGCCGATCGCGCTGGAAAACCCGATCGCCGCCC
>WNGF01013697.1_pt1 | contig 11803 bp, 10 predicted proteins | sample 5400641 | NCBI WGS metagenome assembly WNGF01 (sample SAMN13153371, study PRJNA577476) | soil metagenome | isolation source: 80 cm soil or saprolite under grassland replicate 2 | place: USA:California | collected 2016-06-15 | reverse complement strand
GGCATCTACATGACTGACCAAGCAAGCAAGGCCTGGGCAATGCGCGTGCTTCGCTTCGGCGACGATCGAACGCTCATTAGTGGCTTTCTGGATCTTGTTTACACTGAGAATCGAGGAATTGCCTTCGGTCAGCTTCAAGAGGGCGGCTCCTTCGGCCGCTGGTTTTTCGTGATCCTTGCGATGGCCGCGGCGCTTGCAGTGCTTTACTACTTTATACGAATAGCGAGAAGTGATGATCGAATCCTGGGCGCATGCGCATTGCTGCTGGCAGGCATTACGGGAAATCTGACGGATCGTGTGAGGCTTGGCTATGTAATCGATTTCATCTCAATGCACGCCGGCTCTTACCACTGGCCCACGTTCAATGTCGCGGACGCGAGCATCTGCATTGGAGCAGCGTTGCTCGCTTTTGATTTGATTTTTGAGGGAAAGAAACAAAAGAGGTCAGTTGACAGTTAATCAATTGGTCTTGGTCTTTGGTTTTGGGTCTTGGGACTTTGTCTTTAGGTTCTAAGGAATTAGCCTTTCGGATCCAAAGATCAAGTTCAAAGACCAAAGGCCAAAAACCAAAGACCAAAGACTAAAGACCAATTGTTCAACGGACAACGGACAACTAACAACGGACCAGCAATTAATGTACCCCGAACTATTTCGCATCGGAGCTGCCTTGGTGGAAAACGGCTGATGTTTGCGCTCCTGGCATTGCGATTGGAAATTTCTTTGGCCGCCAGGGCTGTTTTGCCGCCGGCTGTTGCTGGGGCAAACCGACATCATTGCCCTGGGGAGTCCAGTTTACGGAGCGGGGCCATCAGATCACCGGGGTCCCGATTGACGCGCATCTTCATCCGACGCAGCTCTATGAGTCGTTTTCGATGCTGCTTGTGTTCTTCTTCTTGCTATGGCTGCACAAACGCAAACGGTTTGACGGACAAGTGATCCTCCTCTATGCGCTTTTCTACTCAGTCATTCGATTTGCGATTGAGTTTGTCCGTGACGATCCGCGTGGCGACATTATGGGACTGACGACGCTAACTGGTCTTTCCACCTCTCAACTGATTAGCATTGCGCTCGCTGCCGGGGCGCTCGCACTGTTGGTAATCCGCTGGCGCAGGGCCACCGCAATCGCAAGAGCCGATCGGTTAGTTGCGTCCACAGCCGCGCGTGCGTAAGTTCAATACTGCAATTATCTCTTTTAGAATAGGACTAAAATCTTGTGAAACCTTCAGTTTGCCTGCTTGCCATTGCAATTCTTTTGCTGGCTTTGGGAACAATTGACAATTCCCACGCTGTTCAATCGAGCCGGGGCCCCCAAGCGGACAGCCTGCTTGGGGCTGTGGATATCGCTCCTTCACCTCCAAACGAAAAACATCTGCGCAACATCAAACAACTAAGCTTTGGCGGCGAGAATGCGGAAGCGTATTTCTCTCCGGACGGACGGAAACTCATCTTCCAATCAACACGCGACGGCCACGAGTGCGATCAGATCTACACCATGAACGTGGATGGCTCCGACGTGCGCATGATTTCGACGGGCACCGGGAGGACTACCTGTTCGTATTTCTTTCCGGACCTTGGGCACATTCTCTACTCGTCGACGCACCTGGGAGGTAAGGAGTGCCCACCGCGCCCAGACTTTTCCCAGGGCTACGTATGGGCCATCTATCCCACCTACGACATTTTCGTTGCTCGCCCGAATGGTTCGCAGCTTAAACAACTTACCAACAGCCCCGGGTACGATGCAGAGGCAACAATCTCCACGAATGGCAAAAAGGTGGTCTTCACGTCGATCCGCGATGGCGATCTGGACATCTACACGATGGATGCAAACGGCAGAAACGTGCGGCGCTTGACGGACCAGCTCGGCTACGATGGCGGCCCGTTCTTTTCAGCGGATGGCAAGCAGATCGTCTTTCGCGCCAATCACCCGCAAACTGAAAAAGAAAAGTCCGATTACCTCAACCTCTTGAAGGAAAACTTGATTCGACCGAGCACACTTGAGATCTGGGTGATGAATGCAGATGGATCGAACAAGCGACAAGTCACCCGTAATAACAAGGCGAATTTCGCACCCTACTTTTTCCCGGACGGCAAACGGATTATCTTTGCCTCGAACATGAACGACCCTAAAGGTCGTGACTTCGATCTCTACGTGATCAACGTGGACGGATCCGGCCTCGAGCGCGTGACCGACAATGATACCTTTGACGGCTTCCCAATGTTTTCGCCTGATGGCAAGAGACTGGTTTTTGCGTCGAACCGAAACGCGAAGACGCGCGGGGAAACGAATGTCTTCATTGCGGACTGGGTGGAGTGAAGAATCCAGTTTCAATGCTTCCTCTGTAGTTTCATAACAAATCACTCAGTTAAACCTGGGTGCTAATGAGAAGGTTTCTAAAATGAATTTCAAACTTCGGCACCGTTCTTTCATTCTTCTCTTGGTGAGCGCGATCTCGGTTGCCGCACTAGCCCAGCAACCAACTCAGATTCCGCCAAGCGCCGAGCGGCTTCGCGCACACGTGACCTATCTCGCTTCAGACGCGCTTGCAGGCCGGCGGACTGGAACGCCGGGAGCAAATGGCGCAGCACAATACATCGCGGGTGAGTTTTCTCGATTAGGGCTACGACCAGGTATGCAAAACAGTCGTGCTGCAAGAACGAGAGGCGAAGCACAATCCAGGTATTTACAACAGTTCCCCTATGTTGCCGGGGTAGAGCTCGGCAAGAACAATCTATTGGCCTTTTCGATCACCGAAGCCGGGCCTGCTAAAGCGGCCGGAGCATCAGGTGCCTCATCAATAAGCCTGGGTGTGGGCGACGACTGGATGCCGCTTGGCCTTTCAGCGAATGCTCGCCTTGCGGATTTGCCGTTGGCCCTGGTCGGTTATGGAATTACCGCTACCGATTTGAAGCACGACGACTATTCGCCGGCGAACGCTACCGGAAAGGTGGCCATTGCGTTTTCAGGAACTCCTGACGGCGATAATCCGCACGGACAGTTTGCGCGTTACGAAGACGTGCGCTGGAAAGCGATTGCCGCGCGCAATGCCGGTGCGAGAGCGTTGATCGTGATTGCTCGCGAGGAGAACTTCAATGAGGATCGGCTATCGCGACTTCGTTACGACAACACGGCGGGTGATGCCGGCCTGCCGGTGGTGGGTATCTCGCGGCAAGCCGCAGCACGGCTGCTGGGCTTGGGTAGCCTTACCGCATTAGCAGAAAACGAGGATCAAATTCGTAAGGCAGCTTCTCAGCAGGCGACGAAGAGTGATGGTCTTGCGGTTCAGACTAATATCAGTTTCGCCGCAGCCAGGAACACAACCATGACAATGTCGGTCGATGTGGTTCGCCTCGAGGTTGCCGCTGCCAATGTGATCGGCATTCTCGAAGGTTCCGATCCAAAGCTGAAGAATGAAGCCATTGTAATCGGCGCCCATTATGATCATCTTGGCCTTGGCGGTGAGGGGAGCCTTGCTCAAAGGGAGGGTGAGGTGCACCACGGCGCCGACGATAATGCTTCAGGCACAGCCGGTATGCTTGAGCTTGCGCGTGCCTTTGCCGCCCAAGGGCAGAAACCACGACGCACGATCGTTTTCGTTGCGTTCAGTGGCGAGGAAGAAGGGCTACTGGGTTCCAATTACTACGTCAATCATCCGATCGTGCCACTCGTAAACACGGTGGCAATGATCAACATGGACATGATCGGCCGGATGAAAGCGAACAAGCTGATTGTCGGGGGCGTCGGTACGGCACAGGAGTGGCGGCAGGTGATAGGTTCTACCAACGCGCCTGAGCCGATGAATGTTACGACCGCGGGAGCCACCGTAGCACAAACGTCCGTAACCACAACTGGGAGTCATGCTGTGCATCCCACGGCCGCCAACGGATCGACAGTTGTCGGTATGAAACACTGGGAACCGTTTGACCTGGCACTTAGCGAAGACGGTTACGGCCCCAGCGATCACTCTTCGTTCTACGCCAAACAGGTGCCCGTGCTGTTTTTCTGGACCGGTACTCACGAGGACTATCACAAGCCTTCCGATACTGCTGATAAGATCAGGTACGAAGACGAAACGCGGGTCCTCTCCTTCGTGGCGCAGATAGTACGCAGTGTTGACAGCAATCTTCAGCGGCCGACTTATACTGTTGCCAAAAGCGAATCGACGGGCCGCTCGACAGGCTTCCGCGTATATCTCGGTACGATTCCCAACTACGCTGATTCTGGCGATGGTCTGCTGCTCGACGGCGTGCGCGCGGATTCACCGGCGGCAAAGGCCGGCCTCACAACAGGAGATCGGATTGTGAAATTGGCCGGCCGCGACGTGCGAAATGTTTATGATTACACCTATGCCCTGGGCGAAATGAAAGCCGGTCAGGAATATGAAGTTGAGGCTGTGCGCGGCACCGAACGACTGAAACTCAAGCTCACACCCGCCGCAAGGAAGTAGGCAAGGGTAAGGGAAAGTTAATTTAGTTAGTTCCCGGTTAATTTGGTTAGTTCCGGTTAATTTGGTTAACTCCGAAGGAGCCGAATGTTTATAGCCAGGGAAACAGAAGCAACGATCAGCTCCGTCAGGAGCTGAATGTTATTTTTTAGTTTCCGCCGGCATTGAATAAACATTCCGCTCCTAACGGAGCTTGCGTGGCTTTTTGGAAGTGCAGTCTATAAACATTGTGTCCCTAACGGGACTGCGTGTCTCGCTTGCTCGACCAATAATATTTGAAATTTCTTACGCGGAAATGAGTATGAAAGAAAATGGATCATTAGTACGCGAGGTCTTGTCTGTTATCGGTGAACTACCGTCTTGTCTTAAGTGATTGCCCGCCGCAATAGTTTTAGCTAATATTGCTCCCTTCTCAGCTGACAAAAGATCCTAAACTTAGAAAGGCTTGATCCAAAATATGTCTAAGACTGTTCCTATCACCGTTGCGCACGGGGACGGCATCGGGCCGGAGATCATGGCCGCGACGCTTCACATTCTTAAAGAAGCCGGCGCTTCCCTGGAGATTGAAACTATCGAGATTGGCGAGAAGGTCTACCTGGCCGGAAATAGTTCTGGGATCGAGCCAAGCGCCTGGGACTCGCTACGGCGCACAAAGGTTTTTCTTAAGGCACCCATTACCACGCCACAGGGCGGCGGTTACAAGAGCTTAAACGTGACAGTGCGCAAAACCCTTGGCCAATACGCCAACGTCCGCCCCTGTGTCTCTTATCACCCGTTTGTGGAGACAAAGCACCCGAACATGGATGTAGTGATCGTGCGCGAGAACGAAGAAGATCTCTATGCCGGTATCGAGCATCGCCAAACCGAGCAGGTGGTCCAGTGCCTGAAGCTGATCTCACGGCCGGGTTCGGAGAAAATCGTGCGCTACGCTTTTGAGTATGCGCGGACGAACAACCGCAAGAAGGTTACCTGCTTCACTAAGGACAACATCATGAAGGCCACCGACGGCCTTTTTCACAAAGTCTTCAATGAGATCGCGGCGGAATATCCGGACCTCGAGAACGAGCATTGGATTGTTGACATTGGCGCCGCGAAACTTGCAGACACACCCGAGGTGTTCGACGTCTTGGTAACGCTTAATCTTTACGGCGATGTGTTGTCTGACGTTGCCGCGCAAATTGCCGGCTCCGTGGGACTGGCAGGTTCCGCAAACATAGGCGAGCATGTCTCAATGTTTGAAGCGATCCATGGTTCCGCTCCGCGCCGCGCGGGACAGAATCTTGCTAATCCCTCGGGTTTGATCATGGGTGCGGTCATGATGCTGGTTCACATTGGTGAGATGACGGTGGCGGAACGCGTACACAATGCCTGGCTGCGGACGCTCGAAGATGGCATTCACACCTACGACATTTATAAGGAAGGCATCAGCCGCGAGAAGGTGGGCACGAAGGAATTTGCCGAGGCTGTCGTGCAGCGAGTGGGACAGACGCCCCAAACTCTGAAGCCCGCCAAATACAAGCCGGCTGGCAGCGAAGCGGGCAAAACCAAACGAGTTGCCAGCAGTAAAGCGCGAGCGAAGAAAGATCTTGTTGGCGTGGATGTGTTTTTGGATTGGACCGCAGGTTCGGCCAATGACCTGGGGAACTCGCTGAGCAAACTCAGCGGCGACGGCGTCAAGTTGGAGATGATGAGCAACCGCGGCGTTAAGGTGTGGCCAGGCGGTCATGCCGAAACATTTTGCTCAGACCACTGGCGCTGTCGTTTCTTGGCTGAAAGTGATGGCCTTGGGATTTCTCACCCGCAGATATTGTCCCTCCTGAAGCGCGTGGCTGACGCAGGTTTCGACTTTATCAAGATCGAGAACCTTTACAACTTCGACGGTGAGCGAGGTTATTCGCTGGATCAGGGAGCCTGAATTTCGAATTTCGGATTTCGAATTTCGGATTTGGTTAGCTGGAAGTAACCTTTGATAGCGGAAAGGAATACCGCGATGGCGAAAAAGCGAGTACCCGGTCTACGAGTCGGCTCCGGAACCTCCAAAATCCGAAATCCGCAATCCGAAATCCGCAATTCACCCCGCAATCCGAAATCCGAAATCCGAAATTCGCGGTCTCTCGTAGCGGTCATCATGGGCAGCAAAGCAGACTGGGAAACGATGCGCTCTACGGACGAGACGCTGACGGAATTTGGCGTTGCGCATGAATGTCGCGTGATTTCCGCGCATCGGACCCCCGAATTGGCCGCAGCGTTTGCCTCCAACGCGGAGGCCCGTGGCATTGAGGTCGTGATTGCGGCCGCCGGTGGCGCAGCGCATCTGGCAGGGGTCATTGCAGCACATACGACTCTTCCTGTCCTGGGCGTACCGATGAAAAGCGAAGCGTTGAATGGTATGGATTCCCTGCTCGCAACCGTGCAGATGCCGGCAGGAGTTCCCGTCGGCACACTGGCTATTGGAAAACCGGGTGCAACAAACGCAGCCCTGTTCGCGATAGCCATCTTGGCCAATGGTCGACCCGCCTTGCGCAAAAAGCTCCACCAGTTTCGTGAGGATCAGGAAAAGAAGGTTCGCGAAGCAGTCCTTGAATGATCGAGCATCCAGAATTAGCCGCAGATGTACGCTGATAAACGCGGATCTAAAAAATAACCAAATGCTCTCCTTTAGACAGAGCGTGCGCTATTAGCGCCACTTCCTACAGAATTGCATTTGATTTTTTCAGATCCGCGTTCATCCGCGTAATCTGCGGCCAATTTCTCGACTTACAGGCACAATCGATCAGGCTCAATCAATAACGTCGGCGAGTTATTAGCGCGATCACGGCAACAAACAGCGCCGAACCAATGATCGACCAGATAATTGGGAAGCTTGTGGTCCCGATGCGCACTGAGAAGAGTTCCGGAAGTGCGAACGACCGAGCCAGCCACATTCCTAAAACCGCACCTACAAAACCGAGCGCAATGGATACAAGGCAACCACCACGCGAATAGCCGGTAATGGCCTGACCCAGCGCGCCACAAAGTCCCGCAACCACGAGCAATACGAGCAAATCAAGAATGGTCATTTAAGTCTCCTTAGTTTATCGTCCCAGCTCATTCCGATGTACCTCGCCGCCTTTCATTACGAAACGCACCCGTTCGAGTTCCGTGATGTCGCGCAATGGATCGCCGGCGACGGCGATGATATCGGCATATTTTCCCGGCTCCACCGCGCCAAGGTCGTCCGGACGTTCCAGCAGGTTTGCCGCAGCAATCGTGGCAGACTGGATCGCCTGCATCGGAGTCATTCCATAACGAACCATGTAAGCAAACTCCTTCGCCTGATTCTCAGTCCAGGCATAACCGCCGGCATCAGTTCCATAGGCGATCTTTACGCCTTTGCGCAAAGCCAGACCAAATGCCTTTGCCTCCAGATCGCGCATCGCTAACCAGATTGGCGCGCCTGCCGCGGCCCGGCCTTCGGCAACGTAAACGCCCACGTAAATCGTCGGGCACCAGTAAGTGCCCTGGCGCACCATCCGATCCATCAATTCGTCGTCTAACCCGTAACTGTGCTCGATGGAATCAACGCCAGCCTTGAGTGATGATTCTATGCCTTCACGTCCCATAGCGTGAGCGGCCACTCGACGCCCGAGTCGATGGGCTTCATCAACCATTGCCTTCATTTCATCCTCCGTGAAGTTGACCCACGAATGCAGCGCGCCATCTTTAATGAAATAGCGGCGGTCAGCGTAAAACTTTATCCAATCGGCGCCATACTTGACTTGTTCGCGAACGGCGCGGCGAATGTTGTCTGGGCCATCTACAATCTGCACCCCTTCCGGCATCCGCAGTTCCCAGGAATAGCCTTGCAACGGATACATTCCGGTCGCCGAGAAAGCGCGCGTCGCCACAAACATTCGCGGCCCAGGAATTACGCCGCGATTAATTGCTTGCTTGATATCAACGTCGGCATACATCGCGCCCTCCGTTTCCAGATCCCGCATCGCGGTGAACCCATTCATTAACCCTGTGCGCGCAGCGACGCTCGCTCGAATTGTGCGGTAAGGAATCGACTCCTTGAGAAGTTGTTCGTCGTAATCAGCGGCCGTGATGTCGCCCTGTAGCAGTATGTGGGTGTGACAGTCCGCAAGTCCCGGAAGCACAGTTGCTCGCGAGAGGTCGATTACGCGCGCGGAGCGAGGCGCACTTTTTTCGATTTCAGCGAGAGGGCCAACCGCCTTGATCCGCTCACCCTCGATCAGTATGCCCTGGTTCTCGACTACGCGACCCGCGCGCACGTCAATTAGACGACCGGCTTTTAAAAGAACGATTGACGATGGCAGAGCTTTGGTTTGAGCCGGAACCAGGGCTTGCGGCAGAGAACAGATCCCAAGCAAAGCGAGCAATATTCTTTTCATCATTGTCCTCCGATTCGACTCAAACATATTCACGCAAAGACGCAAAGGGGCAAAAGACGCCAAGTGCCAGGCTCAATGCATGATGGGTGAAGTGAGAACCTAATTTGTTCTTCTTTGCGACTTTGCCCTCTTTGCGTCTTTGCGTAAATCTTTTTCAGAGTCCGTTACCTTTGAGCCACTCCTGAACAACTTCAGCCGGGCTGCGCTTGTTGGCATCAACTTCATAGTTCAAGTGTCGCATCTCTTCGGTTGAGATCGCGTTTGCCAGTTTTGTCAGTACGTCTCTCAGCGGCGGCACACGCGCCAATGAATCCTGGCGCACCAGGTAGACAGCTTCGTAAGGTGGAAAATAGCGCCGGTCGTCTTCAAGCTGCACCAAATCCGCATCCGAGATCGTCTTCAGTTTAAGCCGTCTTGCATCTGCGCCGCGCACGAGAATCGCAAATGTGTTTTCGAAGCCAAGCGGCGGACCCACTTCAACGTTGAATTTTTCTGCATACTCGCGTTTCACCTGTTCGTAGACCGTGCGCGGGTCGGTTGTGGGCGGATGCTGCAGTATGGCCGTGTACGCAGTTCCAGTGTATTCCGGATAAAGATCGACTCGGCCGGCAACGAGTGCATCATGAGGAAGATTGCCCCCTAACTCGAATTTGCGCTCCACGCTCAAGCCCCGCGCCTCCAGCATTTGCGCGACAATCTCAGCGAGCAGGATCGACTCGGTAAAATCCTTCGAGGCCACCCTGACAGGCGCGTTATCACCAGATTTGTGGCCCTCCGGAGATGAACCTCGCCAGCTTCGCCAGGTTCCGTAGACACCGAAGAGCAAAGCCAACGTGATGACCCCGAGCCCGATCTTTTGAAAGATCCCGAATCGCTTTTTTTCGTTACGGGCCGCAATGGCGAAACGTTGTTCGAGTAGGCCGAATAAAAAATCGGCCGCCAGGGCCATGAACGCGGCGGCAATGGCGCCAGCGAGCAACAGATTATTGTCCTGGCGCAGTCCTCGAAAAATGTAGACGCCCAATCCCCCCGCGCCCACCGCCGCCGCGATGGTTGTGACGCCAACAGAAATCACCGTTGCTACTCTGACGCCGGTTAAGATAACACTCATTGCGAGCGGCAGCTCGACCTGCCAGAGAATCTGGTGGTCAGTCATACCCATTGCCACGGCCGCTTCGCGAACGTTCTGATCCACGCCCAATATTCCTGTCACTGTGTTTCTAATGATTGGCAACAGGGCATAGAGAACTAGTGCCACGATAGCCGTACGCGCGCCGATGCCGCCAATAAATGGTAACGGAATCAGAAAACCAAAAAGCGCAAGACTCGGGATCGTTTGCATCACGTTGGCGATGCCCAATACCGGGTTGCGCAAGGCCTGCTTGCGCGTTAGCAAAACTCCTGTCGGAATTCCGATTGCGATCGCCACCAGTGTCGAGATCAAAACAAGTGAGAGATGCTCACGAGCAAGCTTGAGTAACTCGCTCCAGTTTTGCTGCAGGAAAGTCCAAAAGCTCATCTCTTCCCTCCAGCATTACCGTCATCGCTTTCACGAAGCCGCAGAGTTTCCAGGTAGGCGCGCGCATACTCCTGATTCGACTTGAGAAAACCCGCGGGCGTTTCCAGCAGCACAAGTCGACCGGCATTCATGAGGCCGATTCTGGAGCCAAGCAAAAGCGCTTCACGCAGGTCGTGGGTAACGAAGATGGCCGTCTTGTCCAACCGAACGGTGAGAGCTGCGAACTCCCGTTGCAAGCTGGCGCGCGTTAACGGATCGAGCGCACCGAAGGGTTCGTCGAGCAGAAGTAGAGATGGCTCCGCCGCGAGAGCGCGGGCAACACCGACACGCTGGCGCTGTCCCCCCGAAAGCTCTCCCGGATAACGTTTTGCGAATTTCTCAGGGTCAAGCCCGACCAGCGAAAGCAATTCAACTACGCGCTGCCTCACTCGCGTCCCGTCCCAGCCGTCCAGCACGGGAACAAGTCCAACGTTGCGCTCGACTGTGAAGTGAGGAAAGAGACCGGCCTCCTGAATTACATATCCGGTTCGCCTGCGTAAGCGAATTGGATCCCATTCGCTGGTCGGTTTGCCTTCAACCAATACCTGACCCGAAGTTGGGAGTAAAAGACGATTAACAAGCTTGAGGGTGGTCGTTTTGCCGCAACCAGACTCGCCGAGCAGGACCAGAGTTTCGCCCTTTTCAACCGTTAGATTTAAACCGGAGATGATCGGTGAAGAGACGGAAGGGACGGAATAACTAACATCGCGAAACTCTACGAGCGCGTTATCAACTAATTCGCTCATCGCGTCGCCCTATTGGTCTGCCTTACACGGCCAATAAAAGATTACTGCTGAACCGCTCCAGCGAGTCGAGCCAGGTGCGACTACAGGTGAAGCCTGTCTCGGCTGCCAACTGCGCGATGCCTGCGAGATCGTATTTGTATGAGTTTTCGGTGTGAATGCGCTCGCCTTCCTTAAAGTGGATATCCATAGCCAGCTTGGCGATCTTGACCGCCTGCCCGTGCGTGCTTTCGATGTAGATCTCCACGCGTCCCATCTCTTCATTGTAAAAGGCATGATGCTTAAAAGCGCGCAAGTCAAAATCGCCTTCGAGCTCTCGATTAACACGGGCGAGTAGATTCAAGTTAAATGCAGCGGTCAGTCCCAGGGCGTCGTCATACGCCGGCTCAAGCACCCGACGATCCTTCTTCAGGTCTGCCCCGAGTAGAAGTGCATCCCCTGCGCGAAGCACTCCGCGCAGAGCGCGAAGAAAAACAGGCGCTTCGTCCCTGCCAAAATTGCTGATGTTTGATCCAAGGAAGAGGGCGAGGGTACGACCTCTCTCTTTCCTGGCTAGTTCAGTCAGGCTATCGAAGTAGTCGGCAGCATAGGCTTCGATTCGCAGCCGCGGGAACGACTGCAACAGAATTCGCGAGCTGCTTTCCAGGGCCGTAGCAGAGATGTCCA
>WNGF01014603.1_pt1 | contig 11805 bp, 17 predicted proteins | sample 5400641 | NCBI WGS metagenome assembly WNGF01 (sample SAMN13153371, study PRJNA577476) | soil metagenome | isolation source: 80 cm soil or saprolite under grassland replicate 2 | place: USA:California | collected 2016-06-15 | reverse complement strand
GATGGCGATGCCGGGGGATAATACGGAGATGACGGTGCGGTTGATCGCGCCGATCGCGATGGCGGAGGGGTTGCGGTTCGCGATTCGTGAGGGTGGTCGGACGGTTGGCGCCGGCCGCGTCATCAAGATCCTCAAGTAGCGGGCTTCTCGCGAGGCGGCGCACGCGCGCCACGCCCGCAGAACTCCGCGCTGCCGTGCGCGGGCCTCGCTGCGTGAGCGGCTGGGGACTGCGCACGGCACCGGAAGTCGCGTAGGCTCCTGTCCAGATGGGTTGGGGCTGACGGGGCTGAAGGAAGGATTCGACGATGGCGACCACCGACACCAGACCGAAGATCACGCTGGCCTGCACGGTCTGCAAGCACCGCAACTACACGACCGTCAAGAACCGGCGCAACGACCCGGACCGCATCGAGCTCAAGAAGTACTGCCGCTGGTGCGGTCGTCACACGGCTCACCGCGAGACGCGGTAGTGGTCACGAGGAGCAGGTCGTGCCGCTGAACCAGGCCCTGATCGGCAAGGAGTACCCGCCTGTCCGGTACGAGGTCGGACGCGAGAAGCTCCGTGAGTTCGCCGCGTCCGTGGGCGAGACCGACCCGGTCTACCACGACGAGGAGGCGGCGCGCGCCGCCGGCCACCCGGACATCCCCGCTGTCCCGACCTTCCCGGTGGTCCTGACGCTGCGGGTTGGCCAGAAGGTCTACAACGATCCTGAGCTGGGGCTGGACTACTCCCGCGTGGTCCACGGCGAGCAGGAGTTCACCTACCATCGCCCGATCTTCGCCGGCGACCGCCTCCTCGCCGCCGGCAGGGTCGCGGCGATGGAGGTCAAGGGCCGCCACGAGCTGCTGGCGATCGAGACGAGGGTGACCAGCGAGGACGGCGAGCCCGTGTGCAGCGCGGTGGTGACGCTCATCTCCAGGGGAACCGCCGCGGCCAGGCGGCCGGCGGGCGACGTCGACCGGAAGGGCCCGGGCGGCTCCGAGGACGCGGGCGGGTCCAGGGGGTCGCCATGAGCCGCGTGGGGTTCCGTCTCGAGGCGGCCGAGGTCACGCCGGGCCAGAAGCTCGACCAGGTCGTCCACACCATCGAGCGTGCCGACCTGGTCAGGTACGCCGGTGCGTCGGGCGACTTCAACCCGATCCATTGGAACGACGAGTGGGCCAGGTCGGTCGGCCTGCCCGGGGTGATCGCGCACGGCATGTTCTCGATGGGGGTGGCGGCGCGGATCATCTCGGCCTTCGCCGGGGACCCGGCGGCCATCAAGCGGCTGCGGGTGCGGTTCTCTGCAATGATCCAGCCGGGCCAGACCCTGACCGTCAGCGGGGAGGTGGGCGCGGTCGACGGCCGGCGGGTATCGATCCGGTTCTGGGGTGAGGACGAGAGCGGCAACCGGGTCGTGTCCAAGGGGGAGGCCGAGCTGGAGCTCGCGTGACCTTACGATGCCCGCGCCGTCGTCACCGTCCCGACGGGTGCTCGACCTGGTCGCCGAGCGCCAGGCCGCTCGCGAGCGGCGGGATTTCGCCCGCGCCGACGCCCTGCGTGACGAGGTGCGCGCTGCCGGCTGGCTGATCCGGGACACGGCCAGCGGTCCGGAGCTGGTCGAGGCGCCTCCCTGGGAGCCGGTGGACCCGGCCCGGGTCGCACCGCGCTGGGACGAGCCCGACGCGCACGAGGTCTCGCTGATCGTGCACGTCACCGGCTGGCCGGAGGACGTCAGGCGCGCAGTGTCCTCCCTGGCCGGCTACTGCACGGGGGTCGACTACGAGGTCCTCCTGATCGACGACGGGGCGGGGGGCGCCACCGGGCGCGCGCTCGAGGACCTGGCCGGGGAGGACACCCGGCTGCGGGTCCTGCACCTGGACGCGCCGCGCGGCTTCGGGACGGCGATGGCTCTCGGCATGGGCCAGGCGACCGGCCGGGTCCTGGTGTGGCTCGACCCTCACGTCGAGGCCGCGGGCGACCTGCTCAGCCCGCTGCTGGGCGCGCTCGCCGAGCCGGGTGCGGGCGTTGCCGGCGGCTGGGGGGTGGTCACCCGCTCCATGCTCGACTTCGAGGCCGACGACGGCCCGGACGTCGACGCCATCGAGGGCTACCTGCTCGCCGTGCCGCGCTCGCTCGCCGCCCGGGTCCGGCTCGACCCGAGGCACCGCTACTACCGCAACGCCGACCTCGACTTCTCGTTCGCCGTCCGCGACCTCGGGGACGGCTCGCGGCCGCTGCGGGCCGTCCGGGTGCCGGTGCCGGCCGCGCGTCACCGGCACCGCGCCTACCACGAGACCGACCCGGCCGAGCGGGAGCGCGCTTCCAAAAAGAACTACGACCGCTTCCTCTCCCGCTGGAAAACCCGCACCGACCTGCTCACACGGGGCTTCACCGGGTACCACCGCCACCCGCGCCAAGACCTCCGGGACCCTGGGACAGGCGGGCGGTCGCGGGGTACGATCGCGTGAATGCGCACGATCCGGCGTCGGGAGGATGGTAACCCGGGCGCCATGTTCAGAGTCTAACGGTTCATCAGGAGCGAGGGGACCGAGGTGGAGGTCGACCGGGAGCTCGTGGAGGCCGCCCAGGCAGGTGACCGCTGGGCCCTCGAGGAGCTCGTGCGCCAGACGCACCGGAGCGTGTATACCTGCGCGCTCCGACTCGTCGGCAACCCGGACGACGCCGCCGACGTCACCCAGGACGTTTATCTTCGGGTGGTCCGCAAGCTGGGGGGCTTCCGCCACGAAGCCTCCTTCAGTACCTGGCTGAATCGGGTGACGACGAACGTGGCCATGAGCAGCTTGAAGCGCCGGACACGGCGGATCGCGATGGAGGGGGCGGCGGTGTCCTTCGAGACCCGCGACCCATCGCCCGAGCCGGCCGAGCGAGCCGAGGCGGTCGCGCTGGCCCGCCGGCTCGAGCAGCTTGTGGCCGAGCTGCCAGAGGGGCAGCGGCAGGTGCTGGTGCTGCGGGACGTCTACGGGCAGTCGACCGACGAGGTGGCAAGCGCGATGGGGCTGACGCCAGGAGCGGTCAAGGTGCGCCTGTTCCGCGCGCGGGAGCGGCTCAAGGCCCAGCTCGAGGCCGTCGAGGGCGGCCAGGTGGTCGCTCTGGCGGGGCGCCGGCGGGCATCGGCACGGAGGTCGTGATGGGCTGTCACGACGTCCGCCCGCTGCTTCCCGCCCGGGTGGAGGAGCTGACCCCGCTGGAGGCTCGCGTCCGCGCCGAGCACATCGCAGGCTGCTCGCGCTGCGCCGCCGAGGCCGCCGCCTACAGCCGCCTGGTGCGCGCGCTCGCCGCCATGGCCGTCCTGGAGGCGGACCCGATCGCCGGCACGCTGGAACGCGCGCTGGCCGTCCTTGACCGGCGGCGCGTGCTCATGGCCGACTCCCGGCTCGCCGTGTTCGCCGCGGGCTCGGCCGGTGCGCTGGTGGCGACCGTCATGGTCGCGCGCGCACTGCGCCAGCGCCGCAGGGGCCCGCGACGGGCGGGCGCGGCCCGGGGCGTGCCCGCACTCGCCACCCCGGCGCTCGCACGCGCGAAATAGCGCAGTCGAACTTGGGGGCGTGGGGCACCGACGTTGACGGCGCGAAGCGCGTTCGTCAACCTGGGACGGCAGCTACCTGAGCCTTTGTGGAGGCGCCAATGCCAGCCGTCCACTTTCTCGACGTGACCAACCGCGACGGTGTCCAGACCGCCCGGATCAACCTGTCGAAGTTCGGCAAGACCATGGTCAACTTCTATCTGGGCAAACTCGGCGTGAGCCAGTCGGAGCTGGGCTTTCCCTTCGTCTTCCACGAGGTCCCCTACGTGCGCGCCAACCTGGCGCTGGCCAAGGCGGGGGCGTTCGGGGGGCTCAAGCTCTCCGGCTGGGCACGGGCGGTGGTCGGTGACGTGGAGCGGTCGATGCCGCTCGGCCTCGAGCACATGAACCTGTCGATCTCGACCTCCGACCAGATGATCCGGCACAAGTTCAAGGGCCGCCTGGACCGGACCTCGGTGCTCGAGGAGATGACCGCCGCGACCAGGGCGGCCAGGGCGGCCGGCGTGGCGACCCTGGGGGTCAACGCCGAGGACGCCTCCCGCACCGACGACGGCTACCTCCTCGAGTTCGCGCAGGCCGCCAAGGAGGCCGGCGCCGACAGGGTGCGGTACTGCGACACCATCGGCGGCGACACCCCGCAGCGCATCCGGGAGCGCTTCGCCAGCCTCGCCGGCGCCGTGGGCGTCGCGCTCGAGACCCACTGCCACAACGATCTCGGCATGGCGGTGGCGAACTCTCTGGCCGGCGCCCTCGGCACGCTCGACGCCGGCCAGGACGTCTGGGTGAACACCTGCGTCAACGGCATCGGCGAGCGGGCCGGCAACGCCGACCTGCTCAGCACCATCCTGGCGTTCCGGCACAGTTTCAGCCCGGCCGGCCAGGCCCGGGCCACCGTGGCGGACGCGCTCGACCTCACCTGGGCACGTCGCTTCGGGCTGTGGGCCAGCTACGCGTTCGGCCAGCCCCTGGCCCTCAACCAGCCGGGCGTGGGGCGCAACGCCTTCTCCCACGAGTCGGGCATCCACGCGGACGGTGCGCTCAAGGACCGCCACAACTACGAGCTCTACGACGACGAGACGCTGGGGCCGTTCCCGCACGACTGGCACACCACCGAAGGGCGGGTGGTGCTCACCGGCGAGTACGGCGGCAAGGCCGGGTTCCGGCACGTCATGGACGGGCTCGGCATCGAGGTCGCGGCGGCGGACGAGGACCTGGTCTTCCGGCTGGTGCAGCTCAGCAACGCGGCCACCGGCCGCCCGCTCTGCGACGACGAGCTGCGCCTGCTCGCGACCTACCCGCACGAGCTCGCTCTGCTCTATCCCGGCCAGCTCTCGTAGCGCCGGCCCCCCACGCCCGGCCGGGGCTGCGCGCGTGCCCTTGCGGGGGAGGCTTGGTAGTCTGGGGTGCCGGGTGTCCACGGACGGCGCCGGGCACCTTGAGCGGGTTGGACGCCGACCCCTATACTCATTGGGCTTTGGGCTCGGGCCCGATGCTCTCGCCCCGTAGGCCAGTAGCTCAATTGGTAGAGTCCCGGTCTCCAAAACCGGTGGTTGGGGGTTCGAGTCCCTCCTGGCCTGCCAGCCCCTCGTCCCGTGACCGAACGATCCGCTTCGCCGTCGGGAGGAGGGTCGACCAACCAACGCTGCGCCGCCCGGCGCGAGGAGCAGGGCTTGCGATGAACAGGGAGACCAAGCGAGCGATGGCTCGCCAGCAGCGCACCACCGACCAGGCGGCGCGCCTCCAGCAGCTGCGCAAGCAGCAGAATGCCCGCCAGCAGGCCGCCAGGGTGAGCAGGGACAGTCAGGCGCGAGGCCGCCGGGCGCGCCTGCGCGGCCTCGGCACGTTCGGCGGCGAGGTCACCAGCGAGCTGCGCAAGGTGAACTGGCCCGACCGGCGCACCGTGTTCGGCTACACCTTGGTCGTGCTCGTTTCGGTGAGCGCGATCACGTTGATCATCTTCGGCCTGGACACGCTGTTCGGGAAGCTCGTCCTTGCGATCTTCGGCCACTAGCCTTTCGGAACCACCAGGAGTGCCATGAGTACCGAGACTGACATCGTCAGCGAGGAGACCAGCCAGGAGTACGGCTCCGGTGACTGGTACGTCGTCCACACCTACGCGGGCTACGAGAACAAGGTCAAGGCCAACCTCGAGAGCCGGATCTCCTCCATGAACATGGAGGAGAAGATCTTCGAGGTCGTGATCCCCATGGAAGACGTCATGGAGATCAAGGGAGGCAAGAAGCAGGTCGTCTCGCGCAAGGTGTTCCCCGGCTACCTGCTCGTGCGCATGTACCTGGACGACGACTCCTGGTACGTGGTGCGCAACACGCCCGGAGTGACCGGCTTCGTCGGGTCCGGCGCCAAGCCGACGCCGCTCTCCGAGAAGGAAGTGGCCAAGATCCTCGAGACCAAGCCGGTCGAGAAGCTCAAGCCGCGGGTCGAGTGGCAGGTCGGCGAGTCGGTCACCGTGACCTCGGGACCGTTCGCGCAGCTCCCGGGCACGATCGCCGAGATCAACCCCGACCAGCAGAAGGTCAAGGTGCTGGTGTCGATCTTCGGCCGCGAGACCCCTGTCGAGCTGTCCTTCGACCAGGTGCAGAAGCTGTAGCCCGGTCTCGGAACGCAAGGAGCAACCAGGCAGATGCCACCGAAGCCAGCCCGTCGCCGCCGTGTGACGGCCGTCATCAAGATCGAGCTCACGGCCGGCCAGGCCACCCCCGCGCCGCCGGTGGGAACCGCTCTGGGCCCCCACGCCGTGAACATCATGGAGTTCTGCAAGCAGTACAACGCCGCCACCCAGCCGCAGGCCGGCAGCGTGGTCCCGGTCGAGATCACCATCTACGAGGACCGCACCTTCAGCTTCGTGCTGAAGACGCCCCCGGCGGCGGTGCTGCTGCGCAAGGCCGCGGGCGTGGACAAGGGCTCGCCCGAGCCGCACAAGACCAAGGTCGGCAGCGTCACCCGGGAGCAGGTCCGCGAGATCGCGGAGACCAAGATGCCCGACCTCAACGCCCGCGACATCGAGAGCGCGATGAAGGTCATCGAGGGCACCGCGCGCTCGATGGGCATCACCGTGGCGAGCTGACCCTCGCCGGACAGCCGAGTGGGAGGGGCCAGGGACCGCACCCTGCCCCGCCGGACCACAGGAGGAATCATTCGCATGAGCGGGAAAAAGTACGCAGAGGTGGCCAAGAAGGTCGACCGTAGCCGGCTCTACCCACCCTATGACGCGCTGGAGCTGGCCAGGGCCACCAACCCCACCCGCTTCGACGCCACCGTGGAGGTCGCCTTCCGGCTCGGGGTCGACCCGCGCCGCGCCGACCAGATCGTCCGGGGCACGGTCTCGCTGCCGCACGGCACGGGCAGGACCGTCCGGGTCGCGGTGTTCGCCGAGGGTGAGGCCGCGCGCCAGGCCGAGGAGGCCGGCGCCGACGTGGTCGGCGGCAGGGACCTGGTCGAGCGGGTCCAGGGTGGGTTCCTCGACTTCGACGCCGCTGTCGCCGTCCCGGAGATGATGGGCCAGGTCGGCCGCCTCGGTCGTATCCTCGGTCCCCGTGGCCTGATGCCGAACCCGCGCGCGGGCACTGTCACTCCCGACGTGGCCAAGGCCGTCTCCGACATCAAGGCCGGCAAGCTCGAGTACCGCACCGACCGCTGGGGCAACGTCCACCTCGTCCTCGGCAAGACCTCCTTCTCGACGAAGGCGCTCGCCGAGAACTACCAGACGGTGCTGGACGAGGTCGTCAGGGCCAAGCCGGCCGCGGCCAAGGGGCGGTACATCAAGGGCATCACCGTCTCGACCTCGATGGGGCCGGGCATCAAGGTGGACCCGTCGCAGACCCGCAACGTCGCCCAGGAAGCGCGGACAGCCTAAGGCCGCGGGGCGGACACCACCGCACCCCGCCAATGTCCCACGTGGACTGGCACCTCGGCTGGTGGGCGCCACTGCCGCCGGCGATGGAGCCCGACGACCTCGTCGACCCGCACGTCCACGGCCCGCTGCTGGCCGCGGCAGGGGCCGGCGCGCCCCTGGACCGGCTCGGCCAGGCCCGCCTCGACGTGCTCAAGGCCGCCGGCCTGGCCACGCCCGAGGGCCGGCCGCGCTTCCCGGTCGCCCGCGCCGAGCAGGCCGGGCTCCTGCGGGCCGCCGCCGCCGACCTGGGCGGGACGATCGCCCGGCTGCTCGCCGGCGAATGGAGCCGGATCGAGGTCGAGTACGAGCCGGTCCGCACCACCGTGGCCGGTGCCGGCGGACCGGCCGCCGCCTTCCTGGTGGTCGGTGGGCTGATCCTCGACGTTGGCGTGCGCCGCCTGCTCCGCCGCGAGGGCCTGGCCGCCCCGCCGTTCGGCAGCGCCTTCCTGTGGCTGGCGGAGGGGGAGGGCCGGGCGGTCGCCGGTACCTGGCGTGCCCGGGTCACAAGCCTGCCGGGTCGCGGTCACCTGGTCCGCTTCGGCCGGCCGGACGTGCCCCAGTGGGAGCTCGCGGCAGTCGAGCCCGAGGCGGCCCCCGCCCTGCCCACCGGCCGGGAGCCGGCGCTGCGCGCACTGGCCGAGGGCATGGGCTGGTCGGTGGTGCACCTGGTCGAGGACGCCCTGCCCGGGCTCGACTACGCGCTCGCCGTCGACGCCGCGCTCTACAACCTGTCGGCCCGCGGGCTGCTGGCCCCACCGATCGATGGCGTGGTCTCCATCCGCGTAGCCGACCCGGACCTCGCCGGCCTCTGACTGCGACCCGCAGCCGGTCCCCTGTCGCCGGTCCCGCTCAGGAACCGGTTCACGATCGCGTCGGCGGAGCCGCCGCGAATGACCTCGGCCACCACGACGGCCGGGACGATCACGACGTTGTAGCGGTCGTACGTCTCCTCGAACTGGAGGCGGGCCCGCGACTTACGGCGGGCGAGGGCGATGACGGCTCCGCTGTCGAGGATCAGGCGGGATGCTTGCGCTTGCTGGCGAGCCATTCGTCCAGCTCCTGTCCCATGCGCTCAGCGGCCTCGCGGTCCTCGTCCGAGGGTGGCCCGACTTCCTCCTCCACCTCCTGCGCCCAGTCGTGGAGGCGCAGACGCTGCAGGAACGAACTCAGGGCCTCGTTCACCAGGGCGGACATGCCACCAAATGCCTCCGCCCGTGTCCGGGCTTCCGCAGCGATCCTGGGATCGAGGGTGACCGAGATCTTCGTGCGCGCCATGTCGCCGATACTACGGCCGGAGGCGCTGCGCCTGAACCTCATTTCTCATCGGTCCTTTCAGGGTCGGCCAGCTCAAGGCGCAGGGGCGCCGGGGGTGAGCAGGCGGATCCGGCGGGTGCGCGGGGGTGGCTCGAGCGCGCGGGTGGCGCTCAGGTCGGCCAGCCAGCGGCCGCGCTCGAAGCCGCGGTCGAACTGCCGGGCCGCCTCCTCGCCGATGCGGCGGGCGGCCCACAGCGCCATGGACGCGCCGCCGACCACCAGGCCGGTGAGCAAGCCGATCATGACCGGAACGGCCATTGTCGCCTCCTTCGGTCGGTTGCTGGCCTCGCCGCCTCGAGGTGGCGGGATGCTACGGGCTCGCCGGGAAGCCTGCTCACGGTTATCCACAGGGGGGCGGTGTTGACGTCCGATCCGGCAGGTCGCTACGCTCGGCGGAGCCGAAGACCGTCCGGTTGCCGCATGGCACGAAGACCCGGCCGGTCGGGCCCGGGAGCCTCAGCGAGGGGACCCGGATCCGGCCCCGGATGCCGGCGCAGGCGACGACCCTTCCGAACCGGGTCGCAGCGGGTCGCGTGGCAGGTTGCGCGGACGGTCCTTGGGCCGTCCGTTTTTTGTTGCGCCCGCACACCGGCGACGGGGCGGGTGGAGATCGGAAACGAGGTGAGGCCGTGCCGAACACGCGCAAGGTCGCCGAGGTGGAGGCCATCAAGGGGTATCTGAACGGCTCGGTGGCCGCGCTGCTCACGGAGTACCGGGGGCTCAAGGTCAAGGAGATGATCGAGCTCCGCGACTCGCTCCGCGGCTCGTCCACCGAGTACCGGGTGCTCAAGAACACCCTGACCGGCATCGCGGTGCGCGACGTCGGCTACGAGGACCTCGTGCCGTTGCTCGAGGGGCCGACCGCGGTCGCGTTCGTGCACGGCGACGTCGTCCAGGCGGCCAAGGAGCTGGCCGAGTTCGCACGCACCCACCCAGCCCTGGTGGTCAAGGGCGGGGTGCTCGACGGCAAGGTCCTGGACGCCGACTCCGTGCGCCAGCTCGCCACCCTCCAGTCCCGCGACGTCATGCTGGCCCGCCTGGCCGGCATGCTCCAGGCACCCCTGCAGCGCACCGCGGTCCTGCTGGCCGCGCCGCTGCGCCAGGTGGCGACGATGACCGCCGCGCTGCGCGACAAGCTGGAAGAGTCGGAGGGCGGCTCGTCCACCGAGGCCGAGTAGTCCGGCCGGACACTACGCCCGAACACGACCCAGGACCCAGGACCCAGGAAGAAGGAAGAAGGAGACAGCCGCCAATGGCCAAGCTTTCCACCGATGACCTCCTCGAGTCATTCAAGGGGATGACCCTTCTGGAGCTCTCGGACTTCGTCAAGCAGTTCGAGGACACCTTCGGCGTGTCCGCGGCAGCGCCGGTCGCCGTCGCGCCCGGCCCCGCCGCCGCCCCCGCCGCCGCGCCCGAGGAGGAGGAGAAGACCGAGTTCGACGTCGTCCTGACCGCGGCCGGCGACAAGAAGATCCAGGTCATCAAGGAGGTCCGCGCGCTCACCAGCCTCGGCCTGAAGGAGGCCAAGGACCTGGTCGACTCGGCGCCCAAGCCGGTGCTCGAGCGGGTCCCCAAGGAGCAGGCCGACAAGGCCAAGGCGCAGCTCGAAGGCGCCGGGGCGACGGTCGAGCTCAAGTAGCCTCAACTAGCCTGGACCGTGGCCCGGAGCGTGGCCGGGGAGCGGCCGGACCGGCGCTCGACCACCTCGGCCACAAGGTGGCGACCTCTGAGAACGTGCTGGTGAGAGGGGTCGCCACCTTTCAGGGTCTTGACAGGACCCGGAGTGGGCGGCACACTCCCGCTCATCGAGACGAAGTGAGGTGCAGACGCAAGTCCTCAGTTCGGGGTTGACAGCAGTGTAGAGCGCAGCTACACTGCTCTTTCGCATGTCTTCGCGCGCCCTAGACCAATCCGCTCCACGGGGCTTTGGCGTGCCCGCTTTCCACCGTTCACCTACTTCCCGCGAAAGGGGAGAGACGCCTGTTGAGCGACCCGCGCACCCCGGCATCGCCACGACTCTCCTTCGGCAAGATCCCCGAGATCCTTCCCCTCCCCGACCTGATCGCCATTCAGCGTGAGTCCTTCGAGTGGCTGATCACCGACGGCCTTCACGAGGTCTTCGAGGAGATCAGCCCTATTGAGGACTTCACCGGGCAGATGGCGCTCACCTTTGGTGAGCACCGCTTCGAGGAGCCAGAGCTGACCGTCGAGGAGTGCCGAGAGAAGGACCACACCTACTCGCGCAAGCTCCACGTCCAAGCCGAGTTCCAGAACCGTACCACCGGCGAGATCAAGTCCCAGTCGGTCTTCATGGGCGACTTCCCCGTGATGACCGAACAGGGCACCTTCATCATCAACGGCACCGAGCGGGTCGTCACCTCGCAGTTGGTCCGCTCGCCAGGCGTCATCTTCGAGCAGGAGCCCGACAAGACGCTGGACAAGGTGATCACCTCCTGCCGGGTGATCCCGGCGCGCGGGGCCTGGCTCGAGTTCGACGTCGACAAGAAGGACACGGTCGGCGTCCGGCTCGACCGCAAGCGCCGCCTGCCCGTCACCGTGCTGCTGCGCGGCCTCGGCATGGACGAGGCGCGGATCCGCGAGCGCTTCGGGAGCTCCGAGACGATGATGGTCACCCTCGAGCGCGACCACACGCGCTCCGAGGAGGACGCCCTCATCGAGATCTACCGGCGCCTGCGCCCGGGCGAGCCGCCCAGCGCCGAGTCCGGCCGCCAGCTCCTGTACGGCCTGTTCTTCCAGCCCAAGCGCTACGACCTCGCCAAGGTCGGCCGCTACAAGATCAACAAGAAGCTCGGGCTCGACGACTCGCACCGGGAGCTGACCCTCACCGTCGACGACGTCATCGCCACCGTCGACTACCTGGTGCGCCTGCACGAGGGCGACCCGAGCTCCAGCACCGACGACCAGGACCACTTCGGCAACCGCCGGCTGCGCTCGGTCGGCGAGCTGATCCAGAACCAGGTCCGCATCGGCCTGTCGCGCATGGAGCGGGTCGTGCGCGAGCGCATGACCACCCAGGACGCCGAGGCGATC
>WNGF01011837.1_pt1 | contig 11805 bp, 6 predicted proteins | sample 5400641 | NCBI WGS metagenome assembly WNGF01 (sample SAMN13153371, study PRJNA577476) | soil metagenome | isolation source: 80 cm soil or saprolite under grassland replicate 2 | place: USA:California | collected 2016-06-15 | reverse complement strand
TACGCCTCTTTTACACTCACGGCCGTCAGATCGTTGTGACGCTCGGCCACCGGAGATCGCTTGTTCTCATCAACGATTGGGGGGCTACGAAGTCCGGCAAAATAGTGGTCGCAAACTTAAGGTCCGGAGAAAAGACGCAGATAGACTCACAGGCACTGAAGATGTATCGCCAGCACGCGCGGCCCGACCACCGCCTCTGGATTGTGCCAGAGGCCTACGGTTTTTCACCGCATGACAGGCAGGTGCTCATAAAGATGGTGAAGGAAGACGCGTCCGCAGCCACAGCAGAAGAGTCTGCGCGCTCGTCCAGAACATATAAAGAGTGGTGGTATGTCGTTCGTTCAGGAAACGGGCAAGTAGAGCGTGAGTACCGGACGAATAAAATACCGCAGAGGTGGTGGGGGACTTATCGGCGACGCCGTGTCTGACAAGTCATTCGAGCGGACCGCGAGTTAGCCGCTCATCGAGAAATCGGAGTAGCGTGCGCGGCAGCTCAATTGTAGCGTTAGGCTCTTCGACGTTCTTACAATGAGAGGCATGTTACTTCATATTCTGTTTGTTACTTTCTTTGGTGTTGCGCCTAGCCCCGTTAGGGCGCAGCAGCCACAGAGTCATAAATCTCCAGATGGCATCCTCCGAGTGGTAATTGCTCCAGTGAGTAAAAGCTGTTCAGAAGATCGTCTTGTAATCCGAAAGCGCGATGGTGCTTTGTTCTATCGGAAAGACTTTTCATCTTCTGATTGTGAACATGGAGATAATATTGTACGTGGTGAATGGAGTCCTGATTCGCAATTCTTTGTCTTCAATGTAGAGAGTACAGGCGGTCATCAGCCGGAGCATAGACCTGTATTCTTCTATAGCCGAAGTGAAAACAAGCTTTATCGTCTGGAAAATTATATCGGCTATATTGTTGCTCAGGATTTTACATTGGAAGTCCCGCACATCCTAAAAACCGAGAAGCAGAAAATCATCGGAGAGATGGAAGGAGTTCCTATTAGGGTCAATCTGAGTCAAATCGTGAGGCAAAAAGGGCGTTGATGGCGAGCCTAACTCATTCAACCAGACGCCTCGATAGCATCTCTTTTCTGCTTATTCGTTGCGTCGTTGCTTGGGTGCTGCTCGCTCGGCGCGGGTTAATTCGGCGTTAGGCAATTTCAATATCGGTATGCGATACAGAATTCAATTCGTGGTATTTCTTGGGTGGTCGCTCCTCTCGGCAATCACCGCACATGCTCAGTTCTTTTATAGCGATACCGTCAACATTCAGTTTGCTCCTGCTAAAGTTCCAGATGGGGTGACGTGGTCTCCGTCCGTATCACTAAGAGATGGTGGACTATCCTCAGAAAAACTGCCGCCAAATATGGCGGCCGAAGTTTGGGTTCAGTCGCAACCAATTTCGGCTGGGATGTCATGGCGCCCGCCAACGTCCGCTACGATAAGATTAGAGGTTGAAGCTGGCGCTGAAGATTTCACTTACCTCCATGCTTATTTTCGTTATAGCTGCAACCGTGTGCATTGGTCGACATGGTACAACCTACAATCTCTAAAGCCTCAAGATGGGATTGCCGCATCTGTTTATGAAAATTATTTGACCATACCTCGTATGGCCCAGGGACCCTACTATGCAAAAATGCAGGAATGGTGGAAGACGAATCCCCCGTGGAGTTCGGATGAGCACGAATTGTGCATCTGGATAGCCAGCCAGGACCCTGATTTCTTTTCTCGCGAATTCCCGTTCATTGGCTATGTACAAGTAAGGATTGAAGGAGAAACAAGGGGGCTGCAACTCAAGTCTTTGTCAATAAAAAGTGAGTTCAGCTGTAAGCGGGTTAACCTCATTGAGTAAAGGTCGAGCTCGGTCGACCACAGGCGAAAAGTGGTTTTTCGATGTGAGTAAAATTAAGAGGTGAGAAGCCCAATTACTTTAGCGCCATTCGTTCCGGCATCCAACCTCACCATTCGTCCAGCCAAATTTCTTTTCACGGGCCACCTTCGCCGTCAACCTACAAACGGTCTTGTCGCTCCCGTCCAAAACTGGTCGCAACGACTTTTGTATATTCCAAAACCAGTCGCATCGACTTCTGTATGCAGTCGCGTCCACTTCTGTGGAAACATACCGATTTGGCCCTCTCAGTCGCATCCACTTCTGAAACTCACATCGGGCTGCTCGGCTGGAATACCCATAGGCAGGCGACTGTCGGTGGAGAACTAACCCCGGAACCGCCGCGAGGTCAGCGGTAGGTTCCGCTTTATCTTTTTCCATGGACTGTTTGGGTTCTGAGCAGGACGTCGGTTAACCGCAATGCTGATAATGTACCTTGATGAAAGCTACTCACACTCGCCCAAGCCATTGGTCTATACAATAGCCGGTTTCGTTTCGCACGACTGGCGCTGGCGACGGTTCGAGGCTGAATGGGATAAGGCGCTCACCGCAGCCGGTTTGGACTACTTTCACATGGCTGAGTTTGCTCATAGGAAGGGCATTTATGAGAGCTGGACAGAAAAGAAGAGGCAAAAGTTTCTGAGAAACCTTCAGTACATTATCCACAGCAACACCATCATCGATTTTGCTAATAGCGTCGTAGTCGCTGACTATGACGAGTTAATCACACCCGACATCAGGTACGGATTCGGCGAACCCCACGTATTTGCGACCATAGCTTGCCTGAAAGATATCGCGGTCTGGGTTCAGAACAGCCACCTGGGTGAGAAAGACAGAATCTCGTACGTTTTTGAACAAGGAACCGTGCACGACAAAACACTACGAGTAATCTTCGAAAGGTATATGAATAGCGAGCAAGAGATTTACTATCGTCTGGGTGGATGGGATTTTCGTGATAAGAAAGAGGTTACCCCACTCCAATCCGCCGACATGCTTGCCTACGAAAACATGCTCGAAATGAGGCGGCGAATAGATCCTGACAATGCGCGCAACCCCCGCGCCTCAATTATTAACTTGGAAAGGCCTCAAAGTGAGTGGGGTCATTATGGCAAAAAACAACTGCTTGAAATACTATCGCATCCTGCCGTCCGGAATCGCCTCCCTACTCCCGTTCCAACAAGCGAGTCTGACGCAAATTGACCATAGCTGTTCATGAAGAAGCGCTGGCAAAACGTTTCGTCGATGATGACCTACGACAGGGTGCGGATCAACTATGCACTTGCTACTGAATTCGGCGGGCTACAGATTCTTGCAAGTAAGTAAGGTCACCATTGCCTTGATTCGAAATTGCCATAGACTCCTGAAACGCCTCATTAGGGGAGTGGTTCGATATCATCCTCCAGTAACGTCAACCCTTAGTGCAGTGTGATGGGCGCGGGGCCTTGTCGAAGTTAAGCCGCGTGTCTCTCAACGGACGCCGGTGTCTCGTAAATCGCTGGTATAATAGGGCCACGAGTCCCGATGAACACGATCTTCACAGTCACGAATCAAGACTTCGAACGATTCAACCCTTCACAGGCCGTGGAGATATTTAGACAATTGCTTTGGGCGGAGGCAAGAAGGACCGGACTGGCGCTCAATCGAGTTCACATTTCAAGTTGGATCAACGTTCCCGATGGGGGTGTCGATGCGACGATCGACTCGGCCGAGATTGAAGGTAAGAATGGATTGATCAAGGCTGGGAGAACCGCTTATCAAATCAAAGCGGGTTCCTTCAGCCCTTGGCAAGATGCTGAGATACGAAACGAGTTGTTTGGTCGAAATCAACCAACGGACAAAGAGCACCTTGCCTCTAGCATCAGAGACTGCCTCGATAATGATGGGACCTATGTTTTGGCTTGTTTTAGACAGGATTCCGTCGAGCCACAACGAATGCAGGCGATTACACACCTCCAGTCCTATCTCACAGGGTGCGGGTATTCCTCTCCGAAAGTGGAAGTCTGGGGACAAAATAATCTGATCGGTTTCATCTCCTCCTTTCCTTCTTTGGCTCTTCGGGTTAATGGACGTCACCAATCTGAATTTCAAACACATCTCAGTTGGTCACAACAAGACACGATGTTGCCAAGCCTTGTTGCCGGCGAGGAGCAACAGAACATATTAGAGGGAATACGCGATGAACTGCGACGAGACCAGGAAGCGGTCCATATTCGGATAGTTGGCGAACCAGGGATGGGGAAGACGAAGATCGTCCTTGAAGCGACACGGTCAGATGATTTGTCCCCACTTGTTCTTTACTGCAATGCAGAGAGATTTCTGAATAGCAATTTAATGAATGAACTTTTAAGGGACGACAATGATTTCGCCGCGATCTTAGTTCTTGATGAATGCGACGAAGACAACAAGACTCTCATTTGGAATCAATTTAAGAATCGCGGGAGTAGACTGAAAATCATTTCGATTAGCAACGAGTTTGGGAGAATCTCCGGCGACCTCAGGCGCTTTGAGCTTGAGCCACTGTCTTCTTCGCAGAGCAGCTCTATTATTCAAACTTACAACATACCGAAGGACCGAGCCGATGTTTGGTCATCTCTTTGTAGTGGTTACCCGCGCGTAGCGCATGTTATTGGGCAAAACTTGATCAGTAATCCTGAGGATATGTTTCGATCTCCAGATACGGTCACTGTTTGGAAAAGATTTCTAGTCGGAACCGACAATCCTGATAGTGACCAAGTCAAACAAACGGAACGGGTGCTTCAACACTTGGCGCTTTTTAGGAAATTTGGATATGCGCAATCTCTAGAGGCGGAGGCACGGGTGATTGCCGCGTTGATCGCCGAAGCTGATCCGAGCATAACTTGGGCTAGATTCCAAGAGATAATGAAAGAGCTACGGGAGAGAAAAATAGTTCAAGGCGCGCACACGCTTTACATCACGCCCAAGCTCTTTCACGTCAAATTGTGGGCCGACTGGTGGGACATTCACGGAATAGGTTTCAGCCTGGAGAAGTTCTCGGAAACACTACCGCCAAGTTTGCTTGAATGGTTCTACGAGATGTTTGAGTATGCGCGAACGTCCCCCGCGGCTTCTCGCACGGTGAAGTGGCTACTCAGTGTAGACGGGCCCTTTCAGGAATCACACTTTCTCAAGTCGAGACTTGGCGGAGATTTTTTTTTGGCATTGAGCAAAGCTGAACCTCAAGCAGCTTTGAATTGTCTGCGAAGGACAATTGGTACCTGGAGCAAGGAAGAGCTTCTACGCTTTGATGAGGGACGAAGGCAAGTTGTTTGGGCGTTGGAGTACATAGCCGTTTGGAAGGACTTGTTTCGTGATGCTACAGGATTGCTACTTAGATTAGGTGAGGCTGAGAACGAACGATATGGCAATAACGCAAGCGGTATATTTGTTGATTTGTTTTCGATGGCATGGGGCGAAGTCGCCCCTACGGAAGCCTCACCGCAGGAAAAGATCCCGATTCTACGAGAAGCATTAGACTCTGACTCCCCTGAAAAGAGGTCGTTGGTGCTTAAGGCAATTGGTAAGGCGCTCCAAGAGACTGAGCATTTTGTCCGTACCATTAATACAAACTTCATTCCCTTGGACCGCACGCCGAGCCGGTGGGCACCCAAGACCTATCAAGAATGGTTCGATGCCTTTCGAAGCGTCTGGGAGATGATCGAAGAGAAAATCGGAATTTTGCCCAAGGATGAAAAAGTACAAGCAGCGCGCTTGCTTCTTGGTAGTGCATATGGCCTAGGAAAGATCCCCGCGCTGTCTGACATGGTCATTGGCACTACTAGAAAGCTACTGCAAATGCAGTATCTTGATCGATTTGAAGTGATCGAATTTCTTTCACAATTTCTGCATAAGAAATCAAACAACGAGATGTTGGACGAAGTACGCCAAAAATGGGAGAAGTTGAGAGATGAGGTATCCCCGCACGATTTCCAGTCGTTGATGAAGAGATTTGTCGCGCTCGACTTGTTGTACGACAAGTTCGACGAAGAAGATAAATATGTAGACCAAGCACTGCCGAGAAGTGAGGAACTGGCAAGTCTAGCAGCAGAGCATCCTGAGCTGTTAAAGCCGGAGTTAAGTTGGTTAACGACTGTCGAGGCCAAAAGAGGCTTCGATTTTGGGTATGCTCTGGGAACAAACGACAGAGCTAGTGATTTCTCGCTCTTGCCAATGCTTATCCAAGCGCAAAGAGTGGCTTTGGAAAAAGAGAGTGGCAGCGTGTTCTTTCTTGGCGGCTACTTTCGCGCTCTCCATCGAGCGGATGAGGGTTCGTATGAGAAGGTTTTGGACGTTGTTGCACAGAGCGACGATCTAAAAGTGACAGTGCCAGAACTGACATTTAGAGGAGGTATGACTGAAAGAGCAGCCGAACGAATCGCCGAACAAGCGGAGAGAGGCGACATTACTTTTGGTTACTTTCGACTTTTTGAGTACGGCTTGGAGATACTACGGATTTCTGAAGGCACATTTCAACGATGGATTGAATACATGCTTTCGGTAAATGACTTGTACGCAACCTGCGTATCACTCAACATCATGTCTCTTTATTATCTGCATGAAACAGGTTCAAAGGACGAAAAACGGCCGCCGTTGCCCGAAGGAATTACCCTGAAGCTTTTGGCTCACCCTTCACTGTTTAGTCAATCCGAGAAAAGAATCTTTGACCAGATGTGTATGTGGAACTGGGGCAGATTGGCAGGAAGATATGTCAGCCTATATCCACAGAATAGTTTAGAGCTCGGAAAAACAATTCTTGAGAACTTTGGCGAGGATGCACCTGTGTTTTCGAATCTTGAAGAGCAGGCCAAAAAAGTTCTTGATGAAATTGCTAAGAAATATCCATTCGAGTTGTGGAAAACTGCTTCCCAATATTTAGGACCACCCATAGATGTTCGATCGTGGCGCATAAAAGACTGGCTGCATAAAGGCGAGATTCATTTTGGCACACCGCCCAGTACCGATGTTGCCGCCATTCCATTGGAGAACCTTTGGGAATGGGTTGATGAGGATGTAGAAAAGCGAGCCTGGTACGTGGCGACTTTTGTTCCAGCGATTCTCTCCAGAAATGAAAACACGACATGTGCTGCCCGCGACCTTCTGATTCGCTACGGCGAAAGAGAGGATGTGCGGGATAACCTGCGAGCCAATTTTGGAACGGGGATGTGGTGGGGAAAGGCGAGTGAGCATTTTAAGAGCAAGAAAGAATGGCTTCTTGAATATAGACCGAAAGAAGATCATCCGAGAGTCTTGAGTTGGATTGACGAGTACATTGAACAACTTGACGCTGAAATCGAATGGGCAAATATTCGCGAAGAAAGAGAATTTTGATGACTCATGCCGACGACAAACATTGTTCGAACTTAAGGCAATGTTCAGTTTCGGCCAACCGGATGTCTTTGGAGAACTAATGATGCTTGAGCAGAGATCGGCTTCTAATCCAGCAATGAAGTTAAGCCCGGCGACTCTAACCCAAGCGCCCGAGCGTCCCTTGCACATCTCAACCCTTCCGCTTGTATCGTTTTTGGCAGATCCTTAAGTTGCTCAGGATAATTCTGAATAGAATAGAACAGCAATAGATCTAAGCTGCGTATGAGAAGTTTTGCTACATGAATGGCCGCGATTTCCACTTGTTGGATAGTCGCCAGATGATGATGCAACGTCAACTCCCAAGAACCTTTATTATCATTCCAGTCCAAGCTCGTGATGTAATCCACTTTGGCTGCATCCTCGGTGTAATCTCCGATTATTCCTTTGCCGTGCTTCAACCTATTTTTAATATCGTTGTAGTGGCTTTGATATTCGCCTAATATCTTGATGCTCTCCGCGAACTCTTTGAGCGATGAGTCCAACTCTGTCTCACTCATCGCGATGCCCTTCTCACGAAGGAGTTCCAAGTCGATTTTGTTAAAGCCCAATTCATCAAGTGTGTCTCGGAGAGACTGGTGTCGCTTGTAAATCCGCGGTACGAACGCGCTTCCTTCTTTGGCATCTTTATCAGCCCCGAAGGTGCAATGCAAGGCTTTATTTGCGTCTTTCTTTGCCCGCATCCCGTGGAGCAACAAGGCATAGTCTTCCCAACTGCTGTACATGACTTGGAGCCCGCCTACGCAGAGGCTCTTTCGTAGAAGGGAGCCATCGGGAGCGTTGCGCGCTGCCTGCAGGAGCGCACTGATGCAATGCCAATTGACTTGCAGCCCGAACATAACGTAATCAGCTATGAACTGCCATTCGATCTGGTTGTCGCTTCGCAATTTGACTTCATTCGCGTCCCCAGTGGCCGCCTTCGTTGAAGATGCCGGAGCTTTTTGGTTTACCTCGCTGCTATCCATGTATATTCCTCTCTTCGTAGGACCGGAACGCGACTTAAGTCCGATCTTTGCTTTTTTATCGCTGAACTGACTCACCTTGAAGTGTCTTATAGCACCCAAGAATTGAGTTGAGATTCTGAAGAACGCCTTCGTCACAGTTTGCGAACGCGGCGTTTCGTTCAAACGGAAGAATCTCAATTTCTCCGACGTCGTAGAGTTTACCGATCGTGCACCAGGGCATGAAAAGCAGCGTTGGCATCGGAATTCGTCGTAAGCCTCAAGTCTTAAATCCCTCTAACGGCGCAGTTAGCTTCGGAAAGATTTGGAGAGACGGAAGGCTGCTCTGGACTAACCCTAACAGTTTCCCAAGTCGACTGATCGAGAGCGTTAAGATAGTGGTTAAATCTGTCCATATGAACGGCAAACGCCAGCAGGTGGGTTGGACGAGAAAACCCCACATAGACCATCTTTGCTGACTGTTTTGCGCGCAATCCCTCTTTTCCCGTGAGAGCCTTCATTAGAAACTGATCTGCCAGACGCTGAGATTCGTAAGATTTGGCCTTAGCTCCTTTCCCATCCTTTTGGAAATAGCTCTCCAGATATAGCGTGGCAGTATGTGTCCGCCCCTTTACAGAATGCACCGAACCAAGTTCAATATCGAACCCATCGAAATTTAAGGTGTTCGTCACCAATGCGTCGTCAGTAATCGAAGCTCTGGGTGGTTCAGCGAGAAAGGGCATGGAGTTGCATAATTCTTTTCCGAAAACGCTCAATATTTCTGGAAGTGCCTGCTTAACTTCATTCAAGATTTGTGCGGTACGTCCGTCTACCGCGGCGAAGCACCAGTTATAGAGCTTTAACTTCAATTCCTCGTAGTGTTGGCTATGGTTTTCTCTGAGGTGCTTCAGCAAGGAAGGACCGGTGAAGAGCCTACCGCTTTCGGGATTTCTCGCATCTTCGAGGCGCAGGATCTTGAGAATGAGGTTTACGATACTCTTCTCGATCGTTCCAAGTGTGGGTGCCTTATTATCGAAATTACGCAAGTAGCTATCCGGGCAATCGTGGTGCACAGGTGACTCTTGAAGAACACGCATAAAGGTTGGACAGAAATCCACCAACCGAAGTTTCTCCGGGCCATGGGTCTCTTCCGCCTCCGGCCACTCGCAGTTCCAGGCAATGGCCTTGAATAGCGTGTCAGGTCCGATTTGGATCCTGCCTTCGCGAATCAGTTGCGCCAGTATAGTTGAAAACCGCTTTACTACCGCGGTTCGGGAATCGTTTTCATAGATCAGCAAGTGAGGGTTGATGTCTGGGGAGCCAAGGCCTTGGATCTCAAATCCGTTCGGCTTGTTGAGCGCGAAATATCCCACAACCTTAGCAGTTGAAGCGGACAATCGATGACTCTTCGCTAGCGTCAAGACCAAGCTTCGGTCCTTCCACACGCTTTCCACTTCAGCATCACTATGTATCGCTTGGTTTCGATCACCAATCCTTTGATACGCAGAACAACATTTACCACCGTCAAAGAACAATTGCTCAAGCAGGTCATATTGATGTTTGCCCATATCCTGCATCTCGTCTACAAACACGTAGCGGAACCGACTCTGGAGCAGGCTCTTGATCTGAGGTATTCGATGAAGATAGCAACTCGCTAGGAAGTAGGCGTCGTCATAACAAAGAATCCCATCACTGAGGATCCTTGTCTTGAAGGCCTTGATCCATTTAACCACTGCTTGTTTTTCAGGTTCAGTCCAGTCTTTGTAGTTCTTGGGGAGCGTGTTTCCTCTCGGTTTGAGTATCTTGAGTTCACTTCCTCCGACCTTGGTAACAAGTTTCACATCGCCATTGACCAGCATAAACCGAAGGGTGTTAGCGCACTTGCTCGCAATCAGGAAATGCCTTGCCATTTTGTGCTGCTGCTGCGTAAAGCCTTTGGGGGGCGCCTTCATAAAACGGCTTGCCGCATCATCGTAACTATTCTGTTCTATGCTAATTGGTCTCGTCCCGAAGAGATTCACGAAGTACGGAATGGCCAGGAACTGATCAACAAAGGTCTGAATGGTTCCAACGAAGTTCGGATAGGAGAATAAGTGTTGACAGTAAGGCCGAAGCTTGCCATTTATCTCGTCAATCGCGGCGTTAGTATGTGATATCACTAGGAGTCCGGATCCATCAGTGAACGGTAGATAGCGATCCATAATCTGCAGCTTCGCCATCAATGCAGTGGTCTTTCCACTGCCAGGAACGGCTTGCAAATCCGAAGTTTCTAAACAGCGAATAAAGGTCCGACGTTCAGCGTCGAAAGTCTTCCCTGCCGGTAAGAGTAACTTCTCAGCCTCGGCAATGTCCTCGTCGAGAATATTAATTGCCACAGGCATGCTTAATTGCCTCCAGCAGATACTTTATCGACTCGTCGTTTTCGTCGATGATGATCTCTGGAGCGTCCTTCGTCAGGTCGTCCTCGATTAAGCGAGCCAGTTGGTACGCGATGTCGACTTTGTCGAGTTTGTTAATAAGCTTTTTCGCCAACTCGCGCTCGAGATCGGTGGCATCCACCTCAGGATGCGCCAACTGCAACACTTTCTTGAATGCTTTTGAGAGAGAACTAGATTTGAACAAGCAATACTCGAGAGTCCATTGGGGTGCCACGAATACTTTCACGCGCTGGGAATTGTAAGAGCTTTCCTTCTTAGCTATTTCTTGGCTCGTCACCTGCGCCACCAACTCCGCCTGTCGTTCCAAGTAGTCGTAAATGGGCTTTCCGCCTTCATCCTTGACGGCCTTGCCGTCAGCGTCCAGGCGGGCGACCTTGCTGTAGGCTGCTACATCGACATCCGTCACAATGGCCACTGGAGTGTCCATTGGCGGCGTTTCTTTGCGCACGAAGATCCTCGAGTAGCGCAAGAATGATGTACCACCGACGTTGACGACGGACACCCCCGCTTCCGTGAGATCTCTAGCAATCATACCGGCCTTTTTCATCTTTTTTGCCAGCGGCGGTAATAGGATCTCTTCCGCCCAGCCTTCAACCATGATCACGCCGCGGGCGAAAAACAGGTTCGATTTGGTGACATCAAGAAAGCATTCGAGAAATCTATGATCCGAAGCGTTAAGAGCAGTGAATTCTATTCCGTTTGAGTCCTTGCCCATCGGGAAAGCGAGAGAGGCGTGGCAGATAATCAAATCGTCCAGTTTTACCTTCGACGCCAGATTAGGACTGTGGGTCGTTAGAATAATTTGCAGCCCCAGTTCGCGCTGGAGACTCTCAATGATTTGCATCTGCGCCTGCGGGTGAAGGTGAGCTTCTAACTCTTCGATGAGGGCCAAGCGGAGACCGGTCCAATCCTTCTTGTTTAGGTGGACCAACTCAGACGCCATGAACAGACGGTTCAATGTACCCAGCCCTGGGTTAATTTCACCCGCTACAGCTAGTTCCAGCTTTTCCAGAATGCTCTTTAAGCTGCCTTCGGCGACGCTGATATCGCTGGTTCGGCTAATTCCAGAGAATGCCTGGATGTACTTATCAATTTCCTCTTTCAGTTCCTTTCCTTTGAGGTCGGCTGTCAGAGGAGCGCCGCTCGCATCCTGCGCTTCAAA
>WNGF01022190.1_pt1 | contig 11806 bp, 9 predicted proteins | sample 5400641 | NCBI WGS metagenome assembly WNGF01 (sample SAMN13153371, study PRJNA577476) | soil metagenome | isolation source: 80 cm soil or saprolite under grassland replicate 2 | place: USA:California | collected 2016-06-15 | reverse complement strand
GAACGCTACGCCGCACTGACCCTCGAGATCGGCCTGCAGCTCCGGGCTGGTCAGGACCTCGCCATCGACGCGATGATCGAGCACGCGCCGCTGGCGCGTGCCCTCGCCGAGCAGGCCTACCGCCGCGGCGCCCACTACGTCGACATCTGGTACTGGGACCCGCACGCCAAGCGCTCCCGCGTCCGCCATGCTCCCAAGGACACGCTGCCATGGACCCCGGACTGGATGGACCGCCGCTATCAGGATCTCGCAGAGCGCGGCGGCGCGCTGGTCAACCTCCGCGGCGACCCCGAGCCCAACCTGCTCGCTGGCCTCGACGGTCGCCGCGCCGGCCTCGACCGGCTGCCGGCCCATGCCGCCCGCTATCGGCTCCAGTCCCAGATGCTGGTCCCATGGGCGATCGTCTACTACCCGACTGAAGCCTGGGCACAGACAATGTTCGGCAGCCCCGACGTCGAACGCCTGTGGACGCATCTGGAGCGGTTCCTGAGGCTGGACCAGCCAGACCCTATCGCCGCCTGGCGGCAGCACCTGGCACGCCTGCGGGCCCGCGCGGTCCAGCTCACCGAGCTCGAGCTGGACGCGCTCCACTTCCAGGGACCCGGCACCGACCTGACCATCGGCCTTATCCCCCAAGCCCGCTGGGACATCTCCCAGGCGCTGACCTCCACCGGCCAGACCGCCCTGCTGAACCTGCCCACCGAGGAGGTCTACACCACCCCTGACCGGCGGCGCATCGACGGCGTGATCCGCAGCACCAGACCACTGGCGCTGGCCGGCTCGGTCATCGAGGACCTGGAGCTTGCCTTCGCCGGCGGCCGGGTCCAAACGGTACGCGCAACCACAGGTGCCGACGTCGTCCGCACCCAGCAGGCGACCGACACGGGAGCGTCGATGCTCGGTGAGGTCGCCTTGGTCGACGGGACCTCCCCCATCGGACAGTCCGGCCTGACCTTCCTCGACACCGGCCTGGACGAGAACGCGACCTGCCATCTCGCCTGGGGGTTCGGCATCCCCACCGTCATTCCCGGCTGGTCCGAACGCACCCCCGAGGAGCTGCTCGACCTAGGCGTCAACCAGTCGGTCGTGCACACCGACTTCATGGTCGGCGGCCCCGACGTCACCGTGACCGGCCATCGCCGCGACGGCAGCCACGCCACTATCCTGCAAGCCGACACCTGGCAGCTGGCCACCTGAGCGATCGCGGAGACGGACCAGGGTCTTCGGGGCTTTCGACGCCCAAGCGTCGGTCAGCAACTCCTCGAGGATCGCCGGGTCCATCGACGCGAACTCGACCCGCACCGCCTCAGGTCCTCGCAGGAACTTCTCCATAAGGTCAGTTCATCGACCAGATAGACGCGAAGCCGTGGCCTGGTCATGGGAATAGCGGATCGATCGACGGATGGGGGTCGCGCTCGTCGTCCCGCAGAACCTACCGGGTAGCGACCGTGCGTTCGAGCGCCCGTCAGCGGGGGGTGTCCAGGCGCTTCTCGAAGACGATCGAAGCGCGCCGGTAGCCCATGCGGTCCTCGTAGAACGGCACCGAGATGGGGCTGTGCGCCCACGTGTCCAACGAGACGAGCACGGCGCCACGATCGCGCCCCCACTGCTCGACCGTCCCCAGCAGCCGGGTGGCGACCCCGCGGCGCCGGTACGCGTCCTCCACCACGAGGGCGCTGACGAACAGGCGGGTTTCGCCGAGGAATCGCAGGAGCTGCCGCGCCGCGTTGTCGACGGGCCGTTGCAGCACGGCGCTGACGTATCCAACGACCTTTCCGGACACCTCCGCCACGAGCCTGACCTCGTCAGAGGAATGCGGCCGCCGAAGTGACTCCTCGAACCACTCCGCGAGCCCGTCGTCGCCTGGAACCTGGAAGCGCTCCGGGTCCAGCGCGGCGTAGTAACGGCAGCTGTCGATCCAGGCCTGAGCCAGGCCGGCTCCGTCGCCAGGCCGCGCCGATCGAACGACCACCTCCATGATCTGGCGAACCTAACAGACGGGACCCGCGTCGCGAAGGCTGCGGCGTGTGAGGTCCGCCATGGGAGACTGACCGGGTGAGCGACGACCGCGACATCGCTGCCGGGGTCCAGGCTGGGCTGCTGGCACACCAGGGCGTCCGGGCGGTGGAGCTGGTGGGCTCGCGTGCCTCCGGGACGGTGAGGCCGCTGTCCGACTGGGACTTCAGGGTGACGGTCGACGACTTCGCCGGGGTGGCGGCGGACCTGCCCGCGCTGGTGTCCGGCTTGGAGCCGCTCGCCCAGCAGTGGGACCGTCTCAGCTGGTTTCGCTGCTACATGCTCATGCTGGCGGGACCCGTCAAGGTCGACCTGCTGTTCGTGGACGTTCCGCAGCGGCCGGAGCCTCCCTGGAGCGTGACCCCACAGAGCCTGGAGGCGATCGACCAGCATTTCTGGGACTGGGTGCTGTGGCTGCTGGCCAAGCGGCAGGCGGGTAGGGACGAGCTCGTCCGCGAGGAGCTGGAGACGATGAGCCGGTACCTGCTCGAGCCGATGGGCATCGAGCGGGTACCGGACTCGATCCAGGCGGCGACCGCCGACTACCGCACGACCCGGGACCGGCTCGAGTCCCAGTTTGGCGTCGCCGTCCCGCGACTATTGGAGCTGGCTGTGCTCCCGCTTGTCGCGCGTCGCTGAGCCGAGGATCAGACCTGTTGCTTGGCGGCCTCGTCGAGCTCCTTCTCGACGGCCTTTGCGTCGGCCTTGATCTGCCGCTCGACCCTCCGCTGCGCCCTGGCGAAGGCCTTGTCCAGGTACTGCTGGAACTTGGACTCTCCGACGATCACGAGCGCGGCCTGACCCTCGTCGATCAGCTCGCCGAGGTCCTTGACGTCGCCGCGGGACATCCCGCGCCAGAAATGCCCTACCAGTCCTCCGGTGACGCCACCGATGACACCGCTGGCGATGATCGACGGCGGGAAGAGGATGCCCACGACGGCGCCCACGGCGATCCCGGTCCAGACCCCGTGCTCGGTGGGCTTCTCGCGCTTCCTGACGTGGATCTTGTCCTGGTCGTCCTTGGAGACGATGGCCATGTCGTACGTGCCGATGACTCCCTCGTCGTGAAGGGCCTTCACGACGTCGTAGTCTGCCTTGGCATCGTCCTCGCTCTCGTAGGTCCCCACGTACAGGAACACATCCTTGTCGGCCATTCGGCCTCCCTCTCAGGGTGATGGTCAGTTGCCGTCGGCCTCGGCCAGGTACCACGCTCGAGCGGCGACAAACCGACAAGAGCGACCCCGCCTGGCCGCCATTGGACTACGGCGAGTGGCCTGGCCCAGACGACGGTTGGCCACAGCGAGTGGGCACGCCGGGCGGGCGGCGGTACGGGTTGGGCATCACATGGGTGATCCCTCCACGACGCGGTCGAGCATCTCGGCGAGCTGATCGTGCTCAGCGGAGGTGAGGCGGTCCAGCAGCACCGCCTGCAGGATCTGCTCGTGGACCGCCACGGCCCGTCGCAGCGTGCCCCGGCCGGCCGCCGTGATCGTCAGCACCACCCCGCGCCGGTCGGTCGGGTCCCCGGCGCGGCGCAGCAGCCCTCGGTTCTCGAGCCGACCGGCCATGCGGCTCAGCGCTGGCTGGCTGAGCCGCACCGTATGCTGCAGATCGCCGAGCCGCAGGCCGGGTAGCGGCACGCCTTCGACGCGCAACAGGACCTCGAAGTCGTTGAGGCTGAGCCCGGTGGCGTCCATCAGCGCGAGACCGAGCCGCTCGGTCACCGCCGCGTGCGCCGATGTGAGCGCCGTCCACGCACGGGCGCAGGCGTACCCGTCACGGTGATCACGCGCCGCCAGCGCACCTGGCGAGGTCGTCAGATCCGGCATGTCCATCACCCTTGCACGCATATCGCGCTATCGAGTCCAGGTCCGAAGTGTCAGGCGCCGTGTGGCGGGCCGTTCGCGTCTCGGCGTTCGATTCATTCGCATGCATGGACTATAGCCCACCAGCTACTGGCGCGCCGATCACCAGCCTTCAACCCGGCATACTGCCGGCGAACTGGCTCAGACCATGAGCGATCCGCTCAAGCGAACCAGCCCAGACGACGAAGACGGCGCGAGCCGTCCAGTCATCGTCCAGCGCGTCGCGTCGCAGTTCCACAGCCGACTTCACGTGCCCGAGCCTGCCAGCGCCGAGTCCGGCCTGGCCGGAGCCTGCTCAGTTGAGCCCACGAAGGCGGGCAGGCTGAACCCGAACCCGCCGCGAATGACAGGCACATGGCCGTCCAGCAGGCGGTCGGCCAGTCAGGCCAGGACCTTCGTGGGCAACGACGAACTTGGGCACGATGACAACCAGACCAGACCTTCTTGGAAGGGGTGAAGGCCTTGTTATAGTCCGGTCTCCGACATGTCGGCGCGAAGCATCGTGGGCACCCCAATCTGATCAGCCCATGTCAGCGTGGGAACGAGATGAACGACGATCAGGAGATCCTGGACCTGCTCGCCCGTGAGATTCGAGACCCGGATCTCCGTAGGCGCATCTTCGCCCTGCTCGAGCGAGATCCGGCGACACTCAGACCGGAAGAGCAGGAGTTGGTGGAACAGACGGTGGGCGGCATCCTCAGCGCCGAGACCGAGCGTTTGCGTGCTGAGATCGAGCGGTTGCGGGGATCGTTGTGGTGGTTACCCAGGTTCCTTCGGGGACGACGACCGTCGGACCCGGGCGCAGCCCCGCCACGCCGAGACCCGAGCGAGATGCCAACGGCTGCCATCGCCGACGACCGCGACGACGACATCTCGGTCCGCGGCTACCTGCGGCAACTGCGCTGGATCGCGCCCCTGCTGCTGGTCGGTTGCCTCGGGATGTGGGCGTTGGGGGCTCGGGGAATGTCGCTCCCGGCGGCGCTGTTTCTCTGGGCGATTCTCACTGTGGCCGTGGGGCCGCTCATCTGGCTCCGCGTTGCCGTCCGAAGGGGCACACAGCGCTGGTGGCGGGCGCTAGGCGTTGCGGTGCTCTGGTGGCTCGGCATGCTCGCGCTGCTTGGGATCGGCTATGCGCTGGTGATGGCAGTGCTCAGCGGTAGCTAGCGATTCATAGCACCGGCGTGGCCCCGTGGTGCCGAGATGCCGCGCACCGGCGGAGTCAACTTGACGCCCGATTGCTCGTCAAAGCAGAGCCAGGCTTGCGCGTTCGGGCGTTTGGGACAATCCACGGCCACTCCTCGGCGGCCCGACCTGGGCGATGGCGGCCTCGCCGCGTTCGGCGCGTCCTGGGGCGGACTGCGATTGGCGGTCGGAACTTCGGGAGTGAGTGGCTAGACTGCTGTCGGGCATGCCGTGGCCGACGAATCGTGGATGGGGGCCACAGGATGAGGGAGCCGGACGGGCCTCACCGCACGCCGGACAGGACTCCTCGCGAGCCGGATTCCCCGGCGGTCGAGCCGGGCGGGGTGCTCGACAGCCGGCCCGAACCGCGCGGCCTGAACCGTCTGGTGCGCACGGGCTGGCGCCGCGCCTCGCGATCGCAGCCAGCGGCGGCTGGCCCCGCCCACTCGCAGGCACCGCCCGGCGCGGCGACGACGCCGCTGCGGCTGCGGGTCGAGCTGGTACCGAAGACGAGCTGGTACGGGGACCTCCGGGAGCTGCTGGACGAGGAGACCTGGGAGCGGATCAGCTCGGAGGTGGCGGAGCGGGCCGGTGATCACTGCGAGATCTGCGGTGGCCGAGGGCAGGGGCACCGTCCCGTCGAGTGCCACGAGCTGTGGCGCTACGACGACCGGGTCCGCGTGCAGGCGCTGGTGCGCATCGTCGCGCTCTGCCCGGACTGCCACACGGTCCAGCACATGGGGTTCGCCAACATGCACGGCGGTCGCACGCAGGCCCGGGCGCACCTGGCACGCGTCAACGGCTGGAGCCTGGCGCGGACCGACGCCCACATCGTCGAGGCGTTCCGCATGTGGGCGCAGCGCAACCAGGGGCCGTGGATCCTCGACCTGGAGGGGCTTCGCGCCCACCTGCCCGCCGCCGAGTACGCCCGCGTCGCCCGGCGGGCGGCGATCCCCCCGACCAGCCGGTCCTGAGCCCGCCAAGGCGCCGGGCTCGCCATCCCCAGCGGCCTACGCCTGGGCCCGCTTCGCTCGAAACGGCGGTGGGGAAGCTCTGAAAGGCCGCTGAGGGGGAGGGGCTCGAGGCGGTTCGGTTATTCGAGGTAGTCGCGGAGCTTCTGGCTACGGGAAGGATGCCGCAACTTCGACAACGTCTTCGACTCGATCTGCCGGATCCGCTCACGAGTCACCCCAAACTCCCGACCAACCTCCTCCAACGTCCGAGGATGACCATCCGTCAACCCAAACCGCAACTGAATGACCTTCTTCTCCCGCTCACTCAGCGTATGCAACACCGAATCCAACTGCTCCTGCAACAAAATGAAACTCGCCGCATCCACCGGAACGACCGCATCCGAGTCCTCAATGAAATCACCAAGATGCGAGTCGGCTTCCTCGCCGATCGGCGTCTCCAGACTCACCGGCTCCTGCGACACCTTCAAGATCTCCCGAACCTTCTCAGGCGAGAACTCCATCTCCCGCCCGATCTCCTCCGGAGTCGGCTCCCGACCAAGATCCTGCAACAACTGCCGCTGGATACGAATCAACTTGTTGATCGTCTCCACCATGTGCACCGGAATCCGGATCGTCCGCGCCTGATCCGCAATCGCCCGCGTGATCGCCTGCCGAATCCACCAGGTCGCATACGTGGAGAACTTGTAGCCCTTGGTGTAGTCGAACTTCTCCACCGCACGGATCAGCCCGAGGTTCCCCTCCTGGATCAGGTCCAACAGGAGCATTCCCCGACCCACGTAGCGTCTGGCGATGGAGACGACCAGGCGCAGGTTGGCCTCGATGAGCTTCTTCTTGGCCAGCTGACCCTGCCGCTCGACCCGCTGGAGCTCCCGGACGCGAACGGTGCCGCCGGTCGCCCTGTCGAGCTCGGCGGTGGCGGCCTCACCCTCCTCGATCGCCTTGGCGAGGATGACCTCCTGCTCGGCGGTCAGCAACGGGACCTTGCCGATCTCCTTGAGGTACATCCGCACCGGGTCGTTGGTCGGCGCCTTCAGCGCCAGCTCCTCGCCCCGGGCCGAGCGAGCCTCCCGCGCGAACTCCTCCGCATCGAGCTCGTCCACCATCTCGACGACCTCGATGTTCTCGTCCTGAAGCACCTGATAGATGCTGTCGATCTGCTCCGCGGTGGGATCGATGGGCGCGAGTGCGTCGAGGATGTCCTCGGTCGTGAGGAACCCGCGTTCCTTGCCCTTCGCGACGAGCTCAGGCACCCCGTCTGGTTGGGCTTCCTTGTCCGACACCATGCGGTCAGGTACCTCCCCAGGCGCGTGCGCACCGCCCTCGCGGATGTCCATAATGGCCTGACCCGAGGGTAGGTGATCAATTCACGATCCGCAAAGGACCGTCCACAGACCTGATCGAGCGCGCCCTGGGCGCCGGCCACGCCAGGACCCAGACTGGCGTCACGCCCACTGGCGGCAAGGAAACTCCACGGCGGCCCTTCGGGAGTTGGCACGACTCGGGGATGAGCGCAATGCAGTGCGCCAATTCCTCCCGAAATCAGGCCGCCGCTCGTGCATTGCGTCACAAGCACGCGCGACGCGCCGCCGGCGAGCCCGGGCGGCCGATTCCGCCCGAGCTCGCCAGGGCCGCATTTCGTCGAAGCCGTTGGCCTCCAGCAGGCCGGTCATGGTGGCCGGCCACTCCTCCGCCGGCACCTCGCCGCCACCGCTATGCATGGCCCGGAGGTCCGCCCGGCCATCGCGCCAGCTTCCTCCTTCGTCCCAGGAAAGGCGGCCGGCCCGGTCCCCGGAATGGGTTATGGTCTGGACGACGGAGGTGGTGACTGGGGTGCGGGTTCCGACGCTGGTGGACGTGCTGGAGGCTCGGCGCCGCATCGCGCCCTACCTCCTGCCGACGGCACTCCACTCCTATCCTTCGCTGGACCGGCTGCTCGGTGCCGAGGTGTGGGTCAAGCACGAGAACCATCAGCCGATCGGGGCGTTCAAGGTCCGCGGTGGCATCAACCTGGTGTCCCGACTGGACGAAACCGAGCGGGCCCGCGGGGTGATCGCCGCCTCGACCGGCAACCATGGCCAGTCGATCGCCTACGCGTCGCGCCTGTTCGGGGTGCGCGCGATCGTCTGCGTCCCAGAGGGCGCCAACCCGGTCAAGGTCGAGTCCATGCGCTCGCTGGGGGCGGAGGTCGTCGTCGCCGGCAGGGACTTCGACGCGGCCCGCGAGCGCTGCGAGCGGCTCGCCGCCTCCGAGGGGTACCGCTACATACACTCGGGCAACGAGCCGCTGCTGATCGCCGGGGTGGCCACCGGGACGCTGGAGATCGTGGAGGCGCGGCCCGACCTGGACACCGTGATCGTGCCTGTGGGCGGGGGCAGCGGCGCCGCCGGCGCCTGCATCGTGGCGAAGGCGCTCGGGGCCCCCTTGGAGGTGATCGGGGTGCAGGCAGCGGCGGCACCGGCGGCGTACCGGTCCTGGGCGGCCCGCAAGCTGGTCTCGGACCGCATGGAGACGTTCGCGGAGGGGCTCGCGACGCGCTCCGCGTTCGAGCTTCCGCAGCGGATCCTGTGGGATCGACTGGACGATTTCGTGCTCGTCGAGGAGCGGGAGATACGCGAGGCGACCTACCGGATGATCGAGCTGACCCGCAACCTGGTCGAGCCGGCCGGGGCGGCGGCCCTGGCGGGCGCGACGCGGCTGCGGTCGCGGCTGGCGGGCAAGCGGGTCGCGCTGGTCGCCAGCGGCGGCAACATCAGCCCGGCCCAGCTCCAGGAGGTCCTCGCCGCCGGGCCGCGCGACACGGGCGACGCCGCCGACCCGGGCGACGCCGCCGGCCCGGGCGGACCGGGCTCGGGAGGCGGGCCGGGGGCCCAGGGCGCGTGGGCCGGGCCGGGGGCCCAGGGCGCGGACTGACGCGCTGCACCGCCAGCCGAGGGTGAAGACCGCCTACGGGATAACCCCGGGCGTCTACCAGCGAGGCTGAACGGAGCCGTCGCCGCGCACTGACGGGGGTCGAAGGCGGCTCCCGACCGCTACCCCGCGCTACCCCGCCTGGGGGGCGCCGATGACCTGGGCGGTCTTCAGCGCGCCGTCGGTCACGTTCCACTTGGCCATGACGCGGTCGTAGGAGCCGTCGGCGATGACCTGGCGCAGGGCGGTGCGCAGCGTCTCACGCAGCGGAGCGTCGGCCTTGCGCACGCCGATGCCGAACGGCCCCGGCTCGATCTGGCCGCCGACGACCTGGAAGTCCTGGCCGGCGGAGGAGACCTTGGCGTTGTAGGCGGCGACCGGGAAGTCGGTGAGGCTGGCGTCGGCGTGCCGGTACTTCACCTCGAGCAGCGCCTGGCTGCCCGAGTCCAGCAGCCGCACCCGCATCGGCTGCCCCGGAGGGCAGCGCTTGGCCTGCGCCTGGACCAGATCCTGCTGGGTGGTGGCCGACTGCGCCGTCACCGTCTTGCCGCACAGGTCGCCGATCGCCCGGATCCCCTTGGGGTTGCCCTTGGCCACCAGGATCGAGGTGCCCGCCCGGAAATACTCGATGAACGAGATCTGCAACGCCCGGTCAGGGGTCGCGCTCATGCCCGAGATAATCGCGTCGATCCGGCCAGAACGCAGCGAGTCCAGCAGTGAGTCGAATTTCACGTTGACGAACGTCAATCGGACACCGAGCTTGCGGCCCAACTCAGCGGCCAGATCGGGATCGATTCCCTGAATGCCCGGATCTGGTTCTCCACTCGGTCGATCCAGGACGTCCGGAGCGAGCGCGTCGTAGAATTCGACAGGCGCGTACGAGATATCCGCCCCGACCCGGATTTCCCGGGCATCCCTGATTTTCTCGGGGAGCTGGAGCCCGAGCGGTGTCAGGCCGCCGCCGACCTGCCGGGCCTCCAGCACATCCCTTGCGCTGGAGCCCGAGGCGCAGGCGGAGACGGCGAGCGCCACAGCAAGCGCAAGCAGCACCAGCACCGGGGATCGCCGAGTCGGATTGGGGGGGATCTTCATGGCCGCTGGCACACTACCCCGTCCGGCACCGGCGGCGCCAGCGCGAATAGGATCCGGCCGCCCACCGGAGGCGCTCGTGGTGCGACACACGCCCCCTTTGCCCTCGATTTTCAATTCTGGGAGTTTTCGGCGAGCCTTGCGGCGCCCGCCACCGAGGCAGCAGAATACCCATTCGCCCCCGAGTGCTCCCCACCCCCGAATCGAGCAGACCCTGAACTAGGAAACCCGCGCCCGATGGCATGACGCCATGCGCGGCAACCATGAGGATGGATGGTGTGCTGGACAGACTATCGATCCGGTCGAAAATTGCGGTCATCCTGATCCTTCCGGTGCTTGCGTGCGCGGTCCTCGGCGTGCTGCGGGTCAGCTCGAGGATCTCGACCAGCCGCCAGGCCGACCGGGTGACCAAGCTCACCGAGTTCTCGCTGCGCGGCACCAACGTCGCCCATGAGCTCGAGCACGAACGTGGCCTGGCCGGCCGCTTCCTCGACGCGGCCCCGACCGAGGCGAGGGCGCAGGCGCTCCGAGAGCAGCAGACCGTCTCCGACAAGGCCGTGGACGCCTATCGGGCCAGCATCGATCAGCTGGACGCCAAGGCGCTGACCCCTGGGGCCAGGGACACTCTGTCCTCGGCGCTCGGCCACCTCGACGGGCTGGCGAACCTTCGCCACGACATCGCCGCACGCAACATCAACGCCTCCGGCGCCCTGGACTCCTACAGCACCACGGTCGCCGACCTGCTGAACGCCAACCGGGAGCTTGGCAGCCGGATCGCCGACCCGGAGCTGGCGCAGGCCGTGGGCGCGTTCGTGTCGGTCTCGCGGATCAAGGAGCTGGCCGCGCTCGAGCGAGAGCTGGTCAGCGGCGTGCTGGCCAATGGCAGCTTCGGCGCGGGCCGGTACCGCAGCTTCACCTCGACGCTGGCGACCCGTGGCGTGCTCATGTCGGAGTTCCAGGCGACCGCCACGCCGGCGCAGCGCGGCGTGTTCGTGCAGACGGTGGTCGGGCCCGAGGTCCAGCGCGCCCACGAGTTCCAGGCCGAGGTGGTCGCCACCGACGGCAACGGACAGGTGGCGGTCGATCCTGACCAGTGGTGGGCGGTGACCACCGCCGAGATCGACCTGCTGCACCAGGTCGAGCAGCGGCTCGGGATCGCGGCGGTGAGCCGCAGCCGCGCGATCGAGCGCTCGGCCAGGTCGCGTGCCGCCGCGGACAGCCTGGCGGTGCTCGCTGTCCTGGTGCTGGCCGCCGGGCTGTCGCTGCTGGTCGCCCGCTCGATGCTGCGGTCGCTGCGGCTGCTCGAGGCGTCCGCCAAGGACGTGGCGCAGAACCGCCTGCCTTCGGTGGTCGCCAAGATGCAGCGCTCCACCGGCGAGGCGCCCGACCTGTCGCACGAGCTGGAGCCCGTCAAGGTGCCGTCGCGCGACGAGATCGGCGAGGTCGCCGCCGCCTTCAACACCGTGAACCAGGTCGCCGTCAGGGTCGCGGCCGAGCAGGCGGCGCTGCGGATGTCGATCGGCGACATCTTCCTGAACCTGGCCCGCCGCTCCCAGGCGCTGATCGACCGCCAGCTCGAGCTGATCGACGACCTCGAGGACGAGGCCGACTCCAAGATGCTGGCGAGCCTGTTCCAGCTCGACCACCTGGCCACCCGGATGCGGCGCAACGCCGAGAACCTGATCGTGCTGTCCGGCGCCGAGCCGGCGCGGCGCTGGACCGAGCCGATCCCGCTCGGCGACGTGGCGCGTGGCGCGATCGCCGAGGTCGAGG
>WNGF01020403.1_pt1 | contig 11806 bp, 15 predicted proteins | sample 5400641 | NCBI WGS metagenome assembly WNGF01 (sample SAMN13153371, study PRJNA577476) | soil metagenome | isolation source: 80 cm soil or saprolite under grassland replicate 2 | place: USA:California | collected 2016-06-15 | reverse complement strand
GCGGCGAGTGCGTGAAGCGCGGCTCGATTCCGAGGATCGGTCCGGCGTACCAGAGCGCCAGAAGCAACGTCAGCGCGCTGGTAAGGCCGAACATCAGGCGGATGACGTCGCCCATTCCGACGTAGCGCCACCACCCGCGGTAGAAGCCGAAGACGATGCCGACCAGCAACTGCGTGCCGACGATGACCGGCAGGCTCCATTTGAACGTGGCGTTGAACTCGGCCGGAATCGCGAACTCGAAGCGCACCAGATAGGCGAAGGAGTAGCAAGCCGCGAACACGAGCGCGTGAAATGAAAAGAGCAGCATCACGCGCGCCGCGGCCAGCCGCAGCAGGAACAGGTCGAAGGGGGAGGACTTCGAGTTGGTCGTCACTGAGATCGGATTCCAGAAAAACCAATAATAACGTTGGTTGCAGGAGAAGCAAAGAATGAAGCGAGCGTGTGCCGGAAACAAAAAAAGAGGCGAGCGCGAGCGCTCGCCTCTTTGATTCGCGAAGGGGAAACGACTACTGCTGCGGTTGGGCCGGCAGGCTGCAGACGTTGCTGCCGATGTTGCCGTCGATGACGTTGTTCGAGAAGCACTTCGTGGTGCCAGGTCCACTCAGGCCGTTGGTGAAGTTCGCATGGATCGCGCAGCGGGAAATGCGGACCGTCGGCGAACCGGTCGTGCCGGCGATGACGCCGGTGCCGTTGAACGAGATCGAGTCCGACTCGAGCAGGGCGCCCGAAGAGCCGGGCTCGACCTGGAAGCCGAAGCCGGTATTCTTCGAGATGACCGAGTTGAAGACCTGGGCGCTGCTGGACGCGGCCGCAACGTCGATGCCGTTGGCGTTGTTGCTGACCTCCGACTCGGAAACGGTCAGCAGGGTCGTGCCGGTGGAGGTCGAGGCGGCCTTCACGCCGACGCCGACGTTGTTGATCTGGCAGTTGGTGAGGGCGAGGCTGATCACGTTCGACGTGTTCGTCGTCTGCACGCCCTGGCCGCTGTAGTTGGCGATGTAGACGCCGTACAGATGCACCGATTTCGCCTGGATGACGTTCACGCCGTTGGTGCCGAGCGTTGTCCCGGCGCCGTTGATGTCGATGTTGCGGAGCACAACGTTCTGCGTCGTCAACGCGTTGACGACGACGCCCTGGACGCCCGAGGAAAGGACGCTGCCGAGGGTGCCGGTGCAGTCGATGGTGATGGCCTTCGTGATCGTCACGGCGCCGAATCCGCCCGGATCGAGGCAGTTGATGATGCCGGGGCTGGCGGTCTTCGAGATCGCGCCCGCGAAGGTCTTGCAAGGCGCGGTGCGGCTACAGGGGTTGACGTCGTCGCCGACGCCCGAAACCCACGTGCGGGTCGCCTGCGCCTGGGCCAGCGCGGCGATGCCGAGGGTCAGAAGGGAAAGAATCAAGACTCTCTTCATGCGTGAACTCCTCCTCGTTGTGTTGACCTTGGACCTGAACGGGAACTGGAAAAACAGAGGGCGCTGCGCTCTCTCGTACGGCTTACGTTGACCGAATGGCCGGAAAGTATAGCTTACTTCTCGGCCGTGCCGTGACCGGGCTCACAACTTCTTCGAATTTCCGTCCAGCCGGACGGCAGGAGTACTGTGAAACGCTCCAGGATGGAAAGCGCCCTCGAGTCTTTCTCCCGCGAAGCTCTGGCGGCCTTCGTGGCCGCCAACCTCAACCATCTGTTCGAGGAAGAGGCCCTGGCCATCCTCCGGAACCACCACGTCACACCGCAGATCTGCCAGCAGATCGCCCGCAGCGCGCGGCTTACGGCCTTCTACTCCGTTCGTCTACGCCTGGTAGCGCATCGCCAGACGCCGCAAGCGCACGCGGTGAAGCTCGTTCACTACCTCCATTGGTTCGACCTGCTGCGGCTCTCGGTCGACGTCAAAGTGCCGCCGACGGTACGCCGCGCCATCGACCAGCTCCTCCTTACGAATGTCTCGAGGCTTTCGGTGGGCGAGCGCGTCGCCTCCGCCCGCCGCTGCAACGGCACGCTGGCGAAAGCGCTGATGTTCGATCCCGACCTCTCCGTCTTCGAGGCGCTGCTGACGAACGCCCGTCTGCGTGAGGAGGACCTCGTCGCCCTGGCCAGCTCGCCGCGCGCGACACCCGAGCAGCTCCGCATGCTCTCCTACGACCGCAAGTGGTCGTACCGCTACGCCATCCGCAAGGCGCTGGTGCTGAATCCGTCGACGCCCCGCGCCGCGGCCGCGTCGCAGCTTCGCCATCTCCGCCGCGTCGACCTCCGCGAGATCCACGGCAATCCCGCCACGTCGACGTATCTCCGCCGCTGCATCGAGCGTGTCATCCAGAGCCGCCCTTCGGCTTCGCTCAGGACAGGCTCCGACGGCGAAGGATCCCCTGGGCCGGGGGATCCCTCGCTGCGCTCGGGATGACACGCGGCGTAGAATGCCCGGACTCATGCCGGACCAGGACGGGCAGCCGCAGCCACCGCCACACTCGGAATTGGCGTCATTCGGCGAGGAGCTGCGGCGGGAGCGGGAGATCCGCGGCATTTCCTTGAAGGAGATCGCCGACGCCACGAAGATCAGCAAGCGGTTCCTCGAGGCCATCGAGCGCAACGACCACCGCACGCTGCCGGCCCCCGTCTTCACGCGCGGCTTCGTCCGCGAGTATGCGAAATACCTTGGGCTCAACGCCGACGAGATCGTCAACCGTTACAACTACGCCGCCGCCGGCGACGACCGCATCGAGAAGAGCACCCACCTGGAGCGCCTCGTCGCCCCGCCGCCGCCCCCGCTGAAGGAAAAACCGTTCAAGCCGTCCGGCATCCCGCCGTGGTACGCGCTCTTCGACCGCAACGTGATCGTCAGCGTGATCATCGTGGCGGCGCTGGCGGCGCTCGGCTACTGGGCCTGGCGTCACAAGCACGACTCGGACGCCGCGGCGCGCGAGGAGGCGGCGCAGGTGACGTCGACGCATGCGCTGCCGAAGCGCCCCGCCGCCGTACCGCCGCCGGCCGCGGGCACGCCCGCCACGACCAGCAGCGCACCCGCCAACGACGACACGCTGCGCCTCGTGATCGAGGCGAATGCTCGGTCGGTGATCGTTCTCGAGGCGGACGGCAAGACGGTGTTCGACGGTGAGATGCCCAAAGGCGACCGCAAGTCATACGCTGCGAAGGAGCGCTTTCTCTTCCGCACGATCGGCAACGCCGGCGGCGTCACCCTGTCGCTCAACGACGTCAGCCTCCCGCCGTTCGGCGGCGACGGCGACGTGGTGCACGACAAGGTGCTCGACCGCGATCTCCTGGCGCGCGAGCGCGCCGAGGCGCACCCGAACCCATGACAAATGCAACGTCCAATGCAACGCCCAGCGCCTCCATCGAGCTGACCGCCTCGGCGCTCATCGAGCGCATCGAAAGCGGCGCCTACCCGCGCGAAATCCTGCAGACCATCGCCGCCGGCTTCCTCCCGCTGCCGCAGGAGGACCTCGTGGCGGTGCTGGCGTTCCTCGCGGTCGGCGGCGATTCCGAGATCGCCGGCGCCGCGCGCACCTCACTCGAGGAGATGCCGTCGCGCGTCGTCGTCGGCTTCGCCGAGAACGACGCCGTGCCGGGCCGCCATCTCAAGTATCTGGCCCACGCCACGGACGATCAAACCGTGCTCGAGGCGCTGATCCGGAACCGCGCGCTGCCCGACGAAGTCGTCATGCAGCTCGCCGGCACCGCCGACCCCGGGCTGCAGGAAGTCATCGTCATCAATCAGGCGCGCATCCTCCGCGCGCCGGAGATCCTCGACGCGCTGCTGTCGAATCCGATCCTCTCGCCCGAGGCGCGGCGGCGGGCCGTCGAGACGCGCGAGGAGTTCTTCGAGAAACGCATTCAGGCCGACCTGAAGGCGCTCGATGAAGAGCTGCCCGACCTCAGCCTCAGCGACGACGCCATCGCCGACCTGCTCGAGAGAGCTCCCGACGACGACGCGCCGAAAACGGCGCCGTCGCTCCCGGCCGTCTTCGACGAGCACGATCCGGCCAAGGCGTCAATCTTCGTGCGCATCCTGATGATGACGACGAAGGAGAAGGTCCAGCTCGCCTTCCGGTGCGGCAAGACGGAGCGGATGATCCTCGTGCGCGACCGCAACAAGCTGATCTGTTCGGCGGTGATGCGGAATCCCCGCATGACCGACTCGGAGGCAGAGGGAATCGCCACACTGCGCAACGTCGACGATGAGGTTTTGCGCATCATCGGCACGCGCCGCGACTGGACGGTCAAACAGCCGATCGTCAACGCGCTGGTGCACAACCCAAAGGCGCCCGTGGGGGTTGTTCTCCCGTTGATCAATCGTTTAACCTTACGCGATTTGAAGAGCTTGAAGGACGACAAGGGGGTCAGTGAGGTCGTCCGGCAGATGGCTCGCAAGCTCTTCTCTCAGCGAAGCAAAAAATAATCTCTGAATGAAGGTGAACTACTACGAGGTTCTGGGGGTCGAGCGCTCTGCCTCGGAGCAGGAGATTCGCGACCGCTTCCGCCGCCTGGCGCGCGAGAACCATCCCGACCGCTACACCGGCCCCGACAAGAATGACGCCGAGCGCCGCTTCCAGACCTTGACCGAGGCGGTCAACGTCCTGACGAATGCCGCGCGCCGCAAGCAGCACGATGCCGAGCTCAGCTCTTCCGTCGCGAAGGGCGGCACGGTCGACTTCGCCCAGATCGCCAAGGCCTACCTCGCCAAGGGGGCGAAGGCATGGAAGGAGACCGACTGGCGCGGCGCGTACGAGAACTTCGACATGGCCGTGAAGCACAATCCGGCCGACGCCAGGGCGCACCATTACCTGGCATTAGCCTCGATGCAGATCGGAAATCTGAGCCAGGCCGTGCAGTCGATCGAGGCCGCCATTCAGAAAGAGCCTGTCAATTCCGTCTATTTAAAGGATGCGGGGCTGATCTGCCGCCGCGCCGGCCTCGTCGCCAAGGCCGAACGTTACTTTGGCGAGGCGCTGCAGTGGGACCCGGCGAACCTAGAAGTTCAGGGGGCGCTCGCCGAGATCCGCTCCGGTCGCGCGAAAAAAGGTTAGGAGGGATGGAGATCAAGTCACACGGCGTGACGCACGTCGGCAAGCAGCGGCAGCACAACGAGGACGCCTTCCTCGTGGCCGACGAGGCGAAGCTCTATCTGGTCGCCGACGGCATGGGCGGCCACGCCGCGGGCGAGATCGCCTCGCGCATCGCCGTCGATTCGATCTCCGAGTTCATCCTCCACACGCGCGAGGACGACGGCACCTGGCCGCACGCGTACGACGAGCAGTACAAGCGCTCCACGAACCGGCTGATGGCCGCAGTGCGCCTGGCGAACACGCGCGTGCTCGAGGCCATGCGGAAGGACGCGCGCCTCCGCGGGATGGGCACGACGGTGGTAGCTTGCCTGGCCGACGAAGACACGATGTCGGTCGCGCACGTGGGCGACTCGCGCGCCTATCTCGTGCGCGACGGCCGCCTCAGCCGCCTGACGAACGATCACTCCTGGGTGTTCGAGCAGGTGCAGGCCGGCATGCTCACCGAGGAGGAAGCGGAGAAGCATCCGCTCCGCAACGTGATCACCCGCGCCCTCGGCGGCGCTCTCTCGGTCAGCCCGGATGCCTCCGAGGTTGCCTCGAAGCCGGGCGACGTCTACCTCCTCTGCAGCGACGGCCTCACTGGCATGCTTCCCGAAGAGGAGATCCTTCGCGTGGTCAACGACAACATCGACGACCTCGAGCGCGCCTGTCAGGAGCTGATCGACCGCGCCAACGAGCATGGCGGCCTCGATAACGTGACGGCGATTCTGGTCAAGACGATATGAAGATTCGAATCGACTACTGCGGCGTCTGAAACTACCTGCCGAGAGCCTCCAGTCTGGCGGCCGAGATCAAGAAACAGGTGGGCCTCGAATCGCAGCTCGTGCGCGGCAGCGGCGGGATCTTCGAGGTGAGCGTCGACGGCGAGCGGATCTTCTCGAAGAAGGAAGAGGGCCGTTTCCCCAGCGAGAAGGAGATCGTCGACAAGCTGCGCGAACGGGCGGCCTGAGCGATACTCTGGGGCGCCATGCACCCGGAGATCGCGGAGCTGCAGTCGAAGCTGAAAGAAATCCTCTACGACTGCGCGGTGGAGATCCGCGCCACGAAGGCCGCGCTCTACCTCTACGACGGCAGCGGCCGATACGAGCTGATCACGGAGTACGGCTTCCGCGGCGAGATCCGCCAGATCACCGACCGGACGGACCCGATCGTCGACCGCTGCGGCCGCGGACGCAACGCGTTTTTCGTGAACGGCCTGGCCGCCGAGCCGCGCTTCTCCGAGGTGATGTACGAGTCGGGGACGGAGCGCCTGCTCGCGGCGCCGGTCTACCTGCGCGGCCAGCTCGTCGGCGTCATCGACATGCGCGACAAGGCCGGAAAGCTGCCCTTCGACGCGAACGACGCGCCGAAAGCGCTGCGCATCGCCGACCGCGTCGCGGAGCTCTTCGCGAACAAGAACGTGTTCAACCTGCGGTACATCACGCTGTCGGAGGCCGACGATGAGGGGGCAGAGCGCAGGTCGCAGGGCGCAGATGTTGTTCCGCCACCTGCACCACCGCCGCCTCCGCGGAGCGCATCGTCGTTTCGCCGAGCACGGAGACGCTCTCCGAGACGGAGCTCAGCGTCGTCCGCGACGTGTTGCGCTCGATTTTGCTTATCCCCGGCGCCGTCGTCGCTTCTTTCTCCGCGTTCGGCCACCTCGGCGGCGTGCAGGAGATCGCCGCGCGCTCGACGCTCGCGGACGACGCCGAGAAGTTTCTGCAGTCGAAGTTGAACATCTGGCTGACGAAGCGTGGCGAGGGGGGCGGCTTCGTCCGCGCCAACGTGACGACGCCGTTCGGCACGACGGCGCCGCCGATCACGGCCGCGCACTTGCTCAAGGTCTTCACCGCGCCGGTCGCCGCTGGCTCGATGCGCGGGCTCTATCTCACAGTCGGCTTTGCCGCGCCGCCCGAGCGCGCCACGCACGAGCTCCTCGCGGCGTTCCTCGGCCAGCTCCAGCTCGCAATCGAGCATTCCATGGGCCGCGGCGCGGTGCAGGCGATCCGCGCGCGCATGGCCGAGAAGCTGCTCGAGCCCGACTTCGCCAAGGTTCCCGAATTGCGGCGCCACAGCGAGGCCGTGGCCGCGCGCGCCGAGGCATTCGCGCGCTTCCTGGCGCTGTCGCCGGCCGAGGTCGAGAACGTGCGCCTGGCCGCGATCGTCCACGACTGCGGCATGCGCCTCCTCGATTACGACAAGCTCTATCGCAAGCGCGACATCTCCAACGACGAGATGCAGATCCTGCACGAGCACGTCGCCGTGAGCGCGGTGCTCGTCGAGCCGATCCTCGGCGCGGAGATCGCGCGCATCGTTCTCTGCCATCACGAGCGCGTCGACGGCCGCGGCTATCCGAACCAGTTGCAGGGCGACGATATCCCGCTGCTGACGCGCGTCCTCCAGCTCTGCGATGCATACGAGACCATGATCGCGCCCGAGAGCTACGAAGCGCCGCAGACGCACGAGTCGGCCATGGCGATCGTCGCGCGCGGCGCCGGCTCGCAGTTCGACGGGGAGCTGGCGCGGCGCTTCGCGGAGCTCATGCGGGGGCGGTGAATGCACCTAGCCGACGAGTACCGCGCTCTCAAGGACGCCGGACGGCGCGACCTCGGCGGCGTGGCGGTGCGTAATCTCCTCGTGCTGATGACGGAGCAGAGCCATCTCTTCCTCCGATCGGCGGAGACGAAACCGCTGAAGTCGCGCGTGCTGGACAAGTCGTACGTCGCGTTCGCCCTCGGCAACAAGATCTCGCGCGCCGTCAACGCCGCGCTCTTCATCAGCGATCCTGCGGAGCTTGCGGCGAGCCTGACGGCGTTCGCGGACGGTTCGCTGGCGCGCGCCAATCCCATTGGGATTCAGCGCACGCTCTACACGCTGACGATGTCCTTCTGCGCCGCGAACGATCTCTGGAAGGTCGGCGACAAGAAGACGCCGGCGACGTATTTCGAATTCTTGATTGGCCACCTGTTCGCCGAACGGCTCGGCGTGAATCCGCGCAAGTGGATTCCGGTGCCCGGCGAGGCGAGAAGCTCGCTTCCGACCGACTACATCTTCGAGCTCGGACCGCGGCGGGCCAACTTTCATCTCCCGGTAAAGCTGTCGACGCGCGAGCGCGTCATTCAGGCGTGGGCGCACCAGCGCGTGATCGACGGGATCTACGGCGTCAAGACCTACCGTGGCTGCCTCGTCGTGCTCGCGGAAACGAAGCTCGATCAGAAGACGCTCGAGGTCGTCGAGATATGCCTGCCGCTGCAGTGGCGCGTCTACCAGAAGTACATCGCGGAGCTCTGGCGGATTTACTACATCGATCCGCCGGCGAGATACGCGGATCTCGCCGGCGTCAAGCCGATCGGCGTTCTCTACGACGAGCTCGATGCTAGCTGATGCCGCCCTGCGGCACGCGCTTCTGGAAGACGAGGAAGTACGAATGGTTTTTGCGTGCGTGCCGCTGCTTCAAAACGCGACTCATTCCCGGCTTGTTCAACCGCATCAACACGAAGCAATCCTCGGCCAGGAACCCATACGTTGCGTATTCGTTGATCAACTCGACGTGCGTGAGACGCTGCTTGTTGGCGCAGACCTCATCCTGGCATTTGACGATGAAGATTCCCCCGTGCCGGAGCGTACGCAACGCTTCACGGCCGGCTTTGAAGTACAGATCCAGCACCGCCTCGTGGTACTTTTTCTCGCCCTTCGAATCGTTATTCCGGTAATAATTCTCGAAATTCTGGTGTCCGACGTGCGCCGTGCCTCCCGGCGTGTGCATGTAGGGGGGATCGAGGACGACGCAATCGAGCGAGGAGCTCTGGTAGGGGAGGGCGCGGCAATCGACGCCGTCCTGAATGTCGGAGCGCAGCAGCTTGTACGCGCCGCGCGGCACGTTCTTCCAAAATGATCCTCTGCCATACGTGACATCCGCGACGACGCTGCCAGACGGAACGTAGAGCGATAGGATCTGCGGGAACAGATCAGAGTTCAGGCCCTGCGTCGCCGAGAAAACGAGGTCGTTTGTCGGCTTGCCGTCGGGGGACTTTCGCTTCCGCTTGGCTCGCGGCTTGTCCAACGCTACGAAGCCGCGGAGAACCTTTTCGGTTTCTGAAACGTAGCTCACGCGGGAACGACCTCCGACGAGAAATCTATATCAAAATCATACCTCGAATTGTGAACAATAGTCAGTGATTCATGCGCCGTCGCTGAAGGGCGGAGGCAAGCACGAGGCCATGCTATCGTACCGGCAGACCAACATGCCCCCCCGCATTGGAGCCTCGAAATGGCACGAACGAACACCCGCGTAACGCCGGAGGGATACGCACACCACGTCACGTTCATTGCCATGCGGCGGCAGGTCGCAAGACTCGACAGATTGGCGGTGGAGATTCGTGCGCGTCATGGCGTCGTACTCTCCCGGAGCGCGCTCATTCGAGCTCTCATCATCGCGGATCAGAAGCATCCGCGGTTCCTCGCGGAGGTGGGAGAGTGACCGTTTCACCCCCCCGGCTGAGCTAACCGCTAGGTTTTCGCAGCCACACGTAGCCGCCCAGGAGCACGCCTGCCGCGGCGGCGAACGGAATCGCGAAGTCGTACCAGATCGGCTGGATCGCGTAGTTCGCGGCCTCGGCGATCGTGAACTGCGACGGGCTCTTGAGCGGCACGGGCCGCGTCATCGTCGCGTGCAGGATCGCCAGAACCATGTCCAGGACGAAGAAGATCGTCGCCAGGAGCCGCACGACGTTGCGGCTCTTCGCGATTGCCGCGGCCAGGAAACCGCCGAGGAACGTGCCGACGAAGATGATCGGGATGTGGATCAGCAGCCAGTTCGTCGTCACGCGCGTCGTGCCTGGCTCGAACGCCCACGCCGCGCCGGTGCGCATCCACACCAGCGACAGCGCCACGGCGACGAAGACGGCGGCAGTCAGATATCCGGCGACGATCGCGGCGATGTTTCGAAGCATGCGATCAGGTTAGCATGCGGCCATGAAGGTCTCGCGCGACGAAGTGCGGCGCATCGCCGACCTGGCCCACCTGGCGTTCGACGACGCCGGGCTCGATCGCATGGCCGAGGAGCTGACGAAGATCCTCAGCTACATCGACCAGCTCAGCGAGGTCGACGTGCGCGGCTTCGAGGAGCACGCCGAGGGGGCCACGCCGATGCGCGACGACGTACCGCGGCCGTCGGTCGACCGCGAGCTGCGCCGGCGTGGAGCGACGATCACTTCGTCGTGCCGAAGGTGATCGGCGTTGAGTGATCTGCTCGATCTTCCGTGGCACGAGGCGCGTCAGCAGGCCTCCGCCCGCGAGCTCGTCGACGCATCGCTCGCCGCGATCCGCAACGATCGCCTGAACGCGTTCCTGCGAGTTGCCGACGGCGCGGCCGAGGGACAGCCGATCGCGGTGAAGGACAACATCGTCACCACTGACATGCCGACGACGTGCGCGTCGCGCATTTTGTCGAACTTCGTCTCGCCGTTCGACGCGACCGCGGTGGCGCGGCTGCGCGCTGCCGGCGCATCGATCGTCGGGAAGACGAACCTCGACGAGTTCGCGATGGGCTCGTCGACGGAGCACTCCGCGTTCGGGCCGACGCGCAATCCCTGGGACCCGTCGCGCGTGGCCGGCGGCTCCTCGGGCGGCTCGGCCGCGGCCGTGGCCGCGCGCATGGTGCCGGCGGCGCTCGGCTCGGAAACGGGCGGCTCGGTGCGGCAGCCGGCCGCGTTCTGCGGCGTGGTCGGGCTCAAGCCGACGTACGGCCGCGTGAGCCGCTGGGGCCTGGTGGCGTTCGCCTCGGGGCTCGATCAGATCGGCATCGTCACGAAGACGGTGCGCGAGTGCGCGGAGCTGCTCGGCGTGATCGCGGGCTCCGACGCGATGGATTCGACGTCGTCGCCGCGGCCGGTCGACGACTACGCCGCGGACCTCGGCGCGGGCGTGCGCGGGCTGCGCTTCGGCGTGGTGCGCGAGGCGGTCGAGAAGCTCGAGGGCGAGGTGCGGACGAATTTCGACGAGGCCCTGGCGGTCCTGCGCGGCGGCGGCGCGATCGTCGAGGAGGCCTCGGTGCCGACGCTTCGCTATGCGATCGCGATCTACTACATCGTCGCCAACGCCGAGGCCAGCGCGAACCTGGCCCGCTTCGACGGCGTGCGCTACGGCCACCGCAGCGCGCAGTCGCCGACGCTCGACGATCTCTACTTCCACTCGCGCGGCGAAGGCTTCGGCGCCGAGGTGAAGCGAAGGATCATGCTGGGCACGTTCGCGCTGTCATCCGGCTACTACGACGCCTACTACGGCCGGGCGCAGTCGGTGCGCGCCCGCATGCGCCACGACTTCGGCGAGGCCTTCCACCGCTTCGACTACCTCGTGACGCCGACGACGCCGGAGCCGGCCTTCCCGATCGGAGCGAAGACCGCCGACCCCCTGTCGATGTATTTGAGCGACGTCTTCACCGCCCCCGCGAACCTCGTCGGCATCCCCGCGATCGCCGTGCCGTCGGGTTTCTCGAAGGAGGGCCTTCCGCTGTCACTGCAGATCATGGGGCCGCACTTCAGCGAGCGGGCGCTGTTCCGGGCGGCGGCGTTTTTCGAGGGGGAGACGGGGTGGTGGGGGAGGCGGCCAGCGGCATGACACGGCGCGAGAAACTGATTGCGAGATCCTCGCCGGTACTTCGGATCAGAGCGTCTCGTTTGACGCGCTGGTGAATCTGTTGCAGGAGCTTGGATTTGAAACCGGGCGGTTTTGAGTCGCTACGGACTGA
>WNGF01014820.1_pt1 | contig 11806 bp, 12 predicted proteins | sample 5400641 | NCBI WGS metagenome assembly WNGF01 (sample SAMN13153371, study PRJNA577476) | soil metagenome | isolation source: 80 cm soil or saprolite under grassland replicate 2 | place: USA:California | collected 2016-06-15 | reverse complement strand
AAGAGCGGCGCCGAAGTGGTCGTGCACGCGTACCGCGACGGCCGCGCACCGGGTTCGGAGCGGCTGGAGCGGCTCGGGGTGGAGTCGATCGAGTTCCCGGCCACCGGCACCAGCGAGGACGTCGCCATGCTGCTGGCCGACTCCAAGGGCGCCTCGCTGATCGTTGCGGTCGGCACCCACAACTCGCTGGTGGAGTTCCTCGACAAGGGGCGCTCCGGGATGGCGAGCACCTTCATCACGCGGTTGCGGGTCGGTGCCAAGCTGGTGGACGCCAAGGGTGTCGGCCGGCTGTACCGCAGCCGGGTGTCGACCTTCCAGGTGGTCGCGCTGATCGTGGCCGGCCTGTTCGCGCTCGGCATGGCGATGGTGGCCATCGGCGCTGACGACGTGCTCTGGTCGATCCTGCGGGCGCGCTGGAACGACCTCGTCTACTGGATCCGGGAGCTGTTAACGTGATCGACTTTCGCTACCACATCGTCTCGATCGTGGCGATCTTCTTCGCCCTGGGTGCCGGTGTGGTCCTGGGTGCCGGCCCGCTGAAAGGCACCGGCAGCGAGATCGTCCAGAGCCAGGCCGACAAGGACCGGGCCGCGCTCGCCGACGCGCGGGCCGAGCTGATCGAGGTCAAGGCGCTGGACAAGTACCGCGACGACTACGTCGCCAAGGTCACCGCCGGGCTGACCGACAACAAGCTGACCGGCAAGAGGATCGCCATCGTCACGATGCCGAACGCCAACGGCGACCTCACCAACGCGCTGGCGGACGCGGTGGAGAAGGCCGGCGGTCAGGTCACCACCCGGGTCGCGCTGGACGGCAAGCTGTTCGACCCCGGTCAGCGTCAGCTGGTCGAGCCGTTGGTGACCCAACTCGTCAGCGCCGACATCGAGTTTCCCCCGGACAGTACGACGTACCAGCGCGCCGGGCTGATCCTGGCTCGCGGGATCGCGGCCAAGGAGGAGGGCAAGACCGCCGACTCCGAGTCGACCAAGATCATCAGCGGCCTGACCGGGTCGAAGCTGCTGTCGCTGAAGCCGTCGCAGATCAAGGACCGGGCCAGCCTGATCGTCGTGGTTGCCGCGAAGCCGCCGACGCCGACGCCGGACAACTCGTCGTACAACGACCCGGTCGACTTCGTCGAGGGTCTCGACCAGGGCAGCGCGGGTGTCGTCGTCGCCGGTACGCCGGACACCGCGCAGAACGGCGGTCTGCTCAAGGCATTGCGCAGTGACTCCGACACGTCCAAGATCGTTTCTTCGGTGGACGTGGCCGACATGCCCGCCGGGCAGGCGACCGTCGTCTTCTCGCTGGTCGAGCAGGCCGGTGGCAAGGCGGGGCAGTACGGCGCCATCGACGCGAAGAACGGCGTCGCGCCGTCGGCCGTACAGACGAAGGGCAACTGACGTGGGAATTCTGAGCGCTGCCGTCTCGGCAGTCGCCACCGCCGCGCTCGAACGCGCCGCGGCGAAACTGCCCAAGGAGAACCGCGAACCGTTCGAGCGGACCAACCACCGCGGCGAGCCGGTCACGCTGCTTGAAGGTCCGATGGCGGTTCTCGGCGCACTGGCCGGCGTCGCAGCCTCACGGACTTCTGGCAAGGTGAAGGCGGCCGCGCTCGTCGCGGGATCGGTGTCGGGCGCTGTTGGTGCGTACGACGATCTGCGCGGAACCACGCAGGCGAAGGGATTCCGCGGCCACCTCAGCGCGTTGAAGCGGGGCGAGGTGACGAGTGGTGCGGTGAAGATCCTCGGCGTCGGCGCCGCCGGTCTGGCCGCCGCAGCGCTGCTGCCGCGAAAGTCTTCCGGCGTGAAGGCCGTGGCTGGGATTGTTGCCGACGGCGTCTTGATCGCCGGTACGGCGAACCTCACCAACCTGCTGGACCTTCGGCCCGGGCGTGCGTTGAAGGCGGTCGCCGCGGTGAACGCGCCGCTCGCTGTGGTGAACGGTCCTGCCGGCGCTGTCGTCGGTGCTGCGGCTGCCGCTGCGCCTTCGGATCTGGGTGAGCGGTCGATGCTGGGCGACTGCGGTGCCAACGGTCTGGGCGCGATCACCGGTACGGCGCTGGCGTCGTCACTGCCGACGCCCTTGAAAGCTTTGGCTCTGGGCGCGGTCGTCGCGTTGAACCTGGCCAGCGAGAAGGTCAGCTTCACCAAGGTCATCGCCGAGAACCCGGTGCTGGACAAGATCGACCAGTGGGGCCGACGACCCAGGTGAGTACGGGCGGTCGGATCGCCCGCGCCGCACTGCTCGTCGCCGCAGTGACCGTGCTGGCGCGGGTGGTCGGCTTCGGCCGCTGGTTGGTGTTCTCGAAAACCGTCGGAGCCGGCTGTCTGGCCGAGGCCTACACGACGGCGAACCAACTGCCCAACGTGCTGTTCGAGATCGTCGTCGGTGGTGCGCTGGCCGGTGCCGTGATCCCGGTGCTGGCCGGTCCGGTGGCTCGTGGAGATCGTGCCGCGCAGGGCCGGATCGTCGGCGCGCTGCTGACGTGGTCCGTGGTGCTCTTGGCGCCATTCGCCTTACTGGCTTGGCTTTTGGCGTCCACCTACACCGACACAATGCTGGATGCGGGCCCGGAGTGTGCCGGCTCGGGCGCGACGGCTACCCGCATGTTGTTGATCTTCGTGCCGCAGGTGTTCGGCTACGCGATCACAGTGATCGCCACTGCTGTCTTGCAGTCGCACAAGCGCTTTGCCGCCGGTGCGCTCGCTCCACTCATCTCCAGCCTTGTTGTCGTGGTCACCTACCTGGTGTTCGCGGCTGCAGCCCCAGACGCCGATGCAGCCTCGCGTGGAGCGTCGGATCTGCTGGCCTGGGGTACTACGGCCGGTGTGGTTGCGCTAGCTCTCACTGTGCTCGTGCCCATGCTCTTCCTGCGGTTGCCGATCAAGCTGACGCTGCGACTCGACCCAGGCGTCGGTCCGGTGTTGCGAAGGCTCGCGCTGGCCGGTCTCGCCGTACTGATCGCACAGCAGTTGGCCTTTCTCGTCACGACGTACCTGGCGAACCACAGGGGCGTTGCGGGCAGCATTGCCGTTTACACGTGGGCTAATGCGGTCTATCTGCTGCCGTACGCCGTACTGGCCGTGCCGATCACCACTGCGGTGTTCCCGCGGTTGGCTGCGGCGTTTGAGTCCGGTGAACGCTTCGAGGCCTATGCGGCCGCGTCGACGAGAGCAGTGATGCTGGCTGGGGGAGCGGGCGCCGCTTTGCTCGTGGGCACGGCTGTCCCGGTGGCGAGAGTCTTCGCGTACGACGATGGCGCGGTGCAGGAGGCCAAGGCGTCGTCACTCGGCAACGGGCTCGTCGCGTTTGCTCCTGCTGCCATTGGGTTTGCGGTACTGATGCATCTCGGCCGGGTGCTCTACGCGCGGCACGCCGGCCGTCAGGTCGCCGTGGTGACGTCGGCGGCTTGGGTGCTGGTGGCGGTTGCCGGTGTGGTGCTGACGACTAAGTGGGACGCCGTACCGGCGTTGGCGGCGGCGATGTCGATCGGCATGATCGCAGGCGCTGTAGCCCTCCTGCTGGTCCTGCGGCGTGAGGCTGGACCAGCTGTGCTCACCGGAGTGCCACGTGCTCACGTTGTTGCGCTGGTGGGAGCTGTGGTGGCGGGCGCAGCGGGCTGGGCGGTCGCTCTGCCGGCTGACGATGCCGGACTGGGTAAGGCACTCGTATTCTCGGTGCTCTCAGGTCTGGCGGTCGTCATCGTGTACGCCGTGGTGGTGCTGGCACTGGATCGCGCAGACACCCGCGCACTGCTACGTCGACGAGTTGCGGAGGAGACGCAATGAGGATCGGCCTGCTACTCGCTGAGTCGCGAGGCGGGATCGGGCAGCACGTCGCCTCCCTGGTGCCGCGCTTTCTCAAAGCCGACCACGAGGTCGTCGTGTGTGCACCGCCGAGCACTGCCGAGCACTTCGACTTCGGTGCTGCGACGGTCGTGACGCAGGCAGCCGCGTTGCGTGGGGCCGACGTGATCCACGCCCACGGGTACCGGGCCGGTATGACGGCTCTGCGGGACCGGGCGCGGCTCCGTCCGCTGGTAGTCACCTGGCACAACGCAGTGATTGCTCCCGGGCCTCGTGGGCTTGTGATGCGGCTGGGCCAGCGGCTGGTTGCCAGGGGAGCGGACCTGACTCTAGGAGCGTCTAGCGACCTGGTGGACCTAGCGAAGAGCCTTGGCGCCAGGCAGGCTCGTCTGGCACCTGTCGCGGCTCCAGCTATCCCAGCGGTCCGCACGCCTGCTGCTGATGTCCGCCGAGCGCTCGGCCTGGGCGAACAGCCCTTGGTGCTGACGGTGGGGCGGTTGGCTCCGCAGAAGGACTACCCCACGCTACTGTCCGTGGCAGCGTTGGTGCGCGAGTCCAACCCGGACGTGGTTTTCCTGATCGTCGGAGACGGGCCGTTGCGCGACAACCTGCAGGCGCGGATCGACGCGGACGACCTGCCTGTTCGGCTGCTGGGCCACCGAGACGACGTCTCGGACCTGCTCGGCGCGGCTGACGTGTTCCTGCTGACCTCCCACTGGGAGGCTCGGGCTCTGGTGATCCAGGAGGCGATGCAGGTCGGCGTACCGGTGGTGGCGACGGCGGTTGGCGGCGTACCTGAGCTTGTGGACGACAGCGCCGTACTGGCGTTCCCCGGGGATGCGGACGGGCTGGCGGACGGGGTCCGGGCCGTGCTGGCGGAGCCGGAGACTGCGAACGCTATGCGGACGCGCGGCCGGGAGTTGGCCGCGAAGTGGCCGGACGAGGACGCGGTGGCAAAGAATCTGCTGGACATCTATGCGGGTCTCGTCGCGACCAGCCCTTGACAACAGGTAGGCTGAAGGCCCGTGGACAGGGCTTCGAACTCCCAGCAGACCAAGCACGTATTCGTCACCGGTGGCGTGGCGTCCAGTCTCGGCAAGGGGCTGACGGCGTCCAGCCTCGGCAGTCTGCTGACGGCGCGGGGCATCCGGGTCACCATGCAGAAGCTGGATCCGTACCTCAACGTGGATCCCGGCACCATGAACCCGTTCCAGCACGGTGAGGTGTTCGTCACCAACGACGGCGCCGAGACCGACCTGGACATCGGCCACTACGAGCGCTTCCTCGACCGCGACCTGTCGCAGGTCGCCAACGTGACGACCGGCCAGGTGTACTCGTCGGTGATCGCGAAGGAGCGGCGCGGTGAGTACCTGGGCGACACCGTCCAGGTGATCCCGCACATCACCAACGAGATCAAGGAACGGATGCTGGCGATGGCCGGCGCGGATGTCGACGTCGTCCTGCACGAGATCGGCGGCACCGTCGGTGATATCGAGTCGCTGCCCTTTCTCGAGGCCGCGCGCCAGGTCCGGCACGACGTCGGCCGGGACAACGTCTTCTTCCTGCACATCTCGCTGGTCCCCTACCTGGCCCCGAGCGGCGAGCTGAAGACCAAGCCGACCCAGCACTCGGTCGCCGCGCTGCGCTCGATCGGTATCGCGCCCGACGCCGTGGTGTGCCGCGCGGACCGGCCGATCCCGGACGGCGTGAAGCGGAAGATCTCGCTGATGTGCGACGTCGACGTGGAGGCCGTGGTCGCGGCCGTCGACTCGCCGAGCATCTACGACATCCCGAAGGTGCTGCACACCGAAGGTCTGGACGCTTACGTCGTACGGCGGCTCAACCTGCCGTTCCGCGATGTCGACTGGACCCGCTGGGACGAACTGCTGCGCGTCGTACACCACCCGAAGGACGAGGTCACGGTCGCGCTGGTCGGCAAGTACATCGACCTGCCGGACGCGTACCTGTCCGTGGCTGAAGCCCTGCGGGCGGGCGGTTTCGACAACGACGCGCGGGTCAACCTGCGCTGGATCGCATCCGACGAGTGTGCGACGCCCGAGGCGGCCGCACGGTTGCTCGGCGACGTCGACGCGGTCTGCATCCCCGGCGGGTTCGGCGTACGCGGGATCGAGGGGAAGATCGGCGCGATCCGCTACGCCCGCGAGCAGGGCATCCCGATCCTCGGGCTGTGCCTCGGCCTGCAGTGCATGGTGATCGAGGTGGCCCGCAACCTGGCCGGGCTGATCGACGCCAACTCCTCCGAGTTCGATCCGGACGCCGAGCAGCCGGTGATCGCGACGATGGAGGAGCAGAAGCACATCGTCTCCGGCTCCGGCGATCTCGGTGGCACAATGCGCCTCGGTCTCTACCCGGCGAACCTGGCCGACTCCTCGATCGTGCGGGATCTGTACGGCGCTCCGTCGGTGCAGGAGCGGCACCGGCACCGGTACGAGGTGAACAACGCGTACCGCGACAAGCTGGAGACGGCCGGACTGGTGTTCAGCGGGCTGTCGCCGGACAACGAGCTGGTCGAGTTCATCGAGCTGGACCGCTCGCTGCACCCGTACTTCGTCGCCACCCAGGCGCATCCTGAGCTGCGCTCCCGGCCGACCAAGCCGCACCCGCTGTTCGCCGGTCTGATCGCTGCCGCCCTGGTCCGCCAGCGCGAGTCCCGCCTGCCCGTCGAGGAGCCGGCGGTCAAGAAGTCGCCGGCCAAGCCCAAGGCCGAAGCAGTCGAGGCCCGATGAAGGACCATCCCGAACTGCGGTTCGGCGGCGGCCTGACCGACGTACCTGAGCGCTGGCCGGTCTCCTCGTCCGAGGTCGTGCACGAGACCGGCCGGGTGATCTCGGTACGGCGGGACCACCTCGACCCACCGGGTCGTGAGTCGTTCGTGCGCGACGTGGTCGTCCATCCTGGCGCGGTCGGCATCGTCGCACTCGACTCCGGCAACCGGATGCTGCTCGTACGCCAGTACCGCCACCCGGTCGGTTATCGTCTGCTCGAGCCGCCCGCCGGACTGCTCGACGTACAAGGGGAGAACTACCGGCTGGCCGCCGAACGCGAGCTCTGGGAGGAGACGGGGGCCAAGGCCGCGGACTGGCGCGTGTTGGTCGACGCCTTCACGTCTCCCGGCCTCACGGACGAGGCAGTCCGGATCTTCCTGGCCCGCGACCTCTCCCCGGCCGACGAGGCGTACGACCGCCTCCACGAAGAGGCCGACATGGAAACCGTCTGGGCCCCGTTGGTCGACGTAGTGGCCGCCGTCCTCGCCGGCCACCTCCACAACCCCATCCTCGTCATGGGCTCGCTGGCCACCTGGACCGCCCTCAACGGCCCCGGCCTGGACACCCTCCGCCCCGCCGAAACCCCCTGGCCCGCCAAGGACCGCTGATCCGCGGGCCTGCGTCGGTCAGCTCTGCCGGCGGTAGTAGTCGCGCCAGATGAGCCGGTGGAGCGGGACCCAGCGCGGAATCGACCGCAGACCAGGGATGAACGGCACCAGGACCAGTCCGAGGGTCAGTACCATCATCAGGGCCCAGACCTGCGCGTCGGCGTTGTCCGACGTCGAGAACGGTTTCACCTGGTACCAGAACGTGTAGAGCCACATCCAGGGCTGGCCCGGGAAGTTGCCGGTCTCGTTCATCATGCCCCACTGGTCCCCGCCGAGGTTCCGGGCCCGGGCCTGGTCCTCGAGGTAGGCGCCGTCGGACAGCAGCAGCAGTCCACGGGTGGCGTCCCCTTTGTAGAAGTTGCCTTGGGCATCCAGCGCGCCCTCGAGTCCACCGGACCGGGCGAGTTGCAGGAACTTCACGGTGATCACCGGGACGGGCCCGTAGCCGGCCGACGGCTTCACCGCGGCAGGGTCGCCGTCCGGTGCCGTCGAGAGCGCGTCGGCGTACGCCGTGGCCCATCCCTGCCGTTGCTCGGCCGTGGCCGCGCTCCAGCTGTCGAGAGCGCTGGTCAGCTCCGCATCGCCGCCGACACCACGCAGCGGCCTGATGACCAGGTCCTGCGCCGAGTCGACGGGGATCCGCACGCCGGCCCATCGTTGCAGTTCGATCGGCCCCAGGACCTGCCCGGTCGCGGCGTGGTTGTACGGCGGCCCGTACTCGGCGCTGGTGGTCGTTCCGGCCAGCTCACCGGCTGCGGTCGCCACCACGTCGTTCGGCGCCTTCTGGGCCCAGTCGGACAGCGTGATCGACTTCTCGTCAGGCGACGAGAAGACCGCGGCCAGCACGACCGTGAGGATCACCACGACCATCAGGGCGACGACGAACTCCTTGACCAGGTCGTACGACCGGGTCGGGAAGTCGTGGGCGTCCGGCGTACGGCGACGGCGCCTGGTCGTGGTCGTGGTCATGACGAGCTCCCGGCGTCGTCCGGAGCCGACTCCACCGGCGTCTCCGCGTCGATCGGTGGATGATGTGAAGCACCACCAGGACGCCGACCGCGGCCGGCAACAGGGCGATGTGCCACATCATCATCTGTCCCGGATCGAGAACGTTGAACCAGGCGCCGACGCCGACCGAGTTGAGACCGTCCTTGGCCTGCGCGCCGATCCACTGCGAGTCGAAGTTGGACTGGGACAGGTAGCCCGTGAAGGCGGTACCGATGGAACCGACGAAGGCGACCACACCGGTGATCCAGGTCAGCGCACGCCGCCCGCGCCATGCGGCCATGAAGAACTTCCCCCACAGGTGGATCACCATGAAGGCGAAGAACAATTCCACGCTCCACAGGTGCAGCGAGTTGACGAAGTGACCGGTCGACGACGTGTGCCACCAGGTCGCTCCGCCCAGCGCCAGTACTGCTCCTGAGGCCAGCACCACCAGAAGTGCGGCCAGGGTCAGCACCCCGAAGACGTAGATCCAGGAGCTCACGTACACCGGCTGCCGGTCCGGCAGCAACTGCCCGGGCGGCACCGTTCGGCCAAGCCGCGCCCGCAGCCGGGCGGTCCAGTTGCCCTTGGCCGGGCGGCCGCGCTCGTCGGCGGCCATACGGCCGGCGACCGAGGTCATGGCCGGTCCCGTTCCTCGTCGTCCGAGCGGCCGGCCCGGAACGGGATGACGATCGCGAGCGCGAACACCACAAGCATCGCGAGGATGATCACCAGGTTGGTCACCGAGATCTGAATGACACCCCAATGGACGTAGCTGCCCTTCATCACGCCACCTCCGACCTGCTCGGCTACTCTCAGCGTCGGCGCACGTGATCGACCGTTACAGAGCCCTATGACTCCACTGGACAGGACCAAAGTCATAGCCGAGCCCGAAGGCCGGCCGCCGTCAGCCCCGGGCGACTCCTGCCGCTTCGCCGCCGGTTTCGGCGAGGGCCTTGGCGACGGTACGGGCGTTGGCCTCGAACTCCGCGGTCGGCACTGTGGGGAGCATGTCGTCCCAGGCGGCGATCATCGCGCCGCGGAGTTGCATCATTCCGACGGGGCGGGCGAGGAACCAGAGGTGGAAGTGCTCGCTGCCGTCGCCCCACCGGTTGAAGTGGGTGCGGCCGACGCCGTCGATCCGGCGGATCGCGTTGGCGACGCGCTGGATCAGTACGCCGAGAGTGGCGGTGAGTTCGGGCGGCAGGTTGTCGAGGCGATAGTGCTCGCGCGGTTCGAGAGTCGCGACCATCGGCAGACCACTGGGCCTGAGGGCTTTGAGTTGCCACTGGTCGTCACGCCAGATGACGAACCGGTCCGGATCAGCACACTTCGGACACGGCTCCCCACCCGGCTCACCGTGGCGAGGCGGTTCAGGCAGCACCGGCTCGTCCAGCGGCACCACCTGCACATCCCCGTCGAAGGGAAAGAACGGTCCACCGAGCAACGGCTCAGCCGAGACACGCTCACCGTAAGGAAGCCTGCGGTGGTACTCAGACGGCAACTCACTCATGCGCCGCACTCTGCCGAACCCCCGCCCGTTCGACAATGCATTTCATGGACAAGCCTGAGTTGGCTGAACTGCTGGACCTCGAGCCGCATCCCGAGGGTGGGTGGTACCGGGAGACGTGGCGGTCGGAGGTCGGTTTCACACCTGACGGGTACGACGGGGAGCGAGCCAGTGCTACCGCGATCTACTTCCTGTTGGGGCCCGGGGAGGAGTCGCGGTGGCATCGGGTGCGGTCGGCTGAGGTTTGGTTGTGGCACTCCGGTGGGCCGTTGATCCTGTTGTACGGCGAGGAGCCGGGGACCGCGGCGGCGGTGACGCTCGGGCCGGATGTGGGCGCGGGTCAGTGGCCGCAGATCGTCGTACCTGCAGGGGCCTGGCAGTCGGCGCGACCGGCTGGGGACGAGCCGGTGCTGGTGTCGTGCATCGTCTCGCCGGGGTTCGACTTCGCGGATTTCAGGCTGTTGTAGGGAGGGCCCCCCGGGACGAGTCATCGACACGTCGTCCCGGAGGGCGCCGCCATCAAGGCGTCTGCGGGACGATGCCCTCGCCGGCCGTCACCTCCGGCAGGTGCTCGCGGACCATGTAGCCGCCGGCGCAGACGATCCACACCGCGGTCAGCAGCAGCGGGATGCCGGTCATCAGGAAGCCGCCCGCCACGAACGTGCCGTCCTTGGCGAACACGCCGAATGCACCGATGAAGGTAACCAGCGCGGCCAGCAGGGCCAGGTAGCCGAGCCAGTTCGGCATCAACCGGGTACGCAGCACGCCGAACCCGGCCGCGGCCAGCGGCAGGGTGGCGGCGAAGCCGATCATCGTCGTCATCACCGCGGCCACCTGGTACATCAGCAGGGTCAACTTCGCGTCCCGGCCGTCGATGCCGAAGGCAGTCGCGGCGGTGAGCGCCGCGTTCACGAAGATCGCACCACCCACCAGGACCGAACCGGCCAGCAGCGCAAGGTGCACGTCACTGCGCTCGTCCCGCTCCCGCATCGCCTCGGCGAACGCGGACGCGAACCAGATCACCAACCCGGCGGCCGCAGCCCACATCAGCGCGCTGGTCAGGATCATGCCTCGGTTGTCGGCGATCCAGGAACTGATCGTGTTGTCCGACTCGTCGACCGTCGGTGGGTTACCGGGCAGGAACCTGCCCAGGAGTGCCAGGACGACGAAGGCCAGCCCGGCTAAGCCGCCCCAACGCAACTCGTGTCGCTCTGTCATGGGGAAACACCTCCAGTGCGCGCACCGCGATGGTGCGTCTACTGCTGATATTCCCCTCTTCTGGACGGAATTCAAGAGGCCCCGTCAGCCCTGGAGGAGAACGGTTGCCAGCGCCTCGTATCCGGGCAGCAGATCGATCCCTTCGCGCCCCAGTTGCTGGATCGCGACGTGGTCGGCGCCGGCGTCCAGATGGGCCTTCAGCCGCTCCGCGACCTCCACCGCCGAGCCGTGCAGGACCAGCGCGTCGACCAGCCGATCGCTGCCGCCGTCGGCGAGGTCGTCGTCGGTGAACCCGAGCCGCTTCAGGTTCGAGGTGTAGTTGCGCAGTCGGAGGTACGACGCCAGGCGCTTGCGAGCCGTCTTCCGCGCGATCTCCGGGTCGGTCTCGAGCACGACCTTCTGCTCCGGCGCGAGCAGGACACCGCCGCCGAGCGTACGACGTGCTTCGCGGGTGTGCGCGGGCGTCGTCAGGTAGGGAAGCGCGCCGGCGGTCCGCGTACCGGCGACGTGCAACACCTTCGGGCCAAGGGCTGCCAGCGCGCGACGCTCGACCGGCACCTTGGCCTCGTCGAGGTCGTCGAGGTACTTCACGATCGTCTCGTACGGCGACCTGTACTCGCCCGTTTGCTCCGGATGGCCGATGCCGACGCCGAGCAGGAACCGGCCCGGGTGCTCGGCCTCCAACCGGTGGTACGACGCGGCGACCGCGGCCGCGGGCGTCTTCCACATGTTCACGATGCTGGTGCCGACGGCAACGGAGTTCGTTGACGCGAGCAACACTTCCGCGTCGCGCAGGTCGGCGTCCGGCGATGCGCCGAGCCACAGCGTGCCGTACCCGGCCTGCTCCAGTCCCGCCGCGAGTTCCGGGCCCCAGTGCTGAGGTCCGTGCCA
>WNGF01023275.1_pt1 | contig 11807 bp, 10 predicted proteins | sample 5400641 | NCBI WGS metagenome assembly WNGF01 (sample SAMN13153371, study PRJNA577476) | soil metagenome | isolation source: 80 cm soil or saprolite under grassland replicate 2 | place: USA:California | collected 2016-06-15 | reverse complement strand
TGGCCGCGACAGCGAGGAAGGCCTGATCGGTCCATTCCATGCTCGACGAGCCTACGACCGACGAGCCGAGCACCACAACGAGGTCTGGCTCGAGGGTTGGGCGCACCGCGAGCCCGTGCAGCGCCGCCTGGCGGACGTCGTCGGGAGTGAAGCGGTCAGTGTAGCCGATCCAGTTGCGCAGCGGATCGGCATCGGTGAGCTTGGCAAAGCCGGAACGGGTCTCGGCATCGCGTTCGTCCTCCATCTGCTGGTAGCGCGCCGCCGTCGCCCGCTCCGACGCGATCTCATCAAGCAGCATCGGGGTGCCGAGCATGCCGCCGGTCGCCACGGTCAGGAGCAGGGCGGCGAGGCCGGCAAGGCTCGGCAGTCGGGCGAAGCGGATCGTGGTCGGCGCGTTGATCACCCAGGCGAGCCAGCCCATCAGCACCAGCGGCGCGAGTGTCGCGGCAATCACCGCGCTCCACAGCGCCAGCGCGCCGAAAGCCCGGGTGTCGCTGTCGCCGACCGCGGCGCTGGCGCCGATCGCAATAAAGGTGCACGGCGCCACGAGTATCGCGATCAGCAGGAATGCGCCGAGCACCAGGGTCAGCCGCAGCCACCAGCGCTGGACTCGCAGCCAGTCGAACCCGCCGGCGAATACCGCGCCGACGATCACCGGCACCAGCAGGAGCCACGACAGAATGACCGGCTCCAGCATCACCACGACCATCGCGCCGCGCGACGGGCCATCGCTCCAGCCGGGCCACGGCCCCGGCATCAAGACCAGGCTGACAAACCACGCCTGCAGCAGCGCCGCCAAGGCGAGCGGCAGGTTGAGCAGATATTTCATCGACGCACGGAAGCCCGCATGGTGCTCGACATACCTCACCACGGAGATACGGAGGTAGGGAGGACGCACATATCTGTCATTGCGAGCGCAGCGAAGCAATCCTGCGGGTGCCCTCGGCCCTATTCAACCGAGCGGGATCTCCACCTCTTGACTAGAACATATCGAGAACGCATATCCCTTCACCTGGCGTTGGGGACCCGCCGATGGCGGAAGCCATTGCGGATCCGCCTGCTCCGTCCTGCAATCACCTGCTTTTCGGAACCGAAATCCAGAAATCTCAACGACTTGCTCCTGATCTCTTTGCAGCTCGCGCGCGTGCGCGCGAGAGACGCTCCCGCGCAACTCCGTGCACTCCGTGTCTCTGTGGTGAATTTCCCCTGGTGGCACTACCTTTGCCGACAGACATCGGGAAGGAGCGGGCGATGCCCTATGGCCCAAATGGAGTTGACGAAGGCGGCAACGGCGTGATGGTCGCGCTCGGCGAGGATTACCCCGAATTGCGCGAGTCGGTGCGCAAGATCTGCGAGAAATACCCCGGTGCCTATTGGCGCAAGCTGGAGGACGCGCAGGCCTATCCGACCGAGTTCATCGAGGAATTGACCCAGGGCGGCTTTCTCGCCTCGCTGATCCCCGAGGAATACGGCGGCTCCGGCCTGCCATTGCGCGCCGCCGCGGTGATCCTCGAGGAGATCAACGCCTCGGGCTGCACCGCCAGCCAGGGCCATGCCCAGATGTACATCATGGGCACGCTCTTGAGGCATGGCAGCGAAGAGCAGAAGCAGCGCTATCTGCCGAAGATCGCCTCGGGCGAATTGCGCCTCCAGGCCTTCGGCGTCACCGAGCCGACCACCGGCTCCGACACGACCAAGCTCAAGACCCGCGCGGTGCGCGCCGGCAACGACCATTACATCGTCAACGGCCAGAAGGTGTGGACCTCGCGCGCCCGCCATTCCGACCTGATGCTCCTGTTGGCGCGCACGACGCCGGTCGAGGAAGTCAAGCGCCGCACCGACGGGCTCTCGGTGTTCCTCGTCAACCTGAAGGAGAACCTCGGCAACGGGGTCGAGATCCGGCCGATCGACGCGATGATCAACCACAACACGACCGAGGTGTTTTTCGACAATTTGAAGATCCCGGCCGACAGCCTGATCGGCGAGGAGGGAAAGGGCTTCCGCTACATCCTCGACGGCATGAACGCCGAGCGCATCCTGGTCGCCCAGGAATGCATCGGCGACGGCCGCTGGCTCTTGAATAAGGGCATCGAATACGCCAAGGAGCGGGTCGTGTTCGACCGCCCGATCGGCCAGAACCAGGGGGTGCAGTTCCCGCTGGCCCGCGCCTATGCCGAATTGGAGGCGGCCGACATGATCTGCCGCCGCGCCGCCGCGCTGTTCGATGCCGGCAAGGAATGCGGCGCCGACGCCAACATGGCGAAGCTCTTGGCCTCCGAGGCGACCTGGCACGCCGCCGACGCGACCTTCCAGACCTATGGCGGTTTCGCCTTCGCCAAGGAATACGACATCGAGCGCAAATGGCGCGAGGTGCGGATCTATCAGACCGCGCCGATCTCGACCAATCTGATCCTCGCCTACATCGGCCAACACGTGCTCGGGATGCCAAGATCGTACTGATAAGCTCCGAGTCGAGTATGAGGTCGAGCTCACCTGCCGGAGGCCACGCGGGATGTCGGCTTTGAACGAGGCGATCCATTCTAGTTCGGGACGACGATGCCGTTACCGCTTTAAGCTGGGCGCCGGCAATACCGATTGGCGAACCCATGGCTGAAACGAAGCTTGATCCGCACCACGGCGCTGCTGAAAAACCGGAAAGCACGGTAGACGTCTATTTTTCAGCGGATGTGGAAACCGATGGACCGATACCTGGTCCATTTTCGATGCTGTCGTTTGCGATCGTATACGCCGGCTCATTCGATGGACGGCGCTTCGAGCGGCCAAAAAATTATGAGCGCTACTTTTATCGAGAGCTCCGGCCGATCTCAGATCAGTTTCAAGAAGAGGCCTTAAAGATCAACGGTCTTGATCGAGACCGTCTATGTAAACAGGGTCTTGGTCCAGAACTTGTAATGACCGAGGCATTCAGATGGGTTCAGGAAAACTGTGGAGAAGGAAATCCAGTTCTAGCTGCATATCCGTTAAGTTTTGATTGGAGTTGGTTATATTGGTATTTTATACGTTTTTCGGCCGAGGGATCTCCGTTTGGCTATTCTCGCTGCTTCGATATCAAAACGGCCTTATCGGTGAAAGGTCGGATACCGATCTGTCGCGCGGGGCGCGCGCGGCTCCATCCATCACTTGGATCGAGTCTCGCGCATAGGGAGGGCGCTGGTGGGGGAACTTTCTGATCGCCGCGCGCAAACCGCCACCAGAATTGGAGAACTTCAAACGAGGCTTGCCTCGGCAGACGGATTGGTGCACGGCAAAGCCTGCGTTTATGCGACTGGCTCATTCGGTCGCTGCGACGCCAGTCGGCACAGTGATCTGGATCTATTTATTCTCGGTAAGAGTGACGGAAAAAAGGGATCATCACTTAGCAGTCTCGACGCCATCTGCGTGATGGCGGACCTAATTCGTACGACCCGCGACCTATCGATCCCTGAATTCTCCGGCGACGGTAGGTATCTCGTGCACTATTCGGTTCACGATTTAGTCGACACTCTCGGTGAACCTGAAGATGACGTTACCAATACGTTCACCGCGAGGTTGCTGCTTCTGTTAGAAAGTCGCGCTCTCCTAGAACCGATGGTTTATAGAGAAGTCGTTACAACTGTCCTCGATGCTTATTGGCGTGACTACGATGACCATAAATCGGACTTCATGCCTGCGTTCTTAGGAAACGACATACTTCGTTTGTGGCGGACATTCTGCGTGAACTACGAGGCTCGCACTGAAAGAATGCCCGCTGTGGAAAAGGCAAAAGGTAAAATCAAAAATTATAAGCTAAAACACAGTAGGCTCCTCACCTGCTATTCTGCTATCCTATATCTACTGGCTGTTTACGCGCGAGAGAATACGGTTACGAGAGAAGATGCGCTGAATATGATCCAGCTTACGCCTACGGAGCGGCTGGAATGGCTGATGGACCAACCGCAGTTGGCGGATGCGCACGAAACGTTGGAGAAGCTGCTGGCTCAATATGAACGGTTTTTGGAGACCACGAACGTACGTGAAGAAGACCTGATCCAGGTCTTCATGAAAAAAAGAACAAGCAACAGCTATATGCAAGCAGCCTACCGATTTGGTGACCTCATATTCGAAGCTATGAGGCGCATCGGGCAGGCTTCACGGTTTCACCGGCTATTAGTCGTTTAGTCCACTCGTAAGAAAAGCAGAACCTCTCATTCCCAGGCAGCGCGAGTAGCTGCTTTATGGGTTCATGCTACGCCTTCGGTGGAGTGCCCGCCGTGTCGGCGATGGCGTGGGCCATGGCGACAAATTCGCTCGGCATCATGATGATCGTCATCGTGTTCTGCTCGGCGCCGACCTCGGTGATCATCTGCATTCGTCGCAATTCGAGGCCGGCCGGGTTCTGCATGATCACCTCGGCCGCCTGGCGCAGCTGTTCGGCTGCGGCGAGCTCGGCCTCGGCCTTGATCAGGCGGGCCCGCTTCTCGCGCAGCGCCTCGGCCTCCTGGGCCATCGCGCGCTGCATCGAGGGAGGAATCTCGACGTTCTTCATCTGCACCAGTTCGACCTTGACGCCCCAGGGTTCGGTGACGTTGTCGATCGACTTCTGCATGGCATCGGAGATCGTGTCCTGCGCTTTCAGGATGTCGTCGAGCGTGTGTTGTCCGAGCGCTGTCCGCAGAGTCGTTACCGAGACCTGGACGACGGCATTGGCAACTTCCCTGACCTGCATGACTGCGCGTTCGGGATCGACGATGCGAAACCAGATCACGGCGTTGACCTTGATCGGTACGTTGTCGCGGGTGATCCCCTCCTGCTGCTCGACGTCCCGGGTCACGGTGCGCAGGTCCAGCTTGATCTGCCATTCGATGATCGGCCAGACGAGATAGAGACCCGGTCCCGCGGTGCGGTTGAATTTGCCGAGGCGGAATACGACGCCGCGCTCATACTGGTTGGCGACCCGGATGCTGGCTGCCAACACCAGGATCACAAGAACGACGACGGCCGCCGGCACCAGATAGGAGATGATCAAATCCAGGATCAGCATTTGCCTTCTCCCCGCCGGTCCCTGTTTACACCCTGACTGGCGGCCTCGCCGATAAGGCGCAGCAGACGCTTAAGGATAGGATTATGTCGGGTAAACCGCATTGCGGAGGTGACAGCGCCCCTTACGGCTCGCTGGCCGGGCGGGATCTACAAACGCGCCAAATCGGCAGAATAAGGAGTGCTGTCGAGCGCCATCGCGGCTTGCCACAGCGCGGCGGGCGCTCCGCACGCTTCGAATTTGGCGCGGGCGGCATCGGGCGAAAGCGGGCGAGAGGGGCTGCCGAGCACCTCGGTGATGTCGCAGGCGACGGTGTTTCCATCGGCGAGGTCGAGCTCGACGCGGACAGGGTGCAGCGCGTTCGGATCGGGGTTGCCGTCGGCGATCACCGAGAGGCGGCGCGCGAGAGCCAGCGTCTCGGGATCGGCGAGCGCCTCGGGGGTGAAGTCGTCGAGGCCGACCGTGCCACGCCGCAGGCACACTGCAGCGACATAGGGCAAGCACAGCCGCGCGTAAGCGACCGCCATGCCATCCTCGGGCGGCCGGCCGACCAGGCGATGGGTCAGGGGCGGCACCAGAAAGCGGCCGGCCGTCACCTGATCAGGCGAAACGCCGTGTTCCGCGATCAGCCGTTGCAGCCCATCGATGCCGCCATGCGTGGCGCGGCCGGACGGCCATGGCTTGTGGCTGAGTTCGCAGATCCGCCAGGCCTGGCCAAGTGCGTCGAACGGCGCTGGATCAGCCATGCCGTCGAACAACGCGAAATAGCCGAACTGGCCCGAAATCGGCGCACGTGGGCCGGGCATGTCGCGCCGTGCCAATTCGATCGCGGTCACCGCGGCGCGCGTGGCGAAACCCATCTGCATCGCCAATTGCGGGGTCGCCTCGACATGCGCCTGCATCGTGCCGGCGCATTGCCCGTAATAGATGCCGAGCGCGTCGCGGATTTGCGTCTCGTCGAGGCCGGCCAGCAGCGCCAGCCCGGCGACCGCGCCGAAGCCGCCGCAATTGGCCGGGCGGAAGAAGCGCATCGGCGCCCGCGAGCACAGGCCCAAGCTCACCGCGACATCGACGCCAGCGATGACGGCGCGGATAAGGGTTTCACCTGGGATGCCACCGGCACGCTCGGCCCAGCCGAGCAGGCAAGGCAGGATCGCCGCCATCGGATGCACGACCGCGCCCTCATGCACGCAGTCGAATTCCTGGGCATGCACCTGATAGGCGTTGACCAGCGCGGCGGTAGCGAGCGGCAGCCGCTCGCCCGTGCCCCAGACGGTCGCTTCGGCAGCACCGCCGCTCGCCGCGGCCATGTCGAGCACTTCCCGCCGCCACGGCGCCGCCGTCCCGGCGATGCCAACCCCGAGCGTATCGGCAATGAAGGCCTTGCCCGCCTCGCACGCCGTTTCGGGGACGTTGCTGGAAGCGACCTGCCCGAGATGCGCGACGATCTTGTCGACGACGGGATCCATCTGAGGCACATCCCCAATCCGTCGTCCCGGCGAAAGCCGGGACCCATTTCTCGACCTGCTCGGAAGCTGAAGGGTGGGTCCCGGCTTTCGCCAGGACGACGGTCTTAAGCAGCCGCCAGCCGCGTCAGCATGCCGACATCGACGAGCGTATCGAGGCCGAGGATCGCCGCGCGCAATTCGCGGGCTCGCGCCGCGCCCAGCGCCGGCCCGGCCAGCGCGTCGAATTTGGCGGCGAGGCGCTCGCCCTGTGCGGCGATGTCAGCGCTGGGGATGCCGGCGTCATGGCTCGCCCGCAACACGCGGCCGTCGATCAGCGTCACCTCGAGTTCGGCGGCGGCTTGCGGCCAGTTGTCGTGGAAATCGAGCGCCAGCTTGTCGCGCAGCCGCACCAATCCCGGATCGGTCGCGGTGGCCGCGCTGTAGGCGCCGAGGCTCGCGGTATCGACCCCGGAAAGCGCCATCGCCACGGTCTGGCGCAGGCTGAACTTGGCCTCGAGCCCATCGGTCGGCGCCGGGATGTTGCATACCCGGTCGCAACTGCGGTCGAGCGCCAGCGTCATCCGCGCCACCTCGTCCGCCTTCACGCCATGCTGGTCGCGCAGTTTGCGGGCGCATTCGATCGGCCCGTGCGTCAGATAGCAGGCGGCATGATATTTGAAAAGATTGGCGAAGATGTGGAACCCATTCGGCGGGTCGGCGAGTGCCGCCTCCCGATCGAAATCCGGCCCATGGGTCGGCGCGAAGCCCTGCTCGCATTCGACGGGGTCGGGGCGGCTCGAAAAGCCGCGCGCGGCGAGGCGGGCCGCCAGCAGCCCGTTCTGCGATGCCTTGCCGGCGTGGAACGGCTTGCACATCGTGCCGAATTGCGATTTGAGCCCGGCCGCCTGGGTGGCGGCGATGCCCAGCGCCCGCGCCGTCCCCTCGGCATCGAGGCCCAGGAGCCTCGCGCAGGCCGCCGCGGCGCCGAGGCAGCCGACCGTGCCGGTGGCGTGAAAGCCGCGGTCGTAATGTCCGGGCCGCAGCGCCGAGCCGATCCGGCAGGCGGTCTCGTAGCCGGCGACAAACGCGGCAATGACCTCACGCCCGGAACTCTGGCGTTGTTCGGCAAGCGCCAACAGGCCCGGCAGGATCGCCACCGACGGATGACCCGGCATCGCCAGGTTGACGTCGTCGTAGTCGAGCGCATGGCCCGCGGCACCGTTGACGAGCGCCGCCGAGAGGGCCGGCAGGCGCGCCTTGCGGCCGATCATGCTGGCCTGCGCCGCGCCGCCGGCCTCCGCCAGCTCGTCGAACAGGATGTCGACGAGCGGATCGTCCGCCCCGGCCAGCGCGACGCCGTAATAATCGAGCACGCACTGCCGCGCCAATGCCCGCACGGGCTCCGGCAGCGCCTCATAGGTGACGGCGCTCGCCCGCTCGGCGAGGCTCTGCGTCAGATCCACGGCTTTGGTGTTGCTGACCGAAGCGCCATCCATGCCAACCTCCTCATGGTCCACACCGGCCCCTCACCCCAACCCTCGCCCCGCAGGCGGGGAGAGGGGGTCGTCGGTGCGCTTCCAAAGCCCTCGCCCCGCTTGCGGGGAGAGGGTGTCCGAGGCGCAGCCGAGGGCCGGTGAGAGGCTGCAAACGGCTGCCTTGGTCTTATGCCGATCCAAATCTGTCCGCACGGTCACCGTCCCTTGAAGCGCGGCTTGCGCTTTTCGTTGAACGAGGCAATGCCCTCGCGGCGGTCCTCGGTCGGGACCATGCGGTTGTAGGCCTCGATCTCGAACATCATCGCGCTGGTGAGGTCCATCTGCAGCCCGTGATGGATCGAGTGCTTTGCCTGGCGCACCGAAACGGGCGCGTTGTCGGCGATCCGGCGCGCGGTCTCCATCGTCTCGTCGAGCAGGCGGTCGGCCGGGCACAGCCGGTTGACCAAGCTCCAGTCGAACGCCTCCTGGGCGGAAAATGGTCGGCCGGTCAGGATGATCTCCTTGGCGCGGCGCTCGCCGACCGCGCGCGGCAGGTTCTGGGTGCCGCCCGCCCCCGGCATGATGCCGAGGGTTACCTCGGTCAGCGCGAAGCGCGCGGTCTCGGCGGCGTAGAGGAAATCACAGCACAACGCCAATTCGCACCCCCCGGCATAGGCGGCGCCGTTGATCGCGCCGATCACCGGCACCGAGCAGGCGATGAAGGCGCGGACTGCGCGCTCGAACAGCAGATGTTGCGCCTGCCACTCCTCGTCCGACATGCCGAGGCGCTCCTTGAGGTCGCCGCCGGCACAGAACGCCTTATCTCCCGCCCCGGTCATGACGATGCAGCGATAGGCCAGCGGCTCCGCGTTGACCTGGTCGAAAAAGTCCAGCAGGTCGCGCCCCATCTGTGTGTTCATCGCGTTCGCGACCTGCGGCCGGTTCAGCATCAGCAAAACCAGCCCGCCGCCCTTGTCCTCGACCCTCAGCGTCTCGTAGCGTTGGTCCATTAGCCGTCTTCCGTGCCGTTCGATCCGCCTCTGATCGTGGCAGCATGCGGCGCGGGCCCGGCAGGGTCAACGAAGGCCGCGGACAATAGGAGAGAAAGCATGGCAAGCGCGACCGCCGGCAACGGCCAAGCCATCGCCGCCTATATCGCCGGCGCGCATGACCGCGCGCTGCCCGCCGCGGTCGCCGACATGGCGCGGCTGTGCCTCGCCGACTGGCTCGGGGTGGCGATCGGCGCCGGCGAGGAAGCGGCACCGCCGCCGCGCCGTTCGCTGCGCTGGCCAACGGTACCTTGGCGCACTGCCTTGATTTCGACGACACCTATGTCAAGGCGGTGACCCATATCAGCGCGCCGGTCTGGGCCGCTACCCTCGCGCTGGGCGAGGAGGCCGATGCCGACGAGCGCGATCTGTTGGCGGCGTTCGTCGCCGGCTTCGAGACGGCGAGCCGGCTCGGCAGCGGTCTCGGTGAGGCGGTCACCGCGCGCGGCTGGCACTCGACCGGAGTGTTCGGGCGGCTCGGCGCGGCGGCGGCGAGCGCCGCGCTGCTGCGCCTCGATGCCGAGCGAGCGCTGCACGCCCTCGGCGCGGCGGCGACGCAGACCGGCGGGCTGACCGCCTCGTTCGGCACGATGGCGAAGCCGTTCCATGCCGGCAAGGCGGCGATGGACGGGATCATCGCGGCGCAGCTCGCCGCCGCCGACTTCGAGGCAGCGACCGGGCTGTTCGAGCCGGGCGGCGGTCTCGATACGGTGCTGGTGCAGGATCGCAGCGCCAGGTTCGGGCCGATCGATTTGACCGGTTGGCATATTCTCGACAACAGCTTCAAACCCTATGCCGCCTGTCATCTGACCCATCCGGCGGTCGATGCCGCCCATGCTCTGGCGCCTGGCCTGGCCGAAATCGCGGCCATCAAATCGGTGCGAGCCGAAATCGGCGCACTCGCCAACCAGATCACCGGCGGCAAGAGCGGCTGGCCGGCGACTTCTCTCGAAGCCAAGTTCGACCTGAAATATTGCGTCGCGCTCGGGCTGCACGGCCATGCCCTGTCCGCCGCCGATTTCCGCGAGCCGTGGCGGCCTGACCCGCCGGTCGGCGCGACCGCGCAGAAGGTCGCGGTCGAGGTCAGCCCGGAGATGGGGTTCGCGGCGGCGCGGCTGGCGATCGATTTCGCCGATAGCCGCCATCGAGAAGCGCACATCCCGGTCGCCAAGGGCCATCCCGGCAACCCGATGACCTGGGACGACATGTGGCGAAAATTCGAGACGCTGGTAGCACCGACGCTCGGGCCGCAGACCGAGGCCCTGTTTTCGCTGCTGCGCGAATTCGGCCGCGGCGGCGTCCTCGGCGAGATCCGCACGATGTTGCGGAGCGCCGGCGTCCCGCCGGCATGCCGGCCGGAGGCCGGCGGTCCACGATGAGGCCAAGGAAAATGAAAACGCGTCCCGACATCCGGCTGACCGCCGAGGAGCAGGCCGCTTTTCTGCGCGAGCACCGCAAGGCTGCGCTCGCAACGATCGACAACAATGGCTTTCCGCATGTCACGGCGATGAATTTCGTGATGCATGACGGCGCCTTCTACATGACCTCCTACGGCAAGGCGCAGAAGGTGGTGAACATCCGCCGCAACCCGAAGATCGCGATCATGGTCGAGGCGGGGACCGCCTATGCCGAGCTGAGAGGCGTCATGGCGCGCGGTCTGTGCGAGATCATCGAAGGCGCGGAGGCGGTGCACCAGGTGTTCGCCTGGTCCGCCGAAGCGCGCGGCGAGAGCTACAGCCGGCCGGCCGGTGCCTCGAGCAGCGCGCCAAAGCGGGTCGTCCTCAAACTCGTGCCCCAGAACATCGTCAGCTGGGACCACAGCAAGCTCGGCGGCCGGTACTGACACCCTCCTCAGCTTGCGAACACCGGGTCAAGCCGCTGGTCACGCAAGTGCGCAGCCAGGGTTGAATCACCGCAATAAGGTTCCTATTTTGTTCCCATGATGCGATCGAGCACGCCGTCGATGGATTCGGCCAGCCCATCGGGCCTTTTCAACCCTGGAGCGAACTCCACCTGTTTTTCACCTGTATTATCAGGTGGCGGGTTTGGCAGCAGGCAATCCCGGGTTGTGCGATGTCGGTGCCACAGCCTCTACTCGCGCACCGGCAGGCTCAGCGGCGCGATCTCGGCGGCGCCGCGATGCCGGTAATCGCGCTGCGGCGCCAGTGCCTCCATCCGCTCCTGCGCAGCGCGCAGTTTCGCGCCGGCGGCGGCTTGGTTCATTGTCGTCACCCGGCCATCGGCGACGACCTGACGGCCATCGACAAACACCTCGCGCACCGCCCGGTCGGCGGCGTGATAGATCAGCGATTTGAGCGGGTCGCGGTCCGGCTGCATCTGCGGGCAGGCGAGATCGACGAGCACGATGTCGGCCTTTTTGCCCGGCGCGAGGCGGCCGATGTCGTCGCGCACCAACGCATTCGCGCCGCCGACCGTCGCGGCATGGAACAGATCGGCGGCGGTGACGCTGGTGATGTCGCGCGCCGCGATATGGGCGAGCACGGTCGCCTTGCGCATCTCCTCGATCAGATTGTGCGGGCTGCAATCGGTGCCGAGGCCCATCGTCACCCCGGCGCGCAGATAGTCGCCGAAATTTTCCATGAGGTGGCCATAGCGGGCGAACGGGGTCGGGCAATGCGCCACCGCCGTGCCGGTCTCGCCGAGGATCGCGAGGTCGGATCTGGTATGCCAGCGCACCCATGAATGGCTGTCGAGGAACAGCGCATGGCCGAGGATCGCGCCCGGGCCAAGCAGCCCGAGATCATGCGCCCATTGCACCGGGGTCTTGCCGTGGCGGCGGATCATCTCGCGCACCTCG
>WNGF01013700.1_pt1 | contig 11810 bp, 7 predicted proteins | sample 5400641 | NCBI WGS metagenome assembly WNGF01 (sample SAMN13153371, study PRJNA577476) | soil metagenome | isolation source: 80 cm soil or saprolite under grassland replicate 2 | place: USA:California | collected 2016-06-15 | reverse complement strand
TTATTTCGGCGCCCGCAGCGCCCAACGCGTCGGCCGGGTATTCATTCGCCGCGCGATCGTCGGGATCGGACTGGTGATTACGGTGGTGTTGTTGTGGCGGATGAGATGAGTTGAATCGCAGGCTACGCATGACAAGCGCTGAGTAACGAGTCATCTATTTCTTTAGAAGTAATCTTAGGATGGCGGAAGTATCTCCCTTCTTCCTTTGGTAAAAGGGTTGGGGAAGAGGGTTTAGGCGGCGCATACAAGTAGTCCCTCTCCCCATCCCTCTCCCAAAAGGAGAAATAGTTTTCCAACCCAAGCTATTGGATCATATGAACAAACTTCCTCGCGAATTCTACACGCGCTCAGACGTCCTCGAAGTCGCCCGCGATCTCCTGGGCAGGAAGCTCGTCGTACCGAATCGAAACGGCTCGCGTGTCGCCGGCATCATTGTCGAAACCGAAGCCTATCGCGGTCCTGAAGATCGCGCGTCCCACGCCTACGGCGGCCGGCGAACGAATCGCACGGAAACCATGTACGACATCGGCGGCACGGCTTATGTCTATTTCGTTTACGGCATGTACAACCAGTTCAATGTGGTCACAAATATTGAAAATGCGCCCCACGCCGTGTTAGTACGCGCGCTGGAGCCGGTTGAAGGAATCAACACCATTCGCCGCCGGCGCCTCGGCCGATCCGAATACGAATTAACCAGCGGTCCCGGCCGTTTGTGTCTGGCGATGGGAATTGATCGCCGTCTCGACAAAGCTGATTTACTCGGCGAACGTGTTTGGCTCGAAGAAGGCGTTTCGGTCTCGCCGCGCGAGATTGCGCGCGGGCCGCGAATTGGAATTGACTATGCGGAAAAGTGGATGATGAAGCCGTGGCGATTTTGGATTCGCGACAATCCGTTCGTGAGTCGAAATCAGAAGCGCTCGTAGCATCGACGGTTGACTCTCTCAAATCTCGAACCTGGTCTTGCGTCAATCCAAAGTACTGTTGGCCATTCTGAGACGGCCCCGCCTGCTTGGCAAGGGCGTGCGACGAGTCGATGTGCGGGGAACCTGCCGGACGGAGGTCATGCAGGCTCTTCGCTTGTTTGCCGATCTAAAATTGACCGCAGATCGGGAAATTGAGTTTGAAGACAGGCAGATCAATTCAGAATCGTTCTTTATTCAGATTCACACAATCATATCCTGATAATCCGATAGACCGGGCTGCGGTGGTTCAATATTTCTCGGAAATCTGTATATGGAATGGTTACCGAGGGTGCTCCATGCGCGCAATCAGGAAACGTGCATTGATCGAAGTTCAGCACTAGACCTCTATCTGTAATGTTCCATTCAGCGCGATCGTGAAGATATTTTAAGATGAAGTCTGCATCAAACTTAACCAAACTCCCATCCTCGTAATATATTGATATTCCTTGCTTATTGAATTCGCGGGCACAGAGTTCAACAAGTTTTCGATAAAACTTTGCGTTTGGCTTAAACAGAGATCTCAGCGATACAGCAGCAGCACGTTTAATATCGTAGTTAAGAGTAAAGTAGCCACTAACATCGTGCACTTGTGGAAACGAGTAATTCCTATCATGAAACCGAATGCTCAGAAGTTCTTCGCTCTGGAATAGCACTTCGTAATCAAACTCGGCAGTATCGAGGATTTCAATCTCCGACATATCTCGAATCCGCTTGCGCAATTCTTTCAAGTTCGGTTTAGTTAGACGAACATAATGCCGCGCGATTGTTCGCCTTACCTCACGGTTGAACCGTAGGACGCGACGATCGTTGGCTGCTTGAATCTGCGGATATTGTCCCCCAATGCTGTATCGCAGCCTATCGTTTTCTATCTTGAACGGCGTCCGGACAAGGTTCATTCCAAACGAAATTGTTTGCTCTTGGTTGGTGGTTAGCGTGATCGGCTTTGAGGAACTTGGCCGGATTTCGGTCGTTGTGAAAGCGATGGGCAACATGACGGGAATCGCCAAGGATAGAAGAAGTTGACGTGACAATTCCATGCTATTGAAGTCGAGGCTTTCAAACTAAAGTGAGTCGTCTCCAAACTCCCGTCTCGGAGTCGGACCGAACTAATTCGACGACCTTCTGATAAGCTAGCGCGTAAAGCGCGCGCATCTCTTGCTGGGAACTCGGGCGTTCAAGTTTGCGCTCGAGTTCATCGGTCGTCATTTTTGCTTTCGTGGCGTAACGCGAAATTGACTGGCCTTCGCCCGCGAGATAGATCGCAAATCCTTCTTCCAGCCAGCGCGGCGCGCGATTGTGACTGACCATATCGATTACCGCGTGCGCCAGCTCATGACGGAGCGTCGTAATCAGCACTCCGCGACGTTTCAGAAGCGCCACGGGTTGCAGCTCGATGCGATTTCCTTTTGTCGCTGCGCCGGCCCACCATGGCTGCCCTGAACGCGAAGTGAAGTCGCCGGTGCTTTGATTTAGACGAATCTCCAGCATCGTAATATCGGTTGGGATTGACGCCGCTGAAACGCGTCGCAAGAAATCGGATCGCGCATTTTCCAGCGTGCTGAGAACCAAATCAGCTTCACGACGGTCGATGCCGGCGGGATAGTTAATGCGAAAGTGATCGCTTGAAATAGAAACGAATCGAGATCGTGTCTGCGGAAACCTGACCGTCAGGGAGGGCGCCAAACTGACGCCGCCATCAAAAAGAGGAAGAATATCTGCGCGCCATTTCGCAAGTCGTTCGGGTGCCGGCGAAGCTCGTCCAAACTCGGCCGTCGCTAACGCGACTTGATCTTTCACGTTTGCCCGTCCAGCCTTAAAAGGCCGGACTAAACTCAAACCTCCGCCAGGCGCAAGAATCCGGGTTCCAGGGAAATACTTTTCGAGTATCTTCTGATAGCCGAGTCCCCTCGCGGCCATCACGTGCGCACCTTCCTGGCACAATCCCAGGCCGTGGCCGAATCCTCTGCCGCGAAAAACGAAATCAGATCCGATGCGGGAGACCTCGAACCGTGAGCTTTTCAATACATTCCAGCCAAGCACGCGACCGACGATAATTTTGAAGTCCCAGCCGCGAACGGTCTTTTGATGTTCGCCTTCAAGAGTAATGAATTCCGCGCGGCCGGAGCGGTCGCGCCTGGCAATGATGACCTGGTTCAGGCGCGTCGAGCAGTACCTGTCCTCCGGTGGCTCTGACGGCCTGAACGATCCTGTCCGGGATCTGAGTATCGGCTCGATCATTAAGGGCGCCCTCCCTCACGGTCGAGCTTCTTACACTGTCGACAAATCTTTGGCAGTGCGTCGTCGAACAAAAGTCGTAGCCATCCTTTGCGTGTCGTCCGCGATTCTTCAGCGCGAAAGTCCGAATTGCGATCGCCAGGGCCTTTAGCGCTTCGGGCTCAGTTTCGGTGGCGCCTTCCGCGCGCATCACGCCGAGCACATAGTCTTCCAGCGACAATTCCTGAGTAACATTCTCATGCACCAGGTGAATTCGGATTGCTGATTGAGGATTGCCGATTGCGGAATTGGCCGGCTTCAGATCACCCGTTTCGGGAGAAACCTTGCTGATCCGTTGAAGGGTCTCGCGTCCTGAAGTTGCGCCTGCGTAGATTTCGAATATTGGTTTGGCTAAAGCTGCCGCTTCAGCGCCATGCGCGTGCTCGAGCAGGACCAACACGGCCAAATCAATCCTTGATGGTTCGACTTCACGGTTATTTTCAAGCGGCGCTGCAAATCCGATGAACCAACCGTTGGTGCGAAAGCCTTTCGGTGGCAACGCGGTTCCAGTTTTGCCGAGCAGGTAAAGCGGCAGGGAATCGAGCTTCACGCTTCTCGCCGTGCCGTAACGAACAGCGCCGGCCATGCCTTCGGTAATTATCGAGCGATGCTCCGGCGCAATATTGATCGACGAACGTTCCACCGGCCGAAAGGCACTCGCCATGGCAAGAGTGGGTTGAAAAAGATGACCACCATTAACGATTGCTGCGTACGAGGTCAACAGCTGAATAGGTGTTACCTCTATACGAGCGCTTGCGCCGATGGCTTCGCGAGCATTGCAGTCCGTCGACGAGTCTACTTGTTTTGCCGATCGAACTGTTGGATAAACTGCTGAGTCGCATGGCCGCAGCATTCCTCTCTCTTCTTTTGAATTTAATCCGGTGGGTTGACCGAAACCGAAACCTCTCAACGTGGTCACCAGCTCTTCTTTCTTTAGCCGCTCACCCAGAGTGGCGAAATAGTAATTGCATGAATAAGCGATTGCCTGGGAAGGTGTGAATGGCGGCAGATGGTTGTCATGGACACAGGCTACCGAAAAACTCAGCCCCTTGAATCGTCCCGGGCATACGCTGCGAGAGTTCGCGTCGATCAAACCGCTTCGCAGTGCAGCCAGTGCGGTAAACGGTTTTATCGTGGATCCGGGCATGCGAATTTGCGCAAAGGCGACTTGCGGATTTACGACCGCCCGTACGCGGCCTGTCTGCGCCTCCATCACGATGATCGTACCTTCACGTTCTCCCAACGCTGATTCGGCAGCCTGCTGCAACGCTGCATCGAGATCGTTTTCGCGCGTGTAATCATTAGCGACAGACCAGTTCGGGAGAGCGACACTTCCGGACTGAGGCAGGTTTAGGGACAGCAGCGCGCAGCAGGTCAGCGCCAAGGCCACGGAATGGAGAGCCTTGAGGCGATCGGGATACGCGGTTGCGACTCTCGCCGTCATGCAGCGGCCTCCGCCGGCGCAGACATTTCGCGATGCGTGACCGGCTCAGTTTCGGCGTTCATTTGTGAAAGAGAACTCACGGTTACGATCCAGCCGAACAAACTAAAAACGAAGACCAACAGCAAGCGGGCGATGAATATCGCAAAATCACCTTTAGTCCCTTTTGGTGAAATGTTAACGAAGAGAATTGCGTAGGGAATCAAAGCGAAAACCAACAAACCCAGCGCATAGACGAATACCGAAGTCGAACCGAATGCTCGACTCAGAACCCGGCCCAGCCGATTCAAGACGCCGCGCGCGCCGCCGCCGAACAATGCGCTCACCTGATCGCTTGAAACTTCGATCCACAGATGAATGCTCGCCAGCGGCAGGACAATGCCAAGCAGCAGACCTTTGGCGGTGCCGAACAATATCGTAGGCCAATGCAATGGTTGCAGAGGTAATTTATTCGCAGCGGACAGAGCCTTCGGACTTGGCCAGACTCGCAGCGGGGCGGTTGTGATCGGATAGTGGGCGGCCCATTTATTCAAGAGAAGCAGCAAGCCATAGCCAATAAGGATGACTGGAAGTGTAACAATGGCGATCTTGGTCGAATCGCGAAGTATTTGTAGCCAATGAAATCTCCGGTCGTGAGTGTGGCGCACAATTGATGACTGCAAGATAAAAAATTCTGCCGGGATGAGCACCAGGAAGGACAGCGTAACCGTCACCTGCCACAGCGTTGCTTCGCGGGTTGAAACAAACCCGAAGAGGGTGGCGAGGAGCAACGCGTAGAGTCCGGCGAAGATCGCCAGGGGGGCAGGATTACTCAGCAATCCTCTGATATTCGCGATCCACGTTTTGAATGCAGCAGTAATCATCATCGTCCTCTGGCGGCCGTGCCGCCTTCATTTCTTATCGAAAATCCGCAAACGATCATTAGCGGTATTTGCTTGCACAGTCGGTTGATACATCAGCTCTGCCCGCGCGGGCGCGATGCGAAATTCACCCGGCACCTCGACCCGCATGGCGTACTGGAAAGTCGCCTTGCCGTCAAAGTAGTCCTTGAAGATGACTGTGCGATTGTCGCGGAATTCGCGGTTGCTGTACCAATCGCTCCAACGGCCTTCGCTGTAGTTCAAGTTGATCCCGCTGACGTGGCCAACCTGTTCCGCGCCCGCGGGAATCGGATCTTCAATCATCACGTATTGAGCGCGCGCGCCCTCCAGCCGCAGCCGCACGACGATTAGATCGCCGGATCGAAGTTCACCTTGAAGTGGTTCGATATTCCAGCTGGGCTTGCCGCCTTCATTTTCATTGACGCGTAAGCGCAGGTATTCGCGGGTTAGCTTCAAAGTTGGTGTTGATTGCGCGGCGACGTTATCGCCGGCGGTAAAATATTCAAGCGCCGTCGAAACATAGAGCGCGCCTTTTCCATGCTTGACGATGCGGATCTGATTAGTGTTTCCGACCTCGCTGCCTTTCCTGGTCGTAACAAACGATTGGGCATTAACGGCTTCAGTCGCACCGACATGCTGAGCTGCCAGCTGTACGCCGTTCACATAGACTTCGTAGGAATAATCGGGCGAAAGCTCGTGGCTTGTCTTCAGGTAATCGCTAAGGCCATAAATCGCAAATGCGGTTTCTTTGGTTGACAGCCAGTAATAACCGTTGCGGCGATTCTTCACCAACCAACGCGCGGCCTTCGGTAGTAGGGCGTTGCCGGGATCAATCTGGGCCAAAACCTTCAGGGAAAGGGCGGTGGCTTCGGAATCGAGGTAAACATCACGGCCATAATCATTGACGCGCGCGGTTTGCCAATACGCCTCGAACTCATCAGCCGTCGCGTGAGTTGTGATCTCGGCGGCAATTTCCCGTGCGCGCCCATCCTTTCGCTCCTGTAACGTCAAACCCAGCAAAGCGCGGCCATAAGGACCGAGACTGCCGTGCTTGCGATAAAGCTCTTCCAGAAAACCGGTATCGGCGCCGCCGCCTTCCGTGAAGGCATAAATCATATAGGCGCGCGTCTCATCGTCGATGGGATTTCCATTGTCGCGCTTGCCCGCCGTTAACAACGCTTCCAATTTATCGCGCCCGCGATCGCGCCGCGCTTCATCGATCTGGTAACCGGCGCGTTGCGCCATGGTGAGACCGTCAACCACGTAAGCCGTCATGAAAGGGTCGCTCTGATCGTCTTTCCACCAGCCCCAGCCACCATCGCCGTGCTGGTAATTGTAGAGGCGGTCGAGCCCGCGTTGGACTTTCTTATCCAAGTCGTTTGAAGCGCGAATCTTTGCGGTGGGAACGTCCTTCAAGGTTTGAGCGACGATGATGTTCGGCAAAAAACTCGACATCGTCTGTTCCGTACAGCCGTAAGGATAGCTAGTCAGGTAATCGAGTGCGCCAAACAGAGTTACGGCAATCGAAGGCGACGCTTCGATGCGCAAGGTCCGAGCTTGCACGTCGGGATGCAAGGGAAGGTCCAGCGAGAAAGTCTGGTCAGCATCGTTTTGCGTAAGCGCGGTCGTGTTGCCCATGGTTTGCTTCAAACCATGCGGGACAATTTCCATCGACATCTCAACCGCATCAGACTCTGTATCGGTTAAAGCTTTGGCCAGCAGCGTGAGCCTGCCAATGCTGTCGGCGCGCACTCGCCAGTCAACGCGATGCTCGCCGTTGCGCGGAATTGTTATTGTCTCTGCGGAAGGATCCAGCAACTGCGCACCGTTGAGATCCAGAGTAATCTTCGTCGACTTGTCACTCTTCAGGAAGTTATGAACGACACCCGAGATCGTTACTGTATCGCCTTCGGTGAGAAAGCGCGGCATTTCCAACCGCATGATAACGTCCTTACGCGCGATCGTTTTTTGCACCACTGAACCGACGCGGGTGTCCGCGGTGATCGCCCGCGCGGTCGCGCGCCAGGTCGTGAGATTGTCCGGCAGCGTGAACTTGACCGTGGCTTTGCCGTCGCTGCCGGTCACCACGTCTGGTTGCCAAAACGCGGTGTCCTTGAACTCTCGACGAATCGTAGGTTCCGAAAATGAGCCTTCGTTCTTGAAATCGGCCAGTTGATAGCCTGGTTTGTTCCGGGCCAAATCTGCAGGCTTTTCGCCGGCGTATCCCGTAAAGGTGTAACGAATCGCCAGGCTGGTCTGCACTTCGTTATAGCGTTTGCCGTAGAACTCGCGCTTGATGTTGCCGGCGGTATCCGGCTGAATGCTGTAAATCGCTTCGTCAACGATGCCCAGACTTACTTCGGTGTTCGCCGCCGGTGATCCATCTTCATTACGCGCAAGGATGGTGTAGGAAGCCACATCGCGCGGCTTGAATTCCTTCTTATTAGGTATGACATCAAGCTTCAGCATCTTGTCCCGCGCGGGTACAGCTAATACCTGGCTCTGGTCATACATGTCATTGTTCTTGACGAATGAAACATCGAGGTAAACATTTGGCTCATAGCGGCGATCGATGGGCACATCGATTACGACACTGCGTCCCGGCGCCTCGATCATTCGCGCCGTCATAATGCTCGACAGTTCAGTCGTGACCAGGAGGTGCGCCTGATCGGACGGCAACATTGCGAGCACGTGCGCCATTTCGCCCGGGCGGTAAGATTTTTTGTCGGGGACGAGTTTGATCGACTTCTCGTCATATTCGCGATATTTGAAATCCGACCACTCACCTTTCTTATCGGGTGCCCAGAACGACCCGCCGCGGTTCACGACTTCGCGCCCGTTCTCGTTGACGATTGCCTTAACGTAAATCGAGCCGGGCGAGGGAACGGTAAATTCGTAGATCGCGTTCCCCTGACTATCGGTTTTCACCTCCGCTGAGGCAAGGTCGCGCTCGTGCAAAATGTAATCGTAGTTCTTGTACTTATAGCCGTTGTACTCTTCTTCCTTTTCGATTTTTTCCCACTTCTCTTCGATAAACTTCAGCGTGACGTTTTCGGAAACGGGGTGGCCTGAATAGTCAGCGGTCTTTACCCGGATTTTCGCGGCATCGCCCTGGTAGTAGAGATAGCGTTCCGGGTAGGCGTCCGCGACGGTTTTTCCGCGAGTGCCGATGAAGCTAACCGCGCCCTGCATTTCGCGACGCGACGAATCAGTGACCTGCGCTTCGAGGCGATACGAATAATCCCACTCATCTTTTTCCTCCGGCTTGGGAACTTCAAAATCGACTGACATCTCACCGCGCGCATTCAGCTCGCCATCACCTTCGGTAACCATGTCATTGCCGTAATAACCATAATCACTCTCATCGCCGCCTTCGTTTTCAGGACCGGCAAGATCGTCGAACTCATCGCCGGACTCGCTGCTCCACCACCAGTGGTAATACCGCTGGCGATAAATGTAATAGTGCACGGCGGCGTTGGTGACCGGCGCGCCGAAAAAGTAATTCGCGTTGACGGTGAACTTCACTTTTTCGCCGACCGCCGCAAACTCTTTTGGACCCTTGACCGTCACTTTGAATTCCGGCTTCTTGTATTCCTGGACTTCGAAGTAGCCGCTGGCCTTGGCTTCCCCCACCGTCGCCGTGATGTTGTAGCTGCCGAGAGGAGCCTCGTCAGCGATGTCGAGATCGCCGCTGAAAGTTCCGCGAGCTGAAAGCGGCAATTCCCTGTCGAAGACTTTTCCGTTGTTCGGATCTTCAATTGTGACGGTGACGGTCTTACTGTTGACGAGCTCGTATCCATTGCGGCCCCACAACCGCAGAATACCGCGGAAAAAAACCTTCTGCGCCGGCCGGTAAATCGGCCGATCCGTATAGATGTAACTGGTGAGATCGGCGCCGTTAAGGTAATCATCCTCGCCGCCTTCGCCGCCGAAATAAAAAGAATCCAGATCTGAGATCGCGAAGTTGTCACGTTCGCGCGCCATAATCAGGTACGCATTCTTCGGCTGCGGGGCCTCCGGATCGTAATCTTCTGCCGCCGTTTCGTCGGCGGACTTGGGCGGCTTGACCTCCGCTTTGAAGATGCCGCTCTTATCGGTGGTACCTTTCACCAGCGTTTCCTTACTGCGGGTAACTTCCACCGCGACGCCTTCGTGCGGAGCTCCGGACTTGCGATCGACTACGTATACGAGAACTTGTCCGTCTTTAGTGGTCTTCTCGATCATTGTCAGATTAGTGACAACCGCGACTGAGTAAGCGCGCTGATTCCCATTGACGGCTTCAACTAGGTAGACACCGGGCTCGCGATGGCCGAGAGAGATCACGCGGCTGTCGTATTCGTTTTCGAGGGCCGGCAGCTTTTCGCGCCAGTCGCTCACTTTCTGATCGGGGTTTAGCAGCGGCACTCGCGCATAGTCGGCGACGTTTAGCGGCGTGCGCGTCGGTTCGTCCTCCTTGCGAAATTTCTGATTGAAGGTTTCGCGATGTTCCTTCAACAGATGGGCGCGCACATAATCCTTAATCGCTGAGAAGATCGAGAGCTTAAATCGATGCGTACGCTCGAGCACTGAAACGCGGCTCCCATAACCTTGCGAAACTTCCGTCTTTTCCTTTTCGCCGAGCTGGTGCGGATCCTCGAGTTGCTGAAAAAACTTGTTCGGATCCTTGATGCGATAAACGCGAAAGTCGAGATGGTCGACATTCTGATAACTGGCCCACAGTCGGGCCGTCTCGTTTGGCGAGTAAGTTCGATTAGTCGTCAGCGAGAAGTAGGGCTGGGAGCTGAACGCGCTTGCCTCAGGCTCTGCGCTTGGCAGCGTGGCATCGCGCGCGGCGCGCGCGCGAATTACGCTGAATCCTAAAACTGAACCAATAAGCGCCAGGTAGACAATGCCAGTCGCCACATAGCGACGCAGGTGGAGATGGGTTTCAGACACGTCGTGCCTCCTCAGCGAACGAGCCAGTAATCAGTTGAAAGGCGGAAGCGCGCCCGCCGGCGCAGACAAGTCCGCGCTTAAAAGGATGGCTCCTGATCAAAATGAATTTGGTCATTGAATTATCTTCAGTCGATAGAACCCGAGAAAGTTCCTGTTACTTTCCACTGGCCGCCAACGGGGATCAGGATGGCGATCCAGCACCGACAATTCGACTTTCTTAACGATGCCCTGATCGTTTGGTGATGAACCTGTGTGGTACACGACCCAATCCTGCGCCCCGCTGGCAGCGACGCGTGGCGTGCCCAGGAAAATCATTACGTGATAGGGAAACTTCTGAACCCAGGGCTGGTAGAAGAACAAAAGATCTCCGGGCTGAGCCTCGCGGCGATCGCGGCTGACAAACACGCTGTTAAAGTTCTTAAGTGACCGGCCATCCGCGAATTCCGCAAATCTGTTGTTGAGCAAATCGCCCTCAGAGAACGATCCAAAGTCGGTGCGAAAGACTTTTTCGCCGAGGGGATTGTGGTCGAGATCAAAACCGGCAACGTCGGGCGCGACCGTCTCATAACCCGCGCCCATTCGCTGAAACCACAGGTGGTCATGACGGCGCAGCGCTTCACGCATCGCGAAGCGCACCAGGCCCGCGCAGTCACGTTGATCGAAATTCCACTGATCGCTGATTTGATAAAACTGAATTTCAGCTAATGCAGTAAACCAGCGGCGAAAACTTTCGCGATCCTGAAACGTTCGCAGCTCGATCGCGTCGGGAATGCCGTCGTTATCTGAATCGACTAGTTTTGCATTTGCGCCGGCAGGATCAGTTGATGAGAGATTGTTGTTCGCCTTCTGCTTTTCGGAGGCGTGTGCTCCCTCGAGGTCATGGCTGCGGATTCGATTGAGAGTCCAACCGAGCGCCGCGAGCGAAATGATGAGAACGCCCGCCAATGCCGACCGGCGCTTCGAAGGGGCACGCATTTGAAAGGCAGAGACCAGCATTGCCGCGATTATGGTGACGTCTGTTTTCGCGCGGCACGCGGATGCTATCACGTCTGCGGTAGGTCAACCACTCTTTTCGGTGGGACGCGTACGTACGTCATGTCTGTGGATTCCCTCAGTTCTTTCCGCCATGCTAAGCTGCGCGACGACGCGGCGCACTCCTGCCAAAGGTTCGTGCGTTGGCAGCAGTCTTCATAAACGAAGTCAAAAACGTCCATGCCCATAGAAAATCGAAACCCCGAGGCGATGCTTGAAGCAGTAAAAAGGATTGATATCGTCTCGGAGCTCCTCGACGACAAAAACAAGAACAATCTGAAGATG
>WNGF01008760.1_pt1 | contig 11812 bp, 12 predicted proteins | sample 5400641 | NCBI WGS metagenome assembly WNGF01 (sample SAMN13153371, study PRJNA577476) | soil metagenome | isolation source: 80 cm soil or saprolite under grassland replicate 2 | place: USA:California | collected 2016-06-15 | reverse complement strand
GCATCCGGATAACTGCCCGTGCCTTCAATCGCAAAACGTGCTTTGGCGATTTCCGAATACGCCTGTTTTTTGATCTCATCTTGCGCGTCGTAAATTTTCTTCGCTTCTCTCGCTGGGCCGTCGACCAAGCGCGCGAGATCGATCATCGGATCATGCGCTGCTTGCAATGCGGCCGCATCCTTCCCATAAAGATCTTTGCGTACGGCAACATCTTTAAGCTTGGTGCCAGAAACGAGCTCGACTGCGCGATCGTGCGGCGACTTTCCAGCGAGCACTTTTTTTACGAGTGAATCGTCGGCGTCAAATTGGGAAACGAAATCGGTCAACGAATCCCTCAGATGCAGGATTTCGTAATCGTCATAAATGGGCGCGCTTGAAAAAAGCTCCAGTTCCAATGAATCGCGTGCGCTGTCGCGAAACTCGGGAATCCGTTCACCATTCGGTTTGGCACGTTCGTCCACGGCACGAGTAAGGAGGCGCGCGTATTTGAAAAGATTTCCTACAAACGCGCGGGGCGGCCGGTAAGTCGTCGTTTTCGGTCGCTCGATTTCCAGGTAATTATAGATGGGAGCAACTTTCGCAATCTCAGTCTGCGCTTTTTTGATCCGATCGTAAGCGTTGGCAGTTGGTCGTAACTTGGGATCGCCCGTAATCGCGTCGCGCAGTTTTTGCTCGCGCGCCTGCAGTTGTGCCCAGATTTGCGGATCAAGCAACCCGGCAAGATAACCGTCGTAACGTTTCCGGTTGTTTTGGTCGCCGAAAAGATCGTCGCGCGCCTTTCTTGCGTTTTCGAAAGAGCGCGCTCCGTACGCTAGTTCTAATACCTCACGCCGATTAAACATGCGCAGGACATAAGGCAAATAGCGATCGCGCATATCCGCCAACTCATCCAGCGTAAGTTGCCGATCCGTTTTACCAGGGCTTCCGCTCACGAAGGTTAGTTCGCCATCGGTTGGCCCGCGCGGATTCCATTTGAGAAAATTGTCGATCTTCGCGGGCTTCCCGTTTTCGTAAACCCGAAAAATGCAGATATCGAGATCGAAGCGGGGGTACTCAAAATTATCCGGGTCGCCTCCGTAAAATGCTATCTGCTGCTCCGGCGCGAAGACTAACCGCACATCATCATAACGCTTGTAGCGATAAAGGTGGTACGCGCCTCCTTGATAGAGCGTGACCACATCCGAACGCAGTCCGGTCTTATCTTTGCTTTCCTTCTCAATCGTAGCGATGACTGAGTTGCGCGCACTGGAAGCCTGGTCGTTCGTCATTCCCCGTTTAACCGCTCCATTTACGCGCGCTGTCACGTCTCCGATTGACATCAGTACGTTGAGCTCGAGATCGGTCGATTTGATTTCGTCCGCCTGGGTTCTCGCGTAGAAGCCGTCCTTCAAATAATTGTGTTGCGAATCGCTAATCTTTTGCAGGGTGTCGGCGCCCACGTGATGGTTTGTAATGACAAGACCATTTGCGGATACGAACGAGCCGCTGCCTCCAGAGTTGAAACGGACGCTCGCTTTTTGCAGATGCTCCAACCATTGCTGCGTCGGTTCGAACTGATATTTCTCTTTGAGCTGCTTGAGCGGCGGCGAATTGAAAAGCCACATTCCTTCATCAGCGGATGCGGATGTATTTAATGCAACCACGAGAACGAAAAGTGAAGCACGCAAAGCCGTGTGAAGTGTCTTGGACATGGGCGCATCATAAGATGGCGGCGTAATACCGACAACTGGCCAAGTTGCCTTACTCCTACTCTCTTACTCTTACTCTTACTCTTACTCATGCTCATCCTCATGCTCGTGTGTCGATCGAAATCGTAATTAGTCACCGACATCGAGCATCACTCTGTAGGGGAAGCTGACAGCTTCCCCTAAGACGTTACCCATGTAGATTCCCACGATGCTCCGGACGAAGCACAAGATCGACCAGCTCGATTTCATTCTGGCCGGAGTGCAAAAATCCGGCACGACAGCATTGCATTATTTTCTAAGCAAACACCCAAACATAACGATGGGCGATCAGCAGGAGATACATTTTTTTGATAACGACGCCCTATTTGTTTCCGGGGTGGATTACGAGGAATTACACAAACATTATCGGGCTTTTGGTCCGTCAACCATCGCCGGTGATTGCACGCCAAGTTACATTTATCACGAGCCCGCAACAGAAAGGATTTGGAAATACAATCCAAAGATCAAATTGCTGATCCTCCTACGAAATCCAGTCGACCGCGCCTTTGCTCATTGGAACATGCAACGATTCAGGGGCCGCGAGCCGCTCGACTTTTTCGATGCCGTGCGAGAAGAGAAAACGCGTATTGCCGGCGCGCCGCCGGCTGAAGCGCGACGTTTTGCATATATCGATCGAGGATTTTACGGACAACAACTCGAGCGTCTCTTCAAGTTTTTTCCGCGCGAGCAAGTGAAGGCGGTGAAGTTTGAAGAGTTTAAGGGGAAACAGCGTGAAACACTCACCTCCATCTTTTCATTTCTCGACGTCAAACCGCTTCGGTCGGTGCGCCGTAAGGACAGAAATATTGTGCCATATAATCGTGCGATGAATTGGGAGGAGAAGGTTTTCCTCTACAATCTTTTTGCGGAAGACGTCGCAAAGGTCGAGCAGCTGTTAGGCTGGGATTGCGCAGACTGGAGGTTGTAACGGGTAGCGACAGCGCTCCGCGCTGTCCGGACGGTCCGAGCCGGACTGGCATTGCGGCGCGGCGTCCCTACCGCGTCTGTTTGAACCGTGGGCGTTGACTTGGATCCGCTGCCAGAAGCGCTTTCCAACGGAAAATTCGCGCGCCTTGCGACTCAAAGAAAACGCGCAACTCCGACGTAAAAAATGACGATCCGTCCGGTCGCGGATTAAACTCCAGCAACAGACGGCCGTCTGGTTTGAGAAATCGTGTTCGGATATCCTTGATAAAAAATTCCCAATCGGCGGGTGTCCATTCGAGCCATTCTCCGTTGTTGGCCCGCGTGACCCGGTGAAAGCAGACGCGGTGGCCGGTTACGAGATCGAATTTCTTTCCGAGATCGGGCAACGGCGTTTGCGGTTCGATGCGCCCAATGACGCGCCGAACGTTGAAGAACTTGGTTGTCCCGCGAAAGAACGGCTCCTCATCGGTGTCGAACCCGAGCCCGTCGTGCCCGAAGAGCCGGCAGAGATACAGGAAGTAACCCGCGCCGCAGCCAAGATCCAGGATATCAAGGGGCGGGGAACGATCGAGCCAAAGATCCTGCGCGCGTTTAACGTTTACGCCGATCCAGTATGCTGCGTCTTCGTACGCGTTGATCTTCCGCGCATTAGGGCGGTAGGGATAAAGTTCTCGCAGGTTTTCTAATTCCGTCCGGTCAATGTCAGCCAGAATTTGACGCGAGTTCACCGGATGGGTCCAGCGACAAGCGTTTTCCCAGAGGCTTTCTGCCGCATCGCGAGAAAAAAGCTTTTGACATTTGCGAGAAAGTCGCATTTCAAAACGATGCCGCTAACTGCTCGATAGACAAGTTTGCGGATGCCTCTGCTCGGTCTCAGGGACTGATGTTGAGTTGGATCAGGCCCGTAGAACCTTCGCGGGTCATGAACCCGCTTGCCCAGCCGTTGCCTGGATAGAAGTATTGTTCGTAGCGCCACAGCATTTCTAACTTTACACCGGAGGGCTTGTTCCAAAGCAACCGATAATACAAATGGCGTTTCCATGACGGTGACTTGCCGGTCATGAAATTGAAGTCGAATGGCGTTGGCCAACTCAGAACGCTCCGACGGATTTGGATGGAAGCATCGTCGCCTGCGGGTGGCACCGTGGCGAGGTTCTCCGTTTGTGTTCTCACCGAACCGAAAGCGAAAACTTTCCCTCGGTCTGCCAGAGCAAGCTGATCATTTTTGGTTGTGCCGACGCTAGGAGTCGGACCGTTCCTGTCGTTAAGACTGAGTTCGAGGTCATTGATGTGAAGGATGCCGCCAGTTCCGCTGCCCTCGTATGCGATCGAATCAATTCGTGCTGAGGTCATTTCAATCGTTCCGAAGCGATCGAGAAAAAGTGAAATCGGGCGTCCACCGAAAATCCAGCTTGCCGATATGGCAATGATAAATGCGATGAGAATTCCAAGGATGACCAGAACTTTGCGCATTTTGGACTCTTGTTGTAGCCACGGCGCGATGCGCCGTTTCAGGCAAAACAAGTCATGTTAAACGGCCCATAGGGCCGTGGCTACAGCTATCCTTTCTTGCGCTGAATGTAATCGTTTACTTGTTTTTCGAGAATCTCGAGGGGCAACGCGCCATTTTTTAGTACGGCATCGTGGAACTCGCGCTGATCAAATTTTTCTCCCAGTTCGTTTTGTGCGCGAGCGCGTAGTTCTTGAATCTTTAGCATGCCGATTTTGTAAGCGCACGCCTGGCCAGGTGCGACGATGTAACGTTCGATTTCAGATTTAACCTCTTTTTCCCCCATCCCGGTTTTCTCGCGCATGTACGCGATCGCTTGTTCGCGGGTCCAGCGCTTCGCGTGAATGCCTGTATCGACGACCAATCGGACCGCGCGGAAAAGTTCGTCACGAAGGCGTCCCAGATCTCCAAACGGATCGTTGTCATACCACCCGATCTGTTTCGCCAGCCATTCGCAGTAAAGCGCCCACCCCTCTATGTACGCCGTGAACGGCAGCACTTTGCGAAATTGTGGAACGCTTTTGAGTTCCTCGGCGGTGGAGAGTTGCCAGTGATGTCCTGGCACGCCCTCATGGTACGAGAGTGTTGGCATGCTCCACTTGGGCACTTCATTCATGTCACGCAGGTTCGCGTAGAAAATTCCCGGCCTGCTGCCATCCATGGCGGCAATCTCGTAATATGCGCCCGGCGCCGTTGCTTCCTTAAACTCAGGAACACGGCGCACTTCAATCTTCGCGCGCGGAGTGGTGAGAAACAATTCTTTCGATGAACGTTCTGTCGCTTGCGTGATCAACTGCGTGTATTGCGCTAAGGCGTCGGAGCGACCTTTGTCATCGTTTAGATAAAGAAAACGCGGATCTTTTCCCAGCTTGTCCATCGCCTCTCCGATCGGTTGACCCGCAAAGCCGTTCGCGTCCAGGATCGCTCGCATCTCGCCCTCGATGCGAGCCACTTCGCGCAGGCCGAGCTCGTGCACCTCATTCGGCTTGAGCGAGGTGGTGGTGTTTTCATGCAACTGGTAGGCGTAGTAGGCATCGCCGTCCGGCAATTTCCACACACCGTCGTCAGTTGTCGTTTTCGGCAAAAGTTCACGGAAATAATCGATCAGTTTTTGATAGGCCGGATAGACTTTGTTAGTTATTGCCGATTCGACACGTGCTTGAAAATCGGCGCGATCTGCCTCGGTTAACTTCTCAATCTTGGCAGTGCGCGTCTTGAACGACGTCGCCAGAATATTCTCTGAAGCAGGTTTACCGATAAATTCGGTCATTTCCTTGAGCACTTCCTCGACTACAAAACGCGGTGGCAGAATTTGCTTTTGTTCCCGAATTTTCAGGCTGTCGAGAGTTTGATCGAACTTCTTCGGCAACCCATCAAGGCGCATCACATAGTAATCGCAATCCTTCCGGCTCAGCAGCCGGTGCGTGTTCGCCATGAACGAGGGAAACTGGTTCTGCACTCCGAAAAGCTGATTGACCGGATAATTGTGCCATTGCCATTTCTCACCTTCGGCTTGTACTCCCAAAAACCAATCCAGCACGCGCGTCGAAAGCTTTTGCGAAGCCGATTGGCGATCGAGCGGATACTGACGAAGCTGTGCCAGGTCGCGCTTCCACCTGTCGAGTTCGCGCCGTTGATGCGCCGGCGATTCGTCGTCGAGTTTTCCATTGTGACCTGTGATCCCGAATTGCTCCACCAGACCGAGCGTGGAGAGTATCTCCGGATGATCGAAGACAATTTCGGCAAAGACCTTTTCGTAAAACAGATCCAGGCTCCACGGTCGGAACCAAATGAGATTGATTAAGAATATTGCAATCGCGATAACGACGACTGCGGTAATCGCGCCGAGCCATTTGAGAATGCGTTTTAACATTTCCGTGTATCAGTTTGGGAAACGAACATGATGATATGATGCGCAGGACACGGCGATCGGATTCAAGATTTCGGCTGCTAATTGCGTAGGGTCCAGCGCTTACAGCAATTTTGGAATACGAGACCGGTCAATTAGCATATTTGATTTAAGACCAGGAGCGATTTTCGTGTAATTCAGGCATTGCGTTTTCGCAAATCGTTCCAAGGCGTTTCGATGGCGAGGGCCGGATCGAGCAGGATCTCTGCCACGATAGCCTTCATGTCGTGGATGGCCCGCCGAAGCCGCCGTCTGGTGATCCAACCTGGCCGGGACATTTCGAAGTCGTTAGGCTTAAACTCTTCGCCGATATCGGCAGCAAAAATCTCTGCCCATGGTCTGCCCCAGGTTCGTTCTGCAAATGCATCGTTGTCTGACTGCAACTCTCTTTCGATCTGCCGCGCTAGCGGGGTCGTCAGCCCGCAGTATCCAGTATCGGACCATCCAGTTTGGTTAAGATATTCGGTGAGTCTCTTTTTACATCGCTCGGCTTGTAACCACGTGAGCTGCTTGCTCACGGCGCTGATAGAGCAGAGCACGGAGCGGGCGACGCTAACAGTAAATGGCCCGACCGATTCGTTGCGGCGCATCGCGGTGACGCGAAATTTCGACGGATTCATACCGATCGCCAGGAGAAACTGCGGCACCACGCCACGGGAGATGGTTTCGTTTGTAAAGGGTCGAGCAATCAGTTCGGTTTGATGGGCGGCAGCCAACTCGATCCATGTCGAGAACTTCATGCCACGGTGTCGAGTGGCCATTGCGGTAGCGAAAGTGTGAAACGGTTCAGATCGGCGGAAGCCCTTGACCACTTCCGCGTAACGCGAATTGATCCACTGCGACTGATTGCGCGGGAACATGACGAGCTTCGGCTTGAGATTAAGCTTTTCGATTCGACCGAAGAATGCTTCGGCGTGCTCTCTCTTTCTCAAAAGGTTGTGCAGGTCCTCGGACGAAACGACCACTGCCTCACACGGCGTCTCTTCCAGAGCTCGAGCAAAATTAGAACCTGCTGACGCGTGGCGTTCCGGCAGCTGTTGCCCGCAGAGGTTCCGAACGATCGCGTGGTGCGCGCCGTGTCTGGCTCCGCTCTCCGGTACGAAATAACCATGCTTCAGGAGTTCCGTTCGGTTTTCTTTCAGAAACCACTGGATAGAACTGGTTCCCGTCTTATGCGGACCTAGGTGAATATAGCAGACGCGCTTGGACACTTGCGAATTGTAGTCTCGAGCGCCGGCTTCGAGCAATTCTTAGCAATCGTGACATGCGAGGGGAGAGTGACTTTTCACGAACAGGCTAGGCTGGGGTTCAATCCACCGCTCGCGCAACTCTGAATTTTGGCTATAACCCGAGATATTGGCCGTTCCCACACAGCACATCGATAAACCCGAGCCCCGCGGGCAGGCGGTGCTCGCATTTCTGGCGATCGGCGCAATTTATCTCGCGCTGCCACGCGATCTAATTATTGGTCCAATTTGGTTGTTGCCGACTTTGATTGTCGTTTTGCTCGTGCCAACAGTGGTGAGCCATCGCGTTGGAAAATACTCACTTAATCGCATCCTCGGTATCATCATTAATGGAATTACAACGCTCGGGTTGGTCGGATCGGTAATTCTGCTCGTGCGAGCGCTGCCTTCACACCAAGCGTCGCCGTTGCAGTTGCTGCGCTCGGGCGGTTTACTCTGGTTGACGAATGTGATTGTGTTCGCGCTCTGGTATTGGCGGCTGGACGGCGGTGGACCGACCTTGCGCCACAAGCAAAAGAAATTCGGCAGCGCAAGCTTTCTGTTCCCGCAAATGCAAATTCCGCATGACGAGCGCGCCCAATTTGAGTGTGCACGCTGGCGGCCGCGCTTCATCGATTATCTGTTCGTCGCCTTCACCCAAAGTTCCACATTCGGCCCAACGGATGCGCCACTGCTGGCACGCTGGGCAAAAGTCCTCGCCACGTGTCAGATCTTCATTTCTCTGAGCATTGTCGTCTTACTCATCTCACGTGCGGTCGGCGTTTTGTAACGCATTGTGTACGCTGATCATTCCTTCTCTGTTCTGCCGGGCAGAACCTGATTACAATGAGAAGTGAGCCGAATCGTTTCGCTTTTGCCTGCCGCGACGGAAGTCGCCGCCGCGCTCGGATTGATGGACCAGGTAGTTGGTATTTCGCATGAATGCGATTTCCCGAAAGAAGCAAATGCGCGGCCGCGTGTTACACATTGTCCGGTACACAACGCTGGCCTAACGAGTGGAGAAGTCGATCAATGGGTGCGCCGGGCACTGCGTGACGACGGCACAATTTACACAATCAACGAGCCGCTTCTGCGTGAGCTACGACCGGACGTAATTCTCACGCAAAAATTGTGCGACGTCTGCGCAGTGGGCTACGGCAGCGTCGCCAAACTGGCGGAAACTTTACCAGGTCTACCGCAGGTCGTGAACCTCGAGCCAACAAGGCTCTCGGATATATTCGATGATATTCGACGCGTTGCCAAGGTGTGCGGAGTGCCGGAGCGCGCGGAGACATTGATCGCAAGCTTGTCTGCGCGTGTGGAGATTGTGCAGCGCCGCCTAAAGCACATTTCGCATCGACCACGCTGTTTCTTGATGGAGTGGGTGGATCCGCCGTTTTGCTCGGGTCATTGGGGCCCAGAGCTGGTACAGATTGCCGGCGGACGCGATTCGTTAGGCCGCAGGCATCGGCCCTCGGCGCAAGTCGATTGGCGAGAAGTAGTCGAGACCCGTCCCGAAATTATAGTGCTCGCTCTTTGCGGCTACGATATCGATCGTGCGCGACGCGATTACGAGTTGCTCCGGAGCTTTCCTGATTTCGATTCACTTCCGGCGGCGCATGACGGCGAGATTTATCTCGTGAACGCGAGCGCGTATTTCGCTCGCCCGGGGCCGCGTATTGTCGACAGCCTCGAGATTCTCGCTGGAATCCTGCATCCGGGAGAATTTCCCGAATTCGCTTCGGAGGGGCCGCACGATCCGCGTGTTGTCCACGTCGGCTAACGAATCTTCTGTAGGGGCAGCCGCGTCGGCTGCAAAATCGGGGGATCGCGGGCGACACGCCCGCCACTACAGCCCAGTTACTCGGCGCTTTCCTTCACCGGCTCGGTTTGGCGCTCCGGCCACGCAGCGGCAAGCGCCAGGGCCACGACGATTCCAACCGAGACTTCGAAGAAGCGGTGAAGCGCAATGACCCAGGCGGCATTTGAACGGGGGATGAGCACGATGATGGCGAGCGTGATGCTCGCATAACGGTAAGCGCTTCTCTCCATACGAAATGCGGCGCACAAAAGCCCCAGCACAAATACCGCAGTCGCGAAGACCAAAAGATTTCCGGTGAAGTAGTTTGCCAGGAGCGCTCCAGTCAGAGCACCCAGCGCAGTCGCGGCAATGCGTTCGACCGAAATCAGGAGAGTCGCACCGAGCGTTGATTGCATGACCACCAGTGTTGCAATCGCGGCCCAATAGGCCTCGGGTAATCCGAAGAGGCGCGCGACGGCAAGCGAGATAGTCGCCGCAATAGCCGTGCGAATTGAATGTATGACGGACGGAAGGTTTTCCGGCTTCCATTTCCAAATTTTCACAAGAGCGATTTTTCGTACGCACCCGCTGTCTGCAACATCAATTTCGAGGTACCGCGGGAAAGGGCGCGGTTTCGGCGAACAGGTTCGCCGGCGGAATGCACGAGTTAATCCTCGTTAGGTTCAAGCGCCTTAACGATTCCTACAATCGTAACGGGTCAGGCTTTCTTCGCGCTCCAGTGCAAGGCCAGCGCCGGAACGAGGAAGAAAAAGACAACTACTATCCGTACGTTCGCAAAAAAGTTCAGAGTAAGCGCACCCAGTTCTTTTTCGTCGAGTTTAAATCGTTCGACAAGCCAGGGGGCATAGGCATGCCACAAGGCTAACGTGGCAATCCAGTAGAAGAAGGCGAAGAGGACACCAACGACAAAGGCGCGCAGGAAAAAGTTTCGAAGGAAAATAATCTTTTCGCGTTCCACGATTCATTAATTACTTCGCATGAAGCGAACGGTGTGCGCTTATCGGGCCGACGAATCTGCGTGAATTTCCAAGATCGATGGATCAGCTTACGGCATGCGAATCAGTGAAATGAATTGGATGATGGTGGAAGAATATCTGAAACGCGATGATCGCGCGGTATTGCCGCTGGGGAGTACCGAACAACATGCATATCTTAGCCTCAGTGTGGACAGCATTTTGGCGGAACGCCTGGCCATCGAAGCAGCGGAATCGTTGGGTGTGCCTGTCTTTCCTGTGCTGGCATACGGCATCACGCCATACTTCCGCGCGTTTCCGGGGACGATCACGTTACGAGTTGAAACTTACATGTCGATCATAGGCGATATCCTCGATGCACTGGCGGAGCAGGGGTTCAAGCGAATCCTGATCGTCAACGGACATGGCGGCAATGCGCCTGCACAAGGACTGGTAGGTGAATGGATGGCAGATCATCCGGGCATCCGGATCAAGTTTCATAACTGGTGGAACGCGCCGAAAGTTTGGACACAAGTGCAGGCAATCGATCCCGTCGCATCGCACGCATCCTGGATGGAAAATTTTCCCTGGACGCGTTTGGCAAAGATCGACATGCCGCGTCAGCAGAAACCGATGAGCGATTTAGAGAAATTGCGCCAACTCGATCCAAGATCGCTGCGAGAATATCTCAAAGACGGCAACTACGGCGGTCTTTATCAGCGCGACGACGAGGAAATGATGAAGGTATGGCGCGCAGGAGTGGAAGAAACGCGCGCCCTGTTGGGTGAAGCTTGGGACTAAAAGCGGTGCTGTGATCCCGCGAACACTGTCTAAGTCGATTGCTTCAGGCTTGAAAGAGACTATTGGGTCGCGTCAGTCGGCGACTCCCATGAGCGTAGCGTTAACAAATTCCTCCGTGTGATGGTCGATTAAGGCACGCGCAGCGCGAGCGAGATCGATGACTTCAGGAACGTTAGCGAGGTAATTGACGGAGAACGCGATCACTTCCGGTTGCCATCGCCTGACCAGTCGGAAAAAATTCTGCTGCGGTTTACATTGCAAATCGATTAAGCGAACCGTGTGACCGCCACGCCGCGCCGCCGCGGCAACAAGTTCAAGACCGAGCGGTTCGAGTCGAAGATAGATCTTCGAGTACATCAGGCAGCTGGGATGGACCGCGAGGAATTTCATCTGTTTGGAACTGATTTTAGTTTGTTTAATCCTTCAGAAAAATACACGCCTCGAAACCGTGACAAATTCCTTTTTTCTTCGCGTCGTGCCGGCGCTGCGCGCGTATTTTTAAGCGGAGCCAACTGTAGCCCGGGGTCGCTGACCCTGGCGGCAAACAGATTACAACCTTCAAGCTGGCATCGACGATACCGGGTACGGCAGCGCCCGCGAGCAAGATCATTTCTGAGTAGGCCGCAGACGAATATTGATCTCCGATGTGAGCGTTCGATGGACAGGACATTTGCCGGCGATCTCCATCAGCTTCGTATGCTGCTCCTTACTCAAGGGCCCGGTGAGTTCCAATTCGAGATCGATTCTGTCCAGCAAGCCCTCCTTCGTTTCGCATTCCTCGCAGTCCTGTGCATAAATGCGTGAGTGCCAGAGCGAAACCGTGATGTTTTCGAGCGGAATTTGTTTCCGGCGCGCGTATAAGCCGACTGTCATGGAAGTACAGACGCCGAGAGCGGTCAGTAAATAATCGTAAGGATCGGGCCCGGCATCGCCGCCG
>WNGF01008759.1_pt1 | contig 11812 bp, 9 predicted proteins | sample 5400641 | NCBI WGS metagenome assembly WNGF01 (sample SAMN13153371, study PRJNA577476) | soil metagenome | isolation source: 80 cm soil or saprolite under grassland replicate 2 | place: USA:California | collected 2016-06-15 | reverse complement strand
TTGTCAGTAAAGTTCGTCAGTTGTTTCGCTGGGCGGCCGTCGATAGGTTGCCCCCAGACATTGTCGACGCCGCCACTGTTATCCAGGTAAGTCAGGCTTTGACTATCACCATTCCAACGAAGTATCGAGTCCCAGTTAACCTGGACGGTCGGGCCCATTGCAAAGGTCTTAATCAGCTTGCCGCTTTCCAATGAGAAAAGCATGAGTTCCCATGGCGACCTCGGCTTGCCCTCGTGTTGCCAGAAAGCCAACCACTTACCATCCGGAGAAACTGCAGGTCGGACAGCAATGCTGTCAGTGACTTTTGCGGGCGCGCCACCGGCCGCCGGAACACGCCAGAGCGAGGTCGTGTCTCCCGGCTCGACGTGCTGGTAGTACACGAATTTTCCGTCCGCCGAAAACTGTGGCCAGTGGCTTTCCGTTTCGCCGAAAGTCAACTGCTGGGGATTACTACCGTCGCGATCCATACGCCAGACCTGGAACACGCCAGAACGATTGGAATGAAAAACGATGAAGCGATTGTCTCGAGAAACAGCGGGCGCATAATTGCGTTTCATGCCCGAGGTCAATTGCCTCACCTGAGAACCGTTCGCCGCCGTTTCATAAATATCTGCGCTGCCGCTGGCGTCTGAGGCGAAGATAATCTTGCCGTCCGGAGCCCAGTTAAGATCGAAGTAACGTCCTAGACCGGCGGTGATTTGCACAGCGTGAGCTGTTTCCCCTTTTGGCGCTACCCAGACATTGACCAACGTTTGCGTTTGGGTCGTCACCATTGATTTTGAATCCGCCGTCAGTATCACGGTGCAGTAATTGCTGAGATCGTTCGTCAGCGGTCGCACCGATCCGTCGCGTCCCAAATACCAGATCTGTTCGAAAGAGGCTCCTTGAGCGCGACCGGCAACTAAAACCGTACTAGCATCCGACAGGAGACTTACACTGTTCGGCTGCTCGAATCGCTTAGCCGAGAGAGGAATGGTTCTCTCAGACCGATCAGCCAGGTGCAGTTCGTAAATGGAGAAGTAAAAACCGCTCGCATCGGACTTAACTAGTGGGACGTCAAGGTTCTGATCGTCATTGGTCCAGGCAGGCGCGCTTGGCAAGGGACACTCCCAGTTCCAGGAAAATCTATCGGGCCACTTGCGCGTAACTAGAGTTTGCTCTTCGCTGTTGTCAGGCTTGGCGACTACCAGCGCGTCAGTCTGAGTGGCACGACTGTGACGCAGGAACGCAATGCGTTTGCCATCATGCGAAAGGCTGCTTGGACCTTCTTCAGGGTTGACCTTAAGAGGAGGGGCGCCCGTTCCCAGTACCGGAACTTTGAAGATCTCTCCGGCATCATTGGCGGAGCTGGTTGCATAACCGTAATAGATGGAATTTCCGTCGAGTGAAAAGGCGATGCTCCTATAGTGTCCCTTGCGCGGCGGAGCCACCTCGAGATTGCCCGCACTACCCACCTGACGCAGCCATAGGCTCTCCTGGCCATTTTCGCTTTTCACATAGGCGACGTACTTGCCGTCTGGGGAGATCGAGCCAAAGATCGCGTTCCCATTAGTCGTCAGCTTGGTCACATTTATTCGCTGAAAGCGAGCTGTCGCCGGCGCATCAATTCGCCTGGTCAATTTGTAGATCCCAGCCGCCAGGCCGGTGATGCTAATCAGTATGAGTCCCGTCAAAGCCAGCCGCTTTGGCCAACGGCTGCGGCGAATGTCGGGCAAGCCAATTGTCGTCAAGCGGCTAGCCTGAAGTTGATCCGTACCAAGGCTTTCATTCATACGCTGACGTAGCGTTACGCCTTCAATGTGTTCCATTGCGATGGAGGGCCGTCCGTCATCAGTTTCGCCAATCTTATGGATTATGCGGATATTGGGATGGTTCAAGGTTGAGGCACTGCGAGCCTGTGCGATGAAGCGGTAACCACGACGCGCGACTGTCTCAATAAATTGCGGATGGCGCGCATCGTCGCCGAGCACCTTCCTCAACTGGTTAATGTTAAAGCCCAGGTTCGATTCCTCGACAAAAGTGTCGGGCCAGAGGCGATTCATCAACGCTTCCTTCTCAACAATCCGGCCGCTGTTCTCAATCAGAATCAGCAGCATGTCAAAGACCTTCGGTGTGAGCTGCAGCGGCTTGCCCCGGCGCAGCAGGATTTTCTGGTCGGCGTCGACCGTGAAATCTCCGAACGAGTAAAACTGCGTGCTTGCCGCGGACATAATCACCCTGAAAACTCTTCTAAAACTTTCTTAAGAACTTTCTAATCAGGTTCTCGGGACTTTTCAAAGCCATTAAGGCTAATTTGGACCTCCCAATCAGGATGGGAACTTTGTTGGTTGATTCTAACAGCGGCTTCGGATGGTAGCAATCCAGTTGTCTTGCCGGGAGGCGTTAGGCCGTCAAGTTCTCTGAAAGTGTGTCACCGCTGGAACGCCCCGGCATTTGAAACGGCAGGAGGCAATCAATGAGAAAGAGATTCGCGTGTACGCTCGCCATTTTCGCGATGCTGGCGCTTCAAACCACCGTCCCGGTCGAGGCGGCTACTACACTTGATCCGACCAATATTGCGAACTTCAATCAAGATGGCACCCAACCAGTCACGCCCGGGAGCGTGCTCCTGTTCGACGATCAATCCGTCTCGGACTTCTGCGTCTTGTTCGCCAACGATGACGATGCCGCAGCCGGCATCGAGGTCGACGTCATTGCCACCTTCAAGGTGCGCGTCACGACGCGCATGAATGCCGACGTCGGCAGCCGCGTCGTGATCAACGACGGCCAGACGAAAGCAGCGATCGCCGAGGCGGTCGTCATCAACGGCATTAACGGCGTAGGCCTCCTGTCGCAGGGGCCGCTGTCCGACCCGGCCTCGTATCCGGTGTTCGTCGCTCCGGACTGGCAGGCAGCTCCGGTGACGGTGCGCTTGCGCCGGTACGCGAACGGCGATGCGGAGCTCGTGGAGGTCAACGGAGTTGCGCCGAACCCACGCGCGCTGCTCACTGCCGACAAATTGCCAGGGCCGACACGCCCCGCGACCACGGTCGAGTTCGGTGCCGGCAGCCTCGAAGCGAAATGCACCGTCGAGTTCAGCGCGTTCCGTTCTGAACGCGTCGTGATTCCGGTTGCGGGCAGGCTCAACTTTACTCAGCTACGTCTGAATGACGCGGACTCGGCCGATCGCATCCGCTTGCGCGCCGACTATACGCTCGGCAGTGGCAGCGACGGCATCAACCCCGGCACCGAGCCCGTGACGATAAAGCTCTCGACCCCGGCCGGAGGGCAGTTTTACCCTGCGCCTGATTTCAACGCGCTCAACGGCTTTGAGGTTCAGGGTCAGGCGCCGAAGCGGCGCTGGACGCTCAACGACAGCGAGCGTGCGCGCACCAGCATCGAGCGGTTGGTCTTTGACGAGGGTGCGAACAACAGCGGCGGCATCTTTCTCCGCGACTTCAGAACCAGCATCAGCAACGCCGACTTCTCCATCGTCAACATTGAGATCACCATCGGCGCGGGTGCGACGCAGGACCGGCTGACCGGTACCGCGAACCTGGTGCAGACTCAGCCGGGCAGCGGCAGTTGGCGGCTCGGTAGCCAGCACTGAACCGACCCTTCTAATCGGGGCTCGGCAGACAACATGCATACGAACAAAACATAGAAGGAGGAAACTACGATGAAGAGAATGAGGAGAATACAACTGCTTGGAGTCCTTCTGGCCGCGCTAATCCCTATCGGCGCTCATGCAAACCCTGGCGATCTATATGCAACGGATAACAGTTCTATTCGAAGATATGCGCCCGATGGATCGGCAAGTATTTTTGCTTCCGGCATGCCGCGTCCTCGTGGCCTGGCTTTTGACGGCTTTGGGAATCTTTTTGTCGCGACTATCGACACATCAGCGACTCTCCACGATGACAAAGGACAGATTCTCAAATTCGCTCCAGATGGAACGGTTACTGTTTTCGCCGCCGGAGCCGGATTGGAGTCTCCTGAAGGATTAGCATTCGACAGCGTGGGCAATCTTTACGTCACCAGTATTTATTTCAACCGAAGCATTTTCTACTCGCCCCTATCCAATGCCGGAGAAGGGCGGGTGACGAAAATTACTCCGAGCGGAGAAAGAAGCGTACTGAATTTGGACCCTACAACTTACCACGAGAATTTCGGAATCGCGTTTGATGGACAGAATAACCTCTTCGTGGCGGACAACCTACAAGGTGGAATCTACAAGATCACTCCTGATAGAAGAATTAGCACATTTGTCTCTATTGATGAACCCATTGGACTGGCTTTTGACGGTGCGGGAAATTTATACGCGAGCGGCACAGATTCATTCGATGTACAGGGAAGCATCACCAAAATCGCTCCCGATGGAACACAGACTCTCTTCGTCTCTGGAGTGGGGGGCCTTCGTGGTTTGGCTTTCGACTTCGCGGGAAATCTTTTTGCAGCAGGCCACGGCAACAACGTGATCTACAAAATAACTCCTGCTGGATCAGTGAGTATTTTCGCCAGCGGCCTCAATGTCCCGCAATTTCTTGCCGTCGAGCCTTAGTTCTTCCCGCGCGACGAAGATAGAGCGTTGTTCCAATGTGCACACGAAGGACCGGCATGAATTCATGTTGGCCCTCCGGGCCTCAATTGTTTTTGTTGGGTGACTCTGACCCCGACCTGACGGTCGGGGCTATTACATGGCGGCCGCTTCGCGCCTTATCGAGAAAGGGCTGCAAGCTCTAATACACCCTGCGACCAAAGAAATGGCTTAACCGCGTAGCCTTCTCCTGATTCTGTCCAAAAACAGCTGCGATTTCCGCGCCTTCTGTTTGTTACACCGCCCGTGTATGAGTCTCGCTGATATTTCCACCGCCTGGGATGCCCACTTGAATCATCAGACAACTGGAATTCTTTGAACCCTAAGGTGTGCCTGCGCGCCGCAGCAACTGTTTCATTCCGGCCATGCTCTGGCGGGTGGATTCTTCGGGTGTGCCTGCGCCTCGCCAATGCGTCTCCAGACTTACCGTGCCGCGATAACCATTCTTTTTGAGCGCCCGGTATTGTCCGACGTAGTCGATGATCCCACCGCCCATCTTCATCCATTCGTACTTCCCGTCCGGACCTCGGACGACGTCTTTGCAGTGCATGTAGCCGATGCGATCTTTCGGGAGATGCGAATAACCGTCGGGGTAGGCTATTTCACCGCGACTGGCTGCATTGCCGGGATCCCAGTTCAGTTTGAAGTTGGGCGAACGAACGACCGCGAGCGTGCGCGCTGCTTCGGCTCCGGTAGCTGTATTGCAGGCAGCTTCATTCTCGATCAGCAGCGTGACCCCACGTTTGCGCGCCTTGTTCGCCGCTTCAATTAACTTTTGATCCATGGCCGCGCGGTAAGGTTTTGGGTCTTCGAGCCTCCAGAAGTCGAAGATACGTATCCGATCGACCTGAAAGACGCGCATTAGCTCAAACCCGCGTTCCAGCAGCTCATCCTGCTGCTCAAAGGTGAAGTCAGCGCCAAATTGGTCGCGTTTCGGACTGAACCTGGAGAGCGGTGCGCCGGGCCAATCCACTTTGAAGATGGGCGAGGCAATTGACGAGACGCGCAGCTTGTATTTTTCCAGGATCTTTCTTGCTTCGGCGATCTCCTTTGCGTCCAGCTTCATGATGTTCTTGCCCCACATCCCTCTTATTTCGATGTAGTGGAGGCTGAACTCTTGTGCGGTAACTTCAGCCGCGTGCCCGAAGTCCTGCGTGATCTCGTCATTGATTACGGATAGTTTGAAGGTTGGCATAGATTAGGAGCGGTGGTCAGTGGTCAGCGATCAGTAGTCTCGAGGTCCGGATTCAGGAGGGCAAATGGCTTGTGCGTCTCCGTTTTGTTAAGTCTCTGCTGGTTACTAACCACTAACTATGAACACTGACCACTGACCACTGACCACTGACAACCGACCATTGATTATTTAGTCAGATTTTCATCTTCAACTTTTCTTCAACATACTTCTTGCTGATCTGTGCACACTCTTTCGGTGTCCTCGACTTGTCGGGCACGCTGTCCAATTCGATTACTGCCCAGCCGCGAAACTTCACGTCCTTTAAGGCGGCGAAAACTGCCGGAAGATCAACTTTGCCGCGACCGAGTTCCACCCAACGGTAAGAGCGCCCGCGCTCATCACCGGTCGCAACGCTCTCGACGTCTTTAATGTGCAGAAAGAGCAGACGGTCGTGATACTGCCGGATCGCTCGAGCGGGATCTCCACCACCTTGCTGGTAGTGAGCGATATCGAGCTCGAGTTTGACGTAGCGCGGATCAACCGCCTCCATGATCCGATCAACTTCGTCAGGAGCTTCTCCGAGCGAGCTCATGTGATTGTGATAGCCGACAGGTACGCCCAGATCCACGGCGCGCTTTCCGATCTCTGTTAGCATCCGTCCGAGTTGTTTAAAGTCAGAGGCTGCCGGCGACCGATCCTTAGGCCGGGCCGAATCCGTCACTTGCAAATAATGACCGCCCACCTCATGCACGAATTTCGCGTTGCGGACGTGCCTGGCGATTTCGTCATTCTCCGTACCGGCCGCGATACCAACACCTCCACTCGACAAGGCGACCATTTCGAGGTGGTGTTGGTCCAGCAGATCGCGCAGCGCTTTCGGACGATCGCCGTAGTCTTTCAGCAGGTTGTTACGTAACTGGATGCCGCGAAATCCAATCTCTGAGATGTCCTGGATCGCCTGCAGGTCATTTCCACCCCAGGTGATCGCAGCGTAACCGAACTGGATGTGCGCGGGTGCTGGCGTAATTGAGCGCTCAAAGTAAGAGAGATCGACGGGTGTATAGAGAGGCGGCTGGAAGGTCCTGGAAAGCGCATCCAGCGGCAACGCCGAGGCGGCCGCAACAGTTCCCAGTCCGGCTATGAAACGACGACGAGAAAGTGACATCCGATCTCCTCAATACCCTTTGCTGTTTCGCAATGCCCTATGCGGTTGCTGGCGTTCTCTTAATGGCGTCGAGTGTAACCCGCTCCCGCTTTCGATAAGCCAGGTTGGCCATATGCGCCGCCACCGCCGAGCGATAGCCGATCTCGACCGGAGCGTTCGGTTGTTTGCGCGATCGAACGCACTCTATGAAATTAGCCATGTGGTTTACGTCTTTGGAAACTCCTTTGGCTGCTGCGCCGTCGGGACGATTTATTTTTTCCGGAAAATACCAAACGCCGGTCTGTGATTTACCGGTCACCATGTCGGTCGCGCCCGCTATGCGTTCAATTGTGCCGTCCGAACCAAGGAACCGCTCACCTAAGCCGTAATGACTATTGCTGAAGGTTGACTGCCAGGTTACGGTGAGATCATTCGGAAAGTCGAGCGTCACGGCAATCGTGTCCGGCACTTCGCGGCCATCCTTTTCCGAAAACACTCCGCCCGACATATATGCGGAATTCGGAAGTGAAAGACCCAGAGAGCTAATTATCAGGGCGATCTGATGGACCATGTTCTCAGTCACATTGCCCCCCGAGAACTCCCAGTAGAGTCTCCAATTGATGAACTTGTATGGGTCGAACGGCCGGGGACGCCGCCCGTTGAGGAATAGCTTCCAATCGACATTTCCGGCGGTACAGTCCGGAGGAACGGGACGGACCCACTGTCCTTTGCCCTTGGGAGTGTTACGACTCATCCAGGATTCGACGTGCGTGATCTTGCCGGCGATTCCATTCTTGATCCATCGCCGGGCATCGGCGACTGAGCCCGAGCTCTCGTGTTGCAGCCCGATCTGAACGATGCGATCCGACTTTCGCGCTGCGTTACGGCAGGCTTCGGCCTCTTCAATCGACCAGGTCATCGTCTTTTCGCTATACAGGTCCTTGCCTGCCGCTATCGTGTCGGTAAAGTGACGAGCGTGGCAGTGAAGCGGGGAAGCTACGATGACTGCGTCAAGGTCTTTCAGATCCAGCAGCCTTCGATGGTCGGTGAAAGTCTTTACCGAAGGCGCAAGCTGCCTGGCTTCCTCATGACGCCTGGAATACACATCAGCGGCGGCGACAAAGTCGACGTTCGGAAGTTTTAGTACTTCTCGCAAATCTTCCTGGCCGCGAGCGCCACAGCCGATAATGCCAACGCGAACACGGTCATTCGCTCCCAGCACTCGGCTCGTCACGTAGGGCGTCAGACCGATGGTAGCGCCGGCGAGCGCCGCCTGTTTGATAAATTGTCTGCGTTCGATAGTTTTCTTTGTCATCGTCCTGCTCCTACGATCTTGCCTGCAGCCGGGATTGTTCCCGCCGTCGGGAGCCGAGTTCGATCATCTCAACCCAGCCATTCAAGTTGGCCGCACGCCTTGGCCGGTAATCTTCTTTAAGTTCGCGAACTTAGTCAAGACTGGTCTTAACCGTTTTCAAACCGCGAAAGTTTGCCGGCGGAAAAAGTAAGACTCAGCCGGCGATCATCCCAGGATAATCAGAATGAATCGAGCGAGGCCCCACCCTTTAGTTGGGAGGTGGAGCTGTAGATGAGGGCACTGCTTTTCCATCGACAGTATTTGGCTCCATCAATTCGATTCGAGTGCCGTCTGGATCGAAAAGGTTCACCTGCCGCTTGCCATTCTTACCAATCTTAATCTCGATAGGCTTGGTGTAGTTCTTGCGCGCCGGGCGCGATTCGAGCATAGCGACAGCCCTCTTAATATCAGGGGTGACCAGGCAAATGTGATTCTTTGTTCCCATCTGTCCGGCGTCAGGTGGTTTGGAGTAAAGCATCAACTCGAGATAATCGTCACCATCCGGAACTCGCATGTTCACCCAACTCAGTTCTGTGCCGGATGAACTACCCCTCCAGAACTCTTGGAAGCCCAGAACATCGCGATAGAATTTCAAGGACGCCTCCAGCGCGCCAACCATCACACCGACATGTGCCATCCGCAGGGAGATGCGCGTATCGAGCATGAATTTCCCTTTTTCGCGCATCGTCAAACTGTCCGGTTCGTACTGAACAATTTCTACAGTGTGACCGTCGGGATCGACAATGTTGAAATTTAAGTTTCCAATTCGGCCTTTCGTTACTTTATCAGGCACCTGAATTCCTCGGGATGCCAGATATTCGCGCATGCCCTGGGCCGAGTCAGTGAAGAAAGCAATGTGATTAAGATGACCGTCTTGTTTGGGATTCTCGGCGAAGAGCTCAATGTATTGGTTGTCGTTGATCTTGATGAAAACAATCCGGTCCGCGCCATCCTCCCGCTTCAAAACGTATGGCTCCTGGTATCCGAGGAAGTCTTCATAAAACTCACGTGCTTTCGTTAGATCGCTGACGAATAGCGCCATGTGGGACAGACCGAGAACTCGAGGACGCCGTACATCACCGCCGGCAACTGAGCGGGAAAAGCAGGTTGCCAGCAACAGGAGAATTGCCAATCGTTTCATGGATTTCATTATAATAATGCTGCGTCCCTCCAAGAGTAATTCAGTCCCCCCTCGAAGGCGAGTGTTAATGCTTGAATAAAGTCCTGTCTGTCATCGGCTGACCTCAAATAAAGACATATGAGATCCACCAACAAATTCACCCGGAACTGCACACACCACGGTAATAACACTCCAAAAATAGAATAAGATAGTAGCCCGACTGTCTTTAATTTAGTTATCAACGGAATCCTGGGAAAGCGACCTACCCGTCAAAACCAGTGGGTCGCAGTTTTTTGAGCGGGCTTATCGATGATCATCGTACTCATGGGTGTAACCGGCTCTGGCAAGACTACGGTCGGAAGATTGCTTGCCGTGGATCTCGGTTGGGCCTACCTCGACGCCGATGACTTCCACTCGGCACTGAACATCAGGAAGATGAAAAGCGGCATTCCATTAAACGATGACGACCGGAGACCCTGGCTGGAAAGTCTCCGCGAAACGGTTCGGGATTATCTAGCCAGAAGTGAAAACGCGGTGCTCGCGTGTTCCGCATTAAGGCAAAGCTATCGCGAGTTTCTCTTGCTGGATGAACAGGTCAAATTGGTTTATCTCAAAGGCGATTACCGGATGATTCAGCAACGCCTGGCCCAGCGCCGTGATCACTACATGGATCCGGCACTGCTCGACAGTCAATTCGAGACGCTTGAAGAACCATCGGAAAGTTTGCGAATTGACGCTGTTTCCGACCCGGCCGCGATCGTTAGTATTATCAGGAATGCCCTGAGCATTTGATTAAATCTTACGTAGACCGGCAATTCTTTGGCTGCCATTCGAAATCATGAGTAGCAAACCATCGCCCGCGTTTGTTGGAAACGGAACACCCGGGTCTGATCTTTCCGCCGGCGAGCTGCGCGCGATTCTGGACCAGGTACTCGCGCACGTCGCAGCGGGAGCGCGTGTGTTGACGATCATTCCCGACAAGACGCGCGACGATAACACGGACCTGCTGTTCCCTTTCGCGGCAGAGATTCTGGCTGAGCGCAAGGTTGCTAAACTCGACGCGCTGGTGGCCCAGGGCACGCACGTGCCGATGACCGACGAGGAAAAGCGATCCAAGATTGGCGCCAGTGAGAACCCGGTTCCGGGACTTGGCCACATCTACGATCACCAGTGGAATGTTCCGGAAGAACTTGTAACGATCGGCGAATTGAGCGCGGCGCGAGTTACCGAAGTAACCGGCGGCCTAATCACCAACGCAGTTCCGGTCAATCTCAACCGGCGCCTGGGGCCCGGAGTTTACGATACGATCATAATTTTCAGCGCCACCGTACCGCATGAAGTGGCGGGTTTTGCCGGCGGCGCAAAATATCTTTTTCCCGGCGTTGCCGGGCCGGATCTCACTCATGCGACTCACTGGCTCGGCGCCCTGGCGGGCATCGAAAACGTGATCGGCCGCGTCGAGACTCCGACTCGGCATATGATCGAAGCCGCGGCTGATTTTGTTGCGGCCCAAATCATCACTCTGAATTCAGTCATTACCCGCGAAGAGGACAATCGTCTTCGCACCCACGCATTGTTTGCCGGTGATTTTCGGGACGCCTTCCGCCGCGCCGCGGAAGTCAGTCGCCAGGTCCACATTAAGTACACCGGTCGAAAATACAAGAGGGTCGTAGCTTTGCTTGACGAGCACTACGATGAACTGTGGGTCGGCGGCAAGGCGAGTTACAAGCTCGGCGGGATCATTGAGGAAGGGGGCGAATTGATCATCTACGCGCCACATCTCCGATCGATCTCCGAAACACACGGCCGGCTGATCGAAAAATACGGATACGCGCCGCTCGATCGCGTGCGTGAGATGGTCGCGCTCTCAACCGAATTACAGAACAACCTGGCGGTGGCTGCGCACCTGGCCCATGTCTCGTACGCCGGACTGCGGGACGAAACCGGGCGCATTATTCCTCGGTATCAAATCACAATGGCGTCGGCACTGGATGAAGAAACATGCCGGCGGGTACATTTAGGATTTATGGACCATCGAAAGTTTCGGCGCGAACTTTATGAAAAGGATCCAGATACGCTGGTGGTTGAACGCGCCGGGCGGGATCTCTATTTGGTTGCGCCAAATTAGTGGGCTTCACCTTCCCATCCAGCCTCCGTCAACGACGAGCACATGTCCGTTTACGTAATCGCTCGCGGCTGAAGCAAGAAAGACCGCCGCTCCCGCAAGATCCGAAGGCTCGCCCCAACGCCCGGCGGGAATGCGCTCGAGTATCTGTCGATTACGCGTCTCGTCCTGCTGTAAAGCCTTCGTGTTGTCCGTCCGCATGTAGCCTGGCGCGATCGCATTAACGTTGATTCCCCGCCCCGCCCACTCGTTAGCCAGCGCTTTAGTCAGTTGCGCGACGCCGCCCTTCGCAGCGGCATATGCCGGCACGGTGATGCCA
>WNGF01023978.1_pt1 | contig 11813 bp, 9 predicted proteins | sample 5400641 | NCBI WGS metagenome assembly WNGF01 (sample SAMN13153371, study PRJNA577476) | soil metagenome | isolation source: 80 cm soil or saprolite under grassland replicate 2 | place: USA:California | collected 2016-06-15 | reverse complement strand
CGTGCCGGCGCCTCCATCGGTCAGCCCGGGCCATTCCAGGTCGATCCGGCGCTCGCGGAGGTCGGGCTGACTCGCATCGCCGATTTTCACGCGCGCTGGCATGGCAAGGGCGACGGGCGCGTGAGCGCCGGGCTGGCCGCCTGGGCGCCGGACATGTGCTCCCCCGGGCTCCTCGGTCACCTGCGCAAGCTCCAGTCGGAGCTCGACGCGCTCGCGACCGTGCATTTGAACCAGATCTGGGGCGAGGTGGCGGCGGTCACGGAGCAGCGCGGCGTCTTGCCGACGGAGTATCTCGCGCGTGAGGGCTTTCTCTCGGACCGGCTCGTGGCGGCGCACTGCCGCTGCATGACGTCGGCGGAAGAGCACATTCTCGGAGCATCCCGGGCCGCGGTCGCCTTCAACGCGGCGATCGCGGCTCGCCGCGGGCTCTCGCCGCGCGTCGCCGACCTCGAGCGCGCCGGCTGTCTCATCACCCTCGGCACCGACAACATGGCCGAGGACATGATCGAGGTGATGCGTACGGACAACATGGCCGAGGACATGATCGAGGTGATGCGTACGGCGCTCTTCATGGAGCGCGTTCGTCGACAGGATGGCCGGCGGCCGACGCCCGAGGAAGTGCTGACCTGGGCAACGCGCAACGGCTATCGCGCGCTCGGGATCCCTGACGGCGGCTGGCTCGCGCCCGGGAACCGGGCGGATCTCATCGCGATCGATCTGCGGAAGCCCCACCTCACCCCGGCGCTGCGGGTCGTCTCCTGCCTCGTACACCAGGGACAGGTCAGCGACGTCGAGGCGGTCATGGTGGATGGCCGCTGGATCATGCGGGACCGATGCGTAGTCACGCTGGACGAGGCGGCGATCGTCGCGGAGGCCGACCGGATCGCGCGAGCCGCCTGGCGACGGCTCTTCGAGCATCGCCCCGGGTTGCCCCGACCACCGGGCCTCGACGTCGGCACGCGGTAGACTATCCAGCGGGGATCGAGGACGATGCGCATCGCGACCTGGAACGTCAACTCGTTGAACGCGCGGCTCGAGAAGGTCGTCTGGTGGCTCGACCGCGCGAAGCCCGACGTCCTGCTGATGCAGGAGACGAAGCTCACCGACGCCGACGCGCCGGTCGAGGCCTTTCAGCGCGCCGGCTACGAGCTCGCTCACCATGGCGAGGGCCGGTGGAACGGCGTGGCCATCGCGAGCTGCGTCGGCATCGCCGAGGTCATCAGCAACTTCGGCCAGCTGCTACAGGCTCCCGCGACGCCAGACGTTCCGGACGACGAGCCGCTCGCCGAGGCGCGGATGATCTCCGCGGTCTGCGGCGGCGTCCGCGTGGTCAGCCTCTACGCCCCGAACGGGCGATCGCTCGACTCGCCCTTCTATCGGGCCAAGCTCGCGTGGTTCGACCGTCTGGCACGGTGGCTCGTCGAAGCTCGTGACCCCGGCGAGCCCATGGCGCTCGGCGGCGACTACAACGTCGCCCCGGCGGACGCGGACGTGTGGGATCCCGTGGCGTGCCACGGCGGAACGCACGTCTCGGAGCCCGAGCGGCTCGCCTTCACCAGGCTCTGCCACTGGGGATTGATCGACGCGTATCGCGTGTATCGGCCCGAGCCCGGCCGCTACACCTGGTGGGACTATCGCGCCGGCAACTTCCACAAGAACTTCGGGATGCGCATCGACCACCTGCTCATCACTAAGTCGCTCGCAGCGCGCATGGTCTGGGCCGAGGTTGATCGGGAGGCGCGCAAAGGCAAGCCCCTTCCCTCGGACCACGCCCCGCTCGTCATCGACCTCGATCAGCCCGGGCATGCCTTCGACCCGGGCTGGGCCAAGCCCCCCCGCTGACAGCGCGGCGCGCCAGGGCGGCGGGATGGAGCCCAGCCGCCGCGGGGCAGCGAGCGCGTGCCGCGTGGTTCCGCGACCCCTACCGCGCCGTGCGCCCGCCGCCCTGGCGCGCCGCCGTCACCACTCGAGCGCGTCCGCCATGCGGCGCTTGTGCCAGCGCGGATCGCCGAGGTAATGGAACAGCGTCCGCGACATCTGCGTGTGCGCCGCCAGCCCGTACTCGACGAGGACGCCCATCCCGGCGTGCACCTCGTGGGCCGCGTTGCAGGCCTCGAGGTACGCCTCGCTCGCGACGGCCTTGGCCATGTGGACGCTCGCGGCGGCGGGCCGGCCGGTGTCGAGCTTCCAGAGCGCTTCCCAGGTTGCCCACCGCGCGCTGTCGAGATGGTTGACGAGACGGATGACGTGGTCCTGCACACGCTGGAACCGGCCGATCGGAACGCCGAACTGGACCCGGCTCTGCGCGTACGCGACAGACTTCTCGTAAACCGCCTGGCAACCGCCCACGATATAGGCACACAGGCGTGGCAGCGCTCGCTCGAGCGCGCGGTCGAGGGCGGCCCATCCCCGCTGCGCCCCACCGAGGAGCGCGGTCGCCGGCACCTCGACGTTGTCGAAGGTCACCTCGCACTGCCACGAGACGAAGCCGGGAAGCCGGCGTGCGGTCACGCCCCGGGCTCTCGCATCGACGTGAAGCAGGCTCACGTCGGTCGGACCGTCGCCAGTCCGGACCGCGACCACCAGGTCGGTGGCCGAGGTCGCGTCGGCCACGAAGAGCTTGGTGCCGTTCAGGACGTAGCTGCCGTTGCGTCCCTGGGGCGCCAGCGTGACACCCGCCGGCCCCCACGACGTGTTCGGCTCGGTGATGGCCACCGTGAGCACGCGCTCGCCGCTCGCGACGCGCGGAAGAATCCGCCGGCGCTGCTCCTCGGTCGCACCCTCCAGCACCGTTAGCGCGCCGAGGACCCCCGAACTGAAGAATGGGCCCGGCAGCGGCCCACGGCCGATCTCCTCGTAGAGCACCGCGGCGTCGCTCAACTGGTCGCCGCTCCCGCCGTACTCGGTCGGGACCACGATCCCGAGCCATCCGAGCTGAGCGGCCTTCTTCCAGAGATCCGGCGCCAGCGACGATTCGACCTTTTGAAGACCCACGATCACGTCGACCGGCGCCTCGCGCTCCATGAAGCTGCGCGCGGTGCTGCGAAGCATCTCCTGGCTTTCGGTCAGCGCTAGATCCATAGGGCGCCTCGCTCGCGGATCTTCATGCCTCGGCTCCGTGCACGGTGCCGGCCTTCTCACGCGTGGACCGTCCGATGCCGATGCGGCGGGCCATCTGCACACGCTGGATGTCGGTCGTGCCGCCGGGATGGACGGAGACGATCCCGTTGCGCTGCTGGGTCTCGAGGAACCCGGCGGACGATCCCCACGTGGGATCGGTGGTGAGCGCGGCGGGGCCGACCGCTTCGAGGATCGCGCCGGTCATCCAGAGGCCGGCGGTCTTTCGGTAATACGAGAGCTGCGGGCCCTCGTACGACTTCGGCTTGCGCGCGTACGTGAGGTAGAAGTTGCGGAGGCCGAAGAGCCGGGTGACCTCGGTCTTGATGTAGATGTCGGCGAGACTGTCGCGCACATCCGGCTGCTGGCTGAGCGGCACGCCGTCGCGTTTGGTCTCCTGGCAGTAGCGGAGCAAGCGGTCCCACACTCGATTGCGGCCGATCCGGCCGCCGCCGCCGTGCTCGAGCTCGAGGTGCGTCGTCGCGACCGTCCAGCCCTTGTTCTCGCCGCCGACCAGCGCGAATGCCGGCACGTGCACGTCGTCGAAGAACACCGTTTGCTTGACTCCGCTGTCGGTCCCGCCCTCGCCGCCCGTGCCCATCAGCTCCATCGGCTGCATGCTGATGCCCGGAAGATTCGCGTCGATCATGAACCACGAGAGGTTCTCGTGGCGCCGGCCGCTCGGCGCCGTGCAGGCGATCAGCCAGATGCGGTCGGCGCCGTTGTCGCTGCCGACGAAGATCTTCTGGCCCTTGATCACGTAATCGTCGCCGTCGCGCACCGCCGTCGTCATCCGCACGCCGGCGAGATCAGAGCCGGCGCCGGGCTCGGTCAGGAGCTGCCAGGTGCGCACCTCGCCCCGATAGATCGGCGGCAGGAACGCCTGCCGCTGCTCCTCCGTGCCCCAGACGAGGATCGAGGCCGAGCCGAGCCGTCCGCCGCTGTCGTAGTACGGCGGCAACGAGAGGTCGAAGCGGTCGACCTCCTCCTCGAGAATGATGGCGTGGTCGACGTCGAGGCCGCCGCCGCCGTACTTTGCGGGCGCCGTCGGATAGAGCCAGCCCTTCGCGCCGAGCTTTCGACCGAAGGCACGGAGCTCGAGATATCGCTGGCAGTTGTCCTCGGGGGATATCGGCGTCCGCTGGACGCCCGGCGGGATACTCGCCTCGAGCCACGCGCGGACCTCGTGCCGGAATCGCTGCTGCTCTTCTGTGTACGTGACCTCGAAGTCCATATGGCCTCCTCGCAATACCCGATGCAAGGTAGCACAGCTGGCCGAGGAGCCGGCGATTCGGTAGATTCCGCTCGGGACCGGGCCATGAAAACCCCTCGGCTTCCCGCTCTGTGTCTTGTCGCGTTGGCGGTTCTTGCTGCGCAGTGCGCGCCGATGCTTCGAGGCACCCTCAGCTGTGAAGGCGTCCAGGTCCTCTCCGACGAGCTGACGCTTCCCGAAGCCGACGCCTACTGTCGCTACGCTGTTCGAGAGCGACGAAAGGTCGAGGAGTTCTGGGGAGCGACATGGAACGCCCCCATCCGGATTCACGTCAGGAGCTCGTACCGAATCAGCCGAGCCCTTGTACCGGGCTATCTCGGGGATCGAGGCGTTCTCGAGATGCCCTTGCGGAGAGCACGGGAGAACACCGGGGGATTGCTGCACGAGATCGTCCACATCTATGCGCCACACAACAACCGCTTCCTTGCGGAGGGCCTCGCCGTCTACCTGCACGCGACACTGGCAGGTAATCCTGCCTTCCCGAACTTCGGAGAGGATCTTCGGCGTTTGGCTGTTCGGGGCCTGTCGGGGGTAGCGTCGCTCGACGCATTGAACCGTGTGCGGACGCCTCGTCCGTTGGGCACGGTGATGGACGAAAGAACCGCGTATGTTCTCGCCGGGTCGTTCGTGGGATTCTTGATCGAGCGCTATGCGGTGACGCTATTCCGGCGCGTGTACGAGACCGAAGACTACGACACGGTATACGGAAAGTCCTTCGGGGCGCTCGAACGAGAATGGCGCGCGAGTCTTCAGCAGTAGTCCTGGGCTACCCGACCTCGCCGCGAATCTTCGTATGCAGGGCTCCCAGCACGTCGATCATGGCGTCGACGGAGCGCGCGCCGGCCTGGAAGATCGCGGTTGCGTTGAGCGCGATCCACTCGAATCCCATCGCCTTCAGATCGACCGCGCGCGCCACGATGCGGTCGTGCTCGGCGTAGAAGCGCTTGCCGGCCGCGTCCCGCGGGGGCGACGCGACCATCGCCTGCAGGCCGATGCTGGCGGGATCGCGCCCAGCCGCGGCGGCGTAGCGGCGGATCGAGTCGATGGCGCCTCGGGCGCTCCCGGCATCGGCGATCTGGTTGCCGAGCCAGCCGTCGCCGAGCTCCCCCACGCGACGCAGGGCGCGCTCCGACCGGCCGCCGATCCAGATCGGGAGTCGGCCCCCCTGCGGCGGCTTGGGCTCGCAGCCCATCGCCGTCACGCGGTAGTGCGGCCCGTCGAAATCGACCTGCGCGTCGCTCCAGTACGCGCGAAGCAGTCGGATCGCCTCGTCCATTCGCGCGCCGCGCGTGTGAAAATCCTCGCCGAGCGCCTCGTACTCCGACTCCTGCCACCCGACGCCGACGCCCAGGCGCACGCGGCCGCCCGACAGGGTATCGAGCGTGCTCACCTGCTTGGCCACGAGCGTCGGGTGACGTTGCGGCAGCACCAGCACCTCCGTGCCGAGGGTCACGCGCGAGGTGACCGCCGCCATGTACGAGAGGGCCATCAGCGCCTCGAGAATGGGCATTTGCGGCGGATAGGGACCGGGCGGGCGACCCGCGATCGGATAGCCCATCACCACGTGGTCGAACATGTCGATGTGGTCGTACCCGATCTGTTCGATGGCTTGGGCGAGTCGCCGCACGCCCTGCGGTCCTTCGCGATACGAGACGCTCGGGAACTCGACGGTGAGCTTCACGACCGGATGAGTATACTCCGCGGTCGCTCGCCTCAGAGAGAGAGGACTTCGCGGACCTTGCGCGCGAGCGCGTCGGGCGTGAAGGGCTTCTGCAGGAAGACCGCGCGGCCATGCAGGACTCCATCGAGGACGATGGCATTGTCCGTGTAACCGGACATATACAGCACCTTCGTCTCGGGCCGGAGCCGCGCAAGCCGCTCGGCCAGCTCGCGCCCGTTCATGCCCGGCATTACGACGTCCGTCAGCATCAGGTGGATTGCTTCTGAATGGCGCTCACAGATCGCGAGGGCCTCGTCGCCATGACGCGCCACGAGCACCGCGTAGCCGTTGGCCTCGAGAATATCTCGCGCGAGCTCCCGAACTGCCCCCTCGTCCTCCACCAGCAAGATGGTCTCACGGCCCTGGGCCAGGTGAGCCAGCAGTCCGCCCGGCTCCACGGCGTCGGCCGCCCGGTCAACGCGCGGCAGGTAGATTTTGAACGCCGTGCCTTGACCGAGCTCGCTGTAGACACAGATGTGACCACCGCTCTGCTTCACGATCCCGTAGACGGTCGCCAAGCCCAGCCCTGTCCCCTTGCCCGGCCCCTTGGTGGTGAAGAAGGGTTCGAAGATCCGCGTCCGGGTGTCCGCGTCCATGCCGACTCCCGTGTCGCTCACCGCGAGCATGACGTGGGGGCCCGGATGTGCCCCGACGTGGGCGCGAGCGTAGGCACCCTCGAGCTCGACGTTCGCCGTCTCGAGTGTGAGTCGCCCCCCCTTCGGCATCGCATCCCGGGCGTTCACCGCCAGGTTGATGACGATCTGCTCGATTTGGCTCGGGTCGGCCTGGACCCACCCGAGCGCCGGGTCGAGCGCGGTGCCCAGAAGAACATCCTCACCAATCGTTCGCCGGAGCATCTCACTCATGGTGGCAACCGCGGCGTTGAGATTCATGACCGCCGGCTGAAGGATCTGCTTACGGCTGAACGCGAGCAGCTGGCGAGTCAGGTCGGCGGCCCGGTTCGCGGTTTTCTCGATCAGCTCGATCTCCGAGCGCACCGGATCCTCCGGCGTGAGCCGGCGGAGGAGGAGCTGGCTGCGCCCGGTCATGACCGTAAGGAGATTGTTGAAGTCGTGGGCGATGCCGCCGGCCAGGCGCCCCACCGCCTCCATCTTCCTCGCCTGGGTGAGCTGGTCCTGGGTTTCGGAGAGCTCGTCGTAGGCCCGCTGCGTCTCCAGGTAGAGGCGGCTGTTCTCCAGCGCGACCGCGGCCTGGGCAGCGAACGCCGTCGCGATCGTGAGATCTTCCGCGGAGAAGCCCTCCTCTCGTCGGGTGCGGATGCTCAGCACTCCCACGACGCGCTCACCGACCTTGACCGGGACGACGAGCATGCCTCGGTAGCCGAGCCGGCGATTGGCCTCGCGATGGGCCGGAAGGAGCCGTGCATCGTTCGCAAGGTCTGTGACCGCCAGAGGCTCTCCACACGCCGCGACCATCCCGCTGAGGCTCTCGCCGATCTTGAGGCGAGGTGCGAGCATGATCTCGTCGTTGTCGCCCCACGAGCCGCTGACGACGAGCTCGTCGCCTTCCCTGAGTCGAAACCCCACCGACTCCGATCCCAAGAGGCGTCCGCACGCTTCGGCGATGCTCTTGAGCAACGACACGACCGGTTGAATCCCCGAGAGCTCGCGACTGGCGTCTCCGCGCGTTCCTCGGTCTGCCGGTAGAGCCGGGCGTTCTCCAGCGCGATCGCCGCCTGGGCCGCAAACGCCCCGACGATGTGCAGATCCTCCAGGGAGAACCCGTACTCTCGCCGCGTCCTGATACTCAGGACGCCCAGCACCTGCGCTCCCACCGTCAGGGGCACGCCGAGAAAGGCTCGGTAGGGTCGATACGCCTCCCGGTGCGCCAGCGTCAATCGAGGATCGTCTGCGGGATTCCAGACCACCAGGGGCTCTCCACTCACGGCAACGACTCCCGACAGGCTCTCACCCATCTTGAGCCGCGGGGTGGACATGGCGTCGGGAGAGGCGCCATACGCGGCCGCGAGCACCAGGTCGTCACCGTCCCGTACACGGATGCCGACCGAGTCCGAATCGAGAAGCTGCCCGCACGCCTCGGCCATCTTTCCCAGCAGCGACTCCAGCGGCTGGATCCGAGACAGCTCGCGGCTGATCTCCAGGAGTGCTTCCAACCGGGCGCGATGGGTGGTGACGTCCCCGGTGCCCGGACGTGGATTGAAGGCCATTCTGGGGTCTCCGGGTGAGGGGAACCGCAAGGGGCGGGCCATTTCCGGTGGTCATGCAACACCTTGATACCGTGAGATTTATCGGACTGACTGGCTCGATTAAGCTGACGAGCCGGATGCTTTCTGATCGGTCGTTGGTTCGCCTCGCGTCACTTGAATTTCGGAATGACCTTCTCGGTCAGCAGGCGGATCGAATGCACCACGCGGTCATAGGGAATCTGGCCACCGGGATTCACGTCCAGCGAGACGCCCGTGATTCCCAGCGCCTGCCGGAATTCCTCGATGCGCTCCACCACGGCTTCCGGTGTTCCGTAGGCGACCCGCGGGAGCACCTCGTCGTAGCTGACCTCGGCGAGGCGCTTGAGCCGTTCGAACGCCTCGGGGTCGGCGGCCCGATGCAGAGCCGCCTGCACCAGACGCCGCTGGCGCATCGTGCTCGCCTCGGGCTCCGCGCGCGCCCGGTCGACCGTGTCGGCCACATAGGCGGAGATCTGCAAGATCACGTCGTTCGGACCGGTGAATCCCGCGGCCAGGCGCGCATCCCGGTACTGGCCCAGCAAATCCTGCAGCTCGGGAACGTCCATCTGATACCGAATGAAGATCGGGAAGCCGAGCCGTCCGGCCAGGGCGAACGTCTCCCGGCTCTCCACGGCGACGCGAATCGGCGGATGGGGCTTCTGAAAAGGCTTGGGAACGAGCTGCACGTCGTGGAAGTCGTAGTACTTGCCGGTATAGGAAAAGGTGTCCTCGAGCCACGCCTTCTGGATGATCTCCAGCGACTCGAGAAAGAGCGCCCGACTTTCAGCGTAATCGACGTTGTAGCCTTCATAGGACTCCAGAAACGAGCTCCGTCCCACGCCGAAGATCAGGCGGCCCTCGCTGATGTGGTCCACGATCGCCGCCTCTTCCGCCACGCGCAGCGGGTTGGCCAAGGGCAACACCTGTACGGCCAGGCCGACCCGGATGCGCTTCGTACGGGCCGCGACGGCGCTCGCGCCGACGAGCGGAGACGCGAGCACGGCACGCTGCGGCCTGAAATGCGACTCGCCCAGCCAGAGGGTATCGAGGCCCGCGTCCTCGGCCACCTGCGCCAGATTGAACCACTCCCGAAAGATCTGCTGCTGCGTCGAGCCTTCGCGCGTACTGAACATGGTGAAGATGCCGAAGTCCATCGGAGCCTCCGTGCGTGGTGCCACCGTCAGTAGATTCCCAGGTGCTGGCGCAGGTCGATACCACCCTGCTTGAGCTCGGCCGTCGACCCGTCGACGACGACACGACCGCTGTTGAGCACCACGATGTCGTCGGCGACGTCGAACACCAGCTTGGCGTTCTGCTCGACGAGCACGATCGAGAGCCCTTCGGCCTTGAGCCGGCGGATGGTCGCCATGACCTCGGCGACGATCTGCGGCGCCAGGCCCTCCGAGGGCTCGTCCATCAAGAGCACGCGCGGGTTCGACATCAACGCCCGCCCGATCGCGAGCATCTGCTGCTCACCGCCGGACAGGGAGCCCGCGATCTGCTTGCCGCGCTCACGGAGCCGCGGGAACAGGGCGGCGACGGTGTCGAGCGTCCACAGCATCGGAACGCCGCCGCGCGGCTTGCGCCCGGCCACCGCGAGGTTCTCGCGCACCGAGAGGCTACGAAAGACGCGGCGCCCCTGCGGCACGAGCGCGACGCCCAGGGCGGCGATGGCTTCAGGCGCCCGGCCGGTGACCCCGCGGCCGTAGACCGTGACCACGCCGTGCCGCGGCGGGAGTAAGCCGACGGTCACGTTCATCGAGGTGGACTTGCCCGCGCCGTTGCGCCCGAGCAGGCCGAGCAGGCGGCCCTCGCCCAGGCGCAGCGACACACCGTGCAGCACGTGGCTGTCGCCGTAGAAGGCGTCGATCTCGCTCAGCACGAGGGCGTCAGCCGCCACGGTGGTGCCCACTATACCCAAAGTGGAGGTAAAATCGGGCCGTGCTGAGCGAGGAGCAGAACAGGCGGCTGACCGAGGTCGGCGCGGGCACGCCCATGGGCGAGCTGCTACGGCGATACTGGATGCCCATCGCCGCCGTGGCCGAGCTGGACGACAGCCCGATCAAACCGGTCCGGCTCATGGGCGAGGATCTCGTCCTGTACAAGGACCGGACGGGCAACTACGGCCTGGTCGATCGACATTGCGCGCATCGACGGGCGGATCTGTCGTATGGCTGGGTCGAGGATTGTGGCCTGCGCTGCCACTACCACGGCTGGCGTTGGGACCACACCGGCAGGTGTCTGGACCAGCCCTTCGAGGAAGTCTCGCATCCTGAGGCGCGCTTCAAGGACCGCGTGCGTCTCAAGGCCTACCCGGTAGAACCGAAGGCGGGCCTGCTGTGGGCGTACCTCGGGCCGCCACCCGCGCCGCTCGTGCCGACCTGGGAGCCGTTCACCTGGGGGAACGGCTTCGTCCAGATCGTGTTCTCGGAAGTCCCATGCAACTGGTTCCAGTGCCAGGAGAACTCCATCGACCCCGTGCACTTCGAGTGGCTGCACTCGAACTGGACGCGCACCTTGAACCGCCTCGACGGGGACAAGCCGCCGACGCACTTGCGGGTCGGCTTCGACGAGTTCGAGTACGGCTTTACTTACCGGCGCATCCTCGAAGGCCAATCCGAGCGCGACGAGCTCTGGACGGTCGGGCGCACGTGTCTCTGGCCGAACTGTCTCTTCACCGGCGGTCACTTCGAGTGGCGCGTGCCCATCGACGACCAGAACATGCTGAGCGTCGGCTGGTTCTTCGACCGGGTGCCCAACGAGATCGAACCCTTCACGCAAGACCGGATCCCATACTGGTACAGCCCGATCAAGGACCCACGGACCGGGCGCTGGATCACGACGCACATCATGAATCAGGACTTCGTCGCGTGGGTCGGACAGGGCACGGTCGCCGACCGGACTCAGGAGCACCTGGGCCAGAGCGACCGCGGCGTCATCATGATGCGCAAGACGATCCTGGAGGAGGCCGAGCTCGTGGCCCGCGGCGGCGAGCCCAGGGCGGTGATCCGCGATCCCGAGAAAAACGTTTGCGTGCGCCTGCCGATCATCGGCCGTGACTTCTTCCTCAAAGGGTACGCTGCCGCTGAAGGCGAGAAGCGCGAGCGGACGCCCGGCCTCGCCCAGCGAAGAGACTTTCCGTTCCTCACCGGCCAGCCCGAGGAAATCCGCGTGGCCTTCCGGCGGGCGATGGGCCTGGACCCGGAGAAGATATGGCGGACATAGTTCTCGGCATCGGAACCTCGCATACGCCTATGTTGACGCTGCCCGGAGAGCTCTGGCCTTCGTACGCGCGCAACGATCAGCGAAACCCCGAGCTCGCCTTTCCCCCGCACGGCCTGGTGATGCCGTACCAGGAAGCACTGGACGCTGTCGCGCCGGACGCGCGGGACAAATACCGCGGTTCGGAACCCTTCATGTCGCAGGCCGAGGCCTGCCAGCGCGCGCTCGACGAGCTGTCGAGCTCGCTACGCGCCTTGAACCCGGACATCACGGTG
>WNGF01008756.1_pt1 | contig 11815 bp, 6 predicted proteins | sample 5400641 | NCBI WGS metagenome assembly WNGF01 (sample SAMN13153371, study PRJNA577476) | soil metagenome | isolation source: 80 cm soil or saprolite under grassland replicate 2 | place: USA:California | collected 2016-06-15 | reverse complement strand
CGCCGAAGTCCTCGAACTCGTACACGGGCCGGATCTCCACCTCGGTTCCCTCGAATGGGGCCCGCTTCAGCCATTCGATGGCCTCGTCCAGCGACCGAACCTGCCACAGCCAGAACCCGGCCACCAGCTCCTTCGACTCAGTGAACGGCCCGTCGATCACGGTGCGCTTGCCGTCCTCGAACCGGACACGAGCGCCCTTCGAGCTGGGGTGAAGTCCCTCGCCCGCCAGCATCACGCCCGCCTTCACCAGCTCCTCGTTGAATTTGGTCATCTCGGAGAGGATCTTCTCGTCGGGCAGGACGCCTGCCTCGGAGTCCTCGTTGGCTTTCACCAGTACCAACACTCGCATCGCTTGCCTCCTTCCGGCTACAGGGTCCGGAGCCGTCGATCCGAACCGGTTTCTTCTGTCTACCTACACGTCGAACCAGCTTTGGCCAAATCGACACGGCACGCGAATGCGCCGTGGTGATGCATCTTTGGTGGCCACGCTGGTCTTCGGCTTGTGGTGGATTGTTGGGGTGCCCGAGGAGGGAGCGCCGGACCGAGGGCGAACCTAATGCGGGGAACAAGTCAACCAAATTGCCGAATGTCCAGAATCACCCAGAACACGACACGGTTTGGTGCACTTGGCTTTACACGATACGAACCCAAACCCGCTGGTAGAGGGCCCGACCCTTGTGCTTGCTTCGGTAGCAACGTTCGTCGGGCCGGATACCGGAAGACCAGGGCCAATCTCGCATAGCCCGCTGTGAAGGAGGCCGAGGCGCGGGATGTGATCCCGGCCCACTACCGGGTCCGGCAGGGCCGAGTAGAGCCGAGTGGAGTGATCACCCTGCGGCACAACAGCTGGCTGCACCACATCGGGCTGGGTCGTAAGGCATGCCGGCACCCGGGTCTTGATCCTTGTAGCGGACTTGGACGTGCGGGTGTTGAAGACGGCGAACTGTTGCGTGGGCTGACGCTCGATCCGAGCCGCGACTACCAGCGCCAGAACCCCTGAACGTGGAACGATGTCCCGAGCCACGCGTGCTCGATGTCCCGAGACATCACAGTTGTGCCCCGTGTCAAGTGCCAGCTGATGCTTGATGGTTCGTAGTCGGCTGATCATTGACGTGTAGCCCATCGGCTCTAACCTTCCGTACCCTCCCCTCTCGAGCGCGGGCGATGGTCCTGATGAGGCGATTGTTGCTCCCGGCCTGGATAACGCTCCGTCGACGAAGACGTCGACTAGCTCACCCTTGTAGGCGCTGCGTCGGCGGCCGCCGCCTGGTCTGATAGCCGGCCCGCACGTTCGAGCCATGGCCGGGCTCGAAGTCCCTCGAAGATCTGCCGGGCCTCGGTCAGCAGTGGCTCGGCCTCTTCGGCGCGGCCCTGCCCGACGAGCCACTCGGCGTGTTCGAGAAGGGTCACCGCAAGCCAGAAAGGCATCGGAATGGCGCGGAATTCGTTGGCGGCGTTCTGCAAGCGCCGTTCGACCCTTTCCCGCTGGCCCTTCGCGACATCAACCTTCGCCCGAAGGCGCTCGCGCTGGCCGCGCATAGAGGGCGTGAGCTCCCCGGGGTAGAGCTCTTCCAGCTCGGCCAAGATCTCCTCCGCGCGCGCATCGTCGCCGACCGAACAGGCCGCCTCGACCGCTTCGGGCAAGGCATCCCAGGAGAGTGCGGTCGGCCCGAGGACATCCTTCATGGAGATGGCTCGGCCGGCCACCTCGAGCACCTCCCGAGGCCGGCCCTCGGCCGCAGCGAGCTCTGCCCGGTAGACGCTGTAGATCCAACGGAGCTGGATCTCCTCGCTCTCTTCCACGTCGCTGTGCTTCTCCAGCGCGGCGCGGGCCTGATCCAGGTCTCCGCGCCGGGCGTGGATGGCGACGGCCGACAGCAGGTCCGGTATGTAGTGAAGGTCCTTCGCCTCCGGTGTCTGTTCATGTTCCGCGACCAGGGAAAGGGCTTCATCCCACCTTCCCATGACCAGGAACAGGGAGGCCTTCGATAGGGGGAACCCCACGACGCCCAGACGAGAGCCGACCTTCCGTGACCACTCCGTTGCCTCGTCCAGCAGGGGGAGCACCTGGTCGTACCGCTCGAGGACGGTGCTGGTGGAGATCACATTGTTGTACGCGCGGAGCGTTGCGCCGTGCAGATCGTTGTCGAGGGCGATCCTCAGCGCCTCTCGCATGAGGAGGAGCGCTTCCTCGTTCCGGCCCCGGTTGGTGAGGATGACGCCCTTCGTGTTGATCGCCTGAGAAAAGACCTCCGGGAGCTGCAGCTTCTCGGCCAGGGCCAGGGCCTGCTCGTTGCGCTCGAAGGCTTCATCGGCCTTCCCGGTGAAGAACAGCATCCGAGCCCACTGTGCGGCAAGGCTCGCCAGCGTTTCGTCCGGCTCGCCGGCGGACAGCACGTCGAAGGCCTGCTGCATCCTGGCGCCCGCCTCCTCGAGACGTCCGTCACCGAAGGCGACATCGGCGAAGGCGGACGCAACGCGAGCCGAGTCCCTCGATCGCCCCTCCTGGTCGAACAGGGCGATGGCCTGCTCGTAGTGGTTCGAGGCGGCGGCGACGTGGACGGCACGCAACGCCGCCTGCCCGGCCTGCTCATGGAGCAGCCCGAGCGATCGGGGGTCATCCGTGAGCTCGATGGCCTGCTCGAAGTAGCCCTCGGCCAGGTGGGGTGCCGCCAGCGACAGCGACCGCTGTCCGGCTCGGGTGAGCGCGTCGACCGCCTTCGCCTTGATGTCGGCAGCGTCCGTGGCATCCGGGGCTGCCCGGTAGGCGTCCACGTAGTGCGAGGCCAGGATCTCCACGACCTCGACCTCCTCGCCGCCCCATCCCGCCTCCAGGTTCGCCGCGACCGCAAGGTGGCGGGCCTTCCGCTCCTTCTTCGACAGCGTCTCGTATGCCACCCGCCGGACCAGGTCCTGGAGGAACCCGTACTGGCCGCGCCCCGGCGAGCGAGGGTCGGCCTGGACGAACAACACCTCCTTGTGGACCAGCGCCCTCAGGAGCGGTTCGAGCTCGGCGCCGGACATCCCGTTCAGCGCGCCGAGGGACTCCCCGGTGAACGTCTTCCCCAGCACGGCCGCGTCCTGAAGGACGGCGCGCTCCTTGGGGTCGAGGCCGTCCAGCCGCGCGGCGATCAGGGCGTGGAGCGTCTCGGGCACCTCCAGGGTCTCCACGGGACCGGTCAGCCGGTAGGCTGCACCCTCCTGAGCCAGCAGGCCCCGATCGAGCAGCATCCGCACGGTCTCCACCGCGTACAGCGGCACCCCTTCGGCCCGGTCGAGGATCTGCCGTTCGACCTGCTCGGGCAGGCCGGGCACCAGCCCCTGGAGCAGCCGGCGGATGTCCTCGTCGGAGAGCGGCTCGAGGTGCAGGGCGGTGGTGCCCCGGCGAGGTGCTCCCCACTGGGGATGGCGTTCGGACACCTCGGGGCGGGCCATGGCCATGACGAAGATCGGGTGGCTGCGCGACCAGTTCTGCAGGTAGTCGACGAAGTCGAGCAGCGAGCCGTCCGCCCACTGCATGTCCTCGAACACCATGATCACCGGGAGGCGGTCGGCCAGGCGCTCGAAGAACAGGCGCCACGCGCTGAACAGGTCCTCGGGCTCGGCGGCGGTTCGCTCGGCCAGGCCCAGGAGGTGGGCGAGCCGTGGTTCGACCCACGCCCGCTCGTCGCGGTCGGGGATGTAATCGGCGGTGGTGGCCTTCAGCTTGTCGAGGGCTTGCGCCGGGTCCTCGGCCTCCACGATCCCGCACCGGCCGCGCACCATCTCGGCCAGCGCCCAGTAGGTGACGCCCTCGCCGTAGGCCAGGCACCGGCCGCGGTGCCACAGGTAGGTCTCGGCCAGCCCGGCGATGTACTTGTAGAACTCCCAGGCGAGGCGCGACTTGCCGATCCCGCCGATCCCGATGACCTGGAGGAGGTGGGCCTTCCGCTCCTCCCCGCTCGCGTGGAACAGGTCCTTGACCAGCCTGAGCTCGTGGTCCCGGCCGACGAACGGCGCCTCCAGGCCCTCGGACTTGAGCGCGCCGCCCCGGCCGCCGATGACCCGGACGGCGCGGGACACGGAGATGGGTTCGGCCTTGCCCTTGACCTCGCGTTGGCCGGCCTGTTCGTAGACCACGGCGGCCTCGGTGGCGCGCCGAGTGACCGCCCCGACCAGGACGGTGCCGGGTTCGGCCAGGGCCTGGATGCGCGAGGCCGTGTTGACCAGGTCGCCGGCCACCATGCCCTGGCCCTCGGCCCCGAGGGTGACCGCGGCCTCGCCGGTGAGAACGCCGCCCCGGGCCTTGAGGCCGGGCGCGCCGAGCTCCTCGCCGAGGCTCTGGACTGCCTGGGTCAGGTCCAGGGCGGCCCTGACCGCCCGTTCGGCGTCGTCCTCCTGGGCCACGGGCGTCCCCCACACGGCCATGACGGCGTCGCCGATGAACTTCTCCACGGTCCCGCCGTACCGAAGGACGATCTGCCGGGCGGTGTCGAAGTAGCGGGAGAGGAGGTCGCGAACCTCGTCGGGATCGCGTGTCTCGGAGAGGGAGGTGAACCCGACCAGGTCAGCGAAGAGGACGGAAACGAGGCGTCGTTCGGATATGGGGACCGTTGCGGTTACGGACGACGTCGCCTGGCTCCGCGATGTGGCGCCGCTCGTTGCCGCCGCTCCGGGCGCGAGCGGCGACCCGCATTCGCCGCAGAACTTGTCCCCGGGGGGGTTCGGCGTCCCGCAGACGCCGCACACCACGGCCAGCGGCTGGCCGCATTCCCGGCAGAACTTCCTCCCTGGAGGGTTCTCCGTTCCGCAGTTCGAACAGGTCAAGGCCTCCGCCCAGCTCGAGGTGATGGGACAAGCGTAGCGAGGTCGGCTGCCAACGGGAATCCTCGGCGGCTGATATGAGGCGGAGTCTTCTCAGAATGGACGCGCAAGGGCTTGGCGATCGTCCGACTTGTACGGCGTAGGTTGACGGCCGGACCTGCCTTCCTAGGCCAGCGCGTCGATCGATGCGGTCACGACGATCCCTTCGACGCTGCGCGCCAGTTCCGCGTCCAAGGTTACGAACGCGTCTGCCTGCAGCTGAGTGAGTGCAACGTACTCGGCGTTGTAGGTCGAGGCCCATCCCAACTGATCCGCCAGGTCCCAGGCCCGACGCCGGAGCACGGCGTCGCCGAGGAGCCTGATCGGCATCTGCCCGATGCGGGTCAGGCGGTCGCGCGCGACGTCGGCCGGGATCTCGCCCCGCTGGACGGCCTCGTGCAGAGCCGACAGCGTTTGGGAACGAAGGAGCGTCGGTGCGAGGAGCTTGTGCGCGCCTGGGACCTCGACCCCCGCGCTCGCCAGGTGCAGGACGGCGCTGGCGTCGACGACGACCCTAGTCATCGGGTACCTCCGATCGGGTGTAGGAGCGTCACAACACTACCGTTCTCGACGACGTGCCCGCTGGTGGCTACCCTGTTCTGCTGCAGCACGTGTGGCCACGGCAGCAACGGCATGAAGGGCACACTGACCGTGTCGTAATCGTACGGGCGGGTAGGACCTCGTCAAACTATTGGTCGCACCACCTGGTACCGCTGTTCCATGATGCTGAGTCCACCAGCATGGCCCACCTCCTCGTCCGACCTCCGCCGAGACAAGGAGACGGGAAGTGTCAAGGATCACCCGGAGCCACCCTCAACGATCAGCCGAAGCCACCGTCAAGGATCAGCCGGAAGTCCGTCAAGGGTCAGGCGACGCCGGAACGTCGAGCATCACCCGGAACACGACATCACATGGTGCATCGGTGTGGACCCTTTGCCGGTCCGGCGCTTGTCCTTCCTGCCCATCCGGGTAGAAGCGACCTGAGAGGTGGAGGCCCCGGTGCGTCATTCCGCTTCTCTCTGTACGTAGTCGCTAGCGATAGCCCGTACGAGCGATGGGGCAGGCACAACCGGCTTTGTGGCCCATGTCATCATGAGCGAGTGACGCTGGCAGCGCGAAGGAACCTCGACGACGGCCGGGCCGCGTTCCGAGCCGGCGATGCGGCTGGGGCACGCCACATCGAAGCTCTCGACCTCGCTGCCAGCCACATGCGCCCTACGCGTGCTCGCAGGCCGCGAAGAGCTGGCAGAAGATTTCCTCGACCGCGCCAAGAGTTCCCGGGCGGAGGATCACTGTGAGCTCGGTCGAGATCCGCGACCTTGGCGAGCCGGAGGCGGTGGTGACATATCCGCGGGGTGCGACCTACCAGGTGCGCCTGGCCGGAACGGTGGTCAGCCACCATGTCCTGCAGCCCGGCTGGAGCTGGGAGGCACACGCGCAGCCCCAGGTCGGCACCGCCTCGTGCGAGCTCTATCACCGGGGCGTTGTCCTCAGTGGACGGATGGGTGTCCGGACCGACGAGGGCGAGGAGGTGGTCATCGGGCCCAACCAGGTGTTCGACCTGCCACCCGGGCACCTCACCTGGGTGGAGGGGGACGAAGAGCTGGTGATGGTCGACTGGGCCGGCGGCGCCGGATTCGACGTGCGGCCGGGCGAGAGCGCGCGCGTGGTGGCCACAATTCTGTTCACCGACATCGTCGGCTCCACGGAACAGGCACGAAAGGCCGGCGACGCGGCCTGGAAGCGGACTGTGGCCATGCACGAAGATGTCGTCCGCACCGTGCTGGTTCGCTTCGGCGGCCGCGAAGTCGAGACCGCCGGGGACTCGTTTCTGATCGTGTTCGACGGGGCTGAGCGCGCGATCCGCTGCGGACTGGCGCTGGTCGAAGCGTTGGCAGCCATCCGGGTCCCGATCCGCGTCGGCATTCACAGCGGCGAGGTGGCGATGACCGGTGACCGCGTCCGCGGTGTGGCGGTCCACGCCGCCGCTCGGATCTTGGGTGAGGCGCGCACGGGCGAGGTGCTCGTGTCGGGCACCACCCGCGACCTTGCCGAGGGCGCCGCCGGACTGGCGTTCGAGTCGCGGGGGCGGCACCGCCTCAAGGGCCTGGAGCGGGAGCACGACCTGTTCGCCGCGGCATCATCCACAGGTTAGGCGTCATGGCCGGCACTGAGAGGTACGTGGGGTACGACGCCGAACCGCGTCTGCACAACGAAGGGCTGCGACGTGCGCACGGCACCCGCCGTGCGGCCCCTCGAGCAAGCTCCTGCTCGGTCACCGGTCCCCCTTCGTCTGGAGGACCCGATGCGGACACGAATCCCGTCAGTTCCAGACACTTGGCCTTACACGATACGAACCCAAACCCGCTGGTAGAGGGCCCGACCTTTGTGCTTGCCTCGTTTTTCGGGAAGGTTCGCCGGCGTCCGCCGGTCGACCGGTGTGGCCAGCGATGAACCGGCTGGCCGGGGTGGCCATGCCCAGCGCCGAGTGGGGACGCTCGGTGTTGTAGCTGGCGACCCAGGCATCGAGCTCGGCCTGGGCGCTCGGCAGATTCTCGAACACCCGCCCCGTGAGGAACTCCTGGCGCAGCGTCCGGTAAAGCGCTCGATCTTGCCGGTGGTGGTGGGTCGCCTGGGCGCGGTCAGCAGGTGGTCGATGCCGTTCTCCCGGCAGATCCGGTCGAACAGCACCTCGGTGTCGGTGGGCCCCGAACCGGCCGGTGAACACCTTCCCGTTGACCGTCAGGATCTCCTAGGGGGACCCCGTGGCGGCGCATGGCCTCGGCGAAGTGAGCGCAGACCGGCCCTGCTGGTGGCCCGTGGCATAACCCCCCGCACAGACCACGAACCGGGAGTGGTCGTCGATGCCGGTGAGCACCTTGCACTCGGACCCGTCGACGAGCAGCACGCCGCCCACCACGTCCATCTGCCACAGCTCCATGGCCCCACCGCGCTCCCCCCGGCGGAACCGCCGGTCCCGCCGACGCCTGGCCTTCGGGTCGATCAGCCCAGCCCGCCTGAGCGCCCGGTAGATCCCCGAGCGCGACGGTGTGGGCTCCACGCCGGCCCTGGATGCCTCGTGGACGAGCCGGCGCGGTCCCCAGTCAGGGGTGCGCCGGCGGGCCTCGAGTACCCCCACCTCCACGGCCGGGTCCATCTGGTGGGAAACACCTGGGGGGACGGTGGGACCGGTCCACCAAGCCAGGGAGGCCCTGGACCTCGTACCACCGCAACCACCGGTGGATCGCTTGGCGTGACACATCGAACCGGTGTGCCACCTCGAGGATCGAAACGCCATCGCGGATGACCGCGAGCATCGCCTGATACCTCTGTTCCACGACACTCAGCTCCATCAGCATGCTCGGGAGTGTGTCGCGGATCAGGCGGAGCCAGCGTCACCGACAGGCGAGGCCGTGTAATTCCTCAGCCGAAGCCGATGTGTCACGCATCAGGCGGAACCAAACACACCAATCCGTACCCCCCGGGGGAGTCGGACAGACCTCCGCAAGTTCTTCCGTCTTCATTTATTTCAGATCACAGCGCTGACCTGTGCGTCTTCGCGATCTGCGGTCCTGGCTTCCCCGCCACTTGAGGTGCTGGTCGGGCCGCGCGACCGCGTAGGGTGACTGCCGGGATGCCCGCATCCATGCCTGGAACATCAACCTGCGGAGTGCGTAGGCCGAGGACGCGCTAGCCGGTCCAGATCAGGGCGAGAGAGACCACGGATGCCGCTCCATCGGCAGTGAGTTTCGCCCAGTGACCTGATGGAGGACGAGATCTTCCTTCTTTATTGTCCTTGGTCACTTCTTCTAGTCCAATCGACAGTCGCGACGACGGTCGGAGCGTCAGACGCCTCCCTCCACCATCTGACCAAGGGACGGCTCATCATGAGGCGAAAGCTGCCTTCTGGTCGAGAAGCGAGGCGATCGCGAAACGTGCCGCGGGCTAGCGGCCAACAAAGTTCGCCTCCCGCTTCTCCACGAACGACGCCACGCCCTCGGCGGCGTCCTCCGTCCCGATCACCTGGCGTCTGCGTTCGGCCGTGGCTTCGGCAGCGGGGAGGGGACCTTCGCTGGCCGCGAGCCGGGACACGGCGAGCGAATGCTTGATCCCCAGGGGCGCGGCTCGAGCGATGGTCGTGGCGAGGGCAATGGCCCGGTCGAGCGCCATGCCCTCCGGGACCACTTCCTGGACCAGGCCGATGCGGCGGGCCTCCTCCGCCGTCAGGGTGTCGCCGGTCAGCAGGTAGCGCTGAGCGTTCCCCCACCCCACCCGTTCGGGCCACCGAATCGCACCGCCGCCGAAGGCGAAGATTCCCCTCGTGACCTCGGGCTGGCCGAGCAACGTCCCTTCTGCGGCGACAAGGATGTCGCCGTTTAGCGCGATCTCCAGGCCCCCGGCGAGGCATGCCCCGTGCAGGGCCACCACGAGCGGCTTGGAGAGGCAGCGTCCGGACAGCCCGAATGGGTCGAACCCGCCCTCGCCGGAGGCCAGCCCCTCGCTGAGAGCGGCGTCTTTCAACTGGGTGAGGTCGAACCCAGCGCAGAACACTGGCCCGTGGCCGAACAGAACGGCGCAGCGCAGGCCGTCGTCGGCGTCGTAGTCGGCGTAGGCCGCCGCCAACCCCTTCAGGATGTCGGTGGTCAGGGCGTTGCGTTTCTCTGGCCGGTCGATGCCGACCATGAGCACCCGGTCCCGCGTTTCGGTGGTGACACGACCTGCCGGGCCGCGAGAGCCGCCGGTCAGGTGAGCCGGGTCCGTGGTCATCGGTGCATCTCCTCTCCGTCAGTGCGAGGCGCCACGTTCTGCAAGCGCACCTGTCCGACGGCGACCAGGCGGTCATCTGCGTCGCTGATGCTTACCTCCCAGAGCTGCTGGGTGCGTCCTTGCTGGATCGGTCGGGCGAGGACCCGGACCCGACCGCCGATCATCGCACGCAAGAAGTTGGTGTTGTTGTTGACACCCACGGCCACGAGGCCGTGCTCGGAAGCGGCGGCCACCGCGCCGACCGTGGCTGCGCTCTCGATGGCGGTGGTGTAGATCCCGCCGTGAACAAGTCCCCACGGCTGGTGGTGCGCAGGGCCGAGGTCTATGACGCCTTCGACCCGGTCCGCGGCGACGTGCGTGAGCCGGAGGCCGGCGGCGACCAGAAATTCGCTGGCGTTCTCCAGGTCAGGGGGGTGGCCCTCGGTGTCGGTCACGGATTGTCCTCCAGTGGCGTCCCCTTCCTGGTGTAAATGCGCGACGGGCGTAGGTTCCACGAGGCTAGCGAAGACCGGAAGGAGGACCTCCACCCGTGGCACGACGAGTATCGCCCACCGAGCGAATACGCGCACGGATCGACGAGCTGTTCGCCTCCGATCGCACACTTACCGAGGTGCTCGAGGAGGTCGCCCGCTTGTCGGTTCGGCTGTTCAAGCAGACGGCTGTGGAAGCCGAGGTCGTAGGTGTTCCCGGGCCGAGGCCGCTACGAACGCCGTGACGACGATGCCGCCCCCGGCCACCGCCGCCGACCTCGCGACGGCCCCCGGCCAACTGCCGCTCCTCGAGCGGCTGCCGGAACTGCCGCAGCCAGAGCTTCGGGCCTGTTCGACAGCCTGCGGCTACAGGTCGCGTTCCAGCCTGCCGTAACGGTCGTCGACGTTGAGTCGCGCTGTTCGCCGATGAACCGCCGGACCGCCGCCCGGAGGTTGCGGAGGTCCATTCCGTGCCCCCGGGGCGAACCGAACGGAAGTGCAGACATCTGCTGGGCGCATTTGTGCAGGTCGAGGCCACCTTCTCGCTGGCTTGAGTTGTGCCGAGTGCGACCTAATGCCGCGGATCGCTGGGTGGGGACACCTGCCGCGAATTGACTAGCCGCAGGTTGGATTTTCAGATCGCGTAGGCGAAGGGAACGCATTGAACCACAATGCCCCCAGGTCAGGCATGCGGGTGAGCGCCCGTGCTTCCTGCTTGATCCCCGCAGGGGAGCGATAAACGTGACGTCGATCTGCACCGGGTGGCCCAGGCAAGGCCGACTCGTCAGGCGACAGTCGCTGCTCGCGCCAGCAGTGGGGGTGGCGCCCTCTACTCGATGCGGACCTTCGCTCAATCGCTGCTCGAGCTGGTGCGGCAGGCCGACGTGACCGCCCAGGACGCCATGGGCGCGGTGTCGGTGCCGCAGGATCTGGAGCTGATGCTGGAGCAGGCCCGGCCTCAGCAGGGCTCCCCCGCTCCTGAGGGCTCACTGCTCGGTGCCGAGCCGCTCCACCAGACCACCGACGAAGTCAAGGTCGTCGGATGGCGGGACGCCGGCGAACGCGTCCTGGAAGCTGGCCAACGCGGCGCCGGACAGGCCCGCCGCGCACATCAGGGCGTGCCGCCGACTTCCGAATCGTTCCATGAGGCGGATCACCCACTCGATGTCGGCATCGCTCCGGCCGGCGGGCCCGCACCCGAGAACCTGAAGGAACCGATCATGCAGGTGCGGCGGGATGTGGCGCCGAAGGTGGATCGTCAAGAGGGTCGGCTTGCCTTCGGTGATGTCCTCGCCTCGTTCCTTACCGATGCCGTTCGGACCCGGCCACAGGTTGAGGAGATCGTCGCGGACCTGGAACAGCGCCCCGAGGTAGAAGCCGAAGGTGTCGAGGCTGCCAGGCTCCGGAAGGTGACCGCGGGCGGCGAGGGCGCCGAATCGCAAGGGGAGGATCGTCGTGTAGTGGGCGGTCTTCTTGAGGACCAATTCCATGTAGTCCGACTCGTCGACGTCCTCGAGGCCGCTCCGGCGCCAGCCCAGCTCCATGGCCTGACCCTCCACCGCGTTCTGCGCCGCACGGTGGAATGCCCGCAGCGCCTCCGCACCGTCCCGGCCGAACGTCCGCGCGGCTTCGGCCACCTGTTGGGCGGCGAGGATCGCCAGCGCGTCGCCCGCGTTGAGTGCCAGCGGGACGCCGTACTCCACGTGCAGCGTCGGCCGCCCTCGGCGCATCGTGCT
>WNGF01012227.1_pt1 | contig 11817 bp, 10 predicted proteins | sample 5400641 | NCBI WGS metagenome assembly WNGF01 (sample SAMN13153371, study PRJNA577476) | soil metagenome | isolation source: 80 cm soil or saprolite under grassland replicate 2 | place: USA:California | collected 2016-06-15 | reverse complement strand
CAGCGACTCTAGGAGTCAACCCGCCGCCGGCTCCGAGCCTAACCGGCGCGTAGGTCACGAGCCGGTCCGTGAAGACCAGGATGACACTGAGGGCGACTCTAAACCGAGAGCCGGGTCGCGCACCCGCGAATTACGGCTGACATTCGAAACGGATAGTGATGAAGTCGACAGTGACCTCACCGTTTGCGTTGGTAGTGAGGTGGCCGATGACGTGAAGCTCCGCGTTGCTGAGACTGCCTTGCGCAATGAGCTGCGCGCTCCGCTGGAACGTGTTCTCTTGTGCCGCATCCGGCTTGCCGTTGAAGATCTCCTGCTTCGAGTCGGTTGCGATGTAGCGAGCGCCACTCTCCGTCCCGACCCCTTGGACACCGGCGAAGTTCTCCTCGTGGACAGCGTGGACGCCGTTCGCAGCGTCGATCGTTCCGTGCAGGAGAATGTGTACCTCGCCGGACAGGAAGATGGTCTCGCCCTCGCAGCTGACGAAGCCGGGCGTGATGTCGACTGTGAAGGATTCGGTGAAGGTCGTCGCTTCCGCCGCCGCGGTGGGGGCGAGCGTCGGAGCAAGTCCGAGCACCAGCATCATCGCAATCGTGAGCCGCCACCTCCGCGTTGCCGCACCTCGCTTCAGTACACGCATCAGGTCTCCTCTCGGGTCCGATTCACGAGGTTCATCAGCGGCGCGGACCTGTCCCCGCGAAGCCGCAACATGACTGCGGGGGCATGATGTTTCCGATCGCGCAGTGGAAGTCGCCGCAGATTTCGCCTCATCTCATGGCGACGAGTCTCGTGTTTCTTCCCATTGCAGTCAATGTGGACTGCTGCGGGAGGATCGGCACCGAGAGAATTCACCCGCGCTGCGCTACGACACACGTAGCCAGGACGGAGCTCGGTAATCGACGCGCAACCGCCTGCGAACGTCGCAAATTGCGCCTTTCCTCGACCCTCACGTACGGCTAGCCGCCGCCGGGTCGCCCAGCACGTGAGCGCAGCGTTCGACCGCACCGGCGGCGCGGGCGTCGCCGTCGAGATGCACCCATGCCTCCGCCTCCTGGACGAGGCCGCGCAGCTCGTCGAGCAGGACGCCGGGGGGAGCACCCTCGCGCTCGAGCGTCTCGATCCGGTCGAGCCGGGCCAGTACCGCGCGGGCCTCGTCCATGACGACGACGCTAGCCGGCGGCGGCGCGCGCGTGTGTGTCGGAAACGTGACGAGTTGGACGCGGTCGCAGTCCCAGGATCGACTCGTCCAGCGACACGACGAGCTGCGGGCGGTCACCGTGCAGCAGCGCGTCGACGAGCGCGCGGCGGACGACGTCCGCATCCGGATCGCCGCTGAGACGGTCCTGCAGCTCGGCGCGGGCGCGCGGCGTGTCCCCGAGCAGAATCGCGGCGCGCACGGCTGCCGCCCACAGGCCGTCGCTGCCACCGAGCAGCGCAGCGAGCGACTCGCGCAGCTGCTCCGCCTGAAAGGGGCCGTCCTGGAAGAGCGAGAGCTCCCAGCGGTCGAGCGCCTCGGCCAGTTCCGGATCGTCGTCGGCGAGTGCGAGGCGCGGGAGCAGCTCCGCCGCAAGTGTCGCGCGGAAGGAGTCGAGGCGGGTCGGCTCGCCGCCCGGCTGGGTCGCGCCGATCGGTAGCACCGGGCGGATGCCGTACGGGCGCCAGTCGAGCCGCTCGAAGAGGACCGGGCCGGCGGCGACGGGTGCCGCGGTCGCGAGCCGGATGGCGGTGACGGCGTCGGCGAACTCGCCGGGCGCGTCGGGCGGCTCCGCCGCGCCCGACTCGAGTGAGCGTTCCAGCTCGTGAGCCCGACGACCGGCGCGATCGCGCCGTACTGGTGGCCCTTCCCGAAGAGTGCGCGCTCGAGCTCGGCATAGGCGCGCGAGAAGGCGCCGTCGTCCCAGTCGACGCCCCCGCACGCCTCACCCGTGCGCACGAGCAGCGGCAGGAGCACGCTCGTGAACAGCGCTTCGTCGTCGCCGGCGCGCGGGCCGGCATGGGCGCGCGCGAAGATCGCCGCAGCCGGCTCGCGCTTCAGCTCCTCTACGGCGAGCTGCGCGTCGGGCCGGCGGCGGAGCGTGTGCGCACGCGCTTCGATGAAGGGCTTGACGAGCGGCCGGTACTCGTACAACGCGGGCTTGTCGTAGGCGGTGTGCTCCTCGAACGCAAACGACAGCTCGGCGCCCCGTTCGAGCTCCGCGAGCAGCGCGCGGAACGAGCCCAGGCAGAAGGCCCGCAGGGACGAGAACAGCTGCGGAGCGCGCACCACCAACGCTACGCGTCCAAGGATGACTGAGAGAGCGAGATCGCTATCGCACACCTACTCACCCTTCGTGGCTACGCCGTGTGCGGCTCCTCTCCTCTCTGGCACTGCGGGCACCAGTACGCCATGCGCGCGCCGTCGGCGACCAGGCGCTGGTCGAGGAGCGCGTCCCCCAGCTCGCGGTGTGGCGCGCGCCGCAGGCGTGCGAGCATCGCGGCGAAGTCCGGCGGGTCGTCGAGGATGTCCGGTCCGAGGCGTCGGGCCACGCCGCGGTCGAGCTCGAGGACGGAGCCGTTGAACATCGCGCCGACGTACTCGTCGCCGCGGAGGACGAGCCAGGGCTGGCCGAAGATCTGCGAGTCGCGCCGGAAGACGCGCCAGCGTCCCTTCATCCGCAGGTGGCTGCGCAGCACAATGCCGCCCTCGAAGCGCAGCAGGAGGTTCTTGCCGATCGCCTCGGCGCTCTCGAGCCTGCGGCCGTCGAGACGGGGCGCGAGTTGCTTGACTGCTGCGCGCGGATGCGGCGTCTCGACCTCGAGCTCTTGGCCGACGAGCACCTGCAGGCGCCGCGCCGCGCGGTGGATCGCGTCGCCTTCGGGCATGCTGACAGCGTATGTCGCCTTCACTTCGAGCAGCGTCGGCCGGTGCCTACGCGGCGATCGTGTGGGGACTCCTCGAGCCGATCGATCGCCGCGTCTTCCGTTGCGACTACTCGGACGTCGCCCTGCTGGGCAAGGCGTTGACGCGGGGAAGCCGGTGGCGGGCGGCGGGATTCCTCGTGCACGCAGCCAACGGCGCGGTGTTCGGCCTCGCGTTCGATGCCGTCCGTCGCCGCACGAACGTCGATCAGCGCCGGCTGGCGCTGGGGCTGGCGCTTGCGGAGCACGTCGCGCTCTATCCCCTGGCGTATTTCGTCGACCGCTACCACCCGGCGCGGGGCAAGCCCGGTGTCCCGCGGCTGCTCGACAATCCCCGTGCCTTCGGACAGGCCACCGCCCGCCACGCCCTCTTCGGCCTCATCCTCGGACGCCTCGGCTGACCAGGCCACGGCCGAGTGTCTGACACCGGGACGTGGGTGCACGGGACACGCCCGGTGACGGGGCCCGAATGGACACGGGCGTAGGATCCGGACGTGGCTGCCGCCTACCGGAACACGGCGCTGCGGCAACTCTTCAACGTGCTCATCGCTCCGCTCGCGCGGCTCGGGCTCGCCGGGAAGCGCACCCACGTCCTCACCGTCGTCGGGCGCAAGAGCGGGCGCCGGTACTCGACGCCCGTCCAGCTCGTCTTCGAGGACGGTCGGCGCTGGCTCGTCTCCCCCTACGGCGAGCGGGCCTGGGTGCGGAACGCGAGAGCAGCCGGATCGGTCGAGCTCACGCGCGCGCTACGCACGGAACGCGTGCGCATCGAGGAAGTCGACCCGCAGACCGCTGCGCCCATCCTCCGCGAGTACCTCCGAAAGACGCCGGTTACGAAGCCCTACTTCGATGCGCGCGCCGACTCGCCGCTCGAGGACTTCGCGGCGGAGGCGCCGCGACATCCTGTCTTCAGGATCGCTTCAAGCTAAGAGCGGCGACACCGCCGATGGCTGCGGCAGCGAGCGCGGCCGCGGTGGTCGCTCGCGTGACCCGACGCGCAGCGCTCGGCGGAGGCTTGGGTGACACCGCCCGCTCCGGGTACGGCCCCGGCGGCCCACTGGGGCCGTGGTCGCGCGCGAGCTGGATCACCTGCGCCACGTGCAGCGCGCGCCGGTTCGTCGCCTGCTCGATCTGCGAGCGGCACGAGAACCCGGCGGTCACGACCAGCGCGTCGGACGCAGCCTCGCGCACCTTCGGGAGCAGAACTCGCTCCCCGCAGGCGATGGACACGTCGTAGTGCGCGTGCTCGTAGCCCCACGCCCCTGCCAGCCCGCAGCAGCCGCTGTCCGGCAGCTCGACCTCGACGCCCATCGCCTCGAGCAGCTTCCGGTCCGGATCGATCCCTCCCGTCGCGCGTTGGTGACAGTGCTCGTGGAGCACGGCCTTCCGCATCAGCGGCGGCGGCACGTATCCCTCCTCGCGGAGGAACTCGGCCAGATGAAACGTCTGCTGTGAGAGTCGCTTCGCGTCCTCGTCCAGCGGCCGCAGCTTCCTCAGCTCGTCCTTGAACACCGCCACGCAGCTCGGCTCTGCGCCGACGACGGGCGTCCCGGCCCGGATGTCCTCGCGCAGCGCGTCGAGGACCCGCTCCAGGTAGCGGCCGGCGAGGTCGAGCATGCCGTAGTCGTAGAGAGGGCGGCCGCAGCAGAGATGTCCGTCCGGGACGACGACACGGAAGCCGGCATCCTCGAGCGCCTCCACCGCAGCAACGCCGACATCCGTGTGGAAGTGGTTCGTAAACGTGTCGGGCCAGAGGATCACCTTCCGGCCGCTCGGATTGTGCGGGCCGCGCAACGCGTACCAGTCGCGCAACGTCACCGGCGCGAACGGCGGCAGGTGGCGCTCGGGATGCGCGCCGGCCGCGACCTTCATCACGGCGGCGAACGGCTCACGCTGCGTCAGGAAGTTCGCAACCCCGGGCGCCTTCGATGCCACCCGCGCCATCTGGTCGATGAGCCCGAACGCGTACGCATGCCTCGGGCGTAGGCGACCCTCGTAGTGGTGCGAGAGGAATTCCGCCTTCAGCGTGGGCATGTCGACGTTGACGGGACAGTCGTTCGTGCAGCCCTTGCAGGAGAGACACAGGTCGAGCGCCTCGAGCACCTCCTCCGAGCGCCAGAGCTCGAGGTCCTCGCCGTTGACCATCTCCCACAGGATGCGGGCCCGGCCGCGCGTCGTGTGCTTCTCGTCGCGCGTGACCATGTAGCTGGGGCACATCACGCCGCCGTGCGTTCGCCGGCACTTGCCGATCCCGACACACCGCAGCGCCGCGTGCTCGAAGCTGCCGTGATCCTGCGCGAACGCGAAGTGCGTCTCGAGCCGCGGCGGCGCGTAGTCCGGCCCGAGGCGGAGGTTGTCGATGATGCGATAGGCGTCGACCACCTTCCCGGGGTTCATCTTCCAGTCGGGATCCCAGATCGACTTGAACTCGCGGAACGCATCGATCAGCTCGGGGCCGAACATCTTCGGCAGGAGCTCGGCCCGCGACTCGCCGTCGCCGTGCTCCCCCGAGAGCGAGCCGCCGAGCTCGAGCACGAGGTCCGAAGCCTCGTCGAGAAAGGAGCGGAACTGCCGGATGCCGGGCTCGCTCTTGAGGTCGAAGTTCCAGCGCGCGTGCACGCAGCCCTGGCCGTAGTGGCCGTAGAGCGCACTCTCGTACTGGTACTTGTCTGCCAGCTTGCGCAATCGGCGCAGGTACTCGCCGAGCCGCTCGGGCGGGACGGCGGAGTCCTCCCAGCCCTCGTAGGTGTCGGGCTTGCCGGGGATGAACGCGGTCGCGCCGAGCCCGGCCTCGCGGACCTCCCAGACGTGCTGCTCCAGCTCCGGGTCGTCGAACAGCTTGACGCCCTCCGGCGGATTCAAGTCCTTCTTCAGCTCGCGGACGAGGTCCTGCGCCTTCCCGTCCGCTTCCTCCTTGTCCTCGCCGCCGAACTCGACGAGCAGCCACCCCTGCCCCCCGGGCATCAGGTCGAGGTCCTCGGGATGCATGCCGATCGCCTTCATGTCCTCGATCAGCACGTGGTCGACCCCCTCGAGCCCGGTCGGCTGGTGCTCGAGCACCGTCATCACGTGGTCGGCCGCCTCGTACTCGCTGTCCCAGCCCAGGACGAGCAGCGACCGGTGCTTCGGGCTCGGAATGAGATGCACCGTCGCCTCGAGGATCAGCGCGCACGTTCCTTCGGTGCCCGTGAGCGCCGCGGCGACGTTGAACCCGTTCTCGGGCAGGAGATCGTCGAGGTTGTAGCCGGACACACGGCGCGGAATGTCCGGATAGCGCTCGCGGACGAGATCGCCGTAACGGTCGCGCAGGTCGACCAGGCGCCTGTCGATGTCCGGATCTCCGGACGTGCCTTTGCCGACGCGCAGCCTGCGCCCGTCGTAGAGCAGCACCTCGAGCTCGTGGACGTTGTGCGACATCCGCGGGCCGGGCCCCGAGAACTGCGCCATCACCGACCGCACGCCGCAGGAGTTGTTCCCGATCATTCCGCCGAACGTGCAGTGATCGTGCGTCGACGGATCGGGACCGAACGTCAACTGATACTCCTGCTCGGCGGGATCGCGCAGGTGGTCGAGAATCAGGCCCGGCTGCACGCGTGCGAGCCGGGCGCTGGGATCGACGTCGAGCAAGCGGTTCAGGTACTTGGAGAAGTCGATCACCACTGCGACGTTGCAGCACTGGCCGGCGAGGCTCGTCGCACCGCCGCGCGAGAGCACCGGCGCCTCGTGCTCGCGGCAGACGCGCACCGCCTCGACGACGTCGTCGACCGAGCGCGGGATGACGACGCCGATCGGCAGCTGCCGGTAGTTGGAGCCGCCGGTGGAGTACATGGCGCGGTCGCCGTCCGAGAATCTGATCTCCGCCTCGGTCGATCGCCGCAGCTCGTGCTGGAGCGAGCGCACGTCGACGGTGATGGAGCCAACCGGAGGCGTCGCAGCGCGGGGCTCCGTCTTGGCCGGCACCTCGAGCAGGTGACGGCCGTGCGCGCTGCGCTTCATCTGAGCTCGAGCCCGTGACCCACTCGCGAGCGGTCCGGCCGCAGCGCACCGTCCTCCGGCTCGAGCACGCCGTCGAAGAGCATCCGCTCAACACGAACGTGGTCGTGGAAGTACTCGACGTGGCGGAAGCGCGGCACCGCGCAGCAGACATGCGCGCTCGCCTGCGGCGCGCAGTGCGCGGAAATGTCGATCCCGTACTCGACTGCGAGCGCCGCCGCGCGGAGAAACCCCGTGTAGCCGCCGCAGCGCGTGACGTCGACCTGCAGGCAGTCCACGGCGTTCGCCTCGAGCAGGTTGCGGAAGTCGGCCGGGACGAAGGCATACTCGCCGGCGGCGACGTCCATGCGGACCGGTGCCCGCTCGCGCACGATCCGCAGACCGTGGAAATCTGCAGAGCTGACCGGCTCCTCGAACCACGTCACGCCCCAGTCGCTGTACCGATCCGCCCAGACGATCGCCTCTTCGCGGTTGAATGCCCCGTTCGCGTCCACGTACAGCTCCGGTTCGTCGCCGATCGCCGCACGGGCTGCCTGTAGGCGCTCGGGGTCGTCCGCGGGAGACCGCCCGACCTTGATCTTCACGCGCGGGATCCCTGCGTCCACCCAGCCCGCGACCTGGTCGCGCAGGCGATCGAGCGAGTAGGAGGTGAAGCCGCCGCTCCCGTACACCGGCGCCTCGTCGCGCACCTGACCGAGAACGTCGACGAGCGGCGCGCCCAGCAGCCGCGCCTTCAGATCCCAGAGCGCGATGTCCAGCGCCGAGAGGGCCATGAAGCCGATCCCGGGCCGGCCGACGTTGCGCAGCTGCTGCCCGAGCTCCTCCCAGAGCCCGGGGATGTCGTCCAGCTCGCGTCCGTGCACGAGCGGCGCGAGCTTGTCCTCGATCAGCCGCGCGGCGGCGTCGTGCGTGTACGTGTAGCCGAGCCCGACTGCGTCACCGGCAGATGCCTGCACGACGACGATCGTCGTCGAGTTCCACTCCAGCGTTCCGTCGGATTCGGGCTCGCCCGTCGGGATCGTTCGGGCGAAGACCTCGAGCTTCTCGACCGCAGTGCCGGTCGCGATGCCCACGATCTACCGTCCGGGCAGGAACTCGAGGATCTTGGCCTTGAAGGATTGCGTGATGACGCCGCGCGCCTCGGGGTCGCCCTTGCGCAGGGCGGCAACGAGCGCCCGGGCTTGATCGGCCCGGATGTGCGGCGGCAGCGGCGGCACGTTCGGATCGCACACGGCGTCGATCACGAACGGACGGTCGGCGGCGAACGCCTGCCGCCAAGCGTCGGCGATGTCCTCCGGCTGCTCGACGCGCACGCCGGCCAGACCAATCAGCTCGGCGAACCCCGCGTAGCGGACGTCGGGGATGCGCTGCGTCATCGGGTTCATCGGGTCGCCCTGCAGCGCGCGTTGCTCCCACGTCACCTGGTTCAGGTCCTGGTTGTTCAGCACGAGCACGACGAGCCGCGGATCGGCCCACTCCTTGTAGTACTTCTTCGCCGTGATCAGCTCGGCCATCCCGTTCATCTGCATCGCGCCGTCGCCGACCAATGCGACCGCAGGACGATGTGGATGGCAGAACTTCGCCGCGATCGCATAGGGCACGCCCGGGCCCATCGTCGCCAGCGTTCCGGAGAGTGACGCCATGTGCCCGCGGCCGAGCTTGAGGTCACGCGCGAACCAGTTCGCGGCCGAGCCCGAGTCTGCGCTGATGATCGCGTCGTCGGGGAGATGGTCGTTCAGCTCCCAGAAGAGGCGCTGTGGGTTGATCGGGTCCGCGTCCTGCATCGCTCGGTCCTCGAGCAGGCGCCACCATTCCTGGATCTCCTCCTCGATGTGCTCGCGCCAGGAACGGTCCTCCTTGCGCTCGAGCAGCGGCTGCAGCTCTTTCAGCGTCTCCTTCGCGTCTCCGACGAGCGCGCACTCCATCGGGTAGCGGATCGAGAGCATGCGCCCGTCCAGGTCGATCTGCACGCCGCGCGCCTGTCCGGGCTTCGGCAGCCACTCGGAGTACGGGAAGCTCGAGCCGACCATGAAGAGCGTGTCGCACTCGTTCATCAGCGTCCAGCTCGGCTTCGTCCCGAGCAGGCCGATCGAGCCGGTCACGAACGGGAGATCATCCGGCACGACCGTGCGGCCGAGCAGCGCCTTCGCGACGCCGGCGCCCAACGTCTCCGCTGTCTCGATCACCTCGTCCGTCGCGCCGAGCGCCCCCTGGCCGACAAGCATCGCGACCTTCTCGCCGGTGTTGAGGATCCCAGCGGCCTGCTCGAGCTGACCGCGTGTGGGAACGACCCGAGGCCTCGTGTAACCGGGCGCCGAGACGACGGCGCCGTGCTCGCGCGGCGGCTTCTCCTTCGCAGGCTCCTCGGCGAGGTCATTCGGGATGATCAGCGCGGTCACCGTGCGCTGGTCGAGTGCGATGCGATGTGCGCGGTCGATCAAGTGGCGGATCTGCGTCGCCTCCGTCGCCATCTGGACGTACTCGTTCGCGACGTCCTTGAAGAGCGTGACAAGGTCGACCTCCTGCTGATAGCTCCCGCCGAGTCCGATGCGCGGCTGCTGTCCGACGATCGCCAGCACCGGCTGGTGGTCGAGCTTCGCGTCGTAGAGCCCGTTCAGGAGGTGGATCGCACCGGGGCCGCTCGTCGCGAGGCACACGCCGACGTCGCCGGTCCACTTTGCGTGCGCGCAGGCCATGAAGGCGGCCTGCTCCTCGTGCCGGACCTGGACGAACTTCGGCTCGTCCTTGTGGCGCTCGAGGGCGCCGACGATCGCGTTGATGCCGTCGCCGGGATAGCCGTAGATGCGCTCGACGCCGTTCTCCACGAGGCGCTCGAGGACGAAATCGGCGGTTTGCTTGGCCATCGGTTGGGCTCTCCCCGGAACGCCTTCGACGAAAACGCGGCAACCGAACCGAGTCTGGGGTAACCGTCAGCTAAGGACGCAGCACGGCGCGGCGCGGGCCTGCGAGGAATCCCACGTCGAGCAGGAGCGGCATGATCTCCGTCTCGCCGACCGGCTCGCCGTCGAACCGTTCGACCGCGAGGCGCTTCGCGCCGCCCTGCTTGACGTGTTCGACGAGTGCGCCGAGGGCGATGCGGAGCCATCCTTCCTCGGGATCGCGCAGCGGAACGAGCGAGCGCCCGCCGCGCTCGACGAACAGCGCCGCCTCGCCGCCGAGCAGGACGACGTGCGCGCCGGCGACACGTGCCGCACGGGCGCCCGCACGCTTTGGCCACGGGACTGCGGCGCCGTAGGGCTGCGCCGGGTCGGCCGCCGCAAGGACGAGCGGCTCCGGCTCCTCGTCCTCCTGCGGCTTGAGCTCTCTCAGACGCTCCACGGCCCCCGGGAGCGCGAACTGCGCGCCGCCGAGGCCCTCGACGAAGTAGCCGCGGCGGCAGACGCCGAGCGTTTCCAACGCGCGTAGCTGCCCGTAGACGGCGCCGTAGCCGCCGGGGATTCCCTCGCCGCGGACACCGTCGCGCGTGACGATCCCCTGACGCTCGAGCAGGAGCTCGGCCAACGCACGCGGATCCGGCCGGACCGGGAAGAGGCGGTCGGTGAGCGCCCAGCGTCCCTGCGTCGCCGTGATTCCCGCCGAGCGCTGACGCGAGAAGCGACGCGGCCGCCCGCGCTGCGGCTTCGGCGTCTGATAGCGGCGGCCGGCGCGCAGCGGTGTCCACGCGTCGTTCGTCACCTCGCCCGCCCAGACCAGATCCCACAACGCGGGGAGCGCCACTTCCGGCTCGAGCTCGGTGGCGGCGACGAGGTCGTACCAGAACTCGGCGCTGCTTCCGAGCGCCGCCCGGATCGCGTTGTGCGCCGCGTCCTCGGGCCGCGGTGCGGCTGCGGGGCGACCGAGGGCGGGCGCATCCTCCCGGAAATAGACCGAGACGCGATCGAGACCCGCCCCGACCCACACCACCTCACCGGAAGCGCAGAGCTGGTCGAGCTGGCCCGGGTTGAACCCCGGAACTCGTCGCGGCAGCACCTCGGACTCCCAGAGCGTGACCGGCAGCGACAGACCCTGCAGCGGGACGAGCGCCTCGCGCAGCATCGCGCGACGATCGATGCCGTGCCAGTGCGGCAGGAAGCGGCCGAGCGCCGCCTGTTCCGTGGGCTCGACCTCCTTGCGCAGCGCGGCCAGCGACGCGCGCCTGAGGCGCCGCAGCACGTCGGGGTCGCACCATTCGCGCTCCGTTCCCCCGGGGCGGAGCTCACCGCGCACGAGCTTCTCCTGCTGCTCGAGCTGCTGCAGGATCGGCTCGACGTCGCGGCCGAACCGCGCGTTCGCGTCGGCCGTCATGAAAGGCCCCCGTCCGCGGGCGAAGCGCGCGACGAGCTGCTCCAGCGACTCGGCGCCGCCCTCGAGGAACACCTCGGGCAACCCGCCGGGAGGCATCACGCCGAGCGCGTCGCGGTAGCGGCCGGCATCTTCGGCGGCGATCAGCCGCTGCTCGCCCGCGAAGCGAACGAGCAGGGCGCGCCGCTCCCGCAGGAGCGTTTGCGCGAAGCCCTCGTCGTACTCGCCCTCGCGCAGGTCACCGCGGAGTCGCAGCTGGTCGTGCAGCTGGTCGGCGTTGCGCGGACTCCCGCGCAGCTGGCTCTCCACGTCCTCCACCGCGCCGGCATCGAGCAGGTCGCGCAACTCCTCCTGCCCGAGGAGCTCGCGCAGCAGATCGCGGTCGAGCGACAGCGCCTGTGCGCGCCGTTCGGCGGGGGGCGTGTCGTCCTCGTACATGTACGTCGCGATGTAGTCGAAGAGAAGCGAGGCCGAGTACGGCGAGGCCGCTGCAGTCTCGACGTCGACGAGATCGACCTCGCGCGTCCGCAGTCCGGTCAGCAGTCGCTTCAGCGAGGGCAGGTCGAAGACGTCCTGGAGGCACTCGCGGTACGTCTCGAGGATGACCGGGAACGAGCCGTAGCGGCG
>WNGF01020181.1_pt1 | contig 11822 bp, 13 predicted proteins | sample 5400641 | NCBI WGS metagenome assembly WNGF01 (sample SAMN13153371, study PRJNA577476) | soil metagenome | isolation source: 80 cm soil or saprolite under grassland replicate 2 | place: USA:California | collected 2016-06-15 | reverse complement strand
TATCCTCCTGTTGCAGGCATCAAGCGCGGGGCCGCGAGCATGCCGACGTAGCTCAACCGGCAGAGCGACGGTTTTGTAAACCGTTGGTTAGGAGTTCGAGTCTCCTCGTCGGCTCCAGGCTTAACCGGATATGGGGAGGGCCCCTCAGGAGCTGCGCACGCCATCGTGATAACGGAGTTGTGTGTGCCGCTGAGACAGAGCCACGCCGGAAGCTGCGGGCCGTACGGCGCACGCCTGGGACGGTGGCCCGTGATGCTTCCCGGCTTGTTCGTCATCGCGCTCCTGCGGGCTAGGGACGCCAATGGTTGACTCGGACATTCCGGAGCCGTGCCCACGTTGCGGCAGCCGCGCGTCTGCCCACATCCCGATCGTGTACATGCTGGAGGTCAGGCCCGTCGTCGGCGACGACCGCCAATGCTTGCACTGCGGGCTGTACCGGGATTGGGCTAACAGGCGCTGGTTTCTCGACCGCTCGCGCCGGGAGCCGTACGAGCCCACGCGGAGGGTGAGGCGGATGCCTGCTTGCCTCGCCGTGTCGTCAAGTGGCCGAGTAACAAGTTACGCTGGTTCCTTGACACGCCGCTAGCCGCCCGCTACCCTCTGGCTACATCCCGGACGGGGCGTCAGGTCCAGATCCGCATCTGCGAGCGCGCCCTGTGGAGGCGATCATGGCGATTCCGATCTCGCGCCGAGCTTTCCTGCGGACCCTCGGCCTCATCGCCTCGGCCGGGCTGATCCAGGCCTGCGGCCCGAGCGCGCCGGCGCCGGCGAAGCCAACCGAATCGAAACCAGCGGAGTCCAAGCCCGCCGAAGCGAAGCCAGTCCAGCAGGCCCCGGCTGTCGCCAAGCCAGGCGGCACGCTCGTCGCCGGCTGGGACTCTGATCCCGGCGCCCTCGACAACAACCTGGACCGGGGCGCCGTCACCCGGACGCTGCTGCACATGGTCTACGACCGTCTCGTCGAGCGGGACATCTCGGTCAAGGCCGACTTCCCGCCCTTCGGGCCAGGTCTGGCAACCTCGTGGGAGGTCTCACCGGACGCACGAGTCTACACCTTCAAGCTGCGCCCGGGCGTCAAGTTCCAGGACGGTACGCCCTGCGACGCCGAGGCGATCAAGTTCAACATCGAGCGCAACTGGGACCCCAACCACCCCTTCTACCACAAGCCTGGCGCCGGGGCGAACGCGCTCGGCTACAAGGACCTCGACAAGGTCGAGGCGGTGGACCCGATGACGCTCCGCGTCACCCACAAGGCGCCCTTCGCCGACTTCCTGTACGTCCTGGCGTTTGGCACCTACTCCATTGCCAGCCCAACCCAGATCCAGAAGGTGGGCAACGACGAGTTTGGCAACCAGCCGATCGGCAGCGGACCATTCAAGTTCGTGGAGCGCGAGCGCGGCGTCAAGCTCGTCTTCGAGCGCAATCCAGACTACTGGGGTGGCGCGCCGGCGCTGGAGCGATTCATCATCCGCCCACTGCCCGAGGCCGTTGCGCGGCTCACAGCCCTCGAGACTGGCGAGGTCGACTGGGTGAACAACGTCCACCCGGACAGCATCGAGAAGGTCCGCGCCAACCCCAACCTTACGATTGACCTGGCCCAACTGCCGAACACCTGGAGCTACATCCCGAACCATCGCGCGGAGCCGACCAAGAACGTCAAGGTCCGCCAGGCGCTGAACTGGGCCGTCAACCGCGAGGCGCTCTCGAAAGACATCATGCGTGGGCTGGCCGTTCCCTCGACGAGCCCATTCGCTCCGACCGGCACCGCCGGCTACAACCCGAACATCAAGGGATATGCCTACGACCCGCCAAAAGCGAAGGCGCTGCTCGCCGAGGCCGGCTTCCCGAACGGCCTGGAGCTCCGCTTTCAGATCCCCCAGGGGGCCGTCGGCTCGCCGTTCGCCGTCCAGATGAACGAGTACCTTCAGCAGAACTTCAAGGATGTCGGCATCAACGTCAAGATCGAGGCGCTAGAAGCGCAGGTCTTCCAGACCAACCTTTCGAATGGCATCCCACCTGACGTCCATGCCTACAGCGTCGGCTTCAGTGTCGATGAGCTGGTGAACCTGCAGCGGCACTACCGCTCGGACCTGGTCCCGCCGAATGGCAATACCAACCCCGGCTGGATCGAGAACCCGGAGCTAGACGCCCTCCTCAAGAAAGCGCTCGAGACGGCGAATGAGGAGGAGCGGAAGAAGATCTACTTCGAGGTCCAGCAGCGAGCGGTAGACATGGCAGCCTGGGTCTGGGTGGTCCACCAGAAGGGCGCGCGGGCCTGGAGCAAGAAGGTCCAGGGCTTCGTGAACCCGAACTCCTACATGTTCACCTTCAAGACCGTCACGATGGGCTAGGAGGCCGGCGGCGTCGGGCCGGGCCCGCCCGGCCTTCCGTCACCGCTCGCACCGCATGCGCGCCTACGTTCTCGGCCGTCTGGTCTCGGCCGTGCCCGTCCTGTTCGGGGTCAGCATCGTCATCTTCCTCTTGATGAAGCTCATCCCTGGCGATGCTGCCCAGGTCCTGGCTGGCCCGACCGCCACCCGTGAAGAGGTTGAGCTGATCCGCGAAGGTCTCGGCCTGAACGAGCCGCTCCACGTCCAGTACGCGCGCTGGCTCGGCCGCGCGCTGCGCGGCGACTTCGGCCGTTCGATCGAGCTGCGAGCGCCGGTGACGACGATGGTGCTGGAGCGCTTCAAGAATACGGCGATCCTGGCGAGCGCCAGCATGCTCCTGGCCGTCCTGCTGGGGGTCTCGGCGGGAGTGCTCTCCGCGACCCGCCCGCTCTCGGCATTCGATCGGCTGGCAATGGTGACCGCGCTGTTCGGCAACAGCATGCCGACCTTCTGGCTCGGTCTAGTGCTGATCCTTGTTTTCTCGCTCGGGCTGGGCGCCTTCCCCTCGAACGGCATGTACGACATCCGCTCCGCTGGCGGCGCGGCCGACCTGCTGCACCACCTCGTGCTCCCGTCCGTTACGCTGGCCGGTGTCTCGGCCGCTATCCTGGCGCGCGTGACCCGCTCCAGCATGCTCGAGGTGATCAATCGGGAGTATGTCACGACCGCACGAGCGAAGGGCCTGGCGGATGGCCGCGTCATCTGGGGGCACGCGCTCAAGAACGCGATGCTGCCAGTCGTGACGGTGATGGGCGTCCAGATGGGGTATCTGCTCGGCGGGTCGATCCTGGTGGAGACCGTCTTCTCCTGGCCGGGGCTTGGCCTCCAGCTGTTCCGGGCGATCTCCTCGCGGGACCTACCGCTCGTCCAGGGCGGCGTGATGCTCGTCTCAGCCGTCTTCGTCTTCCTCAATCTGGCAGTGGACCTGTTGTACGCCTTCCTGGACCCACGGGTCCGCTACTCCTGATTGATGGCGCGGACTGACAACATCGGCCGCGTACGGCGTGCCACGAGAGGCGGGCGACTGTCCCTGGGCGGGGCGCGGCGATGACCGACCTGGCTCGGCCGATTGGGGAACTCATCGCCTCACCGAGGCCAGCCGTAAACGCCGCTGTGCCACCCTCGCGACGGGTGAGCGACCGCCGGCTCGGCACGCTCATCTGGGCGCGGCTTCGGCGCGATCCGGTCGCGCTGGCCGCCGCAGTCCTGCTGCTGATGCTCGGGCTGGTCGTGATCGCGGCGCCGCTGACGGCCCCGCGCGATCCGCAGCTCCAGGACCCCTCGATTCGCCTCTCGCCGCCGCTCACGCCCGGCTACCCGCTCGGCGCGGATGGCCTGGGACGAGATGTCCTGAGCCGCATGATCTGGGGCGGCCGGATCTCGCTCGTCGTCGGAGTCGTGCCGGTCCTGCTCGCGGCGACGCTCGGCGTCGCGCTCGGGCTGCTCGGCGGCTTTTACGGTGGCCGTCTGGACAACCTGCTGATGCGCTGTCTGGACGTCGTCTTCGCCTTCCCGGCGATCCTTCTGGCGCTGGCGATCGTGGCGACGCTCGGACCGTCGATCTCGAATGCGATGCTGGCGATCACCGTCGTTGGCGTGCCATCGTTCGCGCGACTGATTCGCGCCTCGGTGCTCGCGCTGAAGGAGCAGGCGTTCGTCGACGCCGCGCGGGCACTCGGGGCCGGCAACGGGCGGATGGTTATCCGCCACATCCTGCCGAACAGCGTCTCGACGGTCGTCGTTTACGGTACGCTCGAGGTTGGCAAGACGGTCGTCTTCGCGGCTAGCCTCTCGTTCCTCGGCCTCGGCGTCCAGCCGCCGACGCCGGAATGGGGGGCGATGCTGGCGGATGGCCGCCAGGTGCTCGCGGTCGCGCCGCACGTCTCGACCGTACCTGGCCTGATGATCTTCCTGGTGACGGTCGGCTTCAACGTTCTGGGCGACGCCCTGCGCGACGCGCTCGACCCGCGCCTGCGCCAGTGAGAGCGCCTTACCTAACAGGGGAGCACAGAGGGAAAGAGCATAGAGGCTCTGCGTGCCTCTACCGTCCTCCGCGGTGAGTTTCGAAGCCCACGCTCGGGAGGCGGGCGAGCTACCCTTCCGGGTGACGCGGTGCCGGACCCACCGCGATCCTCTTTGCCCGCGACGGTGCGCGGGTCGTCCTCATCGACGAGCGTCCGGACTGGGCCGAAGAGACCCGCCGAATCATCGTCCGCGAGGGCGGCGAGGCCATCCTCGTTGACGCGGAGGTCGCGGACGCCGGGTCGTGCCGGCGTGCCGTCGAGCGTGCGCTCGACGCCTTCGGCGCGGTCCACGTCCTGGTCAACAACGTCGGCGTCACCGGCCCGGCCGGGCACGCCGTCGAGGTCGATCCGGAGGCCTGGGAGCGCGCCATGCGGATCAACGTCACGTCGATGATGCTGATGGCCAAATACGCCCTGCCCTGCGCGTCAACTGCATCGCCCCGGGCACGGTCTACACTCCGATGGTCGCCGTCCGCGGCATGACGCCGGAGCTGCGGGACGCGCGCCGACGCGGGTCGCTCCTCCAGACCGAGGGGACCGCCTGGGACGTCGCGGCGGCCGCCGCCTTCCTGGCGAGCGATTCGGCTCGCTGGATCACCGGCGTGGTCCTGCCGGTGGACGCCGGCGCCAGCGCGCGCGGTTGCAGACGCTGTCGCCCCGCTCGGACGGTGGGGCCGGGCTTCGGGCGCCGGCCCTTCCTTGAGGGCGAGGACAGCCATGAGTTGGCCCGAGCGCGATGATGCCCCAGCCGACCTGGAGCCAGTCCGTCGGTTGGCGACCGCCGACCATCACTGGGCGGTGTTCGCCACCGCTCGGCGCGACGGCTCGATCCAGGCCACGGTGGTCACCGCTGGGGTGATGGACGACCCACTGTCGGGACAACCCGCCGTCGCCTTCGTGGCGCGCGGCGACACGGTGAAGCTGGCGAACCTGCGCCGTGATCCGCGCGGCACCATCGTCTTCCGGGCGGGCGGCGAGTGGGTGACGGTCGAGGGGCGGGTCCGGCTGCTCGGGCCCGACGACGCCCATCCGGACTTCCCACCAGATCGGGTGCCGCGGTTATTGCGCGATGTCTTCACGGCGGCCGGCGGCACGCACCAGGACTGGGCGGAGTTCGACCGCGTCATGGCTGACGAGCGCCGCACCGCCGTGTTCGTCGCGATGGACCGCGTGTACTCGAACCCCAACCGTCCGCGCTGAGACATCGCGCGCGGCACGTCCAGCCGCCCAATCCCCCCGGGGTGCGCCTCAAGCTTTTGGGGCGCCCCCACGACGAGTCCGTCTCCCCTCTCCCAAGCTTGGGAGAGGGGGTTGGGAACAAGTGCGCTTCGCGGGGTGAGGGCGTTGGCGCAGGTCATCTTGAGACAGGAACTGAGGCGTGCTGTAATGAGGCATAGCGGACGCGCAGCGGTAAGGACGGTCGGTGAGAGCACACTTGCGAGTGGTGGCTGAGCTTGGACCGCGGCAGCTGGCCGAGCTGGCCGAGCTGCTCGTAGCCGTCGTCCACGACGGCGCCTCGGTGGGGTTCCTGCCGCCGCTGCCGGTCGACCAGGTGGAGCGCTACTGGTCGGGTCTTCTCGCGGCGGGTGTCGTGCTGCTCATCGCGGAGACCGATGGACGAATAATCGGGACCGTCCAGTTGCACCTGGCGTCCCAGCCCAACGCTCGCCATCGGGCCGAGGTCGCCAAGCTCATGGTTCACCCCGCTGCCCGACGCCAGGGCATCGGGCGCCAGCTCATGCACGAGGTCGAAGCGGAAGCTCGCCGCCGGGGTCGCTCCCTGCTCGTCCTCGACACCCGCTGGCGACCCCTCCAACGAGCTGTACACGTCGGTGGGCTTCCAGGAGGCCGGCCGCATCCCACGCTATCGGACAGCTCGACGCGACGGTCTTCTACTACAAGGAGCTGACCTAGGTCGGACGAGTTCCGAGTTCCGAGTACCGAGCGCTGAGGGAACGTCTGGTGAGTACGATCCACGACCTGAGTGTCGCGCTGCGGCCGGTGCGCTGGAGCGGCTAGTGCGGCGGCCCTCACGGCCGCGGGAACGGCATCACCCAGATCCAGATGGCAGCGAAAAACGCCGTGCTGCCGGCGATCACAAAGAGATGGAACAATTCGTGAAAGCCGAAGACAGACGGGAAAGGGTCCGGCCGCCGCCGAGCGTAGACGACGGCCGGCACGATAGCTACCCAGCCCATGCCCAGGTAGAGGGAGACCCTCGCCCAGCGCGGCATGGCCGGCGTAAACACGCTGAACGCCAGGCCGATCGCTGCGAGGGTCCAGATCAGGAGCAGGAGTGCCGGGCGCAGCCACCCCGAGAGCACGTTGACGCAGAATGGCGTGTAGGTGCCCGCGATCAGGACGAAGATGTTCGCGTGATCCAGGGCGCGCACCACACTACCGCGCCGCCCCTGCCACCAAGCGAGGTGGTAGACGGCGCTCACCGCGTACAGCTCGATCATGCTCAAGCCATACGCCAGCATCGACAGCAGGCGCGGCAGATCGTCTTGGCTCCGGAGGGCCAGCCCGAGCGTGCCCGCAACGGCGGCGACCAGCGCGAGCGCGTGCGACCAGCCGCGCAGGAGTGGCTTGACCTGGGTCACGCTCGTCGAGGGTGCGGCCTTCAGGAACCGCTTCAATCTCCCACCTTCAGCTGTGGCCTAGGAGCCGGATCAGCACACCTGTGCGTCGGCACGCCGCAACTCTAGCACGGGCATCACGGCGAGGCTGGGTCGACGCGTCGCAACCGCCGCGGGTAGGCGAAGCGGCTGAGGAGCTGGGGACGCGGCAAAGGGACCGGGGCCGACGGGTCACCGTTCGCCGTGCGGGCTACCCTGCGGCTCTGCGTCTGGGCCTCGTGGCCTCCAGGATCGACCCGTGGCGCTGCCAGGCAGCACGATAGGCGGACCAGTCGGCGAGCAACTCGCCGCAGTGCAGACAGGAGATGTCCGCTCGGAACACACCGCGCTCGTCTCGCCAGACCGTCTCATCGGCCAGCGTGAAGGAGCGGCCGCCGCAACGCGGGCAGTCAGTCGGCGCCCGGCGGGCTAAACAACGCCACCGTGAGTCGGATCCTCCGCGGCGTCCGGAGCGCCGAGGCGATGGCGGAGAAACCGCCCTCGGCGAAGCCAGCGGCGGACCCTCTTTTGATGGACCCGCAACCCCGCCACGATCTCGGCGACGCGGTGGCCTTCTAACTCGTGTATCCGTTCGCGTGCGCTTCCGATCTCCTCAGGATCAAATCCGATCTGCTCAGGCTCAATGCGACGCGATCCGTTGGGGGAGGCCTGGTGATAGGACACAAGCCCTTTGTTCACCCACCGCCGGAGCAAGACCGGCCTGAGGCCGAGCCGCTGTGCCGTCTCATCCAGGCTCAGCAGCTTGCGGAGCTTCCTGATCACGCGGCTTTGGCCATTGTAGACGCGGTGGAGATCTTCAGCAGCATAGCGATCGATCCACCCCTGCTCGGCGTGCGCCAACGAGTCGCTGTTCTCGACGCGCTCCAAGATAATAAACTCGAACGCCGCAGAGCCATATCGAACCCAGGCGGTTTGTAGCTGGTCATTGTGGTGGCACGCTCGGCTGAGCGCGGTTCGGTGCTGCGCCCACCGTATGTCGAGGTCTGGCGCGCTCCCAACATACACCGCGCCGTCGACTGTGTTCCGGATGGCGTAGACGCCCATCCGGACCTCCGCGGCGGCACGCTCAGCCGGCGTTTCACCCCGTCGCTTCTGAAGCCAAATCGTCTCGTTCGCATCGCCAGCCCGAGCTGCCGTTTCGAGATCCGCCTGAGTCCTTCCTTGCATGGCCACGGGTGGGTCTCGCACGACCTGAGCCGCTCGAGACTCGGCCGCGAGGTCGTTCGTCAGCCTCGCCATGGTCGGAATTCCTCCTTCGCCTGTCAGGCACGCAGCGAGCGAGGCCCTGGCTGCCAGGTGCCGGCCCGGGTCGCCCGGCACATCGACTCGTAGAGGGCAAACACGTGAGAGTCGTCGGTGCAGCCTATCAGGTCGCCACGTCGGTAATGGTCAACGTCTCCTCTCAGCCGTTATCTGCCGTTTCCCGTGAAGACGAATCGCTCGTCGTCAGCGTGCACGGCGCGGTCCGCCCGCTCCCGCAGCGGCGTCTCAGCGTCCAGCGATGGCGCCCGCCAAGTGATGACGACCGTGCCATCCTTCTCGACATGCCCGGTCCTCAGCACCAGGTTACGCTGCGCGTCGAGGTCTCCAAAGGCATGGACGTCGAGCCCACGAGCCGCGGCGCGCGCCAGATCGAAGACCCGGATGTAGGTCACCGTGCGCCCAGCATAGCTATCTCGCGACTCGACCACGCCGAGCGCGGAGGCATCTATCCCGGGCGTCAGGCCGTCGCTCTCTAGCGCCCGGCGGAGCGCAGCAGACGGGCTCCGCACACCAGACTTGCGCATGAAACCAAACATCTCTCAGACCTTTCCCCTCCCTGCGCGAACCCAACTGAGGCGGGTCGGTCGGCGCGACGCGTGGGGGAGGAACCACCGCGTCACCCTGGACTACGCCGCTGATAATTGTCTTCAGCCTCCCGTCTGGCCGGCTGGGCCAGCGCTGCCCTCGTGCTAGCTCTGCAGGACGTGGATCCGGGTGGCATCCACGACGAACGCGACCGGCTTCGGCCCGCCCGGCGAGGGGGAATCGGCCAGGCCACCCGGGACCGTCTCGGAAAGGTAGAGGCCCTCGCTCGGCGGCAGGTCCTCGCCGTAGCGCATCGTCACGTCGAAGGCGAGGCTGACCGCCTCGCCGCCTTTGGCCTCGGTGGCGGCGAAACCACGGACGTCGGCTGCCTGGTCGGCGGTGGCCCCGAGCGAGCGACGCACCTTGCCGTCGCCGTCGATGTGGCAGGCATCACCCGCCGCGATGTCCTCGCCGGCCAGTACCCCGCTGATCCGATTCGCGGCCAGCGCGAGCGCCGACGACACCGACGGTGTGCCCAGTTTCGTGATCTCACCCATGTGCTGATCCTCCCTTACCCCAAGCCTCGCGGCTCGGCCCTCATGCGGAGTGGGTGGCTTCCTTTCACCGAGTCGGGGCGAGGGCCACGTCCTGGTCAAGGTGAACGTGCCGGCTGATCGCTTTCAGCTCGTCCTGGTAGAACGCCTTCGCGCATTCGGAGCAGCAGAAGCGCTTGCACTCCCGCTCGATGGGACTCGCGTCCAGCATCGCGTCACAGTGGTCGCAGCGCAGTGGCATCGACTCAGCCGGTTTCGCAGTTCGCTCCACCCAACGTATCAGCGATCCGGGTGTAACGGCGTTGGGCCTCTCAGCGCCTGAGACAACACCATAGTAGCATCATGCTAGCATATTGTCAACCAGTCCTTGGCACAGACGCAGCGTTGTGTTATCATCTGCCTATCACAGGCTATTCAGGGAGCGACGATGGCGTTCGCCGAGAACCTCAGGCGGCTCCGGTTCGAGCACTTCCTGTCGCAAGGGGAGCTCGCTCGCCGAGCCGGCCTGCACGCGGTGACCCTGACGCGACTCGAGGCCGGCACGACGGCGCCTTCTACGCGCACCGTCCGGGCGCTCGCCGACACCCTGGGCGTAGAGCCCCGCGAGCTGGCCACGCCGGACGAGGTGGCCGAGCTGCGCCGCTTCCTGGGGACGCCGCGCAGACTGCGCTCGTCGCCAGCCTTTCGCGCCCGGGCGGCAACGTCACCGGGCTGAGTACGGCCACCCGGAGCTGAGCGGCAAGCGACTCGAGCTGCTCAAGGAGGTGGTCCCCGGACTCTCGCGCGTGGCCGTCCTCTGGTATGCCGAAGGTACGGACGAGCCCGTGAAACAGACCGAGGTCGCTGCACGGGTGTTGGGAGTGGAAGTTGAGAGCTCGGGCTCACCGTCCCACAGTCCGTCCTAAATCCATGCGACCGAGGTCATCCAGTAAGCAGCGATCGCTGCCTCTATACCTGAACAGGTTCCTGTAACTTTGTCCCCCCGTCTGAGGGTCCAGACAAGCGCGGTGCCCGGATTGGCGGTGAAGGCTTCGAGGCAGTGCCATGTCGCTTGAGCCGGGTCAGCGGTAAGCCATCGTGGCGGCTGACAGGTCGCCGGCTCCGCGGACGGCGATGACAAGGGAAGGCAGGGCATGTGGGAGATCTTGTCGGGGGCGCTCCTGTGGTTCATCCAGGAGTGGGGCGGGGTGGCCATCTTCCTCGTCTTCTTGCTGGAAGAATCCGGTGTGCCGCTCCCCTTGCCGGGCGACCTCGCGCTGATCTGGGCGGGCTATCGAGTCGCCTCGGGGCAGAGCCTCTTCGTCGTCGTGCTGCTGGCGGTGGAGCTGGCCACGCTGATCGGTGCCTCGGCGCTCTACTGGCTCGGCCTGCGAGGCGGTCGGCCACTGATCGTCCGCTACGGCCGCTTCCTGCACATCGACGAGGCAAAGCTGCTCGGCGCGGAGCACTGGGTCGGTCGCAACGCGCTCATGGCCATCTTCCTGGGCCGGATCGTGCCCGGGTTCCGGATCGTCACGTCGGTCGCCTCCGGAGTGTTCCGCGTCCCCTACCGCACCTTCCTCCCCGCGCTGGCGGCCGGCACGCTCGTCAACGCGGCGTTCTGGACCGGGGTCGGGTTCTACTTCGGCCCGGGCGTCATCGCCATGCTGCACGGGCCTGAGCTGACCGCCCACCTTGTGGTCTCGGTCGTGCTCCTGGCCTTGGTGTCGGTCCTGACGTGGCGGGTCCGCCGGTCGGTGCTGCCCGGCCAGCGCGAAGCGGCATTCCACGCCGGGCGCGGCCGTAAGATTGAGGCGGCCGTGCTCGCCGGGCTCCTGGCTACCTTCGAGATGGCGACCGCGCTGGTCGTCATCCTGGCCCTCTTCACGGAGCTCCCCATCGGCCTACCGGAGCGCGCCCTGCTCCAAGCGGTGGCGCTGATCGCCGCGGGCCACGGCACCAGCCTGGGCCCAGCCTTCGGGCCGCTAGACGGCCTGCTCTTCCTCCTGGTCGGCATCCTCTGGGCGATCACCTACGCAGTCTGGATCGAGCCGCGCCTCCACGGTCCCGACTGGCTGAAGGGCGCGACCTTCTCGCTCTTGCCAGCATTGGTCTCGTGGTTCGGGGCGCTGCCGTCACTCGGCGCCGGGCCACTCGGACTGTGGCTGGAGGCCGGCCCCGCGCTGGCGGCCGGTGAACTGGTTCGGAGCTTCCTCTACGGGGTGGCGCTCGGCCTCGCCTACCCGATGCTCCTGCTCGCCCGCAGCCCGCCGGTCATCGCGCGCCTAGAGCCACCGCCCAGACCGCGAGCCGCCGGCTGAAACGGGTCGGAGCCAAAGTCAGGGGTTTGACACGCTCGGTGTCACGCGCTAGCCTGGGGTGGGCGGCGGGGCGGACAACGAGCCGGAAACCGTCATGATCGGATGGTGGCCATGGTAAACCAAGATC
>WNGF01008752.1_pt1 | contig 11822 bp, 8 predicted proteins | sample 5400641 | NCBI WGS metagenome assembly WNGF01 (sample SAMN13153371, study PRJNA577476) | soil metagenome | isolation source: 80 cm soil or saprolite under grassland replicate 2 | place: USA:California | collected 2016-06-15 | reverse complement strand
GACGACGACATCCACCGACCGGCCGTTTTGCAGGTTGGTTACCCGGGCGCGGGTAGCCAAAGGCAGCGCCAGGCTCGCTGCAGTCAACAGACGCTCGTCGAAGCGTGCACCGCTCGCCGTCTTCCGGCCGCGCCAGTGACGACCGTACCAGGACGCGACGCCCTGCTGCTCGACAGTTCCGTCCGAGGCCTTGCGGAGCGCCGCGACCTGCCGCGCTACCGCGGGAACAGAGTCCTCATCGATCCGCGGATCGGCATTGGCATTCGCCATCGTTCCAGTCAAAATCGCTGATGCCGTGACCACTCCGTAGCACCAAAAGCGAATATTTCCAGCCTGGGACGTAACCTTAAATGGATGCATCGTCCTGGTTGGCTCCGTAACCGCTCAGTTACGATCGGTTTACAGAGTGTTATTTACAGATACAATCGGTTAACTTGCCGCAGCCTGGCGGTTGAATGCCGTTAACCATAACGTGATTAGCGCTACGGTTGTTCGCTATTTGATTGCTTTGAAGTGCAGGGAGGCACCGGTTCTCGCCGGTGCCCGCGTTCGCGGAGGGACGCGCGGGGGAGGCTCAGAAAGTCCAGCGCAGATGGCCGCCCACCGTGACGTTTCGCGTAAGGCTCTGGAGTTCGGTGCTGGTTGCGGCGAGCCCCGCCCGCAGGTTATCGCTCACCTGATAGCGCAGCCCGGCACCGACCAACAGCGCAGCCCGGCCGACCCCGTCGCGCGGCGTAGTCGTCTCGTAGAGAAAGGTCAACGGAACATACGCTTCGAGCCGCCCGGCGACGTAGCCCGCTTCGCCGCCGAGCTTCCATACGCCATAGCGGTTGTTGTCGGAAAACGGCGGGATCAGGCTGAACAGCGATTTGTTGCTGCCGTCCCAGCTGTAGGCATAGCCGGTAAACCCGGTGAACCTGTAGGGGCCGGCCAGGCCGGCTCCTTGTTCCGCTTGTGCCTGCCGGTTGCGGCAGGAACGGGCGCCCCGAGCGCCTCCTCCCGCTGCGAAAGAACTCTCATCCTAGGGGAGCGCCGCTCCCGAGCGCTAGAGGGTCGACGCTACACAACTCGTCAGCTACGAGAGAAGCTGGTCCGAACGAAAGGGCGGATATGACGGCCGCTAGTTCTCGCCTTATGATCACCGAAGCCGACCGCCGGTTTTCGGTTCGTATCCCCTGACGTCATGTACCTATTCGCGCCTTTTCGTCTCTGGATTCGCGGGCGAGGAAGCGGGGTAGAACTGGCTTCAGCTCATAGATCAACAAAGTCTCGATCACGATAGAGCGCTCAGCTACGAGCCGCGCCTCAAAAGCCGTCTGGGCGATCAACGCGTCGAAGAAATCGAGGTCCGAATCCGATGACAGCAGGAGGTAGACGCAGCCATCCTCGGCGAGTCGCTCGCGTGCCTGATCGAAGAGCTGTGCGATGTCGCAGTAGTTCGACCCCGCACACCAAGCGCGGTCGGCCATATCGCGCGGCGCGCCGGGAAAAGAGGGCGGGCTCGAAATGATCACGTCGAATTGCTGGCAGGGCGCCACGGCGGCGAACAGGTCCGAGCAGACCGCGCAGATCCTGTTCTCGAGCCGATTCGCTCGCGCGTTCTCGGCCGTCGTCAACACTGCGTTGGGGTTTATGTCGATCGCCGCGACGCTCTCGGCGCCCGCCCGGACCGCGGCGAGGGCGAGGATCCCCGATCCAGTACCCACATCGGCCACTCGCTTGCCCTTCAGATCGAGCCCGTCGATGACGGACGCGAAGAACTCGCTGGTGAGAAAATAGCGCGGGTGAAACACCGTCGGGCCAACGCTCAGAAGAAACCCCGCCGCGCGGGTCGTTCTCGTCGTGTGTCGGTTCAGTATCAGATGGTAGGAAAAGAAGTGGATCACGGCGCGCAACCACCGCCGCCAGCGGCTGTGCGCAACGCGCCGGCGCCCGAGGCCGCAACTGCTCACGACCGGCCGTATTACATCATGCATCAATCCTTCCTCTCCCCGAGTCAAATAAAAGCCGCCAGAATCGGCGGTGCCGCGGCCCCTCAAGGGCGCGCGTGAAAAACCGGGACCGGATGGTTATCTGAACACGATCTCGACGCGCCGATTTTGTGGCTCGCGCACGCCTAGCGCCGTCGGAATGCGCGGGTTGTCGATGCCGTGACCGCTTACCGCCATATCGCTGCGCGGCACGCCAAGACGAGCGAGGGCATCGGCGACCGCGTTTGCGCGCCGCTCCGACAGCCGCTGGTTATAGCCGGCCGCACCGGACAGATCTGTATAACCGGCGACTTCGAGCCGTACGCGACCCCCTGCCTTATATTGATCCGCCGCCCGCCCGACGACTTGCATGCCCGCCGGCGTGATGTTGTATGCATCCCAGTCGAAGAACACTAAGTAGACATTGCGCGCTGCCGCTGGTGGCGCCGTCGGCGCCCCCCTCGGAGGCGGCGAGGGCGGCGAGAACTTAACCACCAGACTGACCACACAGTCGTGAGTTTCATAGCCCGACTTGTAGCTGAGCCCACTGAACCTTCCTGCACCGCCGGCGGCCGAGGCCTTGTTGTGGAAGGTGAGCGGTGGGGTTGCGAGATAGGCGTAATCGAGGTCAAGGAAGAGATTGGGATTGATTTCGTAGCGAACGCCGGCGACTCCATCGTAGCCGAACGCCCAGGTGTTGGCGTGCAGCAACGTGCCACCGGAACTCCCAAGCGCGACAGAATACGGAGTGGTCTGGTGGGGTTGGAACGATACGCCGTCCAGGACATTCACCGCCCCGATACCAGCTCCGATGTGGAAGGTCACTGGTGGATGGAACGTAAAGTTGGCCAGCGTGATGTCGGGTAGCGCAAACTCGTACAGCAGGTTGGTCAGAAACGCCCGCGAATCCCGAGCGCCTTGAAATAAATGGCCCGAATTCCCCGCGCCCGTTCCAAAGAAACGGAACATCGTGTCGTGGCGGTAGGCGATCTGTTCCTCGAGACTCCACGGCCCCCATTGGTAGCCGAAGCGCCCAGCGATTACGAGATGTTGGGGATTGTTAAAGTCGCCGTCGTCGTAATTCATCCGTATCTTGGAGGGTGCCCCGGCGATACCCTTCAACGCAGGAAAGCTGTCAGTCTGGCTGACGAGATTTGTCCAGCCTCCCTTGATTCCGAGGTAAAACGTGCCCGGCTCTGACGGCATGTTCAGCAACTGTGCATGCGCTACGGAACAGGCGGATGCCGCGATAAGTACCAACGCGCTGAGCAACAGATCGCGATCTCTCATATTCCATACCCCATGCCGCCATCCGTGTAGTCACCAGAATTAGTCTGGTAGGGTCATGCGTATTGTCGGGGTTTGTCCACCGTCAAGTGGACAAGATCCATGGGCAATTACATACTTTCTGAGACCTACAGGTGATGGATATTCAGATCATTCGCCACCCCAGAAGGTGTGGATGCTGCTTGTCGTCCCGATGGTTGTTATATCAGCCCACATTCCCCGAATTCCGAGCCGCTGCGAGCTAGGATCGTCCCTTTGCGCGTGTTGGGCAACTGCAAATCGCGCTCCGATAGCGCACGAGATGGTCGAAAGCGGCAGTTGATTTTGCCGAGACGTTGAAACGCTCTGGTCTTCTGAGAGGCGTTCTTCGGGCTGGCTGGGGGACTAGGATTCGAACCTAGACTGGCGGAGTCAGAGTCCGCTGTCCTACCGTTAGACGATCCCCCACCGGCATTCGGCGGGTGGGCCGGCAAGCCGGTCCCACAGGGCGTGCTGGCTTTTATATATCAACCTCCGGCCGGCTTGGGTAGAGGCGGCACAGCGAGGCCGAATGCCGCCCCGCCTCGCCCGACCAAGGCCCGGTATCCCGCCGGAACCGGGCCTTTCGCGCGCAAGGCTTCCGATTCGCCGGTCGGCTGCGCTAGATTGTGGGATGCCTGGTGTGACGACGCCGCAACACAATATCGGACCGGTAGGGTCGTCCGGCCTCGGCGCAGGCGCCGCCTTGCTGCGGGCGGATCGCGCCGCACTGCCCGCCATGGCCGCGCGCGACTTTGCCGCCGCCGCCCGCCAGCCGCATCCGAGCTATGCCGCGCTCGATCTCGGCACCAACAATTGCCGCCTCCTGGTCGCCCGCCCGACGCGCGGCGGGTTTCGCGTGATCGATGCGTTCTCCCGCATCGTGCGCCTGGGCGAGGGCCTTGCCGGGACCGGCGAATTGTCCGAGACGGCGATGGAGCGAACCATCGACGCGCTCAGGATCTGCGCCGGCAAGATCGCCCAGCGCAGGGTCCTGGCCGGCCGCTATGTCGCTACCGAGGCGTGCCGCCGCGCCGCCAATTGCACGGCGTTCATCGACCGCGTACGGGACGAGATCGGCATCGAGCTCGAGATCATTTCGACCGCCGAGGAGGCGCGGCTCGTCGTCACCGGCTGCGCGCCGCTGTTGCACCCCCGCCTTCCCTATGCGCTGGTCTTCGATATCGGCGGCGGCTCGACCGAGATCGTCTGGCTGCGCCAGCCGCCGGGCCGGCATGGGCCGCGCGGCCTGCGCGCGGCGCCGGAGATCCTCGGTTCGGTGTCGTTGCCCTTTGGCGTCGTCACCTTCACCGAACGGTTCGGCGGGATCGAGGTGTCGCCGGCGATCTACCGAGCGATGGTCGCCGAGGCCGAGGCGGCGCTATTGCCGTTCGAGAAGGCCCATGCGATCCGTTGAGAAGTGCGCTCCCGCCAGGTGCAGATGCTCGGCAGCTCCGGCACGGTGACGACCCTGGCCGGCGTCCATCTCGCGCTGCCGCGCTACATCCGCGCGCTGGTCGACGGCAGCACCCTGACCTTCGACCAGATCGAGCTGGTGTCGCGCCATCTCGCCGGGCTCGATATCAAGGGCCGCGCCGCCAATCCCTGCGTCGGGCAGGAGCGCGCCGATCTGGTGCTGAGCGGCTGCGCCATCCTCGACGCGATCTGCGCCATCTGGCCGGTCGGGCGGCTGCGCGTCGCCGACCGCGGCATCCGCGAGGGCATCCTGTTCGAGCTGATGCAGGGCGCCCCGGAGTAGGCGTTCAGCATAGCGGCGCTTGAGCTCGTCCCTCAGCACGATCGTTGAATTGTATTGGGTCTGATGCCATGTTTGCTTATAGCCAACATGCGTCATGCGAATCTTAATCGGGCGCGATGCTCGCAAGGTCTTGTCGCGGATGCTGCCGGCCAAGGCCAGCGACATTCGTCAAGCCATCGCCACGGTCGCGGCCGATCCGTCGGGGCGGAATTTGCGGCCGCTCAGGGGCGTGCCGAACGGATTCCGCATCCGGGTTGGTGTGGCGCGTCTCGTACACACTCGACCGTGCCGCCGGCGCCCTGGATGTATTTGAGATTGCCCCGAGAGGAGGCGCATACCGATGAGCGGCATCAAGATCCGCTTTTTGGGCGAACTGGAAGGCAGCCTCAGCGCGCAGGCGATCACCGCCGCGCTCGAAGCTCGGACGGTCGAAGAGGCCGAAGAAGCGGATTTGGTCGTGACGACGCCGGCCGCTCTCGAGGAAATGCTTGAGGATGCCGCCGCGACCGCCGCCTATCATAGCTCTCGCGACCAGGAACGGGTGCCGATTGAACTGGTCGACCGACTGCTCGCCGGCGAGAACCCAGTTAAGGTTTGGCGTGAGCATCGCGGCCTGTCGCAGCGTGATCTTGCCGCGCGGGCGGGGTTGAATTTCGCCTACCTGTCGCAGGTCGAGACGGGTTCGCGCAACGGCTCCATCCAGACCGTGAAGAAGCTCGCAGAAGCGCTCGGGGTCGATCTTGACGACCTGATCTGATGGCGCGAGGCGGATCCAGTGGCGGCAGGCAGCTTACGGTGCGCGTCCGGCATGCGCGGCGGCGCAAGCCCTCCTCGACCGAATGGCTGACCCGCCAGCTGAATGATCCCTATGTCGCCGAGGCGCATCGCCTCGGCTACCGCTCGCGCGCCGCCTTCAAGCTGATCCAGCTTGACGACCGCTTCCATCTGCTCGCGCCGGGGCGCTGGGTCGTCGATCTCGGCTGCGCGCCGGGCGGCTGGAGCCAGGTCGCGGTGGTGCGCGGCAGCAAGGTCGTCGGCATCGACCTGCTGCCGACCGAGCCGGTGCCCGGCGCGACCCTGCTTGCCGGCGATTTCCGCGATCCGGAAACGGCCAACCGCGTGCGCCAGGCGCTCGGCGGAGCTGCCGGCATCGTGCTCAGCGACATGGCGGCGCCGGCGACCGGCCATGCCGCAACCGACCATCTGCGCATCGTCGCGCTGGCCGAGGAGGCGCTGGCCTTTGCCGAGACTGTATTGCGCCCGGGCGGCGCCTTTGTCGCCAAAGTGTTTCAGGGCGGCGCCGAAGGTGCGCTGCTCGCCGCCTTGAAACGCGGCTTTGCGGTGGTGCGACATGCCAAGCCGGCGGCCAGCCGCGCCGAATCGGCAGAGACCTACGTCATCGCCACCGGCTTTCGCGGCCCGCCCGGAGACGCGCAGCAGCCCTGCTAAAACCGTAGCAGCCAGAACTAGATACCGGACTCGCGCCGCCTACATAATTGCGCACCAGGTATAAATCGTGTAACAGGCGCGATGGAAATCCGACAAGCGCTGACGTTCGACGACGTCATGCTCGTGCCGGCGGCGTCGAGCATCCTGCCGGGCGAGACCGATACCCATACCCGCATCACCCGTGAGATCGAGCTGGGCATCCCGCTCGTCTCGGCGGCGATGGACACCGTCACCGAAGGGGCGCTGGCGATCGCAATGGCGCAGGCCGGCGGGCTCGGCGTCATTCATCGCAACATGGCGATCGGCCAGCAGGAGTCCGAGGTCCGCAAGGTCAAGAAATTCGAGGCCGGGATGGTGGTCAACCCGGTCACCATTCGTCCGGACGAGACCCTGGCCGACGCGCTGCGGCTGATGGCCGACAACAAGATCTCCGGGATCCCGGTGGTCGAGCGCGACCCCTCTTCAAACCAGCCCGGCCGCCTCGTCGGCATCCTGACCAACCGCGACGTGCGTTTCGCCAGCGACCCCAATGAGCCGGTCGCCGAATTGATGACCAAGGATGGGCTCGTCACTGTGCGCGAGACGATCTCGCGCGAGGAGGCAAAGCGCCTCTTGCACCAGCACCGCATCGAGAAATTGCTGGTGGTCGACGACGCCTATCGCTGCGTCGGCCTGATCACCGTCAAGGACATCGAAAAAGCGCAGAGCTTCCCGAACGCCTGCAAGGACGAGCACGGCCGCTTGCGGGTCGCCGCCGCAGCCGGCACCGGGCGGGCCGAGCTCGAGCGCGCCGAGGCGCTGTTTGCCGCCGGGGTCGACATCATGGTGGTGGATACCGCGCACGGTCATTCCGCGCGGGTCATCGACACGGTCAGCGAGATCCGCCGGATGTCGAACTACACCCAGGTCATCGTCGGCAATGTCGCGACCGCCGAGGGCGCCCGCGCCGTGGTCGAGGCGGGCGCCGACGCGGTCAAGGTCGGCATCGGCCCGGGCTCGATCTGCACGACCCGCATGGTCGCCGGGGTCGGGGTGCCGCAATTCACCGCCCTCGTCGATGTCGTCGGCGAATGCCGGAAGCACGGCGTCCCGGTGATCGCCGATGGCGGCATCAAGTTTTCCGGCGATCTGGCCAAGGCGATCGCCGCCGGCGCCGATTGCGCGATGCTCGGCTCCTTGTTCGCCGGCACCGACGAGAGCCCGGGCGAGGTCTTCCTGTTCCAGGGCCGCAGCTACAAATACTACCGCGGCATGGGCTCGATCGGGGCGATGGCGCGGGGCTCGGCCGACCGCTATTTCCAGCAGGAGGTGGTCGACACGCTGAAGCTGGTGCCGGAAGGGGTCGAGGGCCGGGTGCCGCACAAAGGGCCGGTCGGCAACATCGTGCATCAGCTGATCGGCGGGCTCCGCGCGGCGATGGGCTACACCGGCAACCGCACGATCGGCGAGATGCAGACGAACTGCAGCTTTGTCCGGATAACCGGCGCGGGGCTGCGCGAGAGCCATGTCCACGACATCGCGATCACCCGCGAGGCGCCCAACTACCGCCAGGACATGTGACTATTCCGAATAATTTTCGCCGTCATTGCGAGCGAAGCGACGCAATCTCGTGCAGTTGGAGACTCCTCCGCACGAGATTGCTTCGTCGCTCCGCTCCTCGCAATGACGAGGTCTCGGTATCTTCAGCGTGACCCCGGGAGCCCGCATCGCCGCGGCGATCGACATCCTTGGCGCGATCGACAATGCCATGAGCCCGGCCGACGACACCGCCGCCGACTATTTCCGGCGGCGGCGCTTTATCGGCGCCAAGGACCGCGTGCAGATCTCGGCCCATCTCTACACCGTATTGCGCCACCGCGCCGCGCTCGACTGGTGGATCGTCCGCGCGGGCAAGGGCGAGGCGGCGCCGGATCCGCGCGGCCGGGTCGTCGCCGCCCTGGCCTTGGTCGATGGCTGGCCTCCCGAAGAGGTCGCGAGAAGCTTCGACGGCGGCCAGTTTCGCCCGCCGCCGTTGAGCCCCGCCGAACAGCGCCTCGCCCGCGGCCTGTGCGGCCGCACCTTGACCCATCCGGAGATGCCGCGCGCCGTCGCCAATGATCTGCCGGAATGGCTCGAACCCTATCTCGCCAAGGTCTACGGCAAAGGGTTAGAGGACGAGATGCGCGCGCTGAATGCGCCGGCGCCGCTCGATATGCGGGTCAACCTGCTGAAGGCCGATCGCGAGACCGCGCGCCATGCCCTGGCGGAGGCGGGCATCATCGCCGAGCTGACCCCGTGGTCGCCCATTGGGCTGCGGCTGAAGCAGCGCGCGCCGCTCGCCGGCACCGGCGCGTTCAAGGCCGGGCTGGTCGAGGTCCAGGACGAAGCCTCGCAGCTCGCCGCCCTCCTCGCCGATGCCCGCCCCGGCATGCGCATCGTCGATTTCTGCGCCGGCGCCGGCGGCAAGACCTTGGCGCTCGCCGCCGCGATGAAGAACCGGGGCAAGCTCGTCGCCTGCGATGTTTCCGCCTGGCGGCTGGAACGCGCCGGCAAGCGGCTGCGCCGCGCCGGGGTCGACAATGTCGAGCGCCGGCCCCTGTCGAGCGAGCGCGACCCCTGGGTCAAGCGCCACGCCGCGAGTTTCGACCGGGTGTTTGTCGACGCGCCCTGCCTCGGCATCGGCAGCTGGCGCCGCAACCCCGACGGCAAATGGCGCTCCGGCCCGAACGATCTCGCCGAACTGGTCGAGCGCCAGCGCGACATCGTGGCCAGCGCAGCGCGGCTGGTGCGGCCCGGCGGCCGGCTGATCTATGCGACCTGCTCGCTGTTGCGCGAGGAGAACGAGGCGCAGGCCGAGGCCTTTCTCGAGGCATCGCCCGATTTCACGCTGTATCCAGCGGCGCGCGCCTGGCGGGAGACGATCGGCGGCGCTTCTCCGGCCGGCGAGCGCTACCTGCGCCTGACCCCGGCCCGCCACGGCACCGACGGCTTCTTCGTCGCCCAGTTCGAACGCGTCATCAATGAACAAAATAAGCAATCACTCACCACGAAGGACACCAAGGATGCACGAAGGGCACAAAGGCCATCGTGTCCTTCGTGAAACCCTTCGTGCCCTTCGTGGTGAATGTTTTCTTTCATTTAAGGCCGCTGCAATGACCGACCGCATTTTGATCCTCGATTTCGGCAGCCAGGTCACCCAGCTGATCGCCCGGCGGGTGCGCGAGAACGGCGTCTATTGCGAGATCCAGCCCTACACCGCGGGCGCGGACAAGATCCGCGCCTTCGCGCCGCGGGGCATCATCCTGTCGGGCGGCCCCGCCTCGGTGACGGTGGCGACGACGCCGCGCGCCCCCGACATCGTCTTCTCTCTCGGCGTCCCTGTATTGGCGATCTGCTACGGCATGCAGACGATGTGCGCCCAATTGGGCGGCCGGGTCACCTTGAGCGACCATCAGGAATTCGGCCGCGCCTTTATCGATGTCACCGGCGAATGCCGGCTGTTCGACGGCCTGTGGCCGCAGGGCGCCCGCGAGCAGGTGTGGATGAGCCATGGCGACAAGGTCGACGCCCTGCCATCGGGCTTCCGCGTGGTGGCCTCCAGCGAGGGCGCGCCCTTGGCCGCGATCGCCGATGACGAGCGCCGCTTTTACGGCGTCGTGTTCCATCCCGAGGTGGTGCACACGCCGCAGGGCGGCAAATTGCTGCGCAACTTCACGCACCGTGTCGCCGGCTGCCAGGGCGACTGGACGATGGCGGCGTTCCGCGCCCAGGCGATCGCCCGCATCCGCGACCAGGTGGGGAACGGCCGTGTCGTCTGCGGCCTCTCGGGCGGCGTCGATTCCGCGGTCGCCGCCGCGCTGTTGCATGAGGCGATCGCCGAGCAGCTGACCTGCATCTTTGTCGATACCGGGTTGCTGCGGCTCGGCGAGGCCGAGCAGGTGGTGCGGCTGTTCCGCGGCCATTACAACATCCCGCTGATCCACCGCGACGCCGGCGCATTGTTTCTCGCCAAGCTCGCCGGTGTCACCGACCCCGAGCAGAAGAGGAAGGCGATCGGCGCCACCTTCATCGACGTGTTCGACGAGGAGGCGCACAACATCGGCGGGGTCGAGTTCCTGGCGCAAGGCACGCTCTACCCTGACGTGATCGAATCGGTCAGCGCCACCGGCGGTCCCTCGGTCACGATCAAGTCGCACCACAATGTCGGCGGCCTGCCGGACCGGATGAAGCTGGCCCTGGTCGAGCCGTTGCGCGAACTCTTCAAGGACGAGGTCCGCGCCCTCGGCCGCGAGCTCGGCCTGCCCGAAGATTTTGTCGACCGCCACCCGTTCCCCGGCCCCGGCCTGGCGATCCGCATCCCCGGCGAGGTGACCCGCGACCGGCTCGACATCCTGCGCAAGGCCGACGCGGTGTTTCTCGAGGAGATCCGCAACGCCGGGCTCTACGACGCGATCTGGCAGGCCTTCGCGGTGTTGTTGCCGGTGCGCACCGTCGGCGTGATGGGCGATGCGCGCTCCTATGATTTCGCCTGCGCGCTCCGGGCGGTGACCTCGACCGACGGCATGACCGCCGACTATTACCCGTTCCCGCACGAGATCCTCAGCCGCGCCGCCACCCGCATCATCAACGAGGAGCGCGGCATCAACCGAATCGTCTACGACATCACCTCGAAACCCCCCGGCACGATCGAGTGGGAGTGATCCCTTGAATTGGACTATCCGATGGTCTAAATCTTGACCACCGATAGCGGAAATGCGGCAATGGAAATCTCCGTCACCGACGCCAAAGCCCAATTGACCGAGCTGGTGCGCCGCGCCGAGGCCGGAGACGAAGTTATCCTGACCCGGCATGGCCATCCGGCAGTGCGGCTGGTTCCGGTCAAGAAACGGTTGGACCGGGAAGCGCGCCGGGCGCTGCTGGAGGAGTTGCGTAAGGCTTCGGTCAACGCCACGCCCGGCCCCAGCGCCGCGCGCAGCCAGGATTTCCTCTATGACGAGGACGGCCTGCCGAGGTGATCGCCCCAAGTGATCGCAGTAGACACCTGGGCACTGATGGCTATCGCCCTCGACGAGCCGGTGGCGGAGGCTTGCATGGCCGCGCTCGAGGCCGAGGCCGAGATCCTGATTTCGGCGGGCACGCTGGCCGAAGTGCTGATCGTTTCCGCCCGGCGACGGGTCGGGGCCAAGATGGCGGACGTCCTGGACGGGTTTGATCTCGATATCGTGCCGGTGACGCCGGCTGCAGCCCGGCGGGTCGGCGAGGCTTATTCGCGCTGGGGGAGAGGCATGCACCGGGCCGCCCTCAATTTCGGCGACTGCTTCGCCTACGCGCTGGCAAAAGAACATGCCTGCCGCCTGCTC
>WNGF01014757.1_pt1 | contig 11826 bp, 9 predicted proteins | sample 5400641 | NCBI WGS metagenome assembly WNGF01 (sample SAMN13153371, study PRJNA577476) | soil metagenome | isolation source: 80 cm soil or saprolite under grassland replicate 2 | place: USA:California | collected 2016-06-15 | reverse complement strand
CCGCTTTTCCACATCGATCTTTATCGCCTGGATGAAGGGGCCACTGCCGCTCACGCTGTTGATCTGGAGGAACTGCTGACAGATGAGCGCGCGGTTGTAGCAATCGAATGGGCTGAACGCCTTGATCGCTATCCGCTGCAGACGAATGTTTGGCACATCAGAATTGCGGGCGACGGTGAGGCTACTCGTAGCATTTCAATCTCCGGGTGAAGATTCGCCTTCATCAATCCAAAAGCTCCATTCGTCTTGACTGATCGTCTGCAAGAGAATATAACCAAACCGCGACTGACCTCACGTTGTCGCACAGAATCACTTTCGAGAAAGGGCACAATTGTCTACCTACGTTGAAACGACTGCTAGTCTGCCCGAGGAACAGAGGGCCGTTTTGTTTTCACTCCAGTCACTTGTGAAAGCACTTGAATCACTCAGTAGTGCACCCAGCCTCGATCAGATTTACAACTGGCTGGAAACGGCGGAGATCTCTGCGGAAGAATTGCAACCTTATCTTGGATTCAAAGAGGGCAACTACTGGCGACATCGCGTTTATCGAAACGAGTTTGCAGAAATCCTGGTGTTATGTTGGCGTCCCGGCCAACGAACGCCGATTCATGATCATAATGGTTCTCACGGCGGGGTGAAGGTTTACCGTGGTATGTTATGGGAAACAACCTTCATTTATGACGCAACGGCGGGTTTGGGCTACAAAAGTGCGCGCGAGTACGCTGCGGGTGCCGTTACCGGTTCAGATGTTCCGGATATCCATCAGCTCGGTAACCCGGATGTCAGCGGGCAGGATCTAATCACCATTCACGTCTACGCTCCACCGCTTGGAGTGCTGCATACTTACAAACCCGGCAGCGCGAAAATAGATCTGTACACGCCGGACGATACCGACAGCTGATCCGTTTGTAGATAACCGTTACTCTCTAACAAATGTCTCCAAGCTCAGATTCCGTCCATCAGTTTTGATGGTAATCGTTCCACTCTGTCCGGTCGTGAGTACTTGCGCGCCGCTGGTTTTCCATCTATCCACTACCTCCTTACTGGGGTGCCCAAAGATTGAAGTTTGACCAACAGAAATTACTGCGAAGCGTGCCTTGACAGCCGCTACAAGCGGCGCAGTGGAAGAAGTCTTGCTGCCGTGATGCGCAACCTTAATAACATCGGCGCGCAGATTATTGTGAGCCTCCAGCATTGCGCTCTCACCTGCCATTTCAATATCCCCGGTAAGCAGCAGCGCGCGCTCCCCTAGTTGCAAACGAAGCACAATCGAATCGTTGTTGCGAGAGCCGGCGTTTGGGCTTGCTGAAGGTAACGGCCATAACACGCTCGCCGTTACCTGTCCAAACTGCAGCACATCTCCAGCGCCAACGATGCGAAAAGGAATATTTTGTTCGGATAGAGTCTTTGAAAACCTGGAGTATTCGGGATCATTGCAACCTGGAGTATTCGGGATCATTGCCAGGGGTTCGCGCAACGAGCGCCGCCCGCACTGAGAAATTCCGCGCTACATCATTTAAGCCATCAATGTGATCGGCATCGGCATGCGTGGCCAAAATGTAGTCGATATGATCCATGCCTCGCCACCAGAGATATTCTGAAACTACAGATTCACCAATGCTCCGCGCTTCGGGCTCGAACCTCTCTTCGCTGCCATTTTCAATATCGCCGGAAGCATTGTCCTTCAGGAAAGGACCGGGTCGTCCGCCGCCATCAATAAGCAGCGTAGTATTATCGGGAAAAATTACCAGCGCTGAATCCCCCTGGCCAACGTCGAGGAAATCTACGCGCAGTTTTCCTCGCGAGCTACCGGCGCTGAACGGATGAAAAACGATAAGCGCTATCGCGGAGAGTTGTACGATCATCGCAAGCCACACAATTCTCCGTGGGACGAGCTTAACCCTCGCGCTCCTTTGCGTCTCCTTCGCTTTCTTAGCGGTTTCGGCTGTCCCCTCTTTTTTTCCCCAGCGCAAAGAGCGCAAGGACGACGCAACTAAACGCAAAGCAAGTGGCGCGCGCATATTCTTCGACGTTGGACGATGCAGAGGCCTCCAACGCGAAAGCGAAAACGCAAGCATTGCAACCGGCAAATAATACAGAAGGTAAACCAACCCAGCCCAGCCGGTATATTCAGGTAAACGAATCGAAGCCATGCCTACTTTGGAAAAAGGATCCACGCTGTGAACCATCAACCAATTCAAAGTATTGGCAAAGCTAATTAAAGGTGCAGCGACTGCCGCACTCACCTGGGCGACCAATAGAGCGACCCCAGCCGTGATCGCGACGAGCACCAGCATCAGACTGACTCCAATATTGAGGAGGAATGAAGCGAACGACAGTCGATGAAAATAAACTACCAGGAAAGGGAGCAGTGCCATCTGCACGCAGACGGAAACCATGATCGCCCCAAACGAGTATCGCAGTAAACGCTGAAGATGCAGGCGCTCCAGAGTCCGGGCTAAAGGTACTTTGAAAAGTTTATAATTATAGTTAGCTCTCTCGATCTCACGTTGGGCTTGGCGCTCACTCCAGAACAGGCACTCGCAAACACTGCGAAGCCACGGCGCGCATGCCGGCGGGTAGGGTGTGTCGCGCGTCAGCCTCCACGAACCAACCGCCGCCATCTTTTCGAGCACTGGCCAGGCGAATATCACGATGGCGAGCACCGAAACAAAGGTCAGTTGAAAGGACGGATCCAAAAGATCGCTCGGACGCCATCCCAGCAGTGCGAGCGCGGCCGCTCCAAGCGCGTTAAGAGAAGAGGCGCGACGCGAAACCAGGGGTGCCAATAGAACGACCGTAAACATCATGGCAGCTCGCACCACTGACGACTCGGCTCCGACCGCAAGCGAGTAGGCCCATAACACCGTGACTGCCAAGGCGAATTGCAAGGCAGTGTCTTTTGTAAATCGCCTCGCGATGAGGAAAACAAGACCACCGAGAAAAGTGATGTGCAAGCCACTTATTACGAGCACGTGGAAGGTTCCGGCTTCACGAAACCTTTCCGAGGTTGAACGCGAAAGTTTATGGCGATTCCCCAACAGAGCTGCGTCAAGCACGCCTGCTGTCTCCGCTGAAAAGCGCACATCAATCTCTGTCTGGAGTTTGCGACGCCATTCGTAAAGCCACGCGAGCGGCAGGAAAACGCGTTCATTTTCCAAACGTTCAATAAGCAAAGGACTCTTTACAAAGCCGGTGGCCTCGTAGCCTTTGCGGTCAAGATACTCTGTGAATGAAGAGACGCCTGGGTTGCGAAAGCTATCAGCACGCTCGAGCATGGTCATCACACGAATGCGCGCACCATAACGAAGATCGAGCTGATCGAACTCTCGTTGAGTCGATTCTCCTGAGACTGGAGCAAACAAGATGACTTCGCCGGATGCTTCTCGCTCAATCTCTCTAAACCTGACCTGTTGAACTCTCAAGAACAAATACAACCGCTCGGCCCCAACTTCCGGATCCTGTTCCAACACTCCGGTCAGCTCGACGGGTTCACCAACTCCAATCTTTCCCTGATTAAGCAAATGTCTTACTTGGATGGCTGGAACGTTGTTCTTTTCGATTGCCGCCAGTGTCGAGCCGAGAAAAAATACAGCGAGCGTCACAAACACAACGGCCAGGCTTTTCTTTCGTTTGAAGCCTGCAGCAGCACTTAGAAGCGTGGTTAACGTGCTGATGATAACGAGAAGCCAAATTGGAATCACAAAAAACAATGCGCCGAGAATACCCAACGCAAAAACGGTCGCAAGCAGCGCCAACGGATGAGCGGCCAACGCCTCTGCCTCATGTTTGCGAACATCGAAATGCGCGAAAGCAGTATGCTGCATGGCGTGACTAAACGCGGCGGAGGGTATTATCGGTTACTAACGGATAAGCGGCTAGCGGTAACTGACTGACGTCGCCCTAAGCTTGTCTATTCGACAGGCGCGCTACGGTTTCAACGTGATGAGTCTGGGGGAACATATCAAATGCGCCCACAGAGTCAAGGGAATATCCGGCGGCAATGAGTTTTTTGAGATCGCGCGCTAACGTCGCTGGGTCACACGAGACGTAAGCGATTTGCGCAGGACGAAGCGCGACTATGCCGGCGATGTCTCTGTTTTCGCAGCCTGTGCGTGGCGGGTCGAGCAGCAAGAAATCGACAGGACCAAATGAGCGAGAGTGCTGGCTCAACCAATCGCCCACTCGCGCCGTGACGATTTGCACATTGCCCAATCTAATATTCCTGGAGGTTGCAGTTGTCGGGGCGCCTACTTCAAGCCCATTCTCCACGCCCTCCCTCACGGTCGTGCTACTGGGCGGTTCGGCGGATTCGACATTGCGCCGCGCGAAGTCGGCGGCGCGCGGATGTGCCTCCACGCCGGTAACTCGCTCAAATCGGCGCGCCAGCGGAAGCGTGAAGAGTCCCACACCGCAATAGAGATCGATAGCGGTTTGTCCTGTTGCGTCTCCAAACGCTTCGGCGATCACGGGCGCGAGCAATTCGTGGTTCACTTGAAAGAAAGCTTCCGCACTGAAGTAATAACTTTCGTTTCCGATACTTCGGCTGACAATGCCTGTTTTGAAACCGGCAAGCGGCGGAGCCACCGATACTCCTTCATCACCCACCACTGCGTCGATGGCTCTTAGTTGCTGGCTGGCAGCACCCGCAAGAATCTCGTGACGCACGTGCTCCAGGGTCTCCTGCAGCTCCGGAACGAGCACAGCACAGTATTCCACGTCACAAACGCGATTAGAGCCACGCTCGAAGTAGCCGAGAAGTTTGGTGGCGGAGTTAACTTGCCAGTTGGCGCGCGCCCGGTAGCGCCACTCGCCTGGCGAGGCATGCATCGCGATGTTTAACGGAGCCTCGATCTTCGCGATCCGATGCAAACAATCACGAATGATTTCTACTTTTGCATCGAGCTGCGCCTGATAGGTTAGCTGTTGAAAGTCGCACCCGCCGCAGCGGCCAAAATAAGGGCACGGCGGTTCCACGCGGACCGGGGAAGGTTTCAGAACCTCAACAACCGAGGCGAATCCAATCTTGCCCTGAACCCGATCAATTCTTACGCGCAGAACATCACCGGGCGCCGCGAGCGAGACGAACAGGGTCAAGTCCTCCGTATGCGCCAAGCCTACGCCGCCGGGCAAAAGGCGCTCAATTTCAACTTCTACGTTCCTCGCTTTTTCGCCAACCATTGTCATACTGCGGTCAAAAACCGGCGGCAAATGAAGGCAATATTCGCAGATCAGACCGAACAGAATACAGACATATACGTACGTCAATTTTGTCTTCGTCTAATCCACGAACATCCGCGTAATCTGCGGCCAGTTCTCTTCACGAGCGTTAGCGCGCCCATTGCTGGGGAGGCGGCGGCGGAGCGTAGGCTGGAGCGGTCCCTTCCAGTTCAAACTGGATTCCCCCCAAGATACCCGCGGCGAGGTTGTAGACTAGTGCTCCAATAATTCCGAAGATGAAACCGAGAATTCCATACAAGACCGGAAACACAACCATTATTATCAGCCCGCCCACCACGGATCCGACGCCTCCCATCGCCTGGCTTTCACTCTGAGGCATCATCGCCGCCATCGCGGCGCCGAAGATCATGAATACGAGCCCGTAGATCACTCCAATCAGCAATCCGATCACGAACATGAGCAAGGCCTGCATCTTGGCCACCGAAAAAACACCAAAGCGTCTGATAGTCATTTCAGCCATGAGTAATCTCCTTTTGGGGGAACGTTTGTTGAAATGCGCCGGCAGAAAAAAGCAGTGACGGCGCTTTATTCGAGCTAACTAATGCGTTGTCGCGATACGCTCGCCAATACTCCAACGATTAAAGATAGAACAAACTGAGACGTGGGACGCCAAACTGCTCGCGTAGGCGCTTCAGCAACAAGTTATCAAACGTCTGTCGGTAAACTGGCGCTTCCATGTGTCTGCGGTAGGGCTTCAATTGATCCATCACTTCACCTTCGATCGCGGAGATGAGTTCAGATCTCGTCACTGAACGTATGGCGTCACTTAACATCCGCTCCAAGCCCGAAAGCGATTGCTCGAGTTTTTGCGCGTCCGGTGATCCAGATGCCGCAAAGTCGTCTTGCAATTCTGAAAGGAGAGCGGTTGCTCTCACGAGCGCATCTGTGAGGTCGTCCTCGCCTGCCTTTCGGCGAGCGGCGTAGAGATCTAACAAACTTGATCGACCTCGTTGGAGATGTTCAAGGATTGCCGCGCGGGAAAACGGCAAGTCTTCACTCTTGCTACCCTGCTGGCCACGGTCTTCTTGATCCTGATTCGGTTCGTGAGCCGCACCCACGCGGGACTCGCGCCACTCCGCAAATTGAGCTTCGACCTCTTCCTGGCAATAGAGCAAACTCTTAACCGAACGCTTGCGTGGCCTGGATTCCCAGGAATCGAAAGCCTTTTCAATGCCGCGCAACGCGACATGAAGTGGGATGTCCATCTCTTTCCAACTCTCGATGAGCGCCCAATCAATCGGACTGAGCAACAGATGCTTTGCACGCCGGCGAATGAATGCGTCTTCGATCTCGGTAAAGTAATTGAAATAGTTCAACGGCCGATGTCCAAAGTCCCGTTCTATGTCCAATGTCTAACGCCAAAAATCGAATGCCGTTTCAATTCCGGACGTCGGACTTTAGACATTGGATTTTGGACTGCTCGTGCGTTCGTAAACTAAACGCAAGCCTTCTAGCGTTAAGGTGTCGTCCACCAGCTCGATGAATTCGGATCCGGTAGCAATTAGCGAAGCGAGGCCGCCGGTAGCGATAACCCGTGCCGCGCGCGGCGCACTGCCAATCTCTTCAATCATCTTCCTCAAGACTCCGTCGACCAGTCCAATGAAGCCATGATAGAGTCCCGACTGCATAGCGCTGATTGTTGACGAGCCGATCACCTTTTGCGGCCGCCTGATATCCACGCGAGGCAACTTCGCCGTTCGCTCAAATAGCGCGTCAGACGAAATCATGATGCCGGGCGTGATTACGCCACCAACATACTCCCCAGCTCGATTAATCGCATTGAAGGTTGTGGCCGTGCCAAAGTCGACAACTATGCAGGGCGCACCATACTTCTTAATTGCCGCGACCGCATCCACAATTCTATCCGCTCCCACGTCTGACGCAGGTTCATAAAGGATGGTTAGTCCGGTGTCGGTCATGTGGTCCACAAAGAGCGGGGTCAGATGAAAATAGGTCTCCGCCATTATCTTCAGGGTGTAGTTTAGCGGCGGCACAACTGAAGCGATGGCAATCGCATCGATGGCCTTAAAATCCAGATTAGCTAACTCAAAAAGGTTCCGAGCATGAACGCCATACTCGTCCACTGTTCGCGAGCGAGCGGTAGTCAAGCGCCAGTGCGCAACGAGTTCGTCGGCATCAAAAACACCAAGCGAAGTGTTTGTGTTTCCAGAATCAATGACTAACAACATAATCGAGGTCCGGTTCGGTTTGGACGTTTAGAACTGCTTCAATAGCATCCACGGCCGAGCTTGCGCCGTTTTCACTTTGCACGAGACGACCGACTTCCTCTGCCTTCGTAAAGTAATCCTGGTTTCTCAGTAGCGCTCCCAGCTCCCTTGTCGCGTTTTTCGCATTGTAACGCGGCCGCGCGATCATGCGCCCGCAACCCAGGCGCACAACCCGAGCCGCGTTATCGAATTGATCGTGCGCGTGAGGCACAATCAAGACGGGCCGGCCGGAACGCAGCGCTTGTCCAGTGGTACCGACACCACCCTGGTGCACGATAGCGCGCGCCCGCGGCAACAACTGGCTAAAGGGCGCGTACTCAAACGCGGCGACGCCTTGCGGCAAAGGTTCGGTCGGTAGATTGCGGACATGACCTATTAATAGTAACGCTCTTTGGCCGAGCGCCTGCGCGGCCTGAATCGAATCGCGATAAAAGTTTTTCGCCACCCAGAACGCGGAAGAACCGAGTGTGAAGACGATTGGCGGCGGCTCTTCATCAAGAAATTTCTTTAGTGCCGACTGTATTTCAGTTTCACCAAAAAAGTCGCGGCGGTCGTAAATGGCGAAGCCGGTAACCTGCGTGTTGGGTGGCCAGTCTGGCTGCGGCATGGCCAGTACCGATGAAAATAACGCCAGCACCAGCACCGGGGAGTGTTGCCCCGCAAGCAGCGGTTGCTCGCCGCGCGGCAGTCCGAGCTCCGCCCGCAGACGGTAGACCGGCTGCATCAGCTTTTCCAGCCTGAAGGAAGCAATGTGATAAAGCAGACGACTGAGACCAACGCTCTGGCGTTGAAGGTAATAAAGCGCGGGCATCTGCGCCAGGACCGGCGGGTCATATGCTGAGAAGAACGAAATTGGCGACAGCACACTCGACACCCAGGGCAAGCATCGCTTCTGCGCGACGATTGGGCCCACCAGCGGCAACGGATGGGTCAATAACAAATCCGCCTGTTCTGCGGCGGCATCGAGGTCTTCATAAATATCCCGAAGGTTCGGCGTAAGCAACTCGATAACTTTCTCTGTGCCGCCCTTCGCGTCCATCAACTTGGCAACGACTCTGCTGAGCTCATCCGGCTCATCATAGGAGGGAATGTCCGGACGCACCGGATGAAGCTCGATACCTTGAGCCGCCATTTTTTCTCTATACACTTCCGACGTGGCAATCACCGGCGAGTGGCCGCGCGCCTTCAGTTCGAGAGCGATAGCTATGTACGGATGAATATCACCGAACGAGCCGAAAGTTGAAAGAACTATTCTCTTTCCGGTTGACATGAACTCGCCTTTTCAATGGGTTCGCATGCTTCGCAGGGTGGTTGAAATGATTTCACCTTAAAGATCTCAACTTCGATTCGGACCGATGATTTCACACGGTCGAACGACACTTACATCTCCAGCTCTAATAATTCGGATGTCGCCGTCCTCTGTTTCCACACGCAATGCTCCATCCGACTGAAGTCCGCGTGTAGTCCCTTCGAGAGCGCGATTGCTTTCGATAACGCGAACTCGCTTGCCTTCGCAATAGGATGAACGCGCGCACCATTCGCCGACAATCACTTCCGGCCCGCCATCATGTTGTAGCAATTGGTACTGCGTTAGCAGCGCATGGACCAAAGCTCCCAGAATAACTTCCGCATCCGGACTCTTGCCAGTGGCGCTTTCTACTGAAGAGGCAACTCGATAAAGGTCTGCGGGAAAAGAGCCGGAGGTCAGATTAATGCCGATGCCTACTACGACGGCACGGCCAAGAGGCGTCTCAACCGTTTCCGCAAGAATGCCACACAGTTTTTTTTCATTGACGAGGATATCATTGGGCCACTTTATATCAGTCTTGAGCGCGCACGAATCAAGCAACGCGTCATGCACGGCAATGGCCGCCATCAACGTGAGCAGCGGCCAACCACTCAGTTCGAACCCTGGGCGAAGAATGATACTGAAATAAAGCCCGGCGCTCTTCGGCGAGACCCATTCCCGCTGCAACCGACCACGACCCGCTGTCTGTTCAGCGGCGACCACGCAGAGACCTTCCGCGGCGCCCTCGATGGCCCGGCGCGCCGCCTCGAGATTTGTCGAAGGCAGCGAATCGAAGCGCAGAATTTGTACTGCCGGAGTTTTTAACTGTTTCAATGGCTTACACTGAAAACGAGTTTTTAACTGTTTCAATGGCTTACACTGAAAACTTGAGAGAGCGGCTAAATACAAAGAGCGGGGGCAAGCCCGCCTTCCCAACCTGTAGACATTCCGAGTCGACTATTTTCGTTCTCCCTGAAAGCCTTTCAAAGCTAACATGGCCTACTCAACACAGTTGAGCTCGAGGTCAGGAAGGTGGGCTTGCCCCCGCTCTTCCGATCCCTCCCAGCCTCTACCTTCAAATTCCTGATTCTTGCGCCAACCCAAGTGCCTCTGCTGTTAGTGCTCGTACTAATCCGTCAAAATTGCGAAAGCGCTCGTCGCGAGTCTGACCCCGCACGTAGCGAAAATAGATCTGCTGAATCACCACCGCGACTTTGAAGCGCGCAAAGGTTTCGTAGAAAGCGATGCGAGAGAGATCGCGGCCGGTCTTCGTTTGATATCGTTCGATGATTTCTTCGCGCGTCATCCAACCCGGCCCACTAGTGAGCGTACGCAATGAACTATTCTGATTTGCCGCTCCTTCGCTTCCTCCCTGCATGGTCCAATAGGTAAGGGCAAGCCCTACATCAACCAGCGGATCGCCCACGGTACACATCTCCCAGTCCAGCACTGCTACGACACGTGACGGGTCGTCATCAGCGAACATGAGGTTGTCGAGTTTGAAGTCGTTATGAACTATGGTGGCGCTGTCTGAGTCGGCCGGAATTCGATCTACGAGCCACTGAATTACTTGATCCATATCCGGAAGTTCACCAGTTTTCGAGCGCTGCCAGCGATCGGCCCAGCCGCGCACCTGACGGGTGATGAAGCCTTCCGGTTTTCCTATGCTCACAATTCCGGTCGCTTGAATATCAACCGCATGGAGCGCGACCAATGTGTCAACACTCGTCTCGCTGAGCCGCCGGCGTAAGCCGGGATTCTCGCCAATCTGGTCGGGCACCTTGAAACGCACGATGAACCCGTGGCGACGTTCCATCAAATAAAACGGCACGCCGAGGATCGATACATCTTCGCAGAGCAGCACCGGTCTGGGCGCCAGCGGAAACTGCGGGTTGATGACTGAAAGCAACTTGTACTCGCGCGGCATGTCGTGCGCTGTCGGCGCCACGGGACCTACAGGCGGACGACGCAGCACGAATTGCTGATCGCCGTAGCGAACCAGGTAAGTTAAGTTTGAATGTCCGCCGGGAAATTGTTCGATTTTAATCGGTAAGGTTAAATCAAACTCAGAACATTGAGCAGCCAGACGTTTGCGTAAATAACGATCGAGGGTTGCGGTATCTAACTCCTCGCCGGCTCTTATCTCTATGCTGTCACTACTAACCGTCATAAACTCGATCACTGTAATTTGCGACTACAAGTTTGAGTATCATCCGTCAGCAATCCAAAGGGTTGGACACTTCGGCAGCTAAGAGATGCCTGCGAACGTTTTGAGTATGCGCTGTGCTACTACCTGACGATGAACTTCATCAGGCCCATCGTAAATTCTCGCGGCGCGCGCATCGCGGTAGAACATTTCCAGGGGCGTATCTTTGGAATAACCGAGCGCCCCATGGACCTGGATTGCGCGGTCGATCACGTCATGCAAAACACGGGCGCCGAAAAACTTGATCAGCGAGATCTCGATGCGTGCATCATCGCCACGATCCAACTTCCAGGCTGCGTTCAACGTCATCAAGCGGGCGGCCTTAATCTCTGCGGCCGAGTCGGCAATCCAGTTTTGCACGGTCTGTTTTTTCGCAAGCGGCTCGCCAAAAGATTTTCGCTTTAGCGCGTAGGCGCACATCATTTCAAAACTGCGTTGCGCAGCGCCAATCCAGCGCATGCAGTGTTGAATTCGGCCGGGGCCGAGTCGTGCCTGCGCCAACTTGAAGCCTTGTCCTGGCTCGCCGAGCAGATTCGCAAGAGGCACACGGCAGTCCTCGAAGCGAACCTCGCAATGACCGCCGATGCCTCCCGAGCCCATCACGGGTACGGCGCGAACAACCTTAAAACCTGAAGTGTCTGTCGGGACCAGGATCATGCTGGCGCGGGCATGCGAGTCTGCCGAGGCGTCAGTGACAGCCATCACGATTGCGAATGCCGAGCCGATGGCGCCGCTGGTAAACCACTTGTGGCCGTTGATAAGCCAATCGTCGCCATCCCGCACGGCCGTTGTGCGCAGACCGGTGGGATCGGAGCCGGCAACTTCGGGTTCCGTCATTGCGAAACATGAACGCACTTCTCCAG
>WNGF01043691.1_pt1 | contig 11827 bp, 10 predicted proteins | sample 5400641 | NCBI WGS metagenome assembly WNGF01 (sample SAMN13153371, study PRJNA577476) | soil metagenome | isolation source: 80 cm soil or saprolite under grassland replicate 2 | place: USA:California | collected 2016-06-15 | reverse complement strand
ACACGCTTTTTCCCAGACTACGCTGGGAAAAAGAGGTTCGCCTATCGGCGAACAGCCGGTTTTTTTGTAGTATCGGGTTCATGTTAACCTCCGACGACTTCTCGACCTACGTGGCGGATTTGCTCAGTGGCACCTACGACTGTGTGGATCGTATTTGCCTGCGCGGCTACTTCCCGCTGGGGCAAACCAGCGGGGGGCTATTGACCTGGTGGAACCAGCTCTTTCCCAACACCGAGCTGAGCGAGCCACGACTGCGCAAGCTGGCGGGGGACTTTGCCCGGCGCGTGCATGCCTATGCGCGCAAACATAAAATCCCGCTGCGCTACTTTGTCATCGGCGACAAAACCAAGCACGCCCAAGCCGAAAAACTTCGCCCGGTGGATCCTAAGTTCCGAGGGGTGTTTGCGATTTTCGTCGCCAAAGCTCCGGCCCTGGTCTGGCAAGCCAAAAACAATCGCGATGGCAAAGTGGTGCTGCGCCGGCCCAAAAACTGGCCACTGGTCTATCACTACCATTTCCACATTGTCGACCCGCAGTGGGGACACCTCACCATCAAGATGAGCGGTCATCCGCCCTTTGGCTTGCAAATTTCCCTCAATGGGCATGAGTGGGTACAGCGTCAGGCCCAAAAACAAGCCATCTCCTGGGTCAAGGAGGGTAACTGTTTTGTGGGCGGTTCCGACCTGGCTGGCCTCAATGTGCTGGCCCAACAGTTGGACGGTGCCCGGGGCCTGGCGCGCCTGGGGCAAGTGGTGGATCGTTGGGTGTATTCGGCCTGCCTGTGTTTTGCGCTCAACCGCGAGCAACAGCAACGTTCAGGTTTTCACTACGCCTATTCCTGCTACCAACTGGAATACAGCCGCAATCTGCTGTTCAAGATCGGGCGGCAACTCGACGAAGTCTATCAAGGGCTCATTGATCGCACGCGTGGAGTGTTGGACGTGCCCCGACTTAAAACCATCTTCGGTCGCAAACAGCGTCCCAGCAAAACCCAAGCACGGGACGGGCGGTTGGAGAAAATCATTGACCGGTCGGTGCATGACTTGACGGTGTTCAAGCTGCACTTCGGCAAGCTCACCCTTAAAATGTATGATAAAGGGGATCGCGTGCTCCGGGTGGAGATCATCGTCAACAACATCGAGGAATTGCGCTGTGGCAAGGGGCTGGAGAAACTGCCCGGCATGTTGCAACGGCTCGAAGCGATGGTGGTAGCCTTTTTGGGCGTGGTGCAGGCGGCACACTTGAGCTTTGTGGACGGCCAGCAATGGGATGCTTTGGCCGCGCCGAGTGTGCGGGGTGCGCGACGCACGGCGGGCGTGGACCTGCAAAAGCCGCGGATGCGAGCAGTGGCCGAAGCGGTGATCGCGCTGGGGGCCCAACCCGAGGGCTTCAGTGCCGCAGACCTGGCTGAGCGAGTGCGGGCGCAGAAAGGCCGAGCGATGGCGAGCTATGCGGCCCGCAAAGCGGCTTACGACTTGCACAAGCTGCGCGGCAAGTCGTCGGTGGAGCGGATCGGCAAAACGCGGCTCTATCGAGTGCGCCGAGTCGGCATCCGCACGCTGGCGGCGCTGTTGATCCTGCGCGAGCAGGTGATCAAACCGGTATTGGCCGGAGTGTGTCGGCCTAAGCGCGGTCGCCCGCCCAAGAACCTTCATCCGCTCGATGTCCATTACCAAAAACTTCAATCGGAGATGCTGGCCACACTACAAACACTGAAAATTGCCGCTTGATCTTTGGACTCTATGACAAACATGTTGGTTTTTGTTTTCGGATAGCAATGCAATACAAAGTTCACAAAAGTTTTAGTTTGGCGCTTCGCGCCCTATGTGTTCTTTGTGCTCCTTCGACGATGCTCAGGACATGCCTTTGTGATAAATTTTTATCTGCTAGCGATCACTTCGTCTCCGCTCTCGGAAAGCCGTAGGCTTTGATGATCTCTTCCTCGTATTTGCCCATCTTGGGGTAGTGCTCCCAGGCCAGCACGGAAACTTTCTTACCTCGCGTCAACTTTTCATGAACTGATCCAGGAGTGTAGATGGTCGCGGCAAGATCGACATCGTCGAGTATTTTTTGTCCTTCGGTGCTCGCCTGGAATTCCAGCCATAGAAGAGCGGCATGCGGATTCGCCGCTGCATTTAAAACCGCCTGAACCTCGCTGAACCTGGCGGGAACGGGCTCGACGATTTTATGTTCCAGGATTGCCCTCGGATCGCGTGTCGTTTTTACCGACTTGTAGTTAGGTCCCAGGATGAGCGGGTACTCGCCCGCGATCATCTGCGTCAGCTGGCGCGCTTCGCCGCGATACCAGATGGGTTGTTGCGCGGCTAGCTTCCGGGCGAAGTCTACGGTTTTTTCGAGACCCCAGAGCGGCACAAGGGCGGCGAGCGGTTTGGGCCGGACGTCGAGCAGAAATTTTTTCCCTTTGAACTCCGGCGCCAGAAAGCTCTCCCAGCTCTCCGGCACTCTGTTCGCAGAAATCATCTCTTTGTTGTAGGCAACGACTTGCATATTGCTTTGGATTGCGACGATGTGACGGTACATCGGGTCGACCAATTTCGGCGATATCTGCAGCACTCCTTGCTCGGCCATCCCCAGGATGTCGAACTTCTTTTGGTACGGCAGGTATTCGCTATAGAAATCGAAGGCTAGATAGTTGACGTCCCAACTCTTCGCCAAGCCGGCCTTCATCTCCTGAAGGATCCGTTGGTAGTTCTCCATTCCGCCGATCTCTTCGACTCGAGCATCGATGAATGGATACTTGCGCTTGAAGGCGGCGGTCATTGCCTTGATTGCATCTGGGTCTTGCGAACTGAGAACTCTTATCCTGCCTTCCTTTTTTGCCCTCGAAAGTATTTCTTCGTGACTGTTCAAAAAAATGTAACCCTTGGCTTCGGCATCCTGTTTGGCTTTTTGCGATGCCGAAGTTGGAGCTGCCGCAGGAGCGCTGGAGCCCGTCAGCAAAATGGCTTCGATGAAGACAGCCGTAATGATGGAAAGCAACTTCATCGCATACCTCCGGTATGATCTACCGAATCAAATCCGAAATCCGGATATCGAAATCCGAAACAAACGCAAAGAGTTAAATTCCAATTACAAAATCCGGGCCCGGGACAGTTCTTTTTTTGGTCATTTGATTTGTTTCGAATTTCGGATTTCGCATTTGGTCAGATGTGATCACCTGTCCGCTTTCGGAAAGCCAAAGGCCTCGACAATCTTGGCCATCCAGGTCTGTTTGAGGTGCTGGTTTTGCCAGTCCACGAGAGAAAGCTTCTTTCCCCTCAGCAGCTTCTCCAGGGCGGAACCGGGCGTGTAAAAGGAAGCGCTGATCGGCTCGTACTCGTCGATGATCGCCTGCCCTTCCTGACTCGCCTGGAACTCGAGCCACAGCAGCCCCGCATGGGGATTACTCGCCGTCTTCAGCACAGCCGGAGTGTCTTTTATTCTCAACGGAACCCGGCTCGATGACCTTGTACGCTAACGAGCCTCCACGGTCCTTGCCCATAACCCGAACGACGGCGTTGTAATCGATCCCCGCGTGGAGCGCGTATTCGCCTGCTACCATAGAAGTCAAAATCCTCGTTCCACCGCGCACCCAAACGGGCTGCTGAGCCGCGAGCTTTTTACTGTAATCCACCATCCATTCCATCCCCACTGCGGGAACGAGGTCGCTCTGTGTTTTGGGACGAACGTCCACGATAAACTTGTTTCCTTTGAACTCCGGCTTGAGGAAATCCTCCCATCTGTCGGGAACTTTCTCCGGAGCGATGAGTTTTCTGTTGTAGGGCACGACTCCCGCGTCTGCCGCAAAAGCCACAACGTTCCTGTTGCGCATAGGGAACGAAATCGTTGAAGTAGTCCGCGGTAAAATGCGCTACATCCCATCCTCTTGCGGCGCCAGCTTTCAACTCCAACAAAAACCGCTGGGCCGCATCCGTGCCATCGACCTCTTCAACCGCGACTTCGAGAAAGGAGTATTTTTTCTTGAAGGCGCTGACCATAGCTTTATAAGTCGGGGGGCTCAAAGAGGTTGTGGCCCGGAGTTTCCCCTCGGTTTTGGCTTTCGTTAGGATTTCATCGTGGCTCGTTAGAAAAGTATAGCCCTTGGCTTCTGCTTCCTGTTTGGCTTTTGCCAAGGAGGCGCTCGCGGCCACGGCAAGATCGCGGGAGCCGCCGAGCAAGATCACAGTTATGAGAACAGTTGTCGTGAGGGAGAGTGTCTTCACAGCACACCTCCGGTAGCGGCAAAATAAATTGGAGTAATGGAGTGATGGAATGCTGGAGTATTGGGGTTAAGACCCACCACTCCACTACTCCAATACTCCATCACTCCAACCGCCTTTCATTTAGCCAAACTCAGGCCCCAGCCGGGCGCTTGACTGATCTCAATGCAGCCGTTTTTTACGTTTGCGCCAACCGTAGGATCACCTTGTACTGCCTGGAACTCGCCGACCTCGCATTCATCGTCGATCGCAGAAAATGAAGCAGCGAGCTGGGCTGCCGCAATGTCGGGTACCGCCGGCCCGGCGGAGCCACCGATATGGACTCGAACGCCGAAAGCTTGACAGATCTCAAAAACGCGTCGACATTCATCGAGCGATCCCATCTTCGTTACTTTGACGGAAACAACATGAGCCGCGCGACGCTGACAAATTTCCAGCGCCGATTTGGCGTCGTAAACGCACTGGTCGGCCATTATGGGAATAGGGCTAGCCGCGGTGACCCGCGCGAGGCCATCCAGATCGTGGTAATTGATTGGCTGTTCGATCAACCTGACGTCATAGGGCGTGAGCGCTTTGCTGAGTTCAATGGCTTGCTCCGGCGTATAGGCGCCGTTGCCATCGATGCCGACCCAGATGCGTTCGCGAAAGGCTTCGCGCAGGGCACGAATTCGCTCGACGTCTTCTTGAATGCCCGTCCCCACCTTTACCTTCATGTGGGTGATTCCCTGCTCCACCAATTGTCCGACGGTGGCCGTCAATTCGGCGGGCGGCTTTATGCCGACCATTCGAACGATTCTAATCTTGGGACGAATAGCACCGCCCCAAAGCGCGTGGCACGGCAGATTGGCTAATTTGCCGGCGAGATCGTAGAGCGCTAAATCCGCAGCAAGCGAGGCGCGAGGGTGAACGTCAGTGCTCCGAATAGCCTCGCGAACGGAGTTGCCGCAGCGGGCGTCGGCGCCAAGCAACAGGGAGCGGATGGGACCGTTTAGCTGGGCGTCCAATTTATCCGCGGGCATGCTGTTTGGGTGACCCGCTGTGCCGCCAATCCCCGTAACGCCGTCCGCCGCGACTTCGATAATGAATCCTACAACCGTGCTGGCCGCGTAGGATGCCGTTTTCCATCCGGCATCGACGCGTGGCATGTTGATGCGGGTAACTCGCACATTGGTAATTTTCACGGAATTCCTCCCTTGCTAACTCAGAATAGTTTTTTCACCACGAAGCGCACGAAGGTCACGAAGTGCCTTACAAGTTCAAAGTTCCGGGTTCAAGGTATCGCGGGTCCGACTCTGAACGTTGAACTTTGAACATTGAACTTTGAACCTCGGAGCGCCATCTTTGTGGTTAATACTCTTCGTACTCTTCGAGACGTTCATACTGCGCGACGCCGTTCACTGTTGGAAAATTTCTTTTATCAATTTTGCATAATAGTCCATGTTCGAGCCTGCCAGGGGATCGAGGGGGACGAGATCCAGGTTCTTGATCGCTTCCTGCTCCCCCAATAGATCCGTCCTGGCAACCTGTCTCCTGGTGTCCAAGACGGCTTTCTGCCCTTCCTTCGAAAGGATGAAATCCAAATACAGTCTCGCAGCGTTGGGATGGGGCGGTCGATGGGCAATCGCGTGAGCGCTCGTGACGACGGGGACCGGGCTCAAGGCGTTCCATTCGATCGGCGCGCCGCGCTTCTTGAGCTCGTCGACAGGCCCCAGGGTCGCGTCGATGTCCATAGGCGCTTCGCCAGCCGCGACGAGCTGAACCCGCATGGCGTTCGACTCCCGACGCAGCGCGATATTCTGCTTCACGAGCTCGCGCATATACCGTTGGGCCTTTTCCTTTCCCATGATTTGGAACATCAAGGCGGCCCATTGTTCCGACGCATCCATCAGCATTTTCCCTTTCCACACCGGGTTCAGCAATTCGTCATAAGTGCGCGGAGCTTTACCGCGGGCGATAAGCTTGGTGTTATACGCCAGCACATGGACATTCATGTTGGTGGTAGTCCAATAGCCTTGATCCTTGAACTGTTTGGGATAGAACCGGTCTTCGGGCGACAGATAGTTAGTTAAAAAACCATCTTTTTTCAGAAAATGCAGGCTCAAGCTGTTGGTCTGCAAAATGTCGGCAAGGTATTTGTTCGCCCTGACCTCGGCGAGCACGCGGGGAACAAATTTTCCCGAGCCCAGGCGATTCAACTTGACATCGACGTACGGGTACTTTTCCCGGAATCTGGCATTCAGTAAATTAACAGCCTCCAAGCTCATGGTTCCATAAACAATCACTTCACCTTCTTTTTTTGCGCCTTCGATGAGTTTTGCTGTGTATTCGGACTGTCCCCAAACCCCTTGGAAGCCGATAAGCAAAAAAGTTGAGGAAAAGATGGTTATGCTTCTGATGATTCGCATGTGCTGTACTCCTTAACCGCCCCAGAAATTAGCAAGGCTGGGTGCAAATGCTTGAATTTCCGCCCATTGAGAATTTTCACAGGAAGGTCACGAAGAACACGATGAAAAAAGGTATTAGCCGCAAAGACCTGTCCTGAGTTAAATCGAAGGAACGCAAAGGCACAAATAGCTCAGGAAGAAAACTTCTTCGTGTTCTCCGTGGTTGAATACTCTGCTCTCACACGAGCTGTCAACACCGGGTTGGATTTTATGTGAAGCCGGCAAAGGAATATGGAGTGGTCTACTGGCTGCGAGATGCACGGACTCCATAACTCCGGTCCTTTGGTTGAGCGGTCAACCGGTTGGGTAGTGGTTCAGCTTGGGAAAGATCTCTCACTTTGTTCGAGATGACACATGGCTTATGTATTTGTCATTCCGAGCAAAGCGAGGAATCTTTCTCGATTCTAAGAGTCGTGGTGGATGGAAAATGAACCACTACCCACGGACAGTTTGACAGTGCTTTCGCGCCTGTGTTACGCGAGACAAAGTCGCGGTTGTCATGCCGAGGATTCGTTTTGACAATCTGCCGGCCGAAGTAACTCGTGAGGCCGGCAGGCGTTTGCTCGATGCGCTAGGGTGCATGATCGCCGGCGCGGACGGCGCAACGACTCAACAGGTGAGGAAGACGGCGCTGGCGCTTGCCGGAGCGCCGGAGTCCAGCATTCTCGGCACTGAGCATTTTACGTCGTGCGAGAAAGCCGCACTGGTGAATGGCACGGCTCTGCGTTTTCTTGACTTCATGGATGGGCATCCTGGTCCCTATCCATGTCATCCATGCTTTAACATTCCTCCCATCCTGGCAGTGGCGGAGCGCGAACGCGCCACGGGCAAGGATCTCGTCACTGCCATCGTGACGGGCTACGAGATCATGCCGCGCTTTCAAGAGAATGCCGGTGCGCCGGATCTCGGCGCTCGCGGTTGGGCAGGAAGCACTAACTTGGCTTTCTCGATTCCGCTGGCCTGCGCGCGTCTGCTCAACCTCAATAGGGAAGAGACCATCAATGCCCTGGGAATTTCAGTTACTCACGGCGGCGTGATGGATGGCGCAAGCCACGGACAGATGCCGACCAGTAAATCACTGTTGGATGGCATCGTAGCCATGAATGCAATTGTCGCTGCGCTACTCGCTCAGCAGGGTATCACAGGACCGCGTGAAGTTATTGAAGGCCCGGCCGGATACGTGAACGCAGTGGCGGGATCGTGCAATACAGATGGATTACTGGCGCCCATCGGCAAGCACAAAATTCTCGAGACGTACACGAAACTCTATAACACCGTGAAGTGTGGCCAGCCCGCTGTGGGAGCCGCGCTTAAGCTTGTTCGAGAACATCGAATCAACTGGCGCGATATCGGGTCTCTTCGCATAGGCTTTGCGCGCAGGGATGCAAACACTCAGGCGCGCGAGTCATATGCCCGGCCACAGAGCAGGGACACTGCCAATCATAGCGTTCGCTACTGTGTGGCGGCCGCTCTTGTCGAGGGGCAATTGACTGCCGACCAATTCGATCCGGAGATTTTGCGCTCGCCTGACATTCTTGGTCTTATTGACCGATCCAGTGTCTGGTGGAATGAGGCCCTCGAAGCTCACTGGCCTAAGGCCAACCCCGCAACGATCACCCTGACGACAACGGGTGGACAGGAGTTGTCCGAGACCATGGTGTTTCCTCCGGGGCACCCTAACAATCCTTTGGCGGACGATGCGCTCGAACAGAAATTTCGCCAGCTCACCCGCAAAGTGCTTGATGCAGCACAGATCGAGGAAGTCATCGGCGTAACCCGTGGGCTTGATCAGTTGCCTGATGTCCGTGCGCTGACCAATATTTTCCGTCCGCGACCATAGACGGGATAAACTCAAGACCGACGATGCCAGGGAGGTAGTATTTCAGTTAGCTCAAGATCTCTCACTTCGTTCGAGATGACAGATCGCATACTTTGTTGTCATTCCGAGCAAAGCGAGGAATCTTTCTCGGCGCGGGGATTCAGTGTACTCAAACTGAGCCACTACCCAAGCGGCCTGTAACCCAAGGTAAAGGGAGTTCAAAACCGTCGCACCAAGCAAAGGAGGTTCATATGTCGGATATCAGAGGAAAAGGAAAGCCAATTAGCTATCGAGACAATAACCCGATCAGCGAATGGATTGAGGATTTCCGCAGCAAACGGAACTCACAGAAGCGTGAACCCAAGGATGCTACCGAGCGCGAGCTTCTCGGCAGATGGCTGGGCTACCGTGGCAGGGGTGAGCTGAAGACCATCGTCGGTTCTGCCTGTTACGCCTATTCGCACTTTGATATGGATTTCGAGTGGCGCTTTCTGCTGGCCGATCATATCCGCACCGAGGCGGGCCACGGGTGGGGTTACATTCGACAAGCCAACGCACTCAATCCCGGTCGGGATCACGCCCAACCGGATCCTGAATTTGAGCGTCAGCACGGGCTCACACCGCGGGTGGAGCACATGGAGCTAATGCAGCGCGACTTTCTGAGCTACCTCATCGCCGGCAACCTCTGGCCCTACGGTCACTGCACCGCTGCAACGATACAAAGCATCCTGATTACCACTCCCAAGGTCCTCGATTTCGAGGAGCGCGTGGTCCACGCGGAAGAGCGCGGACACCACGACGCAATCTTGCAGAAACTGCACGACTATGTTTGGGAATTGATCGAGGAGTACGGGGAGGCTCCGATCAGGCGCAAGATCGCCGAGATCGACGCCAAAGCGCTCAACAGCAACTCCCGGACCATCTTTGATCCACCGCGGCGAGATTTTCTGCGCAAGCACTTCAACGTCCCAGTCGAGAGCGTGCGCAAGTTTCCTGATTGGCGCGAGTACCTCTACTTAAATGTTCTTGGCTTTCCCCCCGAACCGGTTTTCATCGATGCTTGGCCCGAGGAAATTCCTCAGCCCAAAGCGGCTTGAAAAGGTTCCCCGGTTTATTCTTTCTTCTCCCACGTTGAACGGGAAAGGAAAAACCGCGAGAAGATGAGTGAAGCAAGGACCATGAAACCGCGACAATTAGGGATTCTTTCTTCCTTCTTAGTTGTGGCCGCGGCCGCCGCTTTTATCGGAAGTCTGTACTTACCCGTCCCGCCAGCATGCGCGGCCTCTCCGACTCCCGAACGCTTCGGCAAAACCTTTGCCGAGATAGTTAGTCTGGCAAAAAAGGAAGGCAAGGTGAGATTCACCTCCGGTACACCGGATGAACGACAGGCAAAGAGTTTCTTCAAGGGCTTTCGCGAGAAGTACCCAGAAATCAACGTCGAATACACTCGCGCCACTCCACGCACCGCTTCAGAGACCATCCTAGCAGAGCTCTTGTCGGGTCAAATCGAATACGACCTTGTGACGCTCCTGGATACTCTGATCCCCAAATACAAAAAGACGGGCGTCCTAGCAGGTCCCTTTGACTGGTCGGGCCTCTTTGGAATAAGGGGTGTGTACATAAGTCCAGACCGATACTTCGTGGGTGCCGGAGCCTCTACAGACGTACTTGTCTACAATACAAAACTGGTTCCTGCGGAGCGCGTTCCGCGTCGCTGGGAAGATTGTCTCGATCCGTATTGGCGAGGGAAGCTTGTCGTCGACAGCCGGGGCGGCAGTTTTGTTCGTCTGTACCCCTCATGGGGAAAAGAAAAACTTCTCGATTTCGCCCGGCGGCTGGCGGCCAACAAGCCGGTTTGGATCGCCGGTAATTCTGACGCCGTGATGCTGATTGCCAACGGCGAGTACCCAATGATGTGCGGCGCCTTTTACTCGTCGAGCATCAGGATCGTATCGCGCGGGGGAGATACGCCCATAGGACTCGTTATACCCAAAAGGCGTACCGAGGCGTTTCCCGGGACTCTCCCTTTGACGAAGGCAGTGAGTTTGGCAAGAGAATCAAAGAAGCCGGCGCAAAAGTCATTTTTTCCGGATGGGAATTTACTCCCGAGCAGGAAAATGAAGTCGTGAACTTGGTGCTCCAGGCTTGGGGGTTTCGCAAATGAACGGTGATATAAGTGGTTTCGTTAATTGGTTATTGCGGGTTTCTTGTGAAGAAGATTTTACCACAGAGGCACAGAGTTCGCAGAGTTCGGAGAATTTTTTTAATCAAAAACTCTTTACTCCGCGCCCTCCTCGCCTCCTACAGCGACGATAATCCGATCTCCAATTGGATAGAAGAGCTGCGTGACAAACAAAAGCCGCGCAAGCGCGAGCCGCGAGATGACGCTGAACGTAAACTCTTGGCGCGCTGGTTGGGCTTTCGGGGACGAGGCGAGCTCGAGAGCATTGTGGGAGCGGCCTGCTATGCTTATTCCCACTTCGAAATGGACCCTGAGTGGCGTTATCTGCTCGCCGACCATATTCGTACCGAGGCCGGTCACGGATGGGGTTATATCAAACAAGCCGACCTAGTGGACCCGAGTTGCGATCACTCCAAGCCCGATCCAGAGTTTGCCCGGGAGTTCGGACTCATACCGCGCGCCGAACATGATCAGTTACTCAGGCGCGACTTCCTGAGCTACCTGATCGCGGGGAATCTTTGGCCCTACGGCCACTGCACGGCGGCAACGCGCGGCATCCAGATCACCAACCCGCGCGTGCTGGAATTCGAGCGCACGGTGGTCCACGCGGAAGAACGCGACCATCACGGGAAAATTTTGCAGAAGATCCATAATCACGTGTGGCAGTTAATCGAAGAATACGGCGAGGGTCCAATTCGGCGCAAGATCGCCGAGATCGACGCCCAGTCTCTCAACACTCGCTCGCGCGCGGTCTTTGACCCTCCAATGCGGGAATTCTTGCGCAAGTTTTTTGACACGACCATTGAGAACGTAAAAAAATTCCACGAGTGGAGAGCGTATCTCTATCTGAGCGTGTTGGGGTTTCCGCCAGAACCGGTGACGATCAAGGACTGGCCCGCGGAAATCCCGCAGTCGCAAGCAGCCTAAGCTTCACGACTCTGAGGAGTGACGATGAGAGGGGAATTATTCGGCGTCGTTAGATTCTTCCTTTGAGAAAAGGGGGATTAAGGCCGGATCAAGGGGGATTTTTGGTACGTATGGTCAGCCCAATGGCGAACTTTTTAGCAGGCTAACCACGATGCAAATTTTTTTCCGGAAAATGACGCTGCTCGTTGCTTTCGCTTTTGGTGCATTTGCCACGGGCGCTCCGGCTGCTCAACCA
>WNGF01021254.1_pt1 | contig 11828 bp, 11 predicted proteins | sample 5400641 | NCBI WGS metagenome assembly WNGF01 (sample SAMN13153371, study PRJNA577476) | soil metagenome | isolation source: 80 cm soil or saprolite under grassland replicate 2 | place: USA:California | collected 2016-06-15 | reverse complement strand
CTGATCGCGCAGGGCACGTGCCTGCCGTTCCATCTCGGTGCGATGCCGTTCGCGGTGAAGTCGGTCGTTCGTGCCTACCCGGACCGAATCCGGCCCGGTGATCTCTTCATCACCAACGATCCCTACGATGGCAGCACGCACCTGCCAGACATCGTACTCGTCAGGCCGATTTTTCTCGCCGGAAGCCTCATTGGCTACTCGGTCGCCTTGGCGCACATGACCGATATCGGCGGCCGAATGCCCGGCGGCAATGCCAGCGATTCGACTGAACTCTACCAGGAAGGATTGCGCATTCCGCCGTCCCGGCTGTGGCGCGAAGGCGAACCTGACGAGACCATGTTGAGGCTGATCGAGCGCAACGTGCGCGTTCCGGACAAGGTCCTCGGCGATATCCGCTCACTGATCGCGGCCTGCCACGTCGGCGAACGCGAATTCATCAAGCTCGCCGAGCGCTACGGCGCGCCCCGGTTCGACGCGCATTGTCGCGATCTGCTCGACTATACGGAACGGTTCACCCGGTCCGAGATCGCGAAACTTCCGAAGGGAACATGGCGCTTTGTCGACCATCTCGACGGCGACGGGATCGATCCGGATCCCATTCCCATCGTGGCCACGGTCACCATTGCTGGCGATGAAATGACCATCGACCTGACCGGATCCGCACCGCAGGTACGGGGCGCCATCAACTGCGTTTTCCCGTTCACGCTGTCGACGGCGCTCGCCTGCGTGCGTTCGATTGTCGATCTCTCGATTCCAAACAACGCGGGCTACTTCCGCCCGATTCACGTGATTGCACCCGAGGGCACCGTGGTCAACCCCAGACCGCCGGCGGCGGTGGCCGCACGCGGCATTACGGGGATCAGGATTGCCGATGCGATATTCGGCGCGCTTGCCCAAGCGGTGCCGGAGGTGTTGCCGGCGTGCGGATCCAATGCACCGGACGTCGGCATTTCGTTCGGCGGCGTCGACGCCAACAACCCGTTCGTCTATCTCGAGTTCCTGCTCGCTTCGTGGGGCGGCGGGCCCGATCGCGACGGCATGGATGCATGCACCGGGACGCTCGTCAACTACTCAAATACTCCGGCTGAAATGATCGAGGCGGATCAGCCCATCGTGGTCGAACGCTATGCGCTGGTGCGCGACAGCGGCGGCGCCGGCAGGTTTCGCGGCGGCCTCGCGCTGGAGCGGCACCTGCGTTTCCGGGCGAACAATGCAACGCTGCAGATCCGCTCGGATCGCCGCGATCATCCGCCGTATGGACTGCAAGGCGGATTACCGGGCGCTCCGTCCGATGTCAGCATCCGGCGGGCCGATGGGCACGAAGAGCCCTGGCCGGCCAAGTTTCTGACTACCGTGCATGACGGTGACGTGTTGCGGGTTCGGCTCGCGGGCGGCGGAGGCCACGGTAATCCCTTCGATAGGAGCCCGCTATTGGTTCTCGACGATGTGCTGGAAGACAAGATGTCGATCGAGCACGCGCGTAACGCGTACGGCGTGGTGATCGGCGGCGGATTGGGAACTCCACTGGAAGTCGATACCGTCGGCACCGCGGACCTGCGCGCAAGTCAGCCGGAGGCGAAATAATGTGCGCGGTCACCGGCGCTTCGGCCAGCGAGGAGGATCACCATGCCCCGACACGAGTCACCGTACGAGCTATCAGAGGCGCTGCTAAACGGTTCCAGCCACGCGCTTGACGAGCTCCGGCCGGCTTATCTTGCCGGTCGGCGTCATGGGGAAGTCGCTCATTACGACGAGCGCCTCGGGTAGTTTGTAATCGGCCACGCGGCCCTTCAGAAACGACACGACTTCGTCGAGCGTCAGGCTGGAACCCGGTTTGATGATGGCACACAGGCAGTTCTTCTCACCGAGCCGCGAATCGGGCGCGCCCACGATCGCCGCCTGCACGATCGTCGGGTGCTGGTAGAGCAGCTCCTCGATCTCGCGGGGGAAGTACTTCTTGCCGCCGCGGTTGATGATCTCCTTCTTGCGTCCAGAGATGCGCACATTACCTTCCTTGTCCGCATACTGGCCGAGGTCGCCGGTGCGGAACCAGCCGTCCGACGTGAAGCTGTCGCGATTCGCGGCGGGGTTGTCGAGGTACCCCCTGTGCACCGAGGGGCCGACCGCCACGATCTCGCCCACCTCGCCGAAGGGCACGTCATTGCCGTCGTCGTCGATGATGCGCAGGCCCATCGAGTCCACGCAGCGTCCCACGGTGCCGTTGACCTTGAGCGGATCGTCGGTGAGACGGGTGAAGGAGTGGAAACCTGTTTCGAGCATGCCGTAGAGCTCGATCAGCTTGGCGCTAGGGACGGCAGCCTGGAACGCCTTGATCGTCTCGACGGCGGCCGATGCGCCGCCGGTGATGACGATGCGCAGCGAGCTCAAGTCGCGCCGCGCGAGTTCGGGTGAGTTCAGCATCGCGACGATCGACGCGGGCGCCGTCGGAATGTAGGTGATGCGCTCCCTTTCGATCAGCTCCAGCGCAGCTTCGGCCGAGAAGCGCTCCATCAGTACGACGCGCGCACCTGCCATCGCCCCCTGCACGAGCGTCATGTATCCCCAGTTGAGCCCCACCGGCAGGTAGTCGAGCATCACGTCCCTGTCTGTGACGGCGAGCTCCCTGTTGAACGTCTCGCAGGTGCACAGCGTCGTGTTGAAGCAGTGCAGCACTCCCTTCGGGTTGCCCGTCGTGCCCGAGGTGAAGCACATGCGCATCACGTCGAGAGGCGACATGCGGACACGGTTCGTCTGGTCGATCTCCGGCGTCTCGTGCACGACCTTGGCGAAGCTGACCACATCGGGTGCGTCAACGTCGTCGACGCAGATCGTAAGCGACAGCTCCGGGAGCCGCGGGCGCAGCTCGCGAATCATCGCAAGGTAGTCGAACCCCTTGAACTGGTTCGCCGAAACATACGCCTTGGACTTCGAGAACTTGAGGATGTACTCGACTTCCATCACCCGGAAATCGGCGCTGATCTTGTTCGCGACCGCGCCGATCAGCTCGAGCGAAAAGAACACCACCGGAAACTCGATCCGGTTCGGCAGCTGCAGGGTGACGACGTCGCCTCGCTGTACGCCCTGGCGGCGCAGGAACTCGGCGAATCGCTGCACCTCGGCCCAAAGCTGCCCGTACGTGATGCGCCGCCGCGCGTCGCTCATCGCCTCCCGATCCGGCGTCTCACGGCCGCGCTTTTCGAGGATCTGCGAAAACGTCTGGTCCTTCCACCATCCCTTCGCCCTGTACTTCACGCTGTCCTGTGCGTTTGGCGGCCTCGGTGCTTCGATCATCATGCTGCTCCTATCGTTCGTCGCCCCCGCTCATGCGGGAACCCAGTGTCGTTCCTGCGCCAGATCGCCAAGGACGCTTGATTCCCCTCCTCGGGCGATGACGCTCATCGGGTCGCTTTCAGCAATCCGCCATCCACCTGGATCGCCGTGCCGGTGACGTACCTGCCTTTGGGCGAAACCAGCAACGCAGCAAGGCTCGCGATGTCGTCGACGGTGCCGATGCGCTTCATCGGAATCTCGTCGGTCAGCCGCGCCCTCACCACGTCCGCCCCTTCGCTGCCGGCCGCGAACACCTTCTGCAGCCGCGTCGTGTCGATGTATCCGGGACAGATCGTATTGACGTTGATGCCAAAGGGGGCGACCTCGAGCGAAAGCGTCTTCGCATAGCCGATCACGCCCGACCATGTCGCAACCGACAGCGCGAAGCCGGGGATCGGCTGAATCGCGGAGATCGCGGTGATGTTTAGGATGCTTCCGCCACCGCGCTCCTTCATCGAAGGCACCGCCTCGCGCGCCATGCGCACCACGTACATCAGGTTTTGCTCGATCGCCTTTGCCCACGCGGTGTCGTCGAAGCTCAGTACCGGGCCGAGCGGCGGTGCGCCGTCGTTATTGACGAGGATGTCGATGCCGCCGAACTCGCGTCGGGCGATTTCCGCGACGCGCGCGCAGTCGTCGGGCCGGCGGCAATCCGCCTGGATCGGCAGCACGTTGGCGTCGGTCTCGGCTCGTAGCCGCTCGGCCGCAGCTTGCAGATCGGCTTCCCGGCGCGCCGTGATCGCGACTGCTGCCCCTTCGCGAGCGAGCGCGCGAGCGATGCCGTAACCGATGCCTTGGCTCGCGCCACCAACAATGGCCACCTTGCCGTCGAGATCGAGGTTCATGTCCGTTTCGCCTGCGCGAGAAAGCGCTCCGCATTGTTGACGAACACGTCCTCGAGGACATCCTCCGCGTAGCCTTCGCTGCGCCAGTCGCGAACGAGCCGCTCGTACGTGAAGAGCGGATAGTCGGCACCGAACATCACGCGCGTGCGCAGGCGCCGCGGGATCTCGTGCTTGAGATCCGGCGTGAAGTACGTCGGAGACCAGCCATGCACCTCGTACCAGATGTTGCGCTTGTGCAGCAGCACCGCGATCGTTTCGGCCTGCCAGGGCCATCCGGGACGCGCCGCCACGATTTGCAACTGCGGGTGTTTGGCCGCCACTTGATCGAGATGCCGCGGGTGGCAGTCGTCGAGCAGGATGCCGCCGCCGCCCGGCAAGCCGGCACCCAACCCCGTCGTGCCGACGAAGATCAGCGCGGGAATCTTCGCCTCGATGCACAGCTCGTAGAACGGCTTCCACGCGGGATCGCTGGGCGGCCCACTGCCGGACCCCGACACCGCGAACCCGATGAACCCGGGCGCGTTCTCGATGCAGCGGCGCAGCTCGCGCACACCTTCGAGGCCCGTATGCGGGTCGATGTGGATCCAATGACCGATAATTGCGTCGGCGTGCGCGCGCTCGGTCGCGAATCCGTAGTCGTGCACGGCCCTCGCTTCGTCGAGCGGAATGAACTTGGTGAAACCGAAGTCGAGCACCGCGCGCACGTTGCTTTGGCGGAAGTGGTCGGCCATCTGGTCTTCGGTCGCGTACTTCGGCTCCGAGTTCCACGTCTTCTTCTGCTGCGCGAGCTCCTCATCGGTGCGTAGCACGTATCCGCGCTTGGTTCCCCAGTGGGAATGGATGTCGATCATCTTCATGCTTTAGTGTCCCGCTCCAAGATACGTCTTCTCGATGCGTGGGTCGTGCAAGAGCTCGGACGCCGGTCCGTCGAAGGCGACCGCCCCGTTCTCCAGCACATAACAGTGATGGGCCATGCGCAGCACCTTGCGCGCGTTCTGCTCGGCGATCAGGATCGACGCGCCCGCGGCGTGGATCGCGCGTACACGCTCGAGAATCGTGTCGAAGACCTTGGGCGCCAAGCCGAGCGACGGCTCGTCGAGGAGCAGCAGCCTCGGATTGCCCATCAGCGCCCGGCCGAGGGCGAGCATCTGCTGTTCGCCGCCGGACAGGTACGCCGCCTCGGCCATCGGTCTGCAGATACGCGCCAAGCTCCAGGTTCTCGCGTACGGTCATCGAACCGAACAGCATGCGGCCCTGCGGCACCTGAATCACCCCGTGACGCACGACGGCATCGGGCGAGGCTCGGCTGATGTCGATACCTGCGAAGCTGATGCGGCCGCCGCGCACGGGATTCAATCCCGAGATCGCGCGCAGCAGCGCCGTCTTGCCCGCGCCATTGGGCCCCAGCACGCCGATGATGGCGTTGTCGGCAACGGCGAGCGAGACGCCCTTCAGCACGTCGATGCCGGTGTAACCCGAACGCAGCGACTCAACCGACAGCATCGATTGCCTCATCGCCGAGATAGGCGTCGATGACCGTGCGATTGCGCTGAATCTCGAAGGGTTTTCCTTCGGCGATCACGCCCCCGTTCTGCATCACCGTCACAGTGTGAGCCAGCGCCATCATCACCCGCATGTTGTGCTCGATCACCAGGAGCGTGATCTTCTCCGCTTCGGCGAGCGCGCAGGCGGCGGCGATCGCGCGGTCCGCCTCGGATTCGCTCATGCCGGATGTCGGCTCGTCCATGAGGAGCAGCGCCGGCCGGGCAGCGAGCGCGCGGGCGAGATCCATTCGCTTCAGCACACTGAACGGCAGCTCGGCCGCGACCGTGTGGCGATACGCGAGGAGATCAAAACGCTCCAGCACCGCCAATGCCTCGCGCGCGGCCTGGTCCTCACGCCGATGCGCAAGCGGCGTGGCGAACGCGGCGTGTGCGAGCGGCACGTGCGAATGGCGGCCGACGCCGACCAGCACGTTATCCAATACCGAAAGCTCCGCGAACGGCTCGACATGCTGGAACGTCCGGCCGATGCCCCGGCGGCTGATCGCATGCGCGGGTAGTCCCGACACGGATAAGCCGTCCAACAGCACGCGGCCGCCTGCGATCGGAACCGTGCCGGTGATTGCGTTGATCAACGTGGTCTTCCCTGCTCCGTTCGGCCCGATGAGCCCCCGTATCTCGCCCGTGGCTACGCGCAGCGAGACGTCGCGCACGGCGATCAGGCCGCCAAAGCGCACCGACAGGCGCTCGACCGTTAGCCGGTCGGTCACGGGCGCGCCTCGGCGGCCGCGGTCGGCGCATGCCTGCGCATGCGACGCGCGATCACGTGCCAGACCGTCACGAGTCCGTGCGGCAGGAAGATCAGGAACCCGAGCAGCATCAGCGTATAGATGACGTCGCTGTACTCCTTCACGGGGCGCAGCGCTTCGGGCATCGCGCTCAGCACCGCGGCGCCGATCACCGAGCCGCCCACCGACCCCATTCCACCTACGACGATGAAGGTGATCTGGCGCAGCGCCGCCGAGACACCGAACTCGACGGGATCGATGAAGCCGACGACGATCGCCTGCAATCCACCGGCCACGCCGGCATAAGCCGCGGACAACGCGAATGCCGCGAGCTTCACGCGGTGAACGGACACGCCGAGCGCTTGGGCGGCGTACGGACTCAGCCGAACCGCGTTGAGCTCACGCCCTACGCGCGATGCGAGCAGATTGCGGGCGGTCCAGATCGCCAGCATGCAGCAGCCGAGCACGATCAGGAAGCGCGCGTACTCGCTCATGCGCACGCCGCCGGCCGCTGCTTTCGGAACGATCAATCCGCGCACGCCGCCGGTCAGATTCGCGAACTCCTCGATGACGATCTGCACGATCTGCAGGAAACCCAACGTCGCGAGCGCAAGGTAGATGCCGCGCAGCCGGCTCGCCGGCGCGCCGAGCAGCGCTCCCATTAGCGCCGCCAGCAACGCGCCCAGCGGGATGGCGGCCCAGAATGGCACGCCGTACCTTGCGGTGAGCAGCGTCGATCCGTACGCGCCGATCGCAATAAACGACGAATGGCACAGCGATATCTGGCCCGAGTTGCCTGTCAGCAGATTGAGCCCGATCGCAGCGATGACGTTGATCATCGCGAGGCTCAGCAAATAGACCGGGTAGCTGCCCATCGTCGAGGCGGCTGCGGCCAGCAGCAGCACCGCAAGAAGCACGACAATCGTGCGATGGCGGCTCTGCATGTCAGACCCGCTTGATCTCGGCTGCGCCGAACAAGCCTTGCGGCCGGAACACCAGCAGCACCATCAGCAGAATGAACGGCACGAGGTTCTTGAACGTGCTGCCGATCAGCACGCCCGAGAATGTTTCGATGAGCCCGACCGCCAGACCGCCGACGATCGCGCCCGGAATGCTGGTGAACCCGCCGATGACCGCGGCCAGCAGCCCGCGCAGAATGAGTTGACCGATCTCGGGATTGATGCCGATCAGCGGCGCGAAGAGAAGGCCGGCGAGCGCACCGATCGCCGTGCTGATCGCCCAAGACCAGCGGTAGACTGTCTCGACCCGGATCCCCATCAGCCGGGCCGCCTCCGGATTCACGGACACCGCGCGCATCGCCTTACCGAGGCGTGTCGAACGCAGGAACAACATCACGCCGATCGTCACGAGCGCCGTGCAGACGAAGATCCAGAGCGACGTCGGATTGAAACGCAAGCCGGCAGCCATGATGGGTTCGGTGCCGAAAGGGCCGTCGATCGTGTTCGGACTGTCGCCAAACCGGATTGAAATGACGCCTTTGATCAGGAGCCCGATTGCAAACGTCGCGATGATGAGCGTGAACTCGGGCGCCTTGACGATCGGACGGATCAGCACGCGCTCGATAACGACGCCGCCGGCGGCGCCGAGCAACAGGACGCTCGCAACCACGACCGGATAGGGAAGCGCGAGCTGGGTAAGGATCAACGCGATGTACGCGCCCAACGTGACGATCTCGCCTTGGCCGAAATTCAGCACGCCCGACGACTTGAACGGAATGACGATCGCCAACGCGACGAGCGCGTAGATGCTGCCGACACTGATGCCGGCGATCGCGAGCTGCAGTGCGAGGGTGAGGGTCATCATGCGCGGCCGTCATTCCCGCGAAGGCGGGAATCCAGTGGCGGCAGAGCGAAAGACGCTGGGTCCCCGCGTTCGCGGGGACGACGGCTCGCCATCGCAATCGGTCGGTCTGTTTGCGCCCTTGCGCTTACTGGTATCGACTGAGGATGTCGCTTTGCCGGGTGCTCGACCACGGCACCGGTTCCCACTGGCCATCCTTCACCACCATTGGTACGAGCGCGAAGTTGCCGATGTGGTGCTTGGTCGAAAACGTCCGCGGCGTGGCGACGGGACCCACGCGGTAATTCTGAATGCCTTCCAGCGCACGGATCAGTCCGTCCGTGGTTAAGTTCGGCCCCGCTCGCTTCATGCCCTCAGCGAGCACGTACATGTCGCCGTACGCGAGCAGGTCGAAGTTGTTGGGGCGTCCGGCAGGAGCATTCGGGTACTCCTTCTTCCAGGCCGCTTCCCACTTGACCATGTCCGGCGCCTTCGAGCCGGGCAGATACGGTATGAGCGAGAAGCCCATGACGCCTTCTGCCGAGCTCTTGGCCACCGTCACCAGCCCCGGATCGACCATGTTGCTGCCGACGAAGAAAGGTTGTTTCAGGCCGAGCTCCTTCGCCTGGCGCATGGCGATCGCGGCCTCGGCCGGATTGCCGAAGAACGCAATCACATCGGGATTGGCTTTCTGCACTTCGACGAGCTGCGGCGTGAAGTCCTTGTCGCCGATGTTGAACTCAACGCGGACGGCCGGCGCCATCTGGAACCAGTTCTTCAGCTTGTCGACGGTCGCGTCGCCTTCGTTGCGTGGATACTCCTCGCGCCCGCTCATGATCGCAATCCGCTTGGCCTTGTAATGCGTGGCCAGGAATTCCGCGTACAGCTCGCCGTAGCGCGCTGTTTCGGTCGTGCCGCCGCGGAATAAGTTGCGCGCATGCGGCCACGTCACCTGCGGCGCCGACGCAATCGAAACGTAGTAGGGAACGCCCTTCTCCTTCATGTAGTCGACCGCGCCGACTGTCGCATTGCTACCGCCGACCGACATGACAGCGAAGACCTTGTCCTGCTCGACGAGCTTCTTGACAGCGGCGAGCGCCTTGGTGGGCGAGTGGCCGTCGTCTTCGAACACCGCGACGATCTTGCGGCCGTTGACTCCGCCGGCAGCGTTGATTTCCTTGATCGCGAGCAACATGCCGTCGCGGCCGGCGAGACCGATGTACGCGGCAGGGCCGGTGATCGGTCCGTGCGCGCCGATGGTGATCGTATCCGAGGTAACGCCCTGCTGCTGGGCAGCGACGGGCAGTGCGACAGCAAGCAACGCCGCGACGGCGGCAAGCAGCAGCCTCTTCATGATTTTCCTCCTATGGCCGATGTCGGCTCTTGGCAAAACTGACTGGATGCTCAGAATAGGGGCACGCGGAGCGTCGTGTCAATATGGCAATGCGGCAAGACCGCGGACCCTCGCGGGGAGAATCGCCGTCGCGAGCCGTACACGCCTTGCCCAACCCTGGGATGCTACGGTAACCTAGACTGACTGGGCGCTCAGAAAAGAGGTGCCGAAGTGGAGTCGCAGGAAAAGCTCGACTCACGCCGTGCGCTGCAATCGCGGCGCATCAAAACCGCGACCAAGAACCCGGATCGCGTGCGCGAAAGGCGCGAGAGCCTCATCAACGCCGCCATCGCGGTGTTCATCGAAAAGGGCTTTCATAACGCGACCGTGCGCGACATCGGCCGAGCGGCCAATATGACGCAAGGCACGATCTACAACTATGTCAGCTCCAAGGACGATATCCTCTACATGGTTTGCGACCGGATCGTCGCCGAGTACAACGAACAGACGCGCAGAGCACTCGACACCTCACACGACTCCGTGGGACGCGTTCGCTCCGCAGTGCGCGCGATCTCGCAGGTGATGTATCGGCACCGGCGCGAGATCCTACTGATCTACCAGGACAGCCACCTACTCGACAAGCGCTCGCGTCGTGTGATCCTGGCGCGCGTCGAGGAATTCATCGGCATGTTCGAGCGCATCATCACCGATGCCGCACGGGAGCTAAGCGTGCCACTACCGTATCCGCACCTGTCCGCGAATATGCTGACGTTCCTGCCCGTCATGATCGCCTTGCGCGGCTGGTCGCTGAAGAATGACGTGCCGTCCGAAGAGGTGATCGACGAGATCACCGCATTTATCGTGCGGGGGCTCGGCTTCGAGTGTTGAATCAAATTACACGGCGACCGCGCAGAGTAGCGCGATAGGTCGCAAACAACTCGGAACTTTGGTTTACTCAATCTCGTCCGCGCTCAGCAACAGCGGGGGTCGTCAGCGCCTTCGCGGTCCTGAGCTTGATGACCAACTCGATCTTGTCTGCGCCCGTGACGCCCGCTCGAAAATGCCTCGCTCGCGTCCGAGGTACAGACTTTGGCGCGAGGCGAGGCGGTGGTCAAGAGCGGGCTAGACGAGGGAACCTAGTCCTGTTGCAAGCTGATCGACACTGGTTGGTTACCGCTCCTGTCTTACTTCCGGAAGAAGTTCGCCAACCGGGCCGAGAACGTTCCCTCGTCCGCACTCTGCGCAACGTTACGTTGACTGGTTGCGACTCCCGATCCGTTCTGCTTCTGCCACATGGCCAGTGAGGACGACGACAACGCCTGCAGTTCTTGCTCGGTCAGGCCATTCGGGTGGCTCTGGCGCCACGATGGATCCGCGGGTGCGCTGGCAACGACCGGGTGCTCGACTTGAAACGCGGACGCGGCCAGTGAGGACGACGACAACGCCTGCAGTTCAAGATCCGTCAGCCCGTTCGGGTGGCTCTGCCGCCAGGTAGGGCTTGCAGCCGCGTTGCGGAGCATCGGCTGATTGAAGTATGCGTACGAGTCGCCGCCGAAGCGGCTCATGCTGCTGTCGTCGGCCAGGGCGACGCTGGAGGCGCCCAGCGCGAGCGCCGCTGCCACAACCACTTGCTTGCTCAGTGAGTACGGTTTGCGAGACATGGCTTGCTCCTTTAAAGCTGTTGTTGAAGATGGTTCCGGTGCAGGAAAGCACTCGTATCAAGGCGTCGTAGGCGTTGGCTGCGATGCCGCTCGAGCACGCGCTACCCGATGATGTGTCAGCCGTCGCACCGGACACGGAACGGCAACATCATCAAGGACGCGGGCTCGCATACCCATCTGACTGTCAGGAGGCGAGCGTTATGCCCGATGGAATAACAAAGGAGGTCTGCAGGTCGCGGCGCGGAGCGTGAACCGGTGTGCTGGCTGTTCTTGCCTGGGCGAGCGGCATTCGGTGCGAACCGCGAACGACTCGGTTCCGAGGCGACGACCAGCCGGCACGCCGGGCCGTCCGCCCCTGTTGACTAATTGTGACGACGAACGGCGCCTATTGCGAAATGTCTTCGCGCGCAAGCCGTTGGACAAACGCCGACAACACAGCGGGTTCGGCGTCGGACACCGCAAGCCAGTCCATGCTCGCGCCGCCTGCGTGCGCGACGTTGAAGCCGCGTACGGTGCGTAGCTCCGGCGTCGGTGCGCGCGACGTTTCGGGCCGGACGAAGACGTCGATC
>WNGF01026954.1_pt1 | contig 11831 bp, 8 predicted proteins | sample 5400641 | NCBI WGS metagenome assembly WNGF01 (sample SAMN13153371, study PRJNA577476) | soil metagenome | isolation source: 80 cm soil or saprolite under grassland replicate 2 | place: USA:California | collected 2016-06-15 | reverse complement strand
ACGAACCGATCGAGCACGACCATCATCACCAGCGCGGCGACGATCACCAGCAACTGATCGTTGCGGACCTCCGCGTTGAACACGTGGAACAGGACCCGCTTTTCCATCAGCCGGGGGAATGGCACCAGGTTGCGTCCCTGCCAGAGCGCGAAGGCCTCCTGGAGGAACAGCGACGCGCCAATCGCCGAGATCAGCGCCGAGAGCCGCCCGGCGCCTCGCTTGCGCAGCGGCCTGTAGGCGACCCTCTCCAGCACCACAGCGGTCAGGCCGGAGGCGACCATCGCGACGATCGCGGCAGCCACCAGAACCAGCACCAGTGTGATGCCGGTGCGCACCGCGCCCGGTCCGGGCGCGATCCCCATCCATCTGGTCGCGTACAGCGCTCCGAAGGTCCCGATCATGAAGACCTCGGAGTGCGCGAAGTTGATGAGCTTCAGGACTCCATACACCAGGGTGTAACCAAGCGCGACCAGCGCATAGATGGCGCCGAACGCGAGCCCGCCGACGGTCAGCGGCCAGAACTGGTTGACGAGGACCGAGATGACAGCCTCCTTCCTGCCGACCGCGGGATCAGGGGGTGGGTCGAACCCGTCCCCTGACCCCGCCGCCTTCAGATCGCCAGACGCCCCTCGGACCCGCTACTGCTGCTCGATCGGGCCGATTCCGCTGATGGCGCCGTTCTTGACCCGGTAGACATACACGGTCTTCTCGGTGACCTCACCCTTGGAGTCGAACTTGATCTGCTTGGTGATGCCCTTGTAGTCGACCGTCTTCAGGAAGTCGTTGATGCCCGTACGGTCGAACTTGCCGGCCTTGATCGCCTGAAGGATGACGTTGGCGGCGTCGTAGCCCTCGGTCGAGTAGGTGCCGGGGTCGGTGTTGAACGCCGCCTTGTAGTCGGCGATGAACTTTTCGCCGTTCTGGACCGATGCCGTGGGCGCGCACGGGCAGGTGAGGTACGCCCCCTCAGCTGCGGCCTTGCCGGCTCCCTTGATCAGGTTCGCGTCGAGCGAACCGTCGTCGGAGAGGAAGGTTGCGTTGAGCCCGTTGTCGCGCATCTGCTTCAGGAGCTTGCCGCCGTCAGCGTAGTAGCCACCGTAGAACAGCACGGTCACGCCGGCGTTCTTGGCGCCGGTCACGGTGCTGGAGTAGTCATTGGTCTGCTGCGGCACCGAGTCGTTGAAGGCGACCGCCGAGCCGAGCTGCTGGCGGACGATGTCCGCGATGCCCTTGCCGTACTCGGTCTTGTCGTCGACCACCGCCACCTTGGTCGCCTTCAGGTTGTTCTTGATATAGGCGGCCGCGGCGGGCCCCTGGCTGTTGTCGTTGCCCACCGCGCGGTGGAAGACCGTCCAGCCGTTCTCCGCGAGCGCCGGGTTGGTCGCCGACGGCGTCACGATCGGCAGGCCCGCCTCGTTGAAGAGCGGGTCGGCCGCCTTGGACTCGCCCGAGAACGCCGGGCCCACGATGGCCACGACCTGCTTGTCGTTGATGGCCTGCTGGGCCAGGCCGGGAGCCGCGCTCTCGCTGCCCTGCGAGTCGAACGGCGCCAAGGTCACCTTGCACGAGGGATTGGTCGCGGCGTACTGGTTCAGCGCGAGCTGCACCCCGTTTCGGATGTTGATGCCGAGCGCGGCGTTGTCACCGGTCAGCGCACCGAAAAAGCCCAGCTTCACGCCGTTGTCGCAGCCACCACCTCCACTGGCGTTGCCGCCGCCGTTGCCGCCACAAGCGGCCAGCACCAGCGCCAGCGCGGGCAATAGTGCGGCGGATCGTACGAACAGACGTCTGGGATTCATAGGAGTCCCCTCCCACCGGGGTCAGACAAGGCCCATGTCACGGCCACTATGGCGAGCCGAAGTATATGCGTCGATGAACTTGAATCAAACGGGCACCATGGCTTATGGGCGGAATCCTCCTTAACGCGCGCTGGCAGGATGCTCCCAGACCTCGGCTCGCCCCTGGCTCTGGACGACCAGAAGTGTTCGGTCGGCGTCAGCGGCCGCGAGCGCCCGCTGCAAGCCGCTGGGGCGCGCCGCGGCCATGAGACCAGGCGGAGCCCGCCCGGTTCACCGATCAGCCCTCCGGCGACGAAGCCCGATCCCGACGCCACCACCTGATCGACCTCCTGCACCCCGCCGCCCCCAAGCCCCGCCGGGCCCGGCGCCACCCGCTCCCACCGAAGGTCGCCGGTGCCGTCCGTACCCGTGGGGCCGGAGGTCGCGGTGGTGCCCGGCGCCGCGGTGGTGCCCGGCGCCGCGGTGGTGCCCGGGGTCGAGCCGGTCCAGATCGCGCCGTCGGCTGGGTCGTTGACACGGATGACCTTCCCAGTGACGACGATCGCGCTCGAGCCCACCGCAACGCTGAGCGGGGCGATCGGTTCCGTCGGGCCGGCGGTCAGCGCCGAGTCCTGCTGGGGGGGCTGCCAGCGGCGGCCGTCGCGCGAGCGCCACACCGCCACGAAGGTGCGGTTGTCCGCGCCGTTGCGGGGCCCGAGGATGGCCAGGCCGAGTGGCCCCGCGCCCACCCCGGTGACGCCCATGCCGGCCGGGCCGCCGAACAGCTCCCGATTGGCCGGCGCCTCGCGCCAGGGCCCTCCTGACCGCGAGGCCCACGCCGACGGCCTGGCAACGCCCTCGTTGCGGTTGAACGCGACGCCCACCGCCGCCGCCGTCGAGCCCCACCTGGCCACGCCGAGCAGGCGGTCCACCGCCCCGTCCAGAGTCACCGGCTCGACCCGCTCCCGCGTCCAGCGGGCCCCGTCCGCCGATTCCCACACCGCCGGCGCCAAGGTCCCGGTGGTGCCGCTCCCCCCTTCGGCGCCAGTGACCGGCGTCCCGATGGAGGGCGGGGGGCCGCCTGCACGGACCGCGCCGACCACCAGCCACGGGCCACCGGCGCTCCGCGCGGCGATCCCGGTGACCTCCGCCGCAGTCTCGGGTCCGCTACCGGCCAGCACGGCCACACGGCTCCAGCCACCATCGCCCGACAGCACCGAGCAGCCCGACGCCCCCTGCGTCGGGGTCCGCCGGTCGCGCGACCGTGCCCCGCCCGTGCAACCGGCCACGAGCACCAATCCGGCCAACACCAGTCCAACGGCCCGGCCGCGGTATCCCACGGCCCGGCCGCCTGACCCGACAGCCCTTCCGCCACAACGCCTCATCGCTCGGGCTCCACGAACTCGTCCAGCAACGCCACACTAGCCCGCCTCGCCACCGACAGGCTCACCCGATTGTGCGGCCGCCACTGGATCCCCAGCGCATCGCACGCCCGTCCGAAGATGCCTTTGATGTCGGGCGAGACGTTGCTGAAGTGATACCTCGGATAGGGCGTGCCGTTCACCCAGTTCCTCACGCGGCAGCCGTCGGATTGGAGTAGGAGTTGACCTCGGTGCAGCCCACTTTGCGGTGTGGCCGACCTTGACGGGCAGCACGGCGGCCATCGCGATCTCGCAGCGTCGGACCAGTTCAGGGTAAGGCATCGGCGCAGACGATCCGGAGCCGGTAGACGCCTCGACGATGGCAGGTCAACCAACCGTCACCCAGGTAGAGCCCGAGAAGGTGACTGTAAGCCGCCTGTGGCAAACGCCAGTGGATCGCCACGGCAGGCTGGGCGACTCGCCCGGGGCAAACCAAGCGTATTCAGCCGGTCGAAGTCAGGAGCGTGTCCGGAAAGCCAGCCCTCGACCGTGCTCCGCGGGATGCCCGTGTGGCGGGCGATCTCGGACATGTTCGGTCCTGGGCACGCAGCGCCATCACCCGATCGACTTCCTGTCTGGTGCGCATCTCCGCTACGCTCCTCTGTGTCGTCTCGAGCCCGAGTGGAGGAACTGGTTTACTCGATGGCCTCAAAAGCCATTGCCCGAAAGGGCATGCGGGTTCGAATCCCGCCTCGGGCACTACCGTACATGGAACCCGAACGCATGTTCGTAATCCACGCATTTTGTGGATAACTTGCCCGCCAAGTGAGCGGAGCCTCCTGGGGCGCGGAGCGCGGCCGGTGCCCATCAGCTAGGCTGCATCCCATGCGCTATCCCCCGACCTCCCGTCTCTCCCTGGTCGAGACGCTGCACGGAGTCCAGGTCGCCGACCCATATCGCTGGCTCGAGGATCCGGCGGCGACCGAGACCATCGCCTGGAGTCAGGCACAGGCCGAGCTGTTCGACGCGTGGATGGCCGACCGGCCTGGTCGCCAGGTGCTGCGCGACCGCGTGGGCCGGCTGCTGGCCGCCGGGCTCGTCAGCACGCCGGTGGTGCGCGACGGGCGATGGTTCTTCGAGCGACGCCGTGGCGACCAGGAGCATCCGGTCCTGTTGGTCCGCGAGGCGGACGGGTCCGAGCGCGCCCTGATCGATCCCGGGGCGCTGTCGGAGGACGGCACCGTGACCCTGGACGGTTGGTTCGTGTCGCTGGAGGGGACCAGGCTCGCCTACCAGCTCTCGCGGGGTGGCGACGAGGAGCCGTTGCTGTGGGTCCTCGACGTGGCCAGCGGCGAGGTGATCGAGGGCCCGATCGAGCGCACGCGCTACTGCGTGGTGGCCTGGCTTCCCGGAGGCGGGGAGTACTACTACGGGCGTCGCCTCGCGGCCGAGCGGGCGCCCGAGGGGGAGGACCAGTTCCACCGCCGCGTCTGGCGACATCGCGTGGGCCAGCCCAGCGAAAGCGACGCGCTGGTGTTCGGGGAGGGTCGGGAGAAGACCGAGTACCACGACGTCAGCCTCTCGGACGACGGCCGCTGGCTGGTCGTCAGCGCCTCAGAGGGCACCGCGCCTCGCAACGACCTCTACATCGCCGACCTGGAGGGCGACGGTGTGCTGCGACCGATCCAGGAGGGCGTCGACGCCGAGACCTGGGGCAGGGTCGAGCGCGACGGCCAACTGTGGCTGCGGACCAGTCTGGGCGCCCCGCGCTTCCGGGTGGTGGTCGCCGAACCGGCTGATCCGGCGCCGGGCCACTGGCGGGAGGTGGTCCCCGAATCGGAGGGAGTGCTCGATGGCTTCGTGCTGACCGACGACGCCGTGGTGGTCGCGCGGACGCTCCACGCGGTCGGAGGTGTGCAGGTTCACGAGCGGTCCAGTGGCGCGCAGCGGGCAAGCGTCCCGCTGCCGGGACCTGGCTCGGTGATGGGCATGACGGCCCGCCGCGAAGGCGGCGACGAGGTCTGGATCGGGTACAGCGACTTCACCACGCCGCCCATGGTGTTCCACTACCAGGTGCGGAGCGGGCGGCTGGAGACCTGGATGGACGCGCCGGGCACGGTGGATCTTTCGGAAATCGTCGCCACTCAGAGGACGTACCGGTCCAAGGACGGTACCGAGGTGCGCATGTTCGTGCTCCACCGCCGTGGCGTGGAGCCGGACGGTGCGCTGCCGACCATCCTCTACGGCTACGGTGGGTTCAACATCGCGCTCACCCCCGCGTACAGCGCCACCATCGGTGCCTGGATCGAGGAGGGCGGCGTGTACGCGATCGCCGGCCTTCGCGGGGGCAGCGAGGAAGGCGAGGCGTGGCACCGGGCCGGCATGCGCGAGCACAAGCAGAACGTGTTCGACGACTTCGCCGACGCCGCCGAGCACCTGATCCACGCGGGCTACACCCGCCCGGACCGTTTGGCGATCTCTGGCGGCTCCAACGGCGGCCTGCTGATGGGCGCGGCCCTGACGCAGCGACCCGAGCTGTTCCGCGCGGTGGTGTGCAGCGCGCCGCTGCTCGACATGATCCGCTACGAGCGCTTCGGGCTCGGCGTGACCTGGAACGACGAGTACGGCAGAGCCGACGACCCGGTCGAGTTCGGCTGGCTGCGTGCGTACTCGCCGTATCACCACGTGATCCGGGGCACCGAATACCCGGCGGTCCTGTTCACCGTGTTCGAATCCGACAGTCGCGTGGACCCGATGCACGCGCGCAAGCTCTGCGCCGCGCTGCAGTGGGCCACCAGCTCCGACCGGCCGATTCTGCTGCGCGCCGAGCGCGAGGTCGGGCACGGCGCCCGCTCGGTCGCGCGCACGGTGGACCTCCAGGCCGACGTGCTCACCTTCATCGCCGATCAGCTCGACCTTCGCGTGACCGAGCTCGGCCTGGCGGCCACCTCCCCCTGAGAGCGGGGATCAGAGGGGTGGCGGTGCCGGGCGGGCGCCGCGAATGGCGGCGGCCAGCTCCGCGGTGAGCTCGCGAACGCCTTCGACGCCGTCCTCGCCGAGGCGGCGCACCAGTGCGGTGCCCACGATCACACCGTCGGCGAACTGGGCCACGGTGGCCGCCTGCTCGGCGTTGGACACGCCGATGCCCACGCACACCGGCAGGTTTGTGTGGGTCCGGACGCGGCCGACCAGCTCCTCGACTCCCGCCGCCAGTGAAGCGCGCAGTCCGGTCACGCCGAGGGTCGCCTGCGCGTAGACGAACCCCCGGCCGGCGCGCGCCACCGCCTCCAGCCGCTCGTCAGTCGACGTCGGCGCGGCCAGGAACACCGGCGCGATGCCAGCGCGCCCAGCGGCGGCCAGCCAGTCCCCCGCTTCCTCGGGCGGTAGGTCGGGCACGACAGCGCCGCAGGCGCCCACCTTCGCCAGGTCCCTGGCGAACCGATCCAGACCACGGTGGGCGACCAGGTTGTAGTACAGCAGCAGCAGCACCGGTGGCACGGCCGGGTCCGCCGTGAGCTCGCCGACCATCGCCAGGACGTCATCGAGGCGCGAGCCGCGGTCGAGCGCGGTCTGCACGGCCCGCTGGATCACCGGCCCGTCGATCATCGGGTCCGAGTAGGGCGGGCCGACCTCGAGCACATCGGCGCCTGCCGCCGCCATCGCCCGAAAGGCCGCCAGCGCCGTGTCCTGATCGGGATACCCGGCCACCCCGTAGGTCACCAGCGCCGCCCGTCCCTGCCCGCGAGCCTCGGTCAGCCTGGCCTCCAGCCGCTCGGCGGGCAGAGGCGATGCCACGGCCGCTACCGCCGCCGAGGTGGCCGCTGCCGCCGCCGGTGTTCCCGCGGCTGCCGCCGGTGTTCCCGCGGCTGCCGCCGGTGTTGCGGCTGCCGCCGGTGTTGCGGCTGCGGGTGCCGCCGCCGTGGCTGCGGCCGGCGGTGGTGTCACCGCCCCGCGCGGCACCGCAACCCGCGCCGGTGCGGATGGCGCCATCACCGGCCCACCTCCTCGCCGAGCAGGCGGGCGACGGTCTCGACGTCCTTGTCGCCCCGGCCCGACAGGCACAACAGCACGCGGGTGCCCCGCGGGATCTCCCCTTCCCGCACGGCCTGGGCGAGCCAGGCGATGGCGTGGCTCGGCTCCAGCGCCGGCAGGATGCCCTCGGTGCGGGCCAGCAGCTTGAACCCCTCGAGTGCCAGGTCGTCGGGAACCTCGGTGTAGCCGATACGGCCGCTGTCCTTCCAGAAGGCGTGCTCGGGCCCGGTCGCCGGGTAGTCAAGCCCCGCCGAGACCGAGTGGGGCATTGTCTCCAGGGCCCGGGCCGCGGCCGCCGGCCTCGACGCCGACCATGCGGACGTCGTCGTCGACGAAGGGCGCGAACATGCCCGCGGCGTTCGAGCCGCCGCCGACGCAGGCGACCACCAGCTCGGGCAATCCTCCGATGGCCTCGCGGATCTGCGCCCTGGCCTCCTCGCCGATGACCCGCTGGAACTCCCGGACCATCAGCGGGAAGGGATGCGGCCCCACCACCGACCCGATCACGTAGTGGGTCGTGCGCACTGACGCGACCCAATCGCGGAGCGCCTCGCTGATCGCGTCCTTGAGGGTCGCCGTGCCGGTCGAGACCGAGCGGACCTCGGCGCCGAGAAGCCGCATGCGCACGACGTTGAGGTGCTGGCGGCGGGTGTCCTCCTCCCCCATGTACACCACGCAGTCCTGCCCGAGCAGCGCGGCCACGGTGGCTGTGGCGACGCCGTGCTGGCCGGCGCCCGTCTCGGCGATCACCCTGCGCTTGCCCATCCGCCTGGCCAGTAGCTGCTGCCCCAGCGTGTTGTTGAGCTTGTGCGCGCCGGTGTGGAGCAGATCCTCGCGCTTCAGCCAGACCTCGACCGCGAGCTCTCCCGACAGGCGCCTGGCCAGGGTGAGCGGGGTGGGGCGGCCCGCGTAGGATCTGCGCAGGTCGTCCAACTCGGAGAGGAACGCCGGGTCGGCGATGGCCTCGTCGAAGGCGATGGCCAGCTCGTCCACCGCCGGCATCAGCGCCTCGGGGACGAAGCGGCCGCCCCAGAGGCCGAAGTGGCCGAGCGGATCGGGGCGGTGCGGGACGGTCCTCGGCTGGATCGCGGTCGTGGCGGTGGGTGGGTCGGCGGCGCTCGGGTCGGGCGCACCGGCCGGTCCCGACGCCTCGAGCACCGCGGCCTGATCGGCATCCGGTTCAGACATCGAGCAGGTTTCCTGAGAGGTAGTCGTCGTACGCCTTGAGGTCGAAGTGCCCGTGCCCGCAGAGGTTGAACACGATCGTCTCCTCCACACCCTCCTCCTTGCAGCGCAGTGCCTCGTCGATCACCGCGCGGATGGCATGAGCGGGCTCGGGTGCCGGCAGCAGGCCCTCGGTACGGGCGAACTGCACCGCCGCGTCGAAGACCTTTGACTGCGGGTAGGCCACCGCCTCGACCAGGCCCTCTTTGACCAGCAAGGACACCAGGGGCGAGTCGCCGTGGTAGCGCAGCCCACCCGCGTGGATCGGCGCGGGCATGAAGTCGGCGCCGAGCGTGTACATCTGCATGAGCGGGGTCATGCCCGCCTGGTCGCCGACGTCGTAGTCGAAGCGGCCCTTGGTGAGTGTGGGCGCCGCTGTCGGCTCGACCGCGACGAAGCGCGTGGCCGCCTTGCCGGCGATCTTGTCGGCAAGCAGTGGGAAGGCGAACCCGCCGAAGTTCGAGCCTCCGCCGACGCAGGCGATCATCAGGTCGGGGTGGACCCCGGCCTTGTCGAGCTGGGCCTTCAGCTCGAGCCCGATGACGGTCTGGTGGAGCAGTACGTGGTTCAGCACGCTCCCGAGCGAGTAGTGGGTGTCCGGCGCCGTCGCGGCGACCTCCACCGCTTCGGAGATGGCGATGCCAAGGGAGCCTGGCGAGTCGGGGTCGGTGGACAGCACGGCGCGGCCGGCGTTGGTCTCCTGCGACGGGGACGGGACCACCCTGGCGCCCCAGGTCTCCATCAGCGAGCGCCGATAGGGCTTGCTGTCGTAGGAGGTGCGCACCATGTAGACGGTGCACTCCAGGTCGAAGCGCGAGCAGGCGAACGCGAGCGCGCTGCCCCACTGGCCGGCGCCGGTCTCGGTCGTCAGCCGCCGGACGCCCTCGGCCGAGTTGTAATAGGCCTGCGGGACCGCGGTGTTGGGCTTGTGGGAGCCCGCGGGTGAGCCGCCCTCGTACTTGTAGTAGATGCGGGCCGGCGTCCCTAGCGCCCGCTCGAGGTCGAGCGCGCGCACCAGTGGTGTGGGTCTCCAGATGCGGTAGGCGTCGAGCACCGGTCCAGGGATGTCGATCCACGGCTCGGTGCTGACCTCCTGCTGGATCAGGGCCATGGGGAACAGCGGGGCGAGCGCGTCCGGGCCGACCGGCTCCCTGGTCTGCGGGTGCAGGTAGGGTGCGGGCGCGCTGGGCAGCAAGGGGGCGATGTTGAACCAGGCCGTCGGCAGCTCGTCCTCGCCCAACAGGATCTTCCTCGGCTCGGCCATGTCATCCGTCCTTTGTCGCAGGGTCATCGCCGCCAGGTGTGGCCGATCGGACGCGACCCAGGAGCGCGGCGATTGCCCCCTTTGGGTCGGGCGCCAGTACCAGAGCCTCTCCGACGAGCACCGCGTGGGCGCCGGCCCCCGCCACCGCCTCGACGTCCGTGCGGGTGCGGATGCCGCTCTCGGCGACCAGGGTCACACCGGGGGGCAGCACGTCGCGGACCACGGCGAAGCGGCGCAGGTCGACCGCAAGGGTGGCCAGGTCCCGAGCGTTCACGCCGATCAGACCCGCTCCGGCCGCCGCGGCGGTCGCCGCCTCCTCGCGGGTATGGACCTCGACGAGCGCGTCCAGTCCGGCGGCGTCCGCCTCGGCGAGCAGGTCGGCCAACAGCGGCGGGTGGAGCGCGGCGACGATCAGCAGCACCGCGTCCGCCCCCCACGCTCGCGCCTCCCACACCTGGTACGGGGTGGTGACGAAGTCCTTGCGCAGCACGGGCAGGTCGACCGCGGCGCGGACCTTCTGGAGGTCTTCGGGGCTGCCCGCAAAGTGGACCGGCTCCGTGAGCACGCTCACGGCGCTGGCGCCGCCGCCGCGATAGGCGGTCGCCAGCGCCGCCGGGTCCAGATCCCGCCGCAGGTCACCCTTTGACGGCGAGCGCCGCTTCACCTCGGCGATCAGCGCCACCCCCGGCCCACCCGCGAGGCCCTCGCCGTGGCCACCCGAGCGCTCGGAGCAGACCGGCTGAGCGTCGGCGACCGCGGCGCGGAAGCCACGAGCGGGCGGCACCGCGGCCACGACCCGCCGGAGCTCGACGAGGGGCAGGTGCGCGGCGCGGCGTTCGGCTGCCAGCCGGGCGTCGGCGCTGGCGCTGGCAAGGAAGCTCTGTGGAGTGGGCACGCGCCGATTCTATCGGCCTTGGCGCGGCAGCTGGTCTGCCGCTCGTAATCTGTGGACAGCCTCGATCTGCCGCTGGGGCTAGCGTGGCGTCGGCAACCCGCGCCCGGTTGCGGCCCACGACGCCGGACTCGAGTGCGCCGGCGGCAGGGCGAGCCGGAAGGCGGTGCCTCGCCCGTACTCGCGGCCCGACTCCGCGCGGACGCCGACCCCCATCGCGTCGCACAGCGCCTTGACGATCGCCAGGCCCAGCCCTGAGCCCACCGTGCGGGTCCCTCGGTACCGCGACCAGAGGTAGCCGCGGTCGAAGGCGCGCGGCAGGTCCTCGGTGGCGATGCCGGGCCCGCGATCGACCACCGCGACCTCGACCCAGCCGCCGGCCAGTGGCCGGGCCGCGACCAGCACCGGGTAGCCCTCCGGGCTCGACCGGGTCGCGTTGTCCAGCAGGTTGTCCAGGACCTGGCGCAGCCTGCCGGGATCGACGTGGGCCAGCAGCGGGTGGTCCGGGACCCGCTGCTCGACGACCACACCCTGAGCGGCGGCCCGCTCCGCCGCCGCCGCGACCGTCTCGCGCAGCACCGCGGTCACGTCGGCGTCGACGAGGCTCACGGCGAACTGCCCACGACCGAGCCGGGCCAGATCGATGAGGTCCTGCACCAGACGGGCGAGCCGGAGCGTCTCACCGTGAATGCGCTCCAGCGTCCGCTGGCGGGCCGGCGGGTCGTCGATCGTGCCGTCCAGCAGCGCTTCGGTGTAGCCCTGGACGGCTGTGAGCGGCGTCTTCAGCTCGTGGCTCACGCTGGCAAGGAAGGCGCGCTGCTCGCCCTGGCTCTGCTCGATGTCGGCGGCCATCTCGTTGAAGGCCGCACCCACCTCGGCGACCTCGTCGTCGCCCTCCACCTGGACCCTGGTCGCCAGCTGCCCGGCGCCGAGCTGCCGCGCCGCGCCCGCCAGGCGGCGCAGCGGCGCGGTGAGCCGGCTGGCCAGCAGCCAGGCGACCAGGGCCGCGATCGCCATGGCCAGGGTCGTCGCCAGCAGGAGCCGCCACGCCACTCCGCCGACCAGGCCGATCCCGAGGCCGCCCAGGGAATGCGTCAGCAGCACACCGTCATAGCTCACCCCCTGCACGGTCTGGACCGGCCGCTGGAGCGGCGCGATCGCGTAGACGACGCTGCCGCGGCTGCCGGTCTTCACGGTTCCAGCGGCGAGGTGCATGCGCAGGTCGACCTCTGGCGGTGGAGCGACCGGTTCGCTCAACCGCCCGCGGAACGGCCGGCAGG
>WNGF01014592.1_pt1 | contig 11831 bp, 12 predicted proteins | sample 5400641 | NCBI WGS metagenome assembly WNGF01 (sample SAMN13153371, study PRJNA577476) | soil metagenome | isolation source: 80 cm soil or saprolite under grassland replicate 2 | place: USA:California | collected 2016-06-15 | reverse complement strand
CGGTGCAGTTACCGGTGCGCATATCACAGGCGTACTTGGCGTCGCCGCGACCCCAGCCGGTGCCGGACTTGTCGTAGCGCATGCGGCCCATCACATGATCGTATAGCGCTTTCGCGCGATCGAGATCATCAGTTTTTCCCGCCGCCGCTTTCTCAGCGAGCGTTCTGAAGGTTTCGTCAATCGGTACCAGTTTCTCCGGCCGCAAGTAACGTGCAGCTTCTGCATTGTTCGCAGGATAGGGCGCTTTTTCCTTGCGCACGACACGGTATCGCACCTCGATTGTTTTGCCGCTGTCCGAAGGCTGCGGATAGAGCACGCAAATATCATTACCGTAATCGGGATCCTGCACTTTTTCCCATTTCATTGGGATGTTCAGCTCTTCCTCGGTCACGGTCTGAAAGGCGTCGGTCTTGGCCAGCGGTAGCCAGACCCGGGCCTCTCCTTTGATCTCAGGAAGTTTGACCCGATAAACGAACTCGAACTGATCCATGCCCTTGACGATGCGTGGATTGTCAGCAGCGCGAGTCGCAACCGCGACCGCCAGGAAAACTACCGTGAGAATCAAAACCCGCGTGGGCAATTGGGAAACCATTTGCAAGATTAGCTCGCCGGCACCTTGTGCCACGTGCCGTTCTCTTCTTTCCAATCGTAGAGCGGTTTGCCGTCGATTTTGTGAACCGACGTCTCGGTGACTTTCATTTTGCCTGGCTGCCCCGTCAGAAAGAAATCAATGTCATAGGTCTTTCCATCGGTTCCTTTCATATCCACGCATGCGAAATATTTGCCTCCGCTGCCAGCAGAAATATCAGCAGTGCTTACGCCTTTCTCGGCACCACCCGTTTTCGGGTGTTCCCCGCCTTTCTTTGGCTGCTCCGTGGTCTTTTTCGGATGCTCCGGATGCTCCTGGGAAAGGACCATCGCTGCTGGTGTAAAGAATAGTGCAATGGCTGCTGTGATAATAAGTCTTGAGATCATATGAATTCCTCCGTTTTAGCTTCGTCTGCTCCTAATTGGTTGGATGTCTTTAATCGAGTTTGCCGCGCCGTCGCCATGAAAACAAGCGCGGCGATTACTCGACTTGCTTAAAAGACGCATGACGGAAACACTTTATTCCATTCAAACCCAAAATTTCCTAGCAAAGCCACGCGAAGCCGGTTGAAGGCGATTTGAAGAAACGATTCGAATGCAGTTTTCAATCATTGTTCCGGTTTTCAACGAGGCACCGCTGATACGCCCGTTTCTTCAGCATCTGCGCGAACGAGCGCCCGGAGCCGAAATTATTGTCGCCGATTGCGGAAGCATCGATGGCACGGCTGGGCTCGCTGTGGGTTTTTGCGACCAGCTTGTTAAGGGCCAGCGGAGTCGTGCTGCGCAAATGAATGCTGGGGCACACGCCGCGCACGGGGAGATCCTTTGGTTTGTCCACGCGGATGTCGAAGTGCCATTGCAATGTTTGGATGAGATCGCGCGCATCATGGCCGATTCGAATGTTGTCGGCGGCTATTTTCGGATTCGCCTGCCTAGACGGTTGGTTTATCGCTTGACGGACAGTTTCGCGCATTACGCAGGCATGCTGGTCCGAATACGATGCGGCGATCATGGAATCTTCTGTCGTCGAACTGCATTTGTGGATGTTGGCGGATTTCCCACGGTGCCGCTCTGACATTTGCCTATGGATTCATCGCAACGCTTTATATTTTCGGCGCCTCACCGTCGATGCTTGCGTCGATTTACAAACGAATGTGCTGCGCGGCGCAATCGCCGATGTAGTTGCGCGATCTCAACTAGTCCGGCGCGATGCGCGCGATTGCGACCCCTCATCCGTTTCTTTTTGTACGCATAGCAAATGGAAAGGAGGAGAGCATGAGAACAATTACGAGAGCAACAGTAGTCATTGTTGTTTTGTTGACGATTGCTGCACTCAGTGCGGTCGCGCAAGAATCGACCGGGGAGCAGATAAAGCACGGCGCGCAAAAAGCAGGTGAGAAAGTGAAGGAAGCGGCTAAAACAGTCGGCGAGAAAACCAAAGAGGCCGCCGAGACAGTCGCGGAAAAAACCAAAGAACTGTGGAGAGACACAAAGGCATATGCCAGCAGCGACAGCAAGGCTTACCGCAAAGGCGCCAGGCAGAAACTCAGTGAGCTCAAAAGTGAGATCACGGAGCTAAAAGGCCGCAAGTCGGAAGCAGCCGACCCCCAGGCTTTTGAGAGCCAACTTGATACATTGAGCCAGCAGCAAGCCACCGCCGAAAACCAACTGGCCAAACTCAAGAAAACAGCCGGGACGCAGGATTACGCCGAGGCGCGGAAGCAGTTTGACAAGACGATTGGCGAGATGGAAGACGGGATCGCACAGGCACGTAAACAGTTGCGGGGGTAAGCCTATCTTCGCTGTTATTCCGAGCGAAGCCGCCTGGCAAGCCGTAAGCTTATGCCAAGGGCTAAAGGAATCTCTCACTACGTAAACAGGAATTCAGTAGCCAAAGGAGACCCTGCTCGACGGAAAAAAGAGCGGCGCTCTGGCAGTACTCGGCGTTTTCATATTCGCTGTTAAGCGAGACGAACGCCCAGCGAAATTCCAACCTGTTCGTTTCTGACTTGCTCAAGCTCATCGAGTGAGTCCTATTTGCCGCGAGTTTATGAGCGGTTTGCGCCTGGGAGTTAACATTGATCACGTGGCGACGTTGCGGCAGGCGCGTTATGCCACCATGCCGGAATCAAAGAACGCAGAGCCCGATCCGATCATGGCGGCTTCAATTTGCGAGCGAGTCGGCGCTGGCGGGATAGTTGCCCATCTGCGCGCTGATCGCCGTCACATTCAAGACCGAGACATCGAGCGTCTGCGCCAGAACATCATGACCAAACTGAATCTGGAGATGGGCAACACGGAGGAGATTGTTGATATTGCGCTGCGCATCGTGCCGGATGAGGGCTGCCTCGTTCCGGAAAAACGTGAAGAAGTTACGACAGAGGGAGGCCTTGATGTCATTGCTCAACGCAAAGAACTCGAACCGACTATCAAACGCCTGCAACTAGCGGGAATTCGCGTCAGCCTGTTCATCGATCCCAGTTTGGAGCAGGTAGATGCCGCAGCCGAGCTCGGCGTCGAAATGGTCGAGCTGCATACCGGCAGACTGGCGAACGCATTTATAGAAAAAATTCAAAAAGAAGAATTGGAGCAATTGCGGGCGGCCGCGCGCGCAGCATCGGAATCACATCTCCAAGTCAACGCCGGCCATGGCATCAATTACAAGAATATCGCGCTCATCCATCAGATTCCGTTTCTGACCGAGCTCAACATTGGCCACTCCATCGTCTCGCGCGCGATGTGGGTGGGGCTGGAAGCCGCCGTGAAAGAAATGCTCGCCGCGATGGCGAAGTATCCCGGATGAGTATCTCACGTTGCTGCAAAACTGTAGGGCAACCGCTCCGGTTGCCAACCTCCAGACCCGCCAGGCGGAGCGCCTGCCCTACAATACCGGGTCGCTCAGTCCGCGTACGGCGAGATTGAATACTCCATGTCGATGAAATTCCCGGCGCGCCATCTGGCTGCGCGTTTTGCTGGCAAGGAGGCAGTGGCGAAAGCGTTCGGCACTGGTATTGGCAAAGCAATGGGCTGGCGCAACATCGACATTCGAAAAAAAGAGAGCGGCGAGCCGTATCTTGTCTTTTCGGGACCTGCCGAAGCATTCGCCGCAAAGCGAGGCGTAGTTTCGGCCCTGATCACGCTCAGCCATACTGAACACCACGCGGTCGCCTGCGTCGTTCTTGAGGGATAATTGTGCGAAGGTGGAACGCGTTGTCCTCAACGCGTTGGCAAGTGGACGCGGCTGTGTCGCCTGATATCTGAGCCCTCGGCGAGCGTATCGCCATCGTCTTCGGAGAAGCGGATCCACCTCGACATTCCGCCAGTGTGCGCAGGAACAGCATTGAAATTCACCGCGCTTTCCGGCAATAAGGATAGCCATGGAAAATTTTCGGCAGATTATGGACATCGTCGGTACCAGCGTGGATGGCGTGGGTGTACTCATCGTTGTAGGCGGCGCGCTTTTCGCCACAGTGCGCCTCGCGGTTCGTCGCACGCAAGGCGCCGGCAATTACTACGTGACCTACCGCCAGGATGTGGGACGCGCGATCTTGCTCGGCTTGGAATTTCTTATCGCCGGTGACCTAATCCGGACCGTGGTTGTTGCGCCGACCATGCAAAACGTGGCCGTCCTCGGGCTGATCGTGTTAATCCGCACATTCCTTAGCTTGTCACTTCAACTGGAGATCGAAGGGAAATTGCCGTGGCAGCGTGCGCCTTCGCAGACAGCTCAGGATTGAACGATTGCCGTCTTCCCGTCTATCGAGAATTGAGGCTGGGGTATATCTCAAAGCCTACAATCACCAGCCACAGCAAGAACACGACTGCCATAAAGGAATGAACGCGGATGTTTTTTGATAGAACTCCAACGAGGCAAACGGGGATCGACGCGGCTGTGAAGACCAGAGGCACCACACCCATCCCTAATACATACTGCCATCCTCCCTTGAGGAATGAATCCACGAGATCGGCAATGCTCGCCAGTAGGAACACGGGATAGAACCACCAGCGTTTTGAGAGGAAGTAAACGTCCAGACTGTCGGTGCCCGCCCAATCGCTTGGGACCAAAAATGACGGCGAGAAGGAAGAGAAGAACAGCGTACACAATGATGAAAAAGTAGTGTCCCAAGGTCCAGGCTTTCAAGAGCCCGAGCAGGCGGAACTGCCACCACCAAAACAACAGCATCCACACGAACAAAGCGGCCAGCCAGGCACCGTGCGCCCAACTGAGTCGCAAGCAGTGTCCATGGCCGCTTAGCCGATCGATCGCCGAGCCGATGCCCACGAGGATGTGCGTAATGCCGAGGCCGATGATGATCGACGTGAGCACCATCACGTGCTGGAACTGGTCAGTCACTCGAATTTTGTTTAGTTAGTGATGTTTGTAATAACCGACACCTTTGATGTCGTTCCATGAAGTTGTCTGATGGCAGCGATAACATTGATCGACCCGCACGGGGCGGCAGCATTCGGCTACGCGCCAATCTTCCTGCTGAGCGACGGGCTTTGAAATCATGTTGAAGTGCTCCATGTAATGACTCGGCGGTGCTTGATGGCATTGCGCGCAGGATTGCGAGGAAGCCGGCGGATGGCGAAATTCGGAGATTGTCCACTTCGCGGTGTTGTGGCATTGCGCGCAATCGATGCCGAATAATCCGAAATGTTGATCTTTGGTTTGATGACACGTCGCACAATCAAGCAACCGTTCCTCGGGCTTGAGCTGCGTGTTCTGAAAATCGCGACCGCCTTTTCGGTCCGCGAGCCATTGTTTGAGTTGCTTCGCTTGCACAGCATGCGCACCATCTGCTTTCGCGTCGTGCTTCGCGTCTTTCAAAGCGATCTGCGTCAGCGCGGCGTGATCCATTTGCGTGATGCGCGCGACATGTCCCTGATGCTCGGTGTGGCAAGTGACGCATGAGCCGATCTCGGCGTGAAACGCGGTTGGTTGCCGTTGCAGCAAAGCCTGATTGTTGGCATGACAGACGATACAGTTTTTCGCCTCGACTCCTTTGACCGGTGTATGACACGCGGCGCAGTTGTTTCCGAGAAAGGCATGCGATTGCGAGAGTTCACCGGGACGAACTGCAAGCTCGGCGATAGCTTGCGCGCGCTTGAAATGCAGCAGCGTGAGCGTGGCAGCCGCGACGGAGAGAATGACAAGCGCAAGATAAAGGACCGGCTTGTTCATTGCAGCCAGCGTAGGCCAAAATAGATGCCGGATGTTATGTGCGTCGCGAGCAACGCGTACATTGCGCCCGAAAGAACAATGTGAAACTTGAGCGCGCGCGAAAACCAGCGCCTGAGCAGCTCGTCGGTGCGAATCGAATACTCGAGATCCGCTACGCTTTCGGCCAACATGGTGACGTGGCCCGCCGGGTTATCCGGGGCAAGCGACAGCCCGATGGAAGCCAGACCGGCAGTCAGCAAAGGCGCTTTTGGAAGACCCCTCCTTTCCGCAGCAGATTTTTCCAAGATGCCCCATGCACTGTCGAGATCGCCTCGCGCAGTCTGCAGGAGAAGGAGCTTGTCCTTCAAATCGACGTTTACGAAAGGAGTCAGATAACGCAGCACATATCCGGTCACGACGACGAGCAGCATCGTCGCCGTGAGCGCCATGCCGACCGGGCTCGTATATTTGTGCCCAGTGTGAATAAGCGCGAGCAGCGCTCCCACAATTCCGGTGTAGATGTGGATCGATAGCCACGTTTGCAGGGAGATATGTTTGGTGAGCCGTTTCCTGAAAAAGTGGATGCGCTTTGCGATTACGTAACCGAGCGGGACAAGCATCAACGCTGCGCCGGAAATTCCGAAAACTGCGCCAATGCCGCTGCCGGCAAACCGGGGCGAGACATGCAGAAGGAAGCCGAGCCAGCCGAGCACCAGCACCGCGAAGATGCTGGTGACAATGGCGCGTTCACGATTTTTCATCGCTACGCCTCAACAGTGACTTCGGTTCTTGGCTTTGCCTGGCAGGCGAGGATGATGCCGTTTCGTTTGTCACCTTCATCGAGCGCATCCTGCACCGCCATGTCCACCTCGCCGGATGTCATCTTCGTTTTGCACACACCGCAGGTGCCGATCCGGCAGGAGAAATCGATGCCGATACCGAGTTCTTCCGACAATTCGAGAATCGTCTGACCCTCGTGAATTCTCGCGGATTTACTGTTCTTCGAAAATGTGACCAGCGGACCAGTCGCAGGAGCCGTTGGTTTCGCAGTGGTTGCGGGAATGCCAAGAGGGGGCTTAACCGCCCCGAACTGCTCGATCTTCACGTTGTCGGGAGAGATGCCGATTTCCGAAAGGAGCGCTTTCGTCGCGTCCATCATCGGCACCGGGCCACAAATGTGAACTCGCCGCGAAGCGAGGTTGGGAACCGTCTCGACGAGGAACTCCTTCGTGACGCGTCCGCGTGGGCCGGTCCACTCCGGCCCCGCTTTCGACAGCATCACGGCGACGTGCAGCTTTGGATTGCGCTTCTCAAGCCCGGCGATTGGTACGCGAAAAATGAAGTCGGTCGTCGTCCGGCAAGCGTGGATAAAAAAAATATCGCCCGGCCATGATCGCTCCGTGAGATACCGCGTAATACTCATCATCGGCGTGATGCCGACGCCGGCCGAGATAAGAACAATGCTGTCTGCCTCGGTGCCGTTGAAGGTAAACGTGCCGACCGGGCCGCCCGCTTCGACGATGTCGCCGACGTTGAGGAGATCGTGAATGTGACGCGAGACGGCGCCGCGGTCCTCACGCTTGATGGTCAATTCGACGTAATCGCGCCCGTTAGGCGAGGACGAGATCGAATAGGAGCGAATCATTCGCGCGCCGCCGATTCCAAACGCGACGTTGAGGAACTGACCAGGCTGGTAGGTAAACGGCAACGGCCCGTGATCAGGCGAACGGAGGCGGAACGTTTGCACCAACGGCGTTTCTTTCACGATGCTTTCGACGCGGAGCTTGCCGGCCCATTTCGCGGTCAAAGGCGGCCCAACCAACTTCCCGCCCTGCGGTTCGCGAGAGCTCCACGACTTGTTAGGCGGAGCCGGTGGTGATTTGTCGCTTGGCAGTTTCGCCGGCGAAGCCGCTGTCGGCATTGCGCTAGGAGAGGGTGATCCTCCCGACGGTCGAGCTTGTCCTCCGCCGGGTGACGACGGCGGCCCGGGCGATCCGCCCAGCGGCGGCGCAGACCCGGGCGGCGGACGACCTTTGTCCGGCTCGAGCCGCCCGAAGAGCGCCGCGGCGCGGCGCATTTTGAAGTAGTACATCGCGAGCATCGCCAGCGCGAAGGCGATGAGCAGCGCCATCGTGAAGAGGTGAAACGCCGAGAGGCCACGGGCACCATGCCGATCTTCACTAACGGCGGGAGACACAAGACTCATCTCGCGTCGGAACCAATCGAGCGCGACTGCGCGCGGGGATTTGCCCTCAGCCAATGCCCGTCTGGCGGCGATACCGCTATCGAGCTGCGTCATTCCTTCATGAAGTTTCGATGTCGCGTCGTGCATCGCGGTGTAATTGCCGGCGGCTTCTGCCTGAGCCAATTCGTCGAGTGCTTGCGTCATCAACGCGGTCCCGGATTGCATCCGCTCGTTCGCTTTTTGCTGCACTTGTTGCCGCTGCTCCGGCGACAGCGACGGCAGCGACATCAGCGTGGGATAAAGCTGCTTTGGCGGAACGCCGTGCATTCCGCGCATCATCTCGCCCATTCCTTCCATCATGCCAGGCGCGGTCGCGGAAGGAGACGCACCGGGCTGTGCTGCTGGCGCAGCTTGTTCAGTGTGATGTTTTAGGTGTTCTTCTTGTGAGATCTGCGCGCGTGTTGCGCTCGGCAATAAAATCCCGACGCTCGCAATAAGCGAGGCAGCGCACGCAACGCGTTTTGCGATTCGGGATTGCGCCAACATAAAATCGACAATGACCTCTACATATCGGACATCGGAGACATCGTTACGGATGGCGCCGCCGCGGGAGTCGTCGATTGCATCGCGCCGGTAAGGATTTTGCGTTGATCATCAGTTAGCAACGTCGCCGCTTTGCCGACGGCGCGAATGAAAGCAAGACGCTGCTGGACGCGCAGCTTTTCAATCTCGTGCACTTTCTTGTCGATCTTCGCTGCGTCGGGCTGATCGGCGGCGGTGAGATCGGCAAGCTGTTGCTCCGCCGATTCAATCTGGCGATCACTGTCCGTTTTCGCGGCGATTGCCTGGTCTTTTACTTTGTTGAGTGCAATTTGCTGATCGGACGAGAGGTTGATGTGTTCTGCGTGATCGAGAAAGAATCCGGTCGCGCCGATGTGATAGAGATGTGAGACACCCGGAAATCCCGGTAATGCAGACGGGGGCATGGCGGCCATGTCAGAAGATGCAGCGGGCATCGCGCCCATCTTCATCTCTTTCATCATTCCCATCATGCTCATCATATCGCTCTGCTCGGACGAAGGTTTGTTCTGCATTCCGCCCATGTTCATATCGCCCATGCCCATCGACATGGAACCGCCAGCCGGCGCTGGAGTCATGCCGGCCATCGACGGCGAGGCGCCGGGTTGTTGAGCATGACCGGCAAGCATCCTTTCTAACTGCTTAACCTTGCTTTGCAGTTCGGCAATTTGCTGCTTCAGCGCAGCGTCGTTTTTCGCTTCGCTCGGCGAGGGAGATGCCGCGTCTGCATGAAACGAAACTAACGCGATAGCAAGTGTTGCAACGAACACGAATCGAACGACGACCGTTCGTTTGGATAGAACGCGACAGTTTGTGGACCTCTTCATATTTTAATCAGATTATTTATTGAGTTCTCTTTCCTGTGGATTGCTTATGTCATCGAAGAATAATCTCACGCTCCGGGGCGTATAACTGCCCATGCTTTGGCAAACAACGAGCCTTTCTTGTCGTTCCAGGTAGCCAGGTTCAGCCAGACATATTTAGTGAATTGCAAGCTCAACCCGGATGCTGATGCGCTGAAGGCGGCGGCGTTTTTCCTCTTGGTATCTCCACGCCGTCGCGCCGCAGCTGATCTGCCGCAGCAAGCGTTGCGACGGTCCCCGGCGGATGCTGATACCAACCAGGATCTTCGTAGCTCGTGATTCCTTCGCGAACTTTTAGCACGGTCAGCAGCCCACTCATGTCGATGACACCAAACGGTCCGGGCGCGCCGATCATCGGCAGGCTGTTTCGCGGCATCTTCATTTGCATGGTTGCCATCTCGCCCATGCCGTTAGTTCCCATTGCCATGTATCCCGGCAGAAGACTGGCGCGTACTTTTTCATCCAGTTTGCCAGGTTCGACGCCGATCATGTTCGGGAATTTGTCGCCCATTTGCGTCATCACGTGATGCGTCATGTGGCAATGCATCGCCCAGTCGCCAGGTTGATCGGCGACAAAATCAAACGTCCGCGATTGACCGATCGCTACCAGAACCGTGGTTTCGACTGGCTGAGCTGATTCAGGAATTTGCCCGCCGTCGGTTTCGGTCACGCGGAATTGATAGCCGTGCAAATGGATCGGATGATGACTCATCGCCGCGACGTTCGCCAACCGGATGCGCACGCGATCGCCTAATTTTGCCACCATCGGTTCCGTTGCCGGGAAAATTTTTGCATTGAATGTGAACACGTTGAAATCCGTCATCTCGTTTGGATTCGGCCTTGATGTGCCGGTGTCCAATCGCCATTCGCCGAGCATGAAGGCAAAATCGCGATCCGGTCGTTGATGGCGAGGGCTTCGCGGGTGAACGATGAACAGGCCCATCGCGCCGAGCGCCATCTGCGTCATCTCATCGCTATGCGAGTGATACATGTGCGTCCCGTGCTGACGCAGCGTGAACTCGTAGCGGAACGTCTCGCCCGGCTCGATGCTCTTTTGTGTTAAGCCACCGACACCGTCCATTCCGTTCGGCAAAAGGATGCCATGCCAATGAACGCTTGTGGCCTCGGGAAGATTGTTTGTTACGTAAATCCGCACACGATCGCCTTCGACTGCCTCAATCGTTGGGCCATGCACATGGCCGTTGAAGCCCCAGCATTTTGCGCGCATGCCGGGCGCGAACTCATGATCGACTTCCTCGGCAACGAGGTGATACACCTTCACACCGTCGATAACTTTCCACGGCAACGAAATGTTGTTAGGCGTAATGACCGGCGTGTAATCCTTGCCCGCTTCGCCGGGCGGTAGCGTTGGCTTCGGATCAACGCGCTCGATCAGCGGTTTGTTCCTGTTCGCCGCCGCGGTCGTTTCTCGCGGCTTGTTAGGTTCGCGTGTTTTTACTTCCTGGGCAGAGCCGAGTTTTTGTAAAACTGCCGCACTGCCTGCGAGCGTGCCTGCGCTGGTTAAGAATTTTCGCCGTGTAATCATATTATTCACCTGATTCTTTTCCTTCCTTTTGCAGTGAAATGAACTTCCCACTCAAACTGCCACCGACCGCTTTCTCCAATTCTGCGCGCGCGACCCAGTAGTCACGCAACGCTTCGACAGATTCCGCGCCGGTTTTTACTTCCTCCTGCTTCGCTTGCAGGAGTTGAAATGGACCGATCTGCATCGCGTTGTACTCAAGCTGCGATTCTTCGGTCACCCGCGTCCGAGTCGGCAGCGCGGTGGATTTGAAATATTCAACCTGCCGTCGCGAGAGCAGCATCTTGTCGCGCGCCGTGCGCACATCGGAACGAATGTCGGCCGCGAGCGCGAGATAACGTTGTGCAGCTTGCCGCATCTTTGCGCTAGCCCGGGCAGATGCCGGCTGTCCCTGATTAAAAATCGGAATTGGCACATTCACACTCGGTCCAATCGAGTGAACGCTGCCCTCAATCTCGTGCTCGTAATGCCCGCCGAACTCTGCGCCCTGCAAAATCGCTTCTGCTCGGGCGATGCCACGCGCGCGCGCCTCGGCGATGAATTGTTGGCGGGCAGCGGCAAGATCAAGCCGCTGCTGGATCGCACGCGACTCCAGTTGCGCTGTAGAAACCTCACTGCCTGGCAATTCAGACAACCGCGGTGCAACGGTCCAATTTGTCTGCGTTCCAAACGCCCCCATCAGCTTGTTCAATTTCTCACGGGTTTGCACGGCTTCGCTTTGCGCTTTAGCCAATTCGATCTTCGCCTGCGCATGCGAAGCTTGCTCAGTTGCGAGGTCGAGATTTCTCAGATTGCCGGCCTGCTGCATGCGCAACGCCGTTTCCGCGGAACGTTCCGTCGCTTCTGCGACAGTTTTGCGAAGATCGACGAGTTGCTGGTCGCCTTGATGCTCGTAAAACGCAGCGCGCA